>Ga0315307_1000429_pt1 | contig 18049 bp, 13 predicted proteins | sample TDP2_MG_FD_203079 | JGI IMG/M metagenome (GOLD analysis project Ga0315307, IMG submission 203079) | Freshwater sediment microbial communities from Lake Towuti, South Sulawesi, Indonesia - TDP2 | ecosystem: Environmental > Aquatic > Freshwater > Lake > Sediment | place: Indonesia: South Sulawesi...
AAGACCAGAAGGGACTCAGGCGTTGTACAGACATACTCAAACCCTGCTTCCGCAAGCTTACACGAGTCCTCAGCGTAGAGAATTGGTAGTATGCATGGTAGAGTTCTGGATGCTGTTTTGACGTTTGCCGCTTAAATATTTAGGAATAGATAGTAATTTTGTCATGAACAAGCATACTACTGGGGAAGCTTCGAAACTTCTTGGTGTAAGCTTCATCACAATAAAGCGTTGGATCTATTCAGGGAGGGTTAAGGCTGAAAAGAATGGCCGGGGCAGGTGGCTAATAGCTGATGAGGAAATCCAGCGCTTAAAGAGGGAAATGAGCGGGGAGTTAAAGGAAATTGACACAAAGATTTTGGGCCTCGTATCTTCTAAGGGAGTAGTTTATCTTAGGGAACTGCAAGTATGCCTTGAAGACGATCATCTTCACGAAGAAACTTATGCTGTCCTTAAGAGGCTAGTTCCTTCAAAGCTTGACACTAAGTATGAATGGGATAACCGATGGTATTTTCCCAAGGAGAAGCGCTGGGATGATGTAGCAGAGATCGCAAAGCAAAAGACTGAACTAATGAAGATATATGTCAATCATCCACGGCGATTTGAAAAAGATGGCATTGTGTATATGGATTACTCTGAATACCTTGTGCAGGCTGCCTTGCTTCGAGCAGGCTACGTCGTCGTTGCAAAAGACACCTATTATTTCAATGGCATTGCGTACAGGCCGAGCAAAGCTGCCGGCAGGCCTGCGGATTTGGATTTCATAGCCTACATTCCGCAAAAAGACATCTATGTAGGGATACAAGTTAAGAATAAGATGGAGCATCCAACTCTTGAAGAGGTTGGCTCTCTTCTAGATATATGCAATGTCTTGCATCTTCGCCCGGTTCTGATCGGGAGGATCATGCATCCCCTAACTTATGACCTATTAAAGAGTAATAAATGAAGAGCCATCCCGTGCAAGCGATATTTGTTGCAACCACCGTTTCCAAGAGATGCCTTTCAAAAGATAGTGGATATGGGGATACCTCTGGGGGTTTACCAATGGTGTCCAGAATTCTTGATCAGGCTTTTACTTGATTTGAAGGATATCGTTTAGGAACTGTATCATTTTAGCAGTGGTAGAATTAAAATTGAAAAGCCGTATTATTATTTCAGTTCCTTGGCTGTATGCATGACTCTAGGTAGGGTGCTTTTCAGCTCGATAACCTCTAGCGGACATTGGGGCCAGTTGTGTTCCCAGCACACGATTATGTCGCATTGATTTGGGTCGTGTTGGTGATTCTTGAAGTCTAGGCTTCTGAATTCAAATTCTATGTCTACAGGCTCGTATTCTGTTCTTCCTAGTTTTCTTCTGCCAAACGCATCTGGGAAGCCTAGCTATTCTTCTCATCAACTCACTCTTAGTAAACTGCTCCATTCTTTGATTGCAAGCACGGACCGTTGTATCATACTCACCATATTAAGCATCGTACAATTGCCTTAGCTTATCCCGCAAGCTTTTCGGAATCATGTATGTTAGATGTTCTTTTTTCGAATTCTTACCCACTCTTTGTTAGTGGACAATAATCCCATTTGTCTAAGGTTTGTAGGGCTTCTTCCAACTCATCTTATAGAGGGCTGTAGACCCTCTCATTCCGTTCATCTTCTCTAGCTCTGTTAGCAGCATATTTCTGTGTCGACACTGTCACAATATAAGGCAGAAAAGCACCAATCCCTAAGAGCACTAGATTTGAGATTGCTTCGTATTCTCTTGCCACCTGTCATCATCCTTGAAAAGCGTACATAGGCACTCTTACCTAATATCCACATAACATCCAGCTGGAAAACGATATGTATATAGGCTATTCAAAACAGAACTTTTCACAAGTTGAGACTAAGGCTGGCCGTTTCGGCATCAAACATTGACCACGTTTATGGGCTTCCTGCGTTTTTCATAGTGATTGCCATCGACTCTACAATGGCGAGCCAAGTTCCTAAGCTAAATGTTGAGAACATCAAGGCGAAGCAAACCCGCGAGGGAGCTCAGGATCCATTTAGTCTAGACAATTTCGAGGAATATCTGGCGCGGTATCGTGCGCTGGTCAAGGCAAGTAAGATCCGCCAATTGGCGAGACCGTTGAGGGGCTCAGAGGAGCATGTTTACGATAGAACGCTCGGGACGTACCATAAGATCTTAGATTCATTCTTGTCGTCCGATCTGATGGTGCTAGGTGGAACCATAGATAGTTGTCTGTTAAAACTGCCATCTGACAAGCATGGCCGCGAAATGGAGGAAGTAGACGCTAAAACTAAGTTCCAGTCTACATTCTACGACTTTCCGATTATCTTTCAGGGAAGGGAAACGAGCGAAGGAATCCTTGATCTTGCTCGTCTTTTTGCTAGATACGAATACATGAAACTCAGACGCAGCTCACCTAGGTTCATAAACCTCGTTATAAGCCACAACAGAGACAAGATGCTTCAAATTCTGAGACTAACCTGGAATAGCCCTTCCATTGAAACTTATGCAGACAACTTTGTAGGCTATCCCAAGCTTCTGGTCCGGAAACAGGGAAGAGTTGAGGCTCAGACTATCAAGCCGGGCGATGAACTTTCATTCGTTCCCATAGCCAAGTACTGCATGGGACCAAGCGCTGGCATTGATGAGCCTATTGCACCCTGTTTACTAACCAACACGAAGAGGCCATATGGAGCATTCATGGAAGACAATCGATTCGAAAGATGCAATAAGTGTGGAGGCCAGAATGATCCGCTTGGCCTTCTATATAGACGCAGACGAAAAGGAAATTCGATATTAAACCTTCTTGAGCCGGGCGTAGCAGAGCATATTCTACTGGGCGCCTACGCCATTTATGTGACGCAATTCAGCAGCGCCATCAAGGTTGGCAGAACACTAAAGTCGAGAGCTGTAGCACGTCTTATTGAACAGAGCGCCTCAGACGCTCTTGTATTTTATCCTATACAAACACTTGAAATCGCAGATAACCTCGAAAAGACCCTGACCGATTATCTTAGAGATAGAAAGGGATCTTTGAAAGGCTTAGAAGTAGGAGGCGGCATGGGTAGAGAGAAAAAACTTGACCACGCTGTAAAACTTTCCTTTCGTCAAAGAATTCTTGCCGATAAAGAAGTTTATGAGAACATAATTGATCTCGTAGAATCTGCAAATGATCCACAAATCAAATGTCTTGCCTTACTCGAACACCGCATTGTCGATCTAACAGAAAACTGGGTCCTTCCTGAACATCTTGTTCGTTGCAAAATCTTCGATGATTTCCAATTCAAGCAGATCAGGGGCCAGGTCAATGGATATCTAGGGTCTCTTCTGGTCGTTGCAGATACAGTAGTCGATATGGACAGCTTGGCCGGATATGTGGTAAGAGACGATGGCTCAAAATATAATCCGAGTTAGCACGGAACTCTTTCCACTTGACGACAATTCTCGCGATGCCATAAGAAATCGATCTTTTTACTATTATAGACTGAGTCCTTCAATCAAGTTGCTGAAACAATTTGGCAATCTGTATTCTGTCTACAGTTATGTAGCTAGGGCTTTCCAAGACGTCTTCTCTTACGCAACGACGCTACAATCAGGTGACGGACTAGAGCTAGTTTCACCGGTCTTAACTCCACAGCGCACCATTTATCCAAATGGTGGGCAAGGAGATGAGTGGAAAATCGATGTAGTTTCATCAAGAGAACCCTGCCCACTCAACTTGGAGGTACCGGAACAGCATCGAGCTTTGTTACATCTTTTCTATGAAAGTCAAAAAAATGCGTTCAGCAACCAAGGGTACGCTATAAGGGGAAACAGCTTCTATAGGATCGATGATGTACTAAGCTTAGACATACCCGTTTCTAAGAATCCATTCTTAAGAAAAATTCAACCTTTCATCCACGCTTATCCTAGCTTCGAAATTCAGTTTAGGGCAATACAGGGTTTACCATTTATCCAAATACAACCAAAGACTGTCCTTGAGTTCGAAAAGGACCTTCATTCTCTAGTTACTGAAGGAATACTAACGCCAGAGGAGATTGGGCATCATTTCGAAGATGTCTACTTGCCGATCCACAGAACTGTTCACCTAGTCGGATTCATTTCGAAAAGAGCCAAAGACCCCATAGACAACGAACCTTTCAACGGCAGATCGTTTCTAGAATATGCTCGTGACAACTACAAGAGGATTGTTTTCCAGGCAACTGAAGCAAGACTCTTGATCATTGTGGTTGGAACGATGCGAACACCGTGGTACTTTACCAGTGAGCATGTTCGACCTAGCATTTCTTTTTCCAGTTTAGCCAGATACGATCCTCAGTATGTAGGATATCTGACATCCGCAATGAAGGCATATAGCGCTAGGCGGGGAAGGACTCTTGAAAATCTACAAAAAAGTTTGACGTTCAGTTTCTTAGATGTTAAGCTTAAAACCACAGAAAGTTTCTCGCGCGACGGACCCGACATTGAAATTCGTCCTGAACAATTTTCGAATGAAGACATGGCAAGGCCGTTCTTGCGTTTCCCAAGACCATGGGTAAGTTTTAGAGATGCCAATGGCAATGTCATAGATGTCGGAGAACCACCCTATCTTGCAGCTCCAGGAGATCTATTGAAACACAGAACCTTGAGGCCGTTTGACGTACCCAAGTCTCCGGCTGATATTAGGTTGAAGGTAATCTGTGATGCGAGACTTGAAAACGATGCGCGGGCACTCATCCAAAAGCTTAGGTCGGGCTTTGGCAAATACCCGAGCTTTCAGCAGATTTTTCGGTGTCCGATCAAAATAGCGGATTTTAGGGCCGTCCAAGACTTCGATGATTCACAAGCATATTCTGACGTCTCTCCGCAAAATTATGACTGTGTTCTGGTGATCGGTCCCAGAAGTATTGCCGAAGATCCGGTAAGGACAAAGTGGATTTACACTTTTGCTGAGACGCAGATTCTCGATAGAGGTGTTCCTCCTCAATTTGTTTCTGACGACCCTTCAAGTAATCCGTCATATGATGCGTCGCTCAAGTCTAAGGCCCAGAACCCTAACGCACTTTTCGGTATCGGACTAAACATTCTAGGCAAAATTGGAGCTAGGGTTCTGGATCTATCTCCAAAGAGCTTGGGCTTCTTTATTCCTAATTCGGCAGTCTTAGCTTATAATGTAGCAAGAATCTTTGAGCCATTTAAGCAGGATATTTTCCACTCGAGTTCTCCGCGAGACATAGTGAAGGCTTCAACACCTTTGAGCGCACCTATTGTGATTATGACAGACCGTGGTACTGAAATAATTCATCAATACGCTCACAGGATATCAAGCGAGACCGCCCTTTTTTCTCCCGAGCATGGCTCAAGAATCCTGAGTGAAATCCCAACAAAATACACCAAGGTCATAGTACATAAGGACGGGCCTTTCTTCCTCCAGGAGCTATCGGATCTTAAGAAATTGCAGACGAAAGAGCGAGTTCTTATCCCTTTGTCAATAATCTCTGGAAAAGTTCCCCGTTTGAGAACATCGATTGCGAAAATCAATTTCCTGCCAAAGCCGGGCTTATTGTTCAGACTGTCGCCCAAAGATTTTCTGTTGTCGACGACACTAGTGACTATGAAATACATCCCAGAGGAACGAGGGTGGCCGAACCCGATCTGGATCCGAATTCATGATGAAATTCTACCAGAAGAATTGACTGGACGCGAAAAACTCCAGCTTCTATACCAAATTTGGGTCTTTACAAGGCTCCATCTTGGCTCGGAAAACCCTATTAGAAAACCAATATCAATCCACTATTCGAATCAAATGGCTGAGTTTCTCAGGAAAGCAGGGGACGCAGAACCTGCTTACTTTAGAATCTTCAGCGGAAAAAGAAACAGACACGGATACATACCACGAGTATTCATGTGAAAAGCAAATGTCGGGCATGTCCTCACACTTAGGCAATAAATACAACTACTATGTCGGCGCATACCTAAAAACACACGTTGTCGGGTATGGCGAAGGAAAGGAACTCAATCTTCAAAACCACGACTTTGATATTCCAATAAACATCCCACCTGAAAGCAGCGAGTTCCAACGACCTCTCTCACTTGACTTGGTAGCATCACTCAGTGATTCGGAATACTTTGCTGAATGTAAATACAGCGAAGACCCACGACCCTTGAGAGTTACTTCGAGAGAATTTATGTACGCGATCTTGGAGTTTCTTGGGCTTGAACGGTATCGCAAGCTCACCTTTAGAAAACAAGTGGAATATATCTTTGTAACGAACAACAGTGTGCGTATCTTAATCCGGAGTTTGGACAAACTGAAATCTGCGGCTTCACGAGACCTGTCGGGACTATTGGATGCCCTTGAAAAAACTGCAAAAAAGAAATGGATAGGGTTCAGCTCCAAGATCCAAGAACCACTCTTGCGTAGTGTACTTAACCGACTGATAGTTCTAGAAATCGACAAGGGTGCTCTGAGCGGGGCGGAGCATAGGCCTGACTTCCAACAGGCTTTACGAAATATTCAAGCCAAGTTAAGAATGAAAGGGATTACCCTGCCATTTTCTCTGACCATGGACGAAGCGAACACGATTACAATTACCTGCGAAGAATGTGGGCAACAATTTGGAGAGTTCACCAAGCTTGGCTTTTCCTTGAGAATTCCAACAATGATTATCGACCGGATCAAAACCCACTTGCGAAGAAAATCCGAGGCTTCAGACCTGGCAAAGGTTGACGGAAGCAAACTTGAGTTTTTGAAGACGCTGAAGGTCAATGCCCCCGAAAACATCCCTCATGGGTTCACTAGGCGTATCGTTACGGAGACTATAAATGATGAAGTTTCCTGCAAACAAGGTTACGAAAGAATCTTTTTAGTTGTGTCGCCTGAAGAGAGAGCTTTGCTGGTTTTCAACAAAGACTGGCTAATGGAACGTGTTAAAGCCGCTTCTACATCGAGGGGCACCTACGAAGTCTCAAAGGTAGCTAGTTGTTTGCCGTTTCTGGTGTCAAACGGACTCTTGAAACTGGCTATAATCGAGGCGAACAGATTGAAAGGGATAATCATAGACTATGGGTGGTTTGAGGAAGAATGAAATATAGGATCTGGCGCGCGCTACAGACACTAAGATATGATTTGAGGAACGATATATTCTTTGATTGATTAAACATTGGAGAGCCTCAGAAAGATAGAGAATATTTTGGCACTTGGTTTAAAGGATACGACATACAAATTTGCTGAACCTATTTTGAGTCGGCTGTGGTTCTTTGATGTGGCTAACAAGAGATTTTTTATTACGTCGCGCTGAGTCTAGTTTAAACTCAAGAATGTCTCGAAGCAGGACAAAATTCTAGGTCAATGGATCCCGCGCACCATAAATCTATCAAATGCCCTCAATTATAGATGTGCTATATCAATGGACCGAGACCTTACTAAACGCTATGTGGATGAAGTGCTTGAAGTTTCGGGCGTGAAGAAGAAGGGAGCTGATAGAATACCAGAAATCTACCAAATGTCCGACCAAGAGATTAAGCGCCTTGGCGACTGTTGCGATGCCCACGTAATGGACCATTACAAGAAGAATTTTAACTCAATTTTGAGAGATCTACGTGGATTGAAGGAACGCCCAATAGCCCACTACTTCGGGTCCTTAGCGCCTATACCCCTTCTTCGGAGCCGTAGCTGCGCGGTCCCGTGTAACCGTTCATTCTGCTGCAACAAATTTTCAGAAGCTCTTAAGGTAGTGTATCCGAGATTGTACCGATTCAGTCGCTTATCGCGTTTGCCCACTCTTCCGTAAGCTTGCGCTGTTTCGCTACTCCTGATAGTTGACTAAAGCTGGGGCCCGTACTCGCGACAGTTGTCAGTCTCGTCTGGACCGTCTGATCTCCTACCGACCAAATGGTCACTATTCGAGGGTAATGGCCGCGGACGTACTTTCCTTCCACCCAAAAATTCTCCTTGATCTTTCCAAAATCGTCGCAGGTCCCAGCCGCATAACCCTTCGCATAGGCTTCTACTAGAATCTTTCCGAGAGTTGAATCGGATCTGATCATATGTTTGCGCTTGTAGATGTGTGGAGCATGTTGGAATCTGCCTGCCTTTATAGGGAAATTAGAAAGTTCAAAAAAAACATCTGTTGCAGAGTCCCTTACAGAAAAGCTTGCGATTATTGCGTCCCACACATTCAAGTCCCCAATCCTAAATGCGAGGGCTTGAAGCGAGACACGAAATATTTCAGCAAGCGAGGCGTAAGCTTGCATCGATGGTCTGCTAAATCGTTGGTTAACGAATCTCATTATCGCGAAACGAGGCATCAACATTTCCCTGGCCATCTCATGACAAAGGCCTTCCTCAACTTCGCGGTTGGAACGTAACCTGTCATATCCATATCGGGGGGGTGAGGCATTTACATCAAAGAAGAAAGTGTGCGCGATTTCGTGAGCGCATGTGAATCGCTTACGAACATCGGACAAGTTTTGATTTATTTTTATCACAAAGCCATCTCTTAGAGTTATCAGTGCTCCATCTCCTTCGAGAGGAACATGCTTGATTTCCTTTACGTTCCGAAATACGGCCAATCTTGAAGGATCAAACGGAGGTGAAGATTGCCCAGAGGCGGCGATCAGTTTCAAGATCTTCCCGAACAGTAGGTTCTTGACCATTTGTTTGAATTCTGTTACTGAGTCGAAGTTCCCGTAGTCCACTTCGCCTCCTGAGAGCCAAAGCCACAGTGGGTCAATATTTCGAGAAGATAGCATAGAATTAACCGCTTTTCGATTCCTCACGTATCTCCCTGAGCCACTGCCGGGTTTTCTCTGGTGTGAGTTTTTCCGGCTTGCGCGACATGCCAACTTCTCTTGCTGCTCGTTGCAAGAGCAATTTCTTTTCTGGGTGAGTCAGTTGCTTTTCCTCCGGATGTTCGGCAAGCCAGTCGCCCAGACGTTCGATTGCTCTCTGGCGATAGTCAAGTTGTTGTGACGTAGGGCGCAATTCTTGAATTCCATTGGTCACTTCGAATATTTGCCAGCAGTCATATGCCACGTCTTTTGCCAAACTAGTCCAATTTCCTTCGTTGTCAATGGCAATATCATGATCCAAGAAAACTCTTAGCTTCCAGAGATTCCTGTGCAAAGTCTTGATTTCTTCTACTTGATTTCTCGTAACAGGTTCAGGGAAATTTTCGTCGCTGAGCTTGAAAATTTCCTGTTCATCTTGCCACCGAACCCTAACATCTGCCTCCTTCAGCTGCATTCTTGGGTCTGGGTCATAGATTATGATCGACCCAGGATCCAACAGATTTTGAATTTCAATTCGCTCCTCGGTATCTCGGCGTGTTCGCTTGTCGCGATACGCGGTTGCGTTTTTGTGTACGCATTCAGATTCAGTTTGCTCAGCCTTACGTTCAATGTAGGGACATTCGTATACACATTCGTACAGCTTTCTTCGCCTGAGCTTTTCGACTATCCTTTGAGAAACAGTTCCTTTGCGGCTTTCCATAGCAGAAAAAAGTGATTGGTCTCCATGTTCGAGCAAGACCGTTGAATTCCCATCGCCTAAAAAGTCATCAACCGCTCTTATTAGCATCGCCGATGCAGCAATCTTGGTGCGATGGAAGTACACTCTCTCTGCCATGGAGTACCTCAAACGTAGCAGTTTCAACAGCTCAGAGAGCACATCTCTGCGCATCCTTCCTTTCTTCCAGAGTGCAATAGCTAGACGGCCCTTGTATTCGCCCTTGTTCTCGATAAAGAGGTAGGTCAAGAATCGCTCGTCATAGGCGTCTCTTATTCCTGTATAGTAAATGTCCCTTCGCAGATAATCCAGCAAGTCTGCGCACACGGTGTTACCTACGATATCTGCGATGTATGGATACTTGATATTCGCGATAAGTGGGTACCCTTTTCCAGCAAGTTCTTCATCGTCGGTAGCCGAAAGAATTTCGATAATGTCGTTAAGGAAATCCTCACCGACTAGACTGACGATGATCTCTCCAACACCGCCTTTCCTCGTTGGGCTTAACAAGATTGTTGCTCTTGATTTGTCCCTCCAGTCGGGATCGAAAAGAGCGCCCTCGACTTCTAGTGTGTGACCGAATGGAACATTAACAAAATCGTGTAGGAGAGCGCAAGCTCTCGTTAAGAGTACAGTTCTTTTGTCAACGATCGTAGTTCGCCTAATCTCCCTAGGGTTTGAGTTGATCTTGTCCATCATTAGTTGAGCCATGGAAAGGGTTCCAAGTGAGTGTTCAAAGCGGGTGTGGTTGGCACCCGGATATACGAGGTGGGTCGTTCCCAGCTGTTTCATTTCACGTAGGCGCTGAAAATCCGGGGTATCGATTATGGCAACTTCAAGGTCATTAAGTACAATGTCACCGTGGACCGGGTCTCTCACAGTCGCGCATTGAGAAAGGAGTTTATCGTAGTCTGGCCCTGTTGATTTCGGAGCAAATTGATCTATCCTCGTCACGTCGCTCTTACTGTTCTTGGATGAAGAACTGTTCATAACTTCGCCTTCACTTCAAGCGTATGTTTAACCGACTAAAAACCTTTTTGAAAGATGATATTCATGCAAAATGCCCTTATGCGTCAATAGCCAAGAAGTGCGAGTGCTCTGAAGAGAAAAACGGATTTAAACCTAAATACGTACAAATCCCTCCGGCTTGCAACAGTCTCGGTTCAAATCGAATATGTCTAGAACTTGATTCGACAGAGGAATGAATGATAGGTTTCTATGGAAGATCCACCGGCTCCCAATCCCCCTTATCTTGAAGATATTGAATAAAAAGCTGCGGCCTCCGAATAAAGATATTTTTTAATATCAAAAGAGCTTTACCGATATTAAGGTAAGACGATGAGTCAAGATACTGCCTTTTCGAATGAACCGCAGGTCCCTACCAAATTTTGCATTTTTTGTGGAGCAAAAATACCTAACGTAGCACAATACTGTGAGAAATGTGGAGGAAAAGCGGTTACCATCGAGAAGCCATCAACTCTGGTCGGACAAGAAGAAGTTGCGCAACTCAAACCCCAGTCAGCAATTTGGCAAATTGGCTTACCCATTGTCTGTGTTCCCATTGTTATCGGAATAGGGGGTTTAGTACTGTGCATTTGTGGAGTAGGTTTAGGAATAGTCTCGTCGTTGTTTCTTGGGGCAATTGGACTGTTTTGGGGACATGTTTTCGCTCAAACAAGGCGTCGATCTGAAGACGAAAGGGAATGGGCTGACTACGTTCGTGATTTCGGAGTAATGAGTAGCTATTCAGCCTACTTTCTTGCTGCCATCATAGTCTTTTTTGGGGTAGTTTTCCGAGAAGAGAGAGAGCTTCCCATGGTGAGCAAATGTTTCCTCAACGGTGGCTTAATAGCATCTGCTCTATGCATAGCTTTTTGGCCAATTGTCAAACCTAAACCCAAAACAACAGATTCAAAATGGGTCCGAAGACTATGGGCATGGAAGATTTTGATGTTAAGCGCATGCGCTGGGTTAACAGTGGGTGGAATACTACTGGCAGTGATGCCATACCTAGAAGCTTGACCTTATCGTAGCCGAATGCTGGAGCCGAATTGGATTACTTAAGGAATACCTTATTGTTTTTCAAGACAGGCATTTTAACATGGCTAGGCTAGGAATCTAGCTCAGATTAGCTTCGCCTTTATCTCCTAGAAACGAAGACCGACTAGCCGTGTAACCCTTCAGACGACTGCAGCAGATTTCAGAACTTGTTAAGGTAGGTATATTCGTCTTGAGTTCATGAGCCAGAAACAAACACGATATCTCTGCCCTGTCGTTACAGTATGCCCAGCACCTGCGCCAGCGGAACTGTCATCTGACGAGTAAGGTGGAAGGGCTTCCTTTTTAGTCGCATGTAGAAGAACGTTGTCAGCACAACCGCGGTAACGACAAGTATCATCGTGATAGTTAAAGAGATATAAGAAATCTCGATCCCCACGTTAACCTCAACGTTTGTAGAGCCAGCGTAAGTCTTGCCGATAGCATCTTTGTATTGGAAATCTAGGGCGATATTGTACGTCCCCCTCGGAATTCGTGGCGATGTCTCAACTCGTAGCACTAAAGGAAGCTCTCGGCCTCGTTCGAGGAAAGGTATCTCTACAGGGCCTTTTTCTCTGCCGTCTAGGAATACAGCTAGCAAGTCGGATGATTCTGACTGTGCTGTTAGTTGAATATCCCAGGCGCTAGAATACACGCTAGCGACGCTGACATTAATACTCTGTCCCATACCGGCCTGAGGTAGCATGACAAACTTGGGCGAGGGTGAAACAACCAAAACTGGTGTCTCTGCCAGATGCGGCAGAATTGCGGTTAGCGGCAAGATTGCACTCAGAACGAGCCCTAGATAGACGAGGGCTTTGTATCTTCCATACTTTGCAGTTAATGCTTTTCGCGTCCAGAAGAAAGCGACCACAATCACAGCTATAATTAGTATTCCCATCATGATACTTGCTAGGGCAGAGCTGTATCTGGCCCAAGAGACAAGGACAAAGCCAGCCAAACATATTCCAGCGACATTCCAAACGCCTTTCGCCCAGCCATGCTTCTTTTTGATAAATAGGCCTAAGGAGATTAAGAAGATAACAAAACCACCCACTAAGATAATCAAGAAATATGGACTAAGGCTGATTTTGGGATCTAGAATGAGGAGCTCAAGCATTATGCCAACAAGAGGACTTATCCCGCTAAGCAGCTTTTTCGAGATCTCTGACAAGAAATTCACTTGCCCCTACTGAAACTACTCGTGCAATCAAGCTTTTTGCTGTTTCTTAGAGCCGCTCTAATCACGGTCCCACTGTTACTCAGACTCTGCCAGTTTTTCAAAATGTTAGAATAATTCCCCCAAAAAAAGGACTATTTCTGCTGAAACTTTTTCTCCGGCTGTGACATGTAGTTACAAACTCCGATCTGGCTTCAATCACAGCGTTCATGATTGCAGCCTTTTCAACAGTCGCGATATGACATCGGTCTTAACGTATTGAACTCCAGCGCCCGAGAGGCTAAAATATCCCTTTTCAGCTATGAGTTTACCCTCCCTCCTGAGCTCACTGGCTCTAGCCCTAACCGCTTCAGGCTTAATAGTCTTCCAACTTGAGCTGAGGAGAGCACTAAGGTCTTCGTCCGAGAGCGGAGTCGGATGGACGGCGAATAGCAGAAGGGCAACAGCCTCTTTGGCGGTGATCGAGTCGACAGGTATTGTAAGGCGAGGTCTTCCATCCGAGGCCTTCTCCACAACTCCCTCCAGGCCAACTGTTTGAGTTTGGACTACCGTGCCCTCCAGACCAACTGTTCGAGCTTTCTCAAGAAGACCCTCTAGCTCTGACTCCGTGATCCCATTTAGAAAATCCAGAGCTCTCTGTCGAACAGTATCTATTATCCTTCTAAATTCTTTTGATGGGACAGCTACGGTTCCTTTTTCAAATGATCTCATGTATAGGACGTGTTCGTATGACTCGATTTCTGACAAAGGTTCTGGAATGGGCATCTTTCGATCATAGAGAATGCCCGCTTCATCATATACCTCGCAATATCTGTATTTTGGCAGTTCGCTTAGCGTCTTGTAACCTTCAACTTCCTGTCTCATCCATCGAAGGTCATTTTCTTTACCAATCAATGTTCCGATAAAGATGCATCTTCTCAGTGCTTTACTGCAACTGTAGTCTGCTTTCAAAAGATCTTCCTTTGTACTCTCCACTAAACTAGTTGCAGTGTCAAGGTCGAATTCTTCTTCGAATTTGGGTTTAATATGACCTACATAACTATACAAACCCTCGATAAGGAAACTCAATCGCGATTCCATTTCTTGCATGTTATTGTACACCGATTGTAGCTGGTCGTTAACTCTTCCTTCGACATTGTTGAGCAGAATATTCGAACGGCGTATTGTTATTTCAAATAACATCGTGATGAGCAAAAGCGCGGCAAGAAACCAGAATAGTGTCTGTAAGATTTGGAAAAGCCAACCAGAAACCTCTATCTTAGAAAGATTCACGAAGAGCCAAATCAGACCAGTGAAAACCGTAGATGCAAGAAGATAAATGCCAGGGACAAGCTTGAGTATTTCCCCTATAGTTTCCCACGCCCTTCCAAATCTCTCTTTCCTAGATTGCATCACATTCCGCTCGTCAAGTAGTAAGAGTGTTTTCACGACTAGAAATCTCTATCCTTTTGAATGGATCATGGGAGATAATGAAGATAATGCCCAAATCTATCTAATCCCAATGACCCTCCACAGGAATTTCACTCAGATTTTGTTCGCCCCAATCTCCTAGAAACAAAGACCAATAGACCGCGTAACCCTTTAGGCGGGTGGCACTAGATTTCAGAGCTTGTTAAGCTAGGTTAATGGCCTCTACGTCAGGAGTGATGTACAAACAATATTTTTCATAGGCGCTGAAATGGTAGAATAATTCCAAAAGCGGCGAGTAAACTGAATTTCGTAGTTCTGGGGCGATGACATTTGAGTTTTATTCTGATGGAGGATTTAAACCTAAGTGGGTTCTAATCCCTCCGGACCGCCACTTTTTCAGGTGCGAGTGCACCAACACGATCTCAGCCATTCTTGGTCAACAGAAAAAAGAGGGGATTTGCGGGGGAAATCGCCACTTCGCGTTGTTATAGCCTTAATCGTTCACTTTTCATTATCACGATCTTTCCGTTGCTCAGTTCTTTCACTAGGTCCCAGCCTTCATCCAGATAACCAGTAAGCTCATCCTCGCCCATGATTCGGCTGCCGAAAGGCTTGCCACTATTATGCTCTGTTCTTCTTCTCTCTTCTAGCTGCTTCAAACTTAGCCTTTATCCGACTAGATGGAGATCCCCGCGACAGGTTCCAGCAATAATCTTGCTTGAAAGATCTAGGTCTGTTCACGGCGGTTCTTCTCCGAGAAAACAGTCTAATCGCGTATATGACTGCTCCTCCAATGAATGACAAGGTGCATAATGTGTAGACTTCAAATCCGATGAACATACTATTGCTGAGGAAGGGATTGAAGTCAAAGGGGTAGAACGGCCTTATGTCCGAGTATAAGGGTGAATCTAGGAGTATGTGGAGGTAGACGCTGAAGAGAGATGCTGAAAGGATACTTTTGAATGATAGCTTCTTTTCAAGCTTGAGAAAAGACATCAAAGGCGAAAGAGTGCTTCTCAACTTGCTCATTGCCGCTGCGATGATAAATGCGAGGAGGGTTCCTCCCAAGAAGGAGTGAAGGAAACCGTGGACAGGGTAGTCTAGGCCTAAAGTTAGAACGAGAAAGGGCTCGATATCCACGATCACACTGGCCACTAAGAACGTGGGCAAATCGACGTAACTTAGGAGAAGCAGCCCAAACAGCAACCCTGGACCCAAATGAAATGGTGTAAATGGCATAAGTATCACACGCCAGTTCTGCCCTCGTCATAGTATTCTTCTTCTATCTGACTACATGGATATTTCTGTGAGAATCCGCACCGATCAAACCCAAACCTCTTGAACACTGAATCACCTATTGTTCTGGTGTTTTTGAGTGTAGTTGCTAGGACTCCTTATCGTAGCAGAATGCTAGGGCTTTAATGCTTTGAGATATCCGTATTTGTGACTTTGAGAGTAGGGATAGGGCTTCCAAGCAGAACATGGAATAAAAACAGCCACATCTTTTCTCGGAACCCATCTTAGCGATTTTTCAAAAAAGAACTTCTAGACCGGATCAAAATCCCAAATCTCTGAAGCTTCTTCAAAACTTGTGACGGTAAGATCTGGCAGAGGAGATTTACGTATTCTAAAGTCGTTTTCAAGAATCACTGAGAGCTTTTCAGCCGTAAGCAAGGAAACCACCTAATATCTGAGTTCCTAGAAAATATAATCTCGTCTTCAGCAAAGCTGTTTATGTTTCAAAACCTTTCTAAAAAGAACGATGGGACTGCAGCTATCCTTCGTTTTTTCATCTAATAGCCAAGGTTCTCTGCAAAAGAGATCATTCAGATCGTAGAATCTGAGAACGAATGGCATGCGGTTTTCACAGCTTTGACCATAAATGGCAACGTATTAACTGAAGATTTGGGAAGAACATATGTACCTAAGGGAAGATACAAAGTCTGAATAGAATATCGCAGCCGAAAATTGTCGTGCGTGAATAAGGTGAAAAAGAGCAACCTAGACATCTTTTTGGATATAATAAGAAGTTCATTCTTAGGATCTGATTATTCTTATCAAGACCGAGTTTACCATCTAGAGCCGACTGTTGTCAAAGCGTATGACTTTGTTCGGAAAATTGAAAAACCTAAAAGCCAATATGAGAAACTGCTATCTTCATTAGATGAATCATTCAAGTCTCCGGCTAGGACTGAGATTTACCGAAAGAAACACGGGTGGATAGCTCAGGGAGTTGATCTTTTTCATAGAATAAGGGCCATGAGAATCGGTCCATCTAATGAAACCTATTTGGTACCAGTTCTATCAGTCCCTTGTATTGGAGTAGACTCAAGTGGATTTGATGAACAATATAGCGTTTTTGCATTCTGCTTTTTCGCAGACGATTTAGTCGGTTCTGTTTTTCTAGAAAAACATCTTCAAATCCCTAGGGGCTGGAGAAACGAGTTTAAATGGTCAGATCTAGATGACAAATTTAAAGGAAAGATAATTGAGAATTTCAATTTTCTGACAAGGTTATGCTGTGAAGGTTTGCTGGTAATCAAGACTAATCTGTTTGAAGAGCCCAGAATAATGAAGCCTGAGAATGCCTTTGTTAATCTAATTTATGGATGTTTTTCAGGATACGAAAGATTGCAGGGAGAACTTAGATCAAAATTAAGAAAGAAATTCTTCCAACTTGCAAATAACAAGCCAATGCATTGCGATAATGATTTTCAACCCTTGTCTGTCGGCAAGGTTGTAAGGCTCTTTGTGAAAACTCTGTCGAAATCTAATGGAGGATATGAGAAACATACTCCTGTTCATGTTCTATTACAGTCTCATGAGTCTACACCTATTCAGCTGGCGGATATTATTTCAGGCGCTTCTAAACTGAAAATTCTCAAGAACGACATAATGCCATTAACCCAATTGTATTTTGACTTACGGAAAGTGAAGAAGGGCAAAGGTCAAAAAATAGTGAAGGCTTATTATTGGACAAGTTAAGAGTGCCGGTGTCATATGCCGTTACTTGATGTCGCGGACAGGTCCTCTTCCAGAGGCCCTGCAACCCGCTGGGCATATGATCTTTGGTACCTGCACTCACGTATCATGATATATTATAATAACATATAAACAAGTATCTGAAAGAAGTCCCCAGACACCTACAGCAACACCTACACCAACACCTACAGCAACGGGAACGGGATAGGTTCTGGTTTATATTCAGTGCCTTTGATTATTGGAATGAGAAGGATGTACTTTTCGAAGAGTAGGCGACATCAAAGGTGATACTTCGAATATTGCAAAAAACAAATTAAATCAGCTAGCCAGTGAAGATAAGTTGTTCTGATATTTTTCCTTCATCTGACTTCATGGATATTTCCGTGAGAATCTACGTGCGTAACCCTAAGTGCCTCATCGAGCCCTTAGCGCAGTGCAGTTTGTAGCCCCACGAGTAGACCGATTCCTAGACCAGCCAGAATCAGTCCGATGACAAGCATAATGTTGGGCTTATTCCATCTGAGCCACATCGACGAAAAACGCCGCGCTCGAACCATATACAATAGGTCATACAGAAACACTGCGCCAAGACCTAGCGGTAGGATTGAGTTTATGAAGCGAACAAATAGGCCTTCGTACATCCCCAAGGCCAGCCAAGAAACTGCGGTCAGACCTGAAACAACGAAGTGAAGAGCACTTGGTCTTCCTAGCTTTCGCTCAAGCATGGCTATCAGAAATGACTGTTTCAAAGCTGGATAAAAACCTGCTGAGCTACTTCTGCATGAACCCCCTCCTTTTTAGGGGATTCATCTACGTTTTCTGAAGACCCGAAGGTTCTCAGGCTTTGGGCAACGAGATTACATTCAGAATCTACCACGTCTCGACGAGAGCTTCGACATAGAGAAGGGCGACTTCGAGGCTTAACCGGGCTGTTCTTTGAATCTTCTCGCATAGC
>Ga0315307_1000433_pt1 | contig 17988 bp, 20 predicted proteins | sample TDP2_MG_FD_203079 | JGI IMG/M metagenome (GOLD analysis project Ga0315307, IMG submission 203079) | Freshwater sediment microbial communities from Lake Towuti, South Sulawesi, Indonesia - TDP2 | ecosystem: Environmental > Aquatic > Freshwater > Lake > Sediment | place: Indonesia: South Sulawesi...
TTCTCGGCATCGTGGGCTTGCTGCAATTACCTCAGCCACTGCTATTGTCCTAACGGTTCTTAATTCCATCGACAATCACTAATCCGTGAATGTGCTCCCTTCCGCGAGACCTTCAAACCGATGGGTCGCCTCCCCGGCGACTTACTTGACCCGGGTCTCGCGCTCAACTCCATCGACAATCACGATCACCTCCTGTCTGGTACCCCTATGGTGGCGATCTGGAGGGCGGGCTGTCGTAGGTAGTGGGACGGGGGGTTCGGTAACGCATGCGTTACCGTCGCTAGCTTTAACAGAGTCTAGCACACAGTGGATGAAGGTGCTCAGGAGTTGGGCACCATGACAGTGAGTTAGCCCCCCTGGTGTGCGGAGTGAGGCCAGACTTGAGGAAATGGTGGCTGAAAGTAGCTACGCCAACGGGTTCTCCATACGTCTCGGCGGGTGCAACCACGCTGTGTTTTCTTGGGTCATTCTACCTAACCGGTCAGATGCATAGCCTATACATCTTCACAGCCTTTCGTGCGCTAGTGCAACTCATCGCTGCCATCGCCTTGATCCGCGCTTGCAGGATTGTCGGTGGCACAGAATGGCTGCTTTGGCTTGCACCGGTTGCGATTGAGCTAGCGTTCTGGCCCAAGGTAGTGTTCGCCATCGTCCACTACACGCTATGGTACCCTTACTGGAATGGGAAAGCTTTTGTCTATCCCGGAGTGTTCATAGCCGGATTGCTGCTGTCGCGACGGAGATACGTCACGTACCTCCGATCTCTGTCCGTCTAGGGGTTCATCTACTGTTTGACCTCAGACACATAGCGCGAGGAAGCTAGCTTGGGGAAACATTCCTGGTGCAAAGCGGCGTGCAAAGCGGCGTGCAAAGCAACCACCTAGCGCAACATGCGAATCTGGTGGGACAGGGCCAGCTGCCCCAGGTGAGGAAGATACGAGAGAAGCTTGAGAGGACAGGCAGGACGGTCGGGCAGGTCGCGATGGAGCTTGAGCGCATAGACCCAGTCAACTTCGGAGACCGGATCTCGCCAAGGCCCCTTCTGAGGATCAACGGGCTCAAGGACGACATCGTTCCCGCCGCTTCCACCAGGGCCCTCTATGCCAAGGCAAGAGAGCCGAAGAAGATCATATGGTACAACACTGGCCGAGACGTTCCCACTGACAAGGCGGCGCGCAATGCCCTGTTCTGGTTCGACAAGCACCTCAAACACAAGTTCTACCTGCTCCTCACGGGGGGAATGGACAAGGTGCCCCTGGCCCGGGACCGCAGGCGATAGATGCCGAGACAGAGAGGTTCAAGCCGCTGATTGAGACGGACGGATTTGTGTCCCATGTTGACCACAGGATCCCCGCCGACGTCAGCTACAAGAACTACCTCTACTATGTTGGGAAGAAGAGGCAGATGATATCTGAATGCTAGATGGAACAAACCGCCTCAGTAGACCCTCCCTATGCGGTTCCTTACCTCTGCGTTCTTCCCTCTCATAGCCCTCGTTCCTGCTCGGTTCTGGAACTCCCTAGCATTGATCCACCTCTGGGTTTCCCGAACCCAGACCCAGCTTTCCAGGCAAGCTTGGCACTCGGCGAACAGGGGACCGAACTTCTTGAATCGGTCGTCAACCAAGGGAATCCAGATGAACGGCATCATTGCAGAATGAGTGAGCTCGGTGAACGTAATGAAACGCCTAGGACGACCACAGCTAGGACAGCTCTTTGGAAAGGACTCCTTGGGAGAATCGATCACAAATCCACCCTCCAGAGCAGGGCGGTGCTCAAGCCTGAATAAGGTTGTGCTCTAATTCCATCAGATATCGGGGAGGAGCCTTGCCAATCGGCGTGAACTTTGGTCCCGGAGGATGACCTTGTCGCCAGAACCCCAGCTTGCTCGAAGCTTCTCATTTTCGGAGACCTCTAGTTCCGGCGATCACTGCTGAGGAAAATCTATATCCCCCAGGGGCCTCCTCGGATCAGAGGGGAAGGGTATGGCAAAGGTTGTTGTGAAGGTTGTTGAGGGCAGGTGTCAGGGAGGCTACCACAAGGTTGGGGATGTTTTCGAGATTGACTGCAAAGATGCCCTGACCCCGGGAGGGATGTGTCTGGGTGCATGGGGCTCGGTTTTCCCCTATGTCATGGTCCTGCTGTGCGATGGCGAGTTCTACTGGTCTGATAACAGGAAGAGGACCAGAGTATCGTGCGGTGACCCGGAAGGGATCACGATGGAAGTCTCAAGACGAATCGGCAGCCGGAGAGGGTCCGCTCGCTAATGGCGGACGGCGGATTCGTTACCCATGTCGACCATCGCGTGCCCGCCGACGCCGGCTGCAACAATTACCTGTACTGCATGGACAGAAATACGCCGGATGATAGGAGGAGGCCAACCGGACAAGCTTCCTGGCCCACAAATCGGTTGAACAGAGGGGCCTACGTTCAAAAGGATTCACAGTCGTGCAAGACTAGGGTGCCGCAGCCGGCTGTACCGTTGCTGAGCATCCGGGATGGCACTGACTACCAAGAGCTGACCTTCAAGCCCTTGACCCTCGAGAAGTGCTCGGTGTTGCGACTTATCAGACCCTGCTCATGTCGAAGCGCTATGCCAGCTATCATGCAGTCTCGGGCCCCTATGGGCCTCCCGAGTCTCGACAGGTTAGATGCGATGCCACCCGCAATATTGCAGCTGGCTTCGTCAAAATCCAGTACTTTCAAGGAAAGAAGCAAGTCCCTGACCAGCCCAAGGTTCTTTTCAGCCTCCCCGGATAGGTGGGCGCCAAGATAGAGCTCAAAGGCATTCACCGGCGTGGTGGTCTTCCTCAGCCCCTCTGCATCGATGTCGCTCGCCTTCTTGGCGGCGTCCGGCTCCCCCCTTAGTAGGGCTACCAGGAAATCCGTATCAAGGCAGACCAAGGTTCACGCCCTCATGCCTAGAGTTTCGTCATAGGCGATCCACATCCCCGCAACCCTAGCCAATATCCCATCCAGCTCATCCGGACTGCCCGCCCACCGCCCGGCAAAGTCTGATAGCGGCTTCCCCTTCAGGCCCTTCACTGTCCTCTTGATGACCTCCGTGAAGCTCTCGCCTTCACCCCTCAAGCTTGCAAGCATGTTGTACGCTTCCTCCGAGATCGTTATCGTCTTATGTGCCACGTCGTATCCCCAGAGTCCGTGTAGTGATCCGTGTATTTAAATCTCCCCCATCTGATGACCTGAACCGCGCATCTCACCATGGTTCATGGTTTGCGAAAGACCGTTTGCACAGGGTCGCCATGTCCTCCGAAGAGAGATGTGAGACTTGGCAGACCGTACGCAGACTGCCTACGAGGGATGTGTGGATCGCCTTGTGAACTCGCCATCCACCCTTTTCATTTTTCAACGCCACCGCGGCCCCATCGCCGGTTGACCGTCATGAGCAAGGAAGTGAATTTCGCCATCATCGGGCTGGGCATGGGAGCGAACCGGGCTAAGACGGCGGCAACTACCCCAGGATCGAAGCTTGTCTGCGTCTGCGACCTCGTCGAGGAGAAGGCCAAGGCCATAGCTACCCAGTACGGGTGCGACTACTCCACCGACATGAACCGGGTCTTTGAGAGGGACGACGTGGACGTCGTGGGCGTTATGACCCCGAGCGGCACCCACGCCGATGTCGCGATCAAGGCAGTGAAGGCCGGAAAGAACGTTTTCACCACCAAGCCCATGGACATCAAGGTGGAGAAGTGCGACGCATTGATCGCGGCGGCCAAGAAGGCACACGTGGTTCTTGCGGTGGACTTCGACTGCAGATACTCGGAGGTCAACAGGAGGCTGGCGAAGTTCATCTCCGATGGGGGCCTCGGAAAGCTGATACTTGCGGACCTTCAGATGAAATGGTACAGGGACCAGGGCTACTACGATGGTGGCTTCCCGGCCGGATGGCGGAAGGACCTCCGCTACGAGGGTGGCTCGGTTGCCAACCAGGGCGTCCATTCGCTTGACCTTCTGCTGTGGTGGATCGGCCCGGTGAAGGAGGTCTACGGCCGCTCCGGGACGCTGGCGCACAACATCAAGACCGAGGACATCACCGTGGCAATGCTCACCTTCAAGAACGGGGCCTGGGGGGTCGTCGAGACGACGACGTGCAGCTACCCCGACCTGGGGACCGTCATGGAGATCACGGGCCAGAACGGGACCGCCGTCTGGAAGGGCAATGTGGATCTGCTCAAGGTGAAGGACAAGCCAGATCTGACCTTTGACTCCCTTCCTCTCCAGCCCGGGCCCAACAACGTCATAGAGGACATGGTATCCGCAGTCACAAAGGGGACCCCGGTCGCCGTGGACGGCAAGGAGGGCAGGAGGTCAGTGCAGCTCTTTAACGCGATCTATGAGTCCTCGCGCAATGGGAAGGCCGTTCGGCTCAGGTAGGTGCCTGCCACCTGGGATGTCCGGACGCGGCAGGAAGGCCGTCCCAAACCGGGCGGATCAAGAAGGCGATGAGCTTGGCTTCAGGCAAATCGAAGTTTGAGAATCTGGGCGTGCCCGTGAAGAGGGCCGGTTTCCGAGGCTGCCTCGTTGCCCCAGACAAGTCGGGCAAGAAGGACCTGCTGTACTTCAACTTCAACCAGATCGGGGGACGCTTGTTCCTGCTGGCCCTCGACCCTGATACCGGGCAGACATGGCAATACAATGCGCCGGATGGACCCGGGGCATGGGGGTTCATCTACGCCCCCGACCAGAAGATCTACCTGGGCACCTGGGATGGCGGCCTGATCCTGCGCTTTGACCCCAAGAAGCCTGAGGAAGGCATCAAGGTCCTGGGCAGGCCATCTGAGACTGAGACCTACATCTGGATGTATGCCGTCGGCGGCGATGGCAAGCTGTACGGCGGGACCTACGGCAATGCGAAGCTCATCAGCTACGATCCCAAGACCGGGGAGATGAAGGACCTGGGCCGGATGGACGAAACCCAGATGTACTCGCGCACTGTGGCTGCTGGAAAGGACGGCAGGATCTACGTCGGCATCGGCACCGGCAAGGGCGACATCGTCGTCTATGACCCCTTCACCGGCCAACACAGATCAATAGCTCCCCAGGATCTCAAGGCGAAGGCCAAGGGCGGATCGACCCAGCTGGGCGAGGACGGCCACGCCTACGCACTGATCGCCGACAAGTGGTTCCGCTGCGAGGATTCAAAGCTCGTCCCCGTCGCAGGCTTCCCGGACCCTGCCAAAGAACGGTTCAGGGACGGAAGGGTTCTGGAGGAGGCAGGCGACGGGTACTATGTCTTGAGGCACCCAAGCGGCGAGACGAAGAGGAGCGAGTTCTCCTATGCCGGCACCGGCTCCCAGATCTTCCACGTCGGGAATGGGCCCCTCGGGCGCGTGTACGGAAGCTCAGTCATGCCGCTGGAGCTCTTCGAGTACGACCCATGCACCAAACAGCTCAAGGACCTGGGCAACCCGACGCCGGTGAATGGGGAGATCTACTCGACCGCGGTCCTGGACGAGAAGCTCTACGTCTGCGCCTACCCGGGCTCCTGGCTTTCGGTCTACGACCCATCCAGGCCCTGGAGCTACGGCACATCCAAGGACTCCAACCCAAGGGGCATAGGATACGCGGGGGACGGCCATCTCAGGCCACGGGCGATGATCGTGGGGCCGGGGAAGCGCCTCTTCATTGGAAGCCATCCGCCCTACGGCGAACACGGTGGGGCCATGGGCGTGTACGACCCGAAGTCCGACAGCTTCACGGAGAACTACCGAAACCTCATCCCCAACCAGAGCATCGTTTCACTGGCACACGATGAAACGAGGGGCCTGGTCTTCGGCGGAAGCTCCATTGCCGGGGGCGGGGGGACGATGCCGGTGGAAACGGAGGCTCACATGTTCGCGTGGGATCCCATCGCCAGGAAGAAGGTGATGGACGCCGTTCCCATCCAAGGGGATACGTCGATTAGGGCAATGATCGCCGTCGATGGCTGCATCTACGCCGCTTCCACGCCATCCAAGAGCCTCTTCAGGTACAAGCCGGACCAGGGTCGCTTCGAGGTACTTGCAACGCTGCCCCATGGGATTGCGGATCTATCGCTTGGGCGCCGGGGAGACCTGATATTCGGCCTGTGTGGTCAGTGGGTATTCCAGCTCGACCCCGCACGGGCAAGACTGCGGATGTTGGACCAACACTCTGGACCCGTCTCGGCGGGGTTTGCCCTGAACGAAGGCGGGATCTACTTTGGTAGCGGAGTCGAGCTAGTCAGATATTGCCCCAGGTGGTGGATGAAAGGGCAGCGCAGCAGACCCAAGACAATGGCTAGAAGGAAGCGGCCAGCGAGCAAAGGCCGAGAGGGCTGCGAGAAAGAAAAAGGAGAAGGGGGCCTAGTCTGCGTCCGAAGCCGCCCCTATGGCTAGGCGCACCCCTCTCAAGATCAACTTGTACGTCTTCCCATCCAGTCTGAGCTCGCCGATGAAGACCCTGCTCTGGCCCGAGCGCTTGCCCTTGAACGTTCCAACCCTCTTGCCGCCCAGGGTGAGCACACCCGTCCATGAGCCGTCAGCGTTCTTCCGAGCCGTCATGGCGTAGGTGGTCTCGCCGATCGTCATCGTTCCCCTGGCTCTGTTCCGGGTGACGAATGCCTTCCCAGAAACCTTCAGGGTTGGACACTTGGACTCATCCGTCACGCGACTGTCCTTGAGGATTGCTTTCCCCACGAAGTGAATCCAGATCCCCTTCACTGCCTCAGTGGTTGGCTGAGCGTCCTCCGTCTCTTGCGCCAAGGCGAGGGCCGCGGTGCTCAACACCGCCAAGGCCATCACCGACAAGGCAACGAGCTTTCTCTTCAAGCTCACACCTCGCACATGGATTGTATGGAACGGTACTTGTGTGTTGGGCGGGATTGTCGGAACGGTGTGGAACAAATCCCCCTATGTAGCATTCCTCATGTCAGCGTAGCTGGACCGGATTCCATCTGAAGTGTCAGGCATGTTGGCGACGGCACGCCCGCACACCTTCTCCGCTCGACGCATGCCGACAACACAGTGACAAGATATTTATTCCACATATGCATCATTCATATGTGAGGCGGACCTTTGGCTAATGTCACAATAAGTCTACCCGACGACCTGAAGCGAGAGATGGAGCGACGCAAAGGCGTCAACTGGAGCGAGGTGGCAAGAAAGGCTTTCGAGGAGCGCATGCGCCGGGAGGAGATGGCGGATGCCGCCGAGCAGATCAAGAAGATGCGTGCCGAAAGCCAGGCTCCTGATTGGAACGGAGTCAAGGAGATTCGCAAATGGCGAGACGCGTCGAGGTAGTTGTGGATTCCTCGGTTGCCGTCAAGTGGTTCAGCCCGGAAACGAAGTCAGACAAAGCACTGGAGCTTCTTGACTCGCATACCCAGGGCACCGTCATGCTGTGGGCATCATGGATCCTCTACTACGAAGTGGCAAACGCTCTGCGCTACAAATCGGACTATGACGTCGAGAAGCTGACCAAGGCGATCGGCAGCCTCCTGAGATTGCACTTGGAGACATCATCAAGGGAGACCGAACTGCTCGCGCGGGCAGGGGAGATAGCCTGCGATTGTGGCAACTCAATCTACGACTCAATCGCAGTTGCCCTGGCGGAATCCCGGGCGACAACCTGCCTGACGGCAGATGAAAGCCAGTACAGGAAGCTGAGGCCAAAGGGCTATCCGATCGAACTCCTTTGACGACAGCTCGAGGATAGTGCTCATCGTCAGGCGTGGAACAGTCTCACGGTAGGACTTCCCAGGAGGGGTCTTTCCTTCAGAGAGATGGGACCTAGGACTCCCAACCACAGTACTTCTTCAGCAGCGAGACGAACTGGCAGTAGTTCCGGTAGCTGACGTCCGGCGGAATCCCGTGATCGCAGCAGGGAATGTAGCCGCCATCCTCGATGAGCTGGGGAACCTTTGACTCGAACTCCTTCTCAAGGGCCCTCCCGCCCTTCGCCATCTTGGTCTTGTCTATGCCTCCCAGGAAGGACATCTCATGGCCAAGCTCCTTCCTCAATCTGAGTATGTCGTTTCCCGCCATGGCCTCGATGGGCGTGGTGGAGTTTATCCCGGCCTCGATCCACACCGGGGCGATGTCGTGAACGTACCCATCGCAGTCCATCATGATGATGGGAACCCCGTGGCTCTTGAAGTGCCTCACCAGCCTCTTGTACCCAGGCAGCATGAACTCCCTCATCATCTCCGGGCCGATCATCGAGCGCCCCTTGTAGGCCATGTCCTCGTTCAGGATCACATAGTCGATATCGACATCGCTCACGGCCCTCTCGGTCGTCGCGATGACAAAATCGGTGAGAAAGTCCATCATACCCTGTACCAGACCGGGATCCCGGTAGAACATGATCGACAGGTTCTTGAGCCCGGTCCAGTCCCTGACCCCCCAGAATAGGGAGGGCACCGTCATGTGAATCGGATACTCCCTGTTGCGGTGGGACTTGGCAGCGTCCTCCCAGAAATCCGGGTAGCGCCCGGGGCTTCTGGGATTGTACCTCCATTTCATCTCCTCGAAGTCGTCCCCGTTCTTCACCGGGAACTCGTGCCACTTCCTCGTGACGAAGCCGGGCGTGGCGGGATTCTTCTCATACTCGACGATCGCCCCCATCCTGTCCCGGATTATCTTGTGGTCGCCGAACTCCCTCAGGACCTCCTCCCTGTAGGCGGGCAGAGGCCCGCAGTTGATGGACAGGCCGTGGGTATGCTCCAGCCCGTGGATCCGGACATAGGAGTCATCTTCAGGCAGCCCTTCCTTGAGCCACCTGTCGATCGTGGATTGGCGGGGGCCGAAGTGGGTTGTCACGGTGACCCTATCGGGCTTTCCGAACAGCAGGCATGCGAGCAACCTTTGGCGGCCGTTCATGCCCTCGGCAGACTGGCACTACGCTTTTTACTTTGTCCCCGGCGCGTCTGCACTGGCTCTCTGCGCTTCAACTGACCTCATCACAAGAACGATCCACACCTCCGAGAAGCCTTGGCGCCGCTCCCGGGCAAGCGTTAAATAGACTGTCTCTCGCTTTGGAGACAGAAGCACCGGAGTGCAAGGAGAGAGATGCATGCAGAAGATCAAGATCGCTGCAGTGTCCACGCGGAACTGGATCGGCCAGCAGGATCGGACCATCAAGAACATGGCCGAGTGGGCCAGGAAGGCTGCGTCCCAGGGGGCGGAGTTCATCCTGTTCCCCGAGCTGGGCGTGAACGGATACTTCCATTCCTCACATGCCTGGGACGTCGCGGAGCCGGTGCCGGGCCCGTCGGTTGAGCGCCTGACCCGAGTTGCCGGGGAGCTCAACACCATCCTCTGCTTCGGCATCTTGGAGAAGGAGGCCGACGTCGTCTACAACACCCAGGTCGTTGTAAACGGCGAGGGGATGCTGGGAAGGCAAAGGAAGATCCACATGCCCGGCATAGAGTACCTCTACTGGCGCGGGGGCTACGAGATAGAGCCCATCGACATAGGGAAGGCCAGAATCGGCATAACCATATGCTACGATTCCCTCTTCAGCGAGATGGCCCGCACCCTCTTTTTCAAGGGCGCGGAGATCTTCGTGATGCCCTTTGCCTACAACACGGGGCCGCGCGCCAAATTCCCCGAAGAGGACCCGACGGGGCTCACCTACCGCGTCCACTGTTACATCCACGGAGCCTATGGGATTGTGGCGAACAACGCGGGCAGTCGCAGGAAGACGAAGCAGGAGGGAAGCAAGATCAAGTTCCCGGGATGGGCCGGGGTCTTCGGCCCCGACGGCAAGGTGGTCGCCTTCACCCGGGAGCCCGGCAACGGGGAGGCCATGGTGGTTGCGGAACTGGACCCGGCCAAGATTGCCGAGAGACGACGCAACCCCTACTTCGTTCCAAGATGTCTGAGGCCCGAGCTCTACGTCATGCAAAGCCAAAAGCCGCCCAGCAAGGCCCCGGCACCCTGACCTCCCAGAACTACAGGATGTGAAAGAGGCTTTGGTGATAGGCGAGAAACCGGTTGTGGTGGCCCATCGCGGGGCCTCGGGGATTGCCCCGGAGAACACCCTATCCTCGATTCGGCGGGCCTTGGAGATCGGGGCGAGGATGGTGGAGATCGATGTCCACACGACCAGCGACGGCGAGATCGTCGTTATGCACGATCCGGACGTGTCGAGGACCACCGATGGGAGCGGCCTCATCTCCGGGATGTCCCTCGCCCAGATGCGTAGGCTGGATGCGGGATCGTGGTTTGGCCCCGAGTTCCGGGGCGAGGCGGTCCCGACCCTGGACGAAGCGCTGGACCTGGTCGGTGGCAGCGCCGATCTGTGCATCGAGGTGAAGAGCGCAAGCCCACGGCAGGTCATCGGCAAGGTCCTCGAACATCGCTATCTCGAGCATGCCATCATCTTCGATTTCAACCATCCCCGCCTCTACGAGGCAAAGAAGCTCCAGCCGGGGGTAAGGGCATTGGCGCTAGGCGTTTCCCACGATAGCCTCACATCCGTTGACCCCGGCCTCTGTAACGCGGTCGGGTGCCCCTTCTCCAAGGTCGACGGGGAACTTGTCGAGAAGGCCCATCGCCTTGGCTTGGCCGTCTTCGTCTACACCGTAAACCAGGCAGATGAGATGAGGAGGCTCGCCGTGCTCGGTGTGGACGCGATCATCACCAACCTCCCCCAGCTTGCGCTGGAAGTCCTGCACCAACGGGGGCCCGCAGGCGAAGCCTACCGCCGGTGATGGATGAGTTGAGGCACGCCGATCGTTCTGCCTATTGCGCGTAGACGGCGACCTTACTCGCGTCGTCGAAGAACATGATCCTGCAGCGGGGGTCCTCCCTGATCCATTGGTCTACGACGGCCTGAGGATCGTCGGCCTTGCTCATATGGGCCCTACCCACCACGTCATCCCCAAGCTCGGTGTAGACCTCTATCGAGGCCCGCCTGCGGATCATCTCGGCGAACTTGTATGCCTTGTGGCTGTACAGCTCGTACCGTCTCTTGATGGCCCCCAGAACTTCGTCCAGGGGCAGCGTCAGCCTGTCATAGAAGTTCTGCTTCGCCCTGTCATTTGGCGCGATGCCCTGTGCGCAGGCTGCGAGCAGCAGGACCTTGCCGCCATCCAGGACCGCGTTCTTGGTGAGCTCAAGGGCACTCTGGGCGTTGTAGAGGGTATCGTCCTGCGGATATCCCCCGGGTGAGACCACGGCATGGCTCACCCTTGGGACGCGGAACGAGGTCATCTTGTCCACCGCCGCTATGCCCTCCTGCGTGACGGCCTTGATGCCGCCGGCGCCCGACCAGAGAAGTTTCGAATGGGAGGTGACGGCCGCCAGCACAAAGACCGGCCTTCGACCGCAGATGATCCGCTGGGCCTGCAGGATATCATGGGCCAACGGATTGTCCCTCCTCTTGGGATCATGATGCCAGGGGTGGGTGCCGAACGTCGACCTTGGATCCAGCGCCAGCGCATGGTTTGCCTCTATGGTGGAGTAGCTGCAGATGCCGGGGAGGAAGTCCTTCAGGGCATTGGAGTACCCGGCGAAGTAGTGGTTCTTCATGTCCGCGCCCACGACGTAAAGGTCTGCGTCCAGGGCGACGGGATTGACTTCAAGCTCGGTTCCCATGGCCGTCCTGCCCAGGTTCACGAAGTCGTCTGAGAAACAGTCGTTGACGTACACGCCGGCCAGATTGAGCCCCTCCCTCAATGAGGCCTCTCCGACCATCTTCATCACCCGCCGATTGCCGGCCGTCGTGGGATTGTGGGAGCCGGTCGCCACGACGAATGTAGTCTGACCCGCCCCCTTGAGATGCGCGGCCAGGGAATCGATGATCTCCTTGTGGGGTTCCGTGCGGGTGTCGTCTTCGATCAGAACGCAGGCCTTCCTGCCCCCGCAGAGCTCCCCAAGCGGGCGGCCTATGGGACGATCAAGTGCGCGGGCCAGACCGGACGACAGCTCTCCCCCAGACAAGTCTCTGGGTTTCACCAATCCCGCAAAGTTGCCGGTGGGTATGCTCAGATCAACGTGGCCTTTTCCCCAGGCAAGCGAGACTTCCACGGGCCGCGCCTACCCCGGACACAAGATAAGTGTGATGAGGCCAGCGACTGGGGAACGTCGATGGCCATCTCAGCATACTGGCTGATCCTCGTCGGATCATGGTTACAGGAATACCTAGCTGGGACCACCGGGCCTCTCGCCCTGTCGCACAAGATAAAGCACGGCGATTGCCGACGCCACCATTCCAACCGTTGTGCCGATGTAGAAAAGGAACCCGGTCCGGATGCCGTAGGCATTGGCGATCGCCGCCATGGCGAAAGGAGAGGCGAAGGAGCCCACTCCTCCCGCAGTGGATACGATCCCTATGGCCACGCTCTGAGCACTCTCGAAGTGTTGCCCGGTCAAAGCCATCACCACCGGATAGACGGCCGAGAACATGAGGCCGCAAACAAGGAACCCTGCCCCCGCCGTCAAGGGAGATCCCATGGACAGGGCAGCGGCCAGGGACAGGGCTGAGAGGCAGCAGACGGACAGTAGAAGCTCAGCCTGGCGGTAGCCGCGATAGGCGATGGACACCGAAAGACGTCCCGCTAGGATGCCCAGCCAGAAAACCGAAACCATGTATGCCCCCATGGACGCCGAACTCCCAAACACCTTCACGTAGTACTCGCCGATCCAAGCCGAGACGCCGATCTCGGAGCCAACGTAGAGGAATATGGTCAGGAACAGGAACAGGAGCAGAGGGTTGCGCATGAGCCTTGGCACCCGGGCTTGCTCGCGCTGCTCCCCTTCGGTGTTCATGTCCCCGAATGAGAAAAGCGAGAATCCGCCAGCCATTGCAAGACATGCGAGGGACATCGCCCTAAACATCTGCTGCCAGCTTCGACCCGTTGCGATGAGCCAACCAATCAAGACGGGTCCCAGTATTGCACCGACGGGAAATGCAGCATGCATCAAGTTCATCAACCTGCTCTGGCCAGGCTTCTCCATTCGCACCACGCAGAAGTTGGTCACGACCTCCGTGCCCCCTTGGCCCAAGCCTATCAGCAGAGCCGCCAGCAGATTGACAAGCACATCCGGGGAAACGCCGAAGAAGGCCAGCCCGCATGTCTGGATCAGAAGCCCAAGGACGATGACCCGCTTGGCCCCGAACATGTGGATCAGCAAGCCCGAAACGAAGGAGGACGCGAAGTATCCCACGGATGTGGCCGAGATGACGACCCCCGTGGAAAGGTAGCTCCATTCGAACTGACGGATGACCTTGGGAACAGCTGCACCTATGATCGTTAGACTGGTGCCGAATATGGCGAAATTGAACAAGAGGACCAAGAACAGCTTCCTGTTGCTCGCGAGGCTCGACACTTTCTCCCTGACGAAGCCCTCGACTCAGACGCCGCGAATAAAACTGATGCGGGTGGCTTCGGAGACCTGATCGCCCGGCCCTGCCTCGCACGGCAAAACCGCTAAGAGCCAGGCTTGCGGTTGTCATCAGAAGTGGGTGCATGAGGATGGCTACGAGGAAGACAATTCGCCTGCCCTTCCTGCTGCTCGGCTTCAAGGCATACATGCAAGCCACAGGAAAGAATGCCCTCAGACTTGCCAAAATGGCGAGGAGGGCCAGTGCAAGGACCGGCATCAGCATAGTTCTGATTCCCCAGTTCACCGACATCGCGGTGATCTCAAAGGAAGTCAGCATACCGGTGTTCGCACAGCACATCGACCCCATCGAGCCTGGGAGCTACACGGGGCACGTTCTGCCGGAGGCCGTGAAGGAGGCGGGGGCGGTCGGGACGCTGATTAACCACTCGGAGAGGAAACTGCAGCGGGACCAGATAGAGGCGGCGGTCCGCAGGGCCAGGGAAGTTGGGCTCATTTCGTGCGTGTGCTCGGACAGCCCCGAGTTGTCTGCCGCGGTCTCCGCGTTCAACCCGGACATGATTTTGGTCGAGCATCCGGACCTCATCGGCAAGGGACGCGCGATATCCAACGTCGAACCAGAGATGTTAGCAGTAACGCTTAAGGCCGTCAAGACCATCAACCCGAACATCCGGGTGGTCTGCGGCGCGGGGATAGGCAGTCCGGAGGATGTTGCCGCGGCCCTGCATCTTGGGATGGAGGGGGTTGGTGCGACGAGCGCTATCATCAAAGCTACCGACCCTTGTCGCGTCATGCTGGAATTAGCGCAAGCACTGAAATCGAGCTGGGTCGGAAAACGCACAGCTGTCCTCGGTGGGCAACGCTGAAAGAGCCAAGGACCCAGATGAGCTTCCGATCGCCCTGAAGGGCTCTTGCTGCACCATCATGCGGCGAAGGGTTAGCCGGCCGGACTCGCGCGCCGGCATGCTTTATCAATAGGCTGTCAGTGGACTGACAAGCTATTAATAAACGGGCTGTCAGTGGACTGACAAGCTATTAATAAACGCGCTGTCAGTCGACTGACAACATGCCCCTGGCGATCGAACTCTCAGACCAGAATCCTTGGTGGAGAGACGTGGCAGCAATCGATCAGGACATGTACATAGCCGCATGGAAAGCCTCCAGGGCTCCATGGAACCCCAGGCTGCAATATACCTTCGATCTCGACACCGACCTGGTATACACCATACGCGGCCCCAGACAGGTAGGCAAGACCACACTGACGAAACTCATGATCAGAGAGTTGCTCCAGAAGGTCGAACCACGGAGGGTCTTCTACTACACATGCGACCTCGTAGCCAGTCCCAAGGAACTCTCCAACATCGTTGCAGGGTATCTCGACTGGCTAAGGACATTCACCCACGAAAGGGCTTTTGCATTCTTGGATGAGGTATCATCAGTTCGGGACTGGCAGAAGGCCATCAAACATCTGGTCGACACCGGGAAACTGAAGGCCACCACTGTGTTCCTTACTGGTTCCCACACCCTGGATGTGAAGGCCATGTCCGAGAGACTGCCGGGCAGACGTGGGGTAGCTCAGGACACCCTAGACAAAATCCTGCTTCCGATGAAGTACTCCGAATATGTGGAGACACTCGGCGAGGATGTCTCACAGGAAGTTGCTTCTCTCGGCCTCAGAGACTGGGAACGTAGGAAATCCCTCATCGAGAGGTTATCAAAAGGCGAAACTCCTAACGAATGCGAGAGACTCTATCTCTTCCTTAAGGATCTCAACAGAAACCTCCAAGACTACTTCCTGACCGGCGGAATGCCTTTGGTGGCAGACCACTATCGGAAGAGAGGGAGGATCTCGGAGGATGTATACAGAACCTACGTCGATGTCGTCCGGGGCGACCTCGTGAAATGGGGAAAGCGTGAGAACTACCTTAGGCAAGTCCTGGGCAGAGTCTTGGAGACGCTGGGAAACCCCGTGGGATGGAACACACTCAGGCAGAACACCGATATCTCAAGCCACAATACGGTCGCCGATTACGTTGATGCGCTCAAGGATAGCTTCATCCTGATCTATCTCCACCAGTTTGACATGGCAAGAAAGGCCCCATCCTATCAGAAGGAGAAGAAGGTTCATTTCCGCGACCCCTTCTTCCTTCACGCGGTCAGGGGCTGGATTTTGGGTAGAGGTCCCTACGAAGAGAGTCTCGACCTCCTGGGTGATACTGAGAGTGTTGGCAAGATTGTAGAGGGAGTTGTCGCCGATCATCTCACTAGGCTAGCCTTTCATCTGAGTGCACAGAAACAGCTCTTCGAATACGAGAACGCGCTGATGTTCTGGAGGGGCAAGAAGGAGAGAGAAGTCGATTTCGTTCTCAGGTTGAATGAGGCATATCTGCCCATCGAGGTCAAGTATCAGCGAGGCGTCAGGAGAAGCGACCTCTACGGAGTCATTGACTTCGGGAAGGGGACGGCGTGTAAAGGGGGCCTGGTTCTTTCGAAGGACAAGTTCGAAGCCATGAACGGATTCTCGGTCGTTCCCGTTGCCATGTTCCTGATGCTCGTGTAATCCTTGCAGGTCGACGGACATGCCTGCCATGAGAAACCATGACACACGCCGTCTCCCAAGGGATTGCCGGGGGCGGATCGCACCGGGGATCGGATCCGGGGAAAATATTTAACTGACTCGCCGGATCAGCGACAATCGCGTGGTGCCGCCGTAGCTCAGTTGGTAGAGGGGCTCCGATCCGGAGCCCGCCTGGAGCGCATGGCTGTTACTTGGTGTCCGGTCCGGCCATCAAGCGGAAACCATGTGGTCACGTGGGCAGGGTTCCCTGCCTGCGCCACAAGCAGGTTCGAGCCCTACCGTTCGAGGGTTGTCTCGGCGGGGCTAAGCCGGCGGCGCCATTCACACATGGGCCCGTAGCTTAGCTGGTAGAGCGCCAGGCTCATAACCTGGACGGCGCATTCCGCCGGGGGACTGGTCCAGGGTCCGAATCCCTGCGGGCCCATCCACCATACCGGCGAGCCATCTCTGATCCGCCCTACAATCGAGGAGGCCCCCAATCCCCATCTCCGGCGGCACCCAGGTAAACCGCGAAGGGATCCCGCAGGTGAGGGCAGAGGGCCATCTTGAGGCGTTGAGGTGTCTAGAAAGCCGAGTGGAAGGCCTCCAGCCTGAAAGGAACTCCAAACGGAAAGCCCCAGCCCAAGACGATGCGCACTTGAACGGCGTGATCTAGTGATGAGGGCAAATACGGCAGGCTGGATGTGAAGATTCCGAGACCCTCGTGAAACTGATCCGTACGGGGTTCCGTGATGTGGCCGGGCATTCTGGTCCAACGGAGGAGAACTGTCCGAGCCACCCATCCAACTGCACCCTTGACCGGGTCAAGGCGAACCTATCCAAAGGGGTGAAGTACTTCGTCCTGGAGCAGGATACAAGTCCCGTTGGGTGTGTGGCCAAGCAGATGGCGGCGTCTACTCTTCAATTTTCAGAGCAAGATAGGATATCCGCCTGCACTCTTTGAAACCCGATTCACTCAAGATCCGAAGAAAGGTCTCATCTTCCATGGGGATCTCTTCCGCCAAGATCTCCGCCGCTCCAGCCTTCCGACAGTGCTCCACGAAAGACCTGACAAGTGCGCCTGCGACCTGCTCCTCCTGTTCGGCGAAATCCGGGTCTATCCAGGGAAGGAAAAACGAGCCGCCAGTCCAGTTGGCTGCATGGTCCCTATCAGGCTCACAGACAGCATGCATTCCCTCGCCAACCTTCTCTTGATGCAGAGTTGCGGTGAATGCCGGAAGGACCCCCGCCAAGCGGTCTCCGACCTTTGCTATCTGTGTGGCACTCACGCCCAGATCGGCGAAGATGTGTTTGTGGAGCCCCTCCGCTCTTCTACCTGAGATGTAGCATTCGTCCACCAGAGCACCGTTCCGCCTGGCTCGGTTCAAGGCCTTCTGGCTGAGCGAACCTTCCAGGTAGGGCTCGACCTTCACCTCCATCTTCTCCCTCACTCCCCTTGTCTCCATCCGGCTTTCGAGAGAGTCGATGATCCTTGATGCAGCGTCCCCAAGGTCAGTTAGCTTGTAGCCGTCTCTTGTCCTTTTGAGTACGCCTGCCAATCTCATCTTGCGGAGGTGGTAGTTGAGGAATCCCGTCTGAGAGTCCGGGTTGATCTCAAGCTTCTCCATAAGGTGTGTGTACGTCCTTGGCTTGGAGGCCAGCTCGCGTATGATCTGCCTCCTTGTCTGGTTTGAAAGACAGATTAGGATCTGGGTGAATCTTCCCTTCGCACCGACGCCACCATCTTGATCCACCGGAATCTCCCTCACCTGAGTCACTTCACCCGGTAAAGGCCATATTAAGCTTCTTGAGACTGAACATGCTCATGGGACAGTTTCTGTTCTCATCAGAAAACCGACATTCCTCCGGAACACCCGCCGGGTGTAGGCGTTAACCTACCTACCGCTTCCCCAGACTGATCTAGGATCGTAACGCCTAGTTCCCTGCTTTCTCACCTTTCAGAGACTCTCCTTCCCCACCATCTGGAGAATATTCTTCTTCATGGCGGACCGCCAATCAGCAGGACAGCGGCCCATATCTCGCTATCCACACGGCCATACGGTGAGACTCTGTGATACAGGTCTTTGGGATTCCGCATCACCCC
>Ga0315307_1000434_pt1 | contig 17931 bp, 15 predicted proteins | sample TDP2_MG_FD_203079 | JGI IMG/M metagenome (GOLD analysis project Ga0315307, IMG submission 203079) | Freshwater sediment microbial communities from Lake Towuti, South Sulawesi, Indonesia - TDP2 | ecosystem: Environmental > Aquatic > Freshwater > Lake > Sediment | place: Indonesia: South Sulawesi...
TTTCTCCTCTGGCGCAACCGTGAAAACTTTGACACCAGTCTCTCTAGTAGGGTCTATGAAAATCGAGCCGTCAGACCCGTATATCTCAAATCTTAGGTCTAAACCACCATGAGCTGCCCAACTATTTTCCGACTGACTGAGCTTGTCGTCCTCATACCTAACAAGAGCCAGACTGTTATCTTCAGCTTTTGTTTTGTGAACTAACGTAGCACCCCAACCATAAGCTTGAACAGGCTTTCCGTCAAAGAGATATCGAGCTACCTCAATTGAGTGGCAACCCATGTCCGTTAGGACGCCTCCACCAGCAAGCTCAGGATCCCAAAACCAAGGAGAGTGCGGTCCGAAATGAGCCTCTCGGCTTCTGATCCAAAAAGGGTCACCAACAACACCGTTTTCAATCAATTCCTTTGCCTTGACGATATGAGGTATAAATATTTGATTTTCAGCGTAACAGTGGATTACCTTCGCCTTTTCAACGGCATTGAACATGGCCTTAGCCTCACCTACGTTACGCGCTAATGGTTTCTCACATATTACGTGCTTTCCGTTCTCAGAAGCTATTTTGGCCGCCCTTTCATGAATAAAATTAGGTAATCCTATATCCACTACTTCTACCCTGGAGTCTGCACATAGCTTTTCAATAAAGTCGTCGCCAAAGTATGTCTTTTTTATTCCCCATCTATCGGCGAATTTAACAAGAGCTTCTTTCCTTCTTCCCCCTACAGCCACGACGTTCGCCTGAGGAATCTCTTTGTAAGAAGGCATGTGAAAAAATGACTGAACAAAACCGTAACCCAAAACGCCAATATTTATTTTTTTCACTATAATCCCTCAAAAATATCTTGGGTTTCTAAGAGCCATATTAAGTTTAACCATAAACTAGAGCATTGAGGGAAACGATGTTTCCCGGACGTCAAAATATCAAACGGTATCACAACCTCGCAACTATTGCACCATCTTGGTGCGGCCGCCTAGATTCAAATCTTGGTTTAAATTCTTGGCATTTTACTTTTACAGGGTAGAGCATCTGACTCTACGGGATCTTTTATGTGCGGCGGGCGCGGGTGATCTATGTCAGGCAGTCAACAAATGACCTACGTAGTCAAGTGTAAGCCTATCTTTTTATCTTCTGGGCAGAAACGATTATTATATTCCTATAACCACTACAACAATTGTGAATGGTGTGGTTCTCTCTACCAAGACTTGACCTTGTATTGCCAAAATCACTGCAATAATGCATACTATGATTCCAATTCCCCTTGTTAGATTTTGAAGCAAACGTCTATTACCTCAACGTTCTTTCTATGAACTCCAGGCTTGTAATCTTTCAGATGACGATCCTCCCTCGCGCGCATGTGGATACGCGTGCTTCAAAGAAATAGCCGCTTTCCTAAACATATCTGGCAATAATGGCTAGTAGGCCGGTCAAAATGGCTATGACAGCGCCTATTCCGCCTCCTACCAGATATGCCACAAATCCAAAGATGAGAAGGAATATTCCCCCAGTGGTTGCTTTTTTACCTCCAGCCTTTGTCATTCGCGCCGCGCCCAAGATCAGAAACCCCAGAATGCCAAGGACCCCGGCACTTACCATGCCTGTGAGACCTTTAATGGGTTTTTCCAAAATTTCTGGTATGTAACCAAAAAAGCTGAAGACAGCAAATAATATGCATACGATCCCTGCGATTAAACCAAGAATCCAAGCCGCCTCAAGAAGCGATCTCTTCACCATTTTAATCTCACAATTTGGATTACTACTATAAAAGACCATTTAATATTTATTATGTGTACGCACAGTGCTCTTCAGGAAATATGGAAGACTGTTCTAGGGACCTTGCTGCGACCATCTGAACGAATCTCCCTGTGAGTGTATTTTCAGAAAAAAGAGGGGTTCGTGGGGGCATCTCCACTGAGCGCTGTCTAAGCCTTATCTGTATTTGAGCGGCGGGGTAAAGCACTTGCAATGATGGCCAAAGCAGATCCAATAATCAAACCAGCCCAAGCGAATAAGGCCGCAACTCCTAGGACAGCAAGGTAAATCCGACTTTTCAGATCCGTTTTTTGTTCAGCCGTCCAAGACAAGCGAAGAGTGCCAATTCCCAAGAGAATAGGAATCAAAGCAAACACGATGGTGATCGCCGCTTCCGACCCAAGTGAAGTTTGAATCAGAGAAAAAGCCAGCTGGAAGAGAACCGTTGCACCACTGCCCATGAAAAGGAGCCCAGCAATGCTTCCAATCCAACCGTGAAGTGTTCTCGGCGTTTTCTTATTCTTGCTTCGCAAGATCATCAGTCCAATGCCAATTACAAGTGTCAAGATCATAGGTGCGAATACGAGAATAACGCTTTGGCCTTCCCATTGGTAAATCGATAATAGGTTGAACGGGATCAGGATCCATTCGTCCAGCGTATAAGACTCGCGATCCCCCACTGCAAGACCATAATGGCCACCCATTGTTGACTCGAATACTGCAATGTAGTATGTACCTGTAGCAGGAGCGTCCAGAGTAACGTCAGCAAGCGAATAGAAACTACTTGGAGAAAAGGGCTCAAAAGTAGCTTGAGCTGGCTGTTCACCTTCTGCCACGAAGGTTCTGGCATCTGGAGGCTTTTCCACATAATCAGGGACATCACCTTGTTCGCTTATCCCTAGACCCATCAGCACAAAACTGGGCAGAAATTCTGCCTCTTCAGATCTTGTAGACTTGAATAACATGACGTGTATCTTCTGTCCCTCAGTCATGTTGAAGCGGTAGTATTGCGCTTCGCCTCCTTCGTGCAACTCTCCGTATATAGCCCAAGACTTTGTAGGGTCAGGTATCAAAGTCGCTGTAGCGAGACTTTCGTTGTCACCCGGTTTCAGAGGAGCATGGGCCAGCACACCCGGCACCAAAACCAGGCATAGGAAGGCAAAAGTCAGAAGAAGAACAGTAAATATTGATCTGTTCAATTGCGTTTCTCACTTTGATTCTATTGCGAAGGTATTGCGCGAGTGTATACCCTCCTAGTTCTTCGTTGGTTTATTTTTTGATTGCCAACTTTGCACCACAAACAGAGCACTTACCTTCTGCTGTAATCTTTGGTTGCTGAGGTACGTCTGCTCCACAGAGTCCACACTTTGCCACAATTTCACCTCCACAAGTTTACAAATAATACCAACAAACCTATCCGAGTATTAGTTATTTAAAATTATGTTACTGTTGTGTCACAGTCACACATATTTAAAAGGTTACACCTCCAAATTTGAGGATCCTGCGCGCGCAACGGAAGTAAAAAAATGGTCTTAAGAAACGTTGGGGAAGTCGATGAAGAAAAGCCTCTGTTTCAACTGTTCTTCTTGAAAGACGACGAAGATCGAAGTGTTGAGGTTGAAGAAGTTGAAGAGATCAATTTTGAAGAAGTCAGAAAACGTCTTGAACATGGAGAATCAGTTTTCATCACGCGTAAAGGTAAGCAGAGATTGAACACGACTTTGGTTGCTAAGAAAGACGAAGCAGAACTTTGGTACTTTTCTCACATCTGAGGAAGTGAACGTGGGACGAAAGATGGATGAAGAAACTTCCATGGTGATGTGAATGGAGAAGAGAATTAATCTCGAAATTATCGCCGCAATATTGAGTTTGTGCAGACAGCCACAAACAAAGACGAGAGTGTTGTACCGAACGAACCTATCGTGGCGAATGCTCCAGAGGTATCTTCATCAAACGCTATCACTAGAGCTCTTGGAAGTTCAACATCTTAGCTCAACCAGATACGTAACAACAACGAAAGGGCTCAAATTTCTCGAGAAATGGAGAGAGCTTGTAGAACTTCTTTAACTCGGAGCACACACGTGTTTATTGGGTGTGCATTTTACTTTTTGATTGTTTTCTTTTGCCCGCGATTATCACATTTTGCCTTAAAAATACAAACAAATTTCGCAACAACCATTATGCACATGCAGAAAAAAAGGGGAAAAGGCTTGGCTTAAGAGGTTGGTTTACGGCCCTACTACTTTGTATGGGCGCATCATTTCGTTGTCTTCGTGGTCGAGGATGTGGCAGTGCCAGACGTATCCTGGTCCTACAGTGGGATCGAATGGATATTTGGGGGTTCCATCGATGGGCGCAAAGCGGACTCTGATTATGGTTACTTCTCCTGGGTTGGCTTGGATGGTGTCCTTCCAGCCCCGCTCGTTTGGTGGGGCGAGAGAGGACTTGCCTTTTAGGTAAGGTCCAATGGGCAGCTCTTGCGGCTGGTAGTGAAGAGTCCAAGGTGGCATGTTGTCGTTGTTAATACCAGGATCCGTTTGACGCGCTAACCAATCCGCTGCATACTTTTTGACATCGATCGCTTGGCGGCTGACGAGCTGGAACTGAACCAAGTGCAAGTGAATTGGGTGCGTATCTGCTGTCGGGTTGACAATGACCCACTCTTCGGTCTTTCCATAATATGGCCCGTCCGTCCATATATCAGCAGCCCATTTTTGTCCATTCAGTAGGATTTCGGTGGGACCCAAAAGGCCCATGACTTCCCATAGTGTTAGGATCCTCGTTCTATTGATTGTGGCGGACAAAGTGGGAAACGTAGGACCAGTAAGTGTTGGGTTAAATGGGACTGGGGCACCTGCAATCGTGAACGGCGTGAATCCTGGCGGTCCGCCACCGGATGTCACAGTGAACTGCATTATTTGCGCAACTGTCTGCTGATCTGGTGGGGCTCCTGATGGGAACGGTGCCTTAGCACTATTTTTCATTATTATTTTGTGACCTGCAAGACCTGTGAAGTCTACAAGTATGTCGGTTCTTTCACCTGGCGCAATGGTAAGCTCCTTGAGCATAACCGGGGCTTTCAAGTAACCGCCGTCGCTTCCGATCTGAATAAATCGTAAATTAAGGCCAGTAGTCATGTCCCAGAAGCTGATTGTATAGAACCGGGCGTTGGAGCCGTCTAAAAGTCGGAAACGATACTGCGTTTGATTTACATTTAGATTAGGCCAAACTTTGCCGTTAACCATAATTGTGTTGCCGAAGAACTCCGGCATCCAGTAAGGATGTATCGCTGGATCCAGGCCTATAGATGGGAACCACATTGAACCGTCAAGATTGAAGGAACGGTCTTGGATAGCCAATGGGATTTCATATGCTCCACTCGGGAGCAAGGGTGCAATTGTGTCAGCATTTGGGTCACGCAATAGATAGAAGCCCGCGAGTCCCGAAGCCACGTTTATGCGGGTGATACCGAGGGCATGGTCATGATACCAAAGGGTAGTAGGTGGTTGCACGTTGGGGTATTGAAAGGTTGGAGTTAATGAAAGGACTGACGTGTTGTAGGCTGAGCCTTTCATGCCGTTCCAAGTGAACCAAGCTTCAGGGTGGCCGTCGAAAAATGATGAAACCTCTCCGCCGTGCAGGTGTGGAATAAGCGGAACAGGATACTGGGCATTGAACAACCCTGGATTCAAGCCGAGGTAGTTACTACCATTAAAGCCTGGAGGAAAGGGTGGGAAGATTCCATTCTGAACATACATCATTAACTCCGTCATATTAATATCATTAGGATTCGCCCAGTGTAGAGTCGGGTCAACTGCAAACATGTGATTAGCCTTAATGTCGTTTATCCATGTGACGTTGAAGTGGATTCCTCTTTTAGCTTCGAATGTGGGTCCAGGCGAAAATTGGAAATAACCGAGTGGAGCTCCAGTTGTCGCGTTCTTGGCTAAGCCTCCGTAGCCCCATACCTTTGTCGATGGAAGTGGGGGTGGCAATATCTGCTGAGTGAAATTTCTCATATAAACCGTGTAATGTTCGACAACGTGGCCGTGCGAATCAATTGCCCAGCTATCGTTAACATAGACTGGCGGAATAACCAGTTGGTTGACAAACTTCGGTATCAACAATGGATTTAAAGTTCCACCAGGTGGTACAGCGGCATAGCTTGAGGCTATCAAAGCAGTCAAACTCACTAGCACCAACAAAGTTCCAAGCACTATAGAAACTGCAATTTTGCTTTTCATTTTTCTTTCTCCTATAATTTATTTCGCGTAGCCAAACAATTTGCACGCTAAATGATGCACGCGCAACGCCTTATTAAGGATGTGTGACTGTGGCACAACAGTAACATAATCTTAAGTACCTGATGCCTCAAAAAATATTGGTGGCGGGGCGAAGCGTCGGAAAACTCCTTTCTCTCTCAGCAACCAAAGGTTTCTTAAATTGTAGTTGCGAGCGCCCCGTCACTAATACCCGGTCAAATCTTGCCAAAGACTTTAAGGAAGTTCTATTTCAAGCAATGAACGCTTACTTCGACGAGCGCGTGTATGCTCATGCTATAATTTTCTGATTTCCATTCTTCCCAGTTTCTTGTCCAAGCCTGTGAACAGAACTGTGCCATGAGCTTTAGATAATTCATTGTATACGTTTAGGGGATCTTTGCTTTCGTTTAGCATGTTGACGTTGTAGGCGCAGATGACAATCATTGGGATGTCCAGGACCTTGTGTAATGACTTTTCATATTCTACCAGTTCTGGGATTAATTTGCGTTTGAAGAACCATGCGGTTTCTCCAGCGACTCTTAATCCTTTAAAGCCATTTTTCAACGCTGTATTGTAAAGTTTGTTCCATGAATTCATTGTGGTAGCCATATTGAATCCTCCATCTGTAATGTAAATGTCTTCGTACCTACAGATGTTTAAGGCACCTGTTTTCTCGTGTTTTTCCACATGGATGTCGAATCGTTTCATAGATTCTCTTATTTGGTTTGGGCTCTCTTCAGCAGTCACATACACTCCCGCTTCGCCCTTTTCGAGTCCAACCTTAAGATAGTTGAAAAGAACGTTGTACTTGGCTTCTGGAGAATCGTACACGAATATCAGGTGGTTTGTAGGTCTCAACTGTTCCATAAAACTAGTCAACTTTTCAGGAACAGCAGTCGTTTCAATCGTCTTCCAGCTGGTGGAATTGTGCCAGAGGTTTTCAAAATCTCCTTGAAAGACTCTTACGAGGCTCTCGCTGGTTGTCCACAAATATGGATTTTGTGCCATGTTCCCCTCTTTGGTTGTTGCGATCAAAGCCTCTTTGAAGTCAACAATCATGTAATGACTCGACGGCAGATCTGAATACCTCAAGTCAACAGATTTGCCAGGTGACAGTTGCCTTTCTATGACTGTGGGAAGGGAGTCTTCATGATCGGGCAATTCAGATACTATGCGAATTCTTATCCCTTTTTTTATGTTTTTCTTGAGTTCCACAGTGAAAGCGTGTATAAACTGCATGATATGACTTCTGGAAAATACAATGTCCATTTCCCTCTCTGCCTTTTTCATCATAGCCAACATCTTGCCCGTTATGCCTTCCCAGTCTGAGAGCAAAGCGAAATGTGCTTTTTCTTCCATTTCCAATTTCGGCGCTCGCGCGAAATGCCTCAAAAACTTTTTTGTTTGAGCTTTTAGCGTGGACACTCTTTTGCGAGCTTCCTCTTCTTCGTGTTTGATCAGAATGGAAAGCGCCTCTTCTACCGGTGTAGCTCTAATTTTGGCTGGTGTCCCTAATAATTTTTCAACCAATCCCATTTTTTCGAGCTTCGGCAGTATTCTGTAAACATCTTCTCGACGCACCTTCGACGCTTTTGAAATTTGGCCGACCGAAGCCAACCTCAATCCAGCTATTGCCACGTAAACCTTTGCCTGATTACGAGTGAGCCCGAAGTTAACCAACATCTCAACATTTCTCTCTAAAGACGACAAGGCAAAATCTCCGAAACGATAGCTGTTACTGTTATATCACAGTCACATATATTTATTACGTTACGCTTCCATGTTAGGACTATCTCGCGATCATAGGCCAAAGCTACAATGAATCGGAGGTCACAATACGGACGTGAATAGCATATCTGAAGACTTACATGAGAAGAGGATCAAAAAAGCCGCGATAGTGATCCTAATCACCCTAAAACGCGAGGCAAAAAACAAAAGCAGTAAAGAGTCTGAAACAGAGATTCGCAAGACGATTGAGCAAGCCCTCGCGAGGATACCATACGTGATTGTGGACAATGTTACAATTGTCAAAGAATGAACATGCGCGCACGCGGAGGATGCGGACATGGGCGAGATGCCAACCGTGAGCATTTACATAGATGAAGATGTAGCTAAGGAAGCTAAAAATAGGCTTAAATGTCTCAAAACTCTGCTAAGACTGCTTAAAAGAAGCAATAAGACGCTTGCGAAAGCCTCATAGCCAAACAGAGATGAACGGAGGGTTGGGCGATGCACGAAGTGCGTCCCATAGCCACATTGGTGCGGCCGCCGGGATTTGAACCCGGGTCGTCAGCGCTCTGCCCTTTTGTTGGCAGGCTGATGTCCTAGTCCAGGCTAGACTACGGCCGCCTACCCGTCAAACTACAAGTTACAAGTTTGAAAGGAGGCTTCTAAAAACCTTTTCCAAATTAGGCTAATAACTTTAATAGTTTAGTGTGTGGAAGAAACTAGGAAGGAGAGGAAATTATGGAAAGGAAGGTGGCTGTGATAGGTGTCGGCCATTCCAAGTTTGGCGTGCGCTCTGATGCTACAATACAAGAAATTGCTTTTGAAGCGGTGAAGGGCGCCCTTGAAGACGCTGGTATAGGGCAGAAGGACATAGAGCTAAGCGTTGTCGGCACCGCGGGAACAAGAACCTACGAGCTGATGCCTGCAGTGCCAATAAACGAGTACGCAGGTCTTGAAGAAAAGGGTCCCTTACGAGTTGAAGCCGCCTGCGCCACAGGCAGCGCCGCGGTTCACACAGCATATGCAAACGTGGCCTCCGGTCAAGTAGATGTGGCGATGGCGATAGGCGTTGAGAAAATGTGCGAAGTTGAAACAGCAACTTCCATGGCTGTGGGTGGGCGGGCAGGCAACTATTTATGGGAATTCCATCTTTTCGGCACATCTTTCCCTGCATACTATGCGCTTCATGCTACCGCGCATATGGCGAAGTACGGCACAAATGAGGAACACATGGCTAAGGTGGCGGTGAAGGCTCATAAATACGGAGCGATGAATCCCAATGCTCATTTTCAACGCGAAATAACCATAGAGAAGGCGTTGGAGGCGAGGGTGATAACGTGGCCGCTGAAACTCTACGATTGTTGTCCCATCAGCGATGGAGCAGCCGCCGTCATACTTGCATCTGAGGACAATGTGAAGAAGCTTAAGGTGGAAACTCCTGTGTGGGTGGGTGCCATAGGCTTCTCATCAGATACCTCAAATATTTGCAGACGCGACGATTATGTTGGGCTTAAGGCTGCTGTCAGGGCGGGCCAGATGGCTTATAGACGTGCCAAAATAGTTCCTCAAGATGTTGATGTCGCGACGGTTCATGACTGTTTCACGATAGCTGAGATAATGGCCTACGAGGACTTGGGCTTCTGCAAAAAGGGTGAGGGCGGTAGACTTGTAGATGAGGGACAGACTGAGATAGGGGGTAAGATACCAGTCAACGTTGATGGGGGGTTAAAGTCAAAGGGTCATCCTTTGGGAGCTACGGGCTGTTCCATGATTTACGAGTTGACAAAGCAGTTGGGGGGAGAGGCTGGGAAAAGGCAGGTTCCCCTCAAAAACCATGTAGCCCTAGCGCATAATGTTGGTGGAACGGGCCATTACGCTTATGTAACCATACTTAGGAGGTGAACAGCTTGGCTGAAGAACTTCCTTCAATAACCTCTAGGCCTATAACCTTCGTTCATAAGGTGCCTGTGCTTAAGACTCGTCTATTTTGGGAAAAGCTGAAGGAGGGGAAGGTCTACGCTACGAAGTGCAGGAAATGCGGTAAGGTCTATTACCCGCCCCAAGGTGACTGTGCCCCCTGCCTATCATCAAACATGGAATGGGTGGAACTGAGCAAGGAAGCGGTCCTAGAAACCTATACGCATGCCCTTCAGAGGCCTGCTGGATTTGATCAGTATGAGCCCTACATCATCGCCATAGCAAGAACTAAGGATGGGGTACGGGTCATGGGGTGGCTTGAAGGAATTAAACTGGAAGAGGTTAAGGTGGGTATGAAGCTTGAAATGTCCACGAGAAAGCTGTCTGACGGGTTTTTAGTCATAACGTTTAGGCCTGCTAGTGGTGCCGAGGGCCGGACTTGAACCAGCGACAACCCGGTTTCAGCCATCAACATCTTCAGCCGGGTGCTCTCCCAAGCTGAGCTACCTCGGCGCCAAATCAAAAAGGATTAACACACTCGTTTTTAAGTTTTCTGAAGACCGACTGCCCTGTTTACCTGACTTAAACGAGCTTTACCCCAGTTAATCGAAAGTTTATTAGTGCGCTGTTATAATCCTACAGAATTCTTAGGGGTGTGAATCTCGTGGAGTTAACTGAAATTGTCAAGAGTCATGCGAAGGCTTTGGGATGCGATCTGGTTGGAGTATGTTCCATTGAAGCTTTAAAGGAGTGGGAAGAGGAAGGAAAGAGGATTCTTCCGAACGCCAGTTCGGTTGTGATTGTAGCTTGCAGGCATTCCAGTGCGGCTATAGATTCAAACAATCTCAGAATGGCTCAGTTTGACACTCACTGCGTCTATGACAAGCTGGAAGGAATTCTTAATGGTTTGTCCGTGTTCTTAGAAGACAAGGAGTTTCTAGCCGTTTCCCTGCCCCTCTACCTACCCATCAAAATGAGCAAAGAAACGCAGGGACTAATCGGAGACATTTCCCTTAGACACGCTGCCGTGGAGGCTGGACTAGGTGAAATGGGACTAAACAGGCTTCTCCTAACCAAAAGGTTCGGTCCAAGAGTCAGGTTGGGCGCTCTTTTGACCACAGCTTCCTTGAAGCCAGACAAGAGATTCACAGAGAAAATTTGTAACGATTGTGGCGAGTGCATTAAGGCTTGTCCAGCAGAAGCAATAACCCAAGACGGAAATGTTGATGTGCGAAAATGTGCGAGGGTAATCCTGAAATACGCCCTTCCAGGATTGATCAGGTTTGTACCGTCTCTGGTTGGAAAGAGCGTCGACGAAGTTTGGGAAGCAACAAGAGAACCCTTCCTGTGGGAAATCTGGCAAACAATGACTTACGGCACCTTTTACAACTGCTTCGAATGTATCAAAGCGTGTCCAATAGGAAAATAATCTGGCACTTCAACCTTCAAACCCTATACATCAATTAGGCTATGTAGACGTCTACGACTTTCTTCATTCTTTTGGGAGGTAACCACCCAGTTTTCCTCAGCTCGTCCACTACCTTCGCTATTTGTGGTTCTATGTTTGCAACTCGGGCTATATCTGACAAGGTTACTAGGCCGACGAGTCGCCCATTTTTCATTACGGGTAGTTTCTTTATGTTCTTCTTGAACATCAGTCTTGCAGCGTCTTCCACGTACATGTCTGGTCCTCCAACTATTAGTGGTTTTGACATTATTTCCGAAACTTTGGTTACTTCCGGGTCCCTAGATTTTGATATAACTCTTTTTAGTACGTCTCTTTCCGTAACTATTCCCACTGCTTCCCCTTCTCTTGCTACGATTAGACAACCAATCTCATTTTCGTTCATCAGTTCCACGGCTTCTTTGACCGTTGCATCAGCATGTATGCTTATTACATCTTTTACCATGATTTCCTTAACATCCAACGTAGATGCGCCCCTCAATCCCATCGTCTAATTTGGCGTATAAGCTGCCGTGCGTGTAGGCAAGCGACGTGCATGCTATTTACCGATTTCTTATCACTCAGCAATGCAGTTTCAATACTCGTCAAATTACAAACCGTTAACGTGTAGAGTCTCTTCTTTCGTAGAGTCGCGTCCTTCCACTCTCCTCTTCAACTTCTACCAACTCGTCAGCGGCGCAAGTGTGGAAAGATACGACCACAACAGGAGATTTCCCTGTCACAAATTCGTGGGAGACACCTTTTTCGATGACATACCAGATTGGCTGAGGATCAGCGGGATCGAAGAGTTCGAGTTTAACCTGCTTATCGCCGATTTTTGCTCGCCCTTCACCCTCTGCGACCGCGGTGTGTTGAATGCTGTTTGGATGATAATGGGGAGAGGTGTTATAGTGGGGTCTAAGGACGAAAATCCATGCGGATTGGATGCCTGCTGGGAACCTCTCACCGATCAGGTTTTCGGGTAGGGTTGTCCATAGGAAAGGTTCGTTGGTTTCCAGAAGTTGCGCTTTCAAGTCGTCAATGATACCTAAGACTTTCCTGTTTTTCAAGATTTCCTTAACAAGTGCTGTCAATTTCGGCAAGTCCGCTTCTTGCATTGTCTTTCCCAATTTCCAGTCATTCAAGAGGAACACTAATTTAAATTATCTACTGCCTAGAACATGCAAAGGAATAATTGTAAGATAGGGAAGACTAATTTAAGAAGCGGATGGTTATGAATAAGGAAAGGCAGAGGATTCCCCCAAACCAGAGGATTACTTCAAAATTTCCAGTTTTGCATGAAGGCCCCATACCTAAGTTTGACCCAAAAACATGGGATTTTGTAGTTGAAGGCTTGGTGAAGAATCCCATGAGGTTGACTTATGAGGAGTTTTTGAAGCTTCCAAAAGTTGTGAGTGCAAGCGATTTTCACTGCGTAACTGGGTGGAGCAAGATGAATAACAAGTGGGAAGGAGTTGCCTTTAAAACCATCTCTGATCTGGTTAAACCGTTGAAGGAGGCTAGGTACGTGACGGTTGTGGCTGAAGGAGATTATATCACAAGTTTACCTCTTGAAGACTTACTAGATGATGACGTATTGTTAGCCTACAGACTGGATGATAAGCCCGTGGAGCCTAAGCATTGTGGACCATTACGTCTAGTGGTGCCTAAAAAGTATGCCTACAAAAGCGCGAAATGGGTGAGGAAACTAAGATTCACTAAAGAACAAGAACTAGGCTACTGGGAGAAAAGAGGATACAGCAACACGGCTGATCCATGGAAAGAGGAGAGATACGCATGAGTGAGTCTTGCAACTTCTGCAGGATTGTGTCGGGGGATAGTCCGGCAAGTATCGTTTATGAGGATGGCAACGTTTTGGCTTTCATGGATTTGCGTCCAGCCACCGTTGGGCACACCTTGGTTGTTCCCAGAGGACATTGGGAAACCATCGATGATATTCCTGAAGAGGTTTTATCAGACCTGTTTGCCGTGGTTAAAAGGATTAGCGTTGCCGTGAAGAAGGCCGTTGGCACCGAAGGAATCAGCATTCTTCAGTTTAATGAAGGAGCTGCTGGTCAATCGGTGATGCACTTTCACGTTCATGTTATACCCAGATTTAGGGGAGACGCCATATCAAAGCTAATAGGAGCCATGCTAGGACCCACGGGATTCAAAAAGGCAGCGAGGGAAAATTTAGACGAAATTGCAAAGAAAATAAAAGAAAATCTTTGATAAAATGACGCAGAAAGTTTAGCGGCCAGACTTAACGGTGATGAAACCTAATATCTACGGCTTCTCTGTTGTCTTCTCTTCGCCCAACAATCTCGACAGTAAACTGGTCTGCTAGGATCGGGTTTGAACGGAACTTCACATTCTTGACCGCAATCAGCACAAACTGCTTTATGCATCTCTCGGGATTCTCTATACGACACGCAAATTGCACCTCCTATTAGTTAATTCGAAGAACTAGCATTCCTTTTAGGATTCTAATTCTTACGTGTTCAATGGATTGGCGAATTGCCTTATTTAAACTTATGGTAGACCAGCTACATGTTGGTGGGCCGGGCCGGACTTGAACCGGCGACTATGGCAACTGTAAGAAAGACGAGAATAAGTAGTATTGATGTCCATGTGGATCTCTGGAATTAACGTTTGACTTTCTCACTTGTTTTCTTCACTTTTGCAAAATATGCCAGAAGGGCTGTTCCAACTACGGCTATTATCACTATTACGGATATAACCCACATTGGGAAAGGCTCTGCTTGTTGAGTTTCTATGCTGAAGTAAACCATTTCAGAAGCTCCAATATTCCCAGCCTTATCTTTAGCATAAACTATTATGCTATGTGACCCGTCAGATAGTTCAGATAGGGTTGTGTTTGCAGTAATGGTCACGTTTGCTCGACCACCAAGGCTATAGCCCATCCATAAGGGCGCTTCGTCAACGGTGAGGCTCAAGAGAACCGAACTTGTTGCATATGCCTTGTTCTCAGGTGAGAGAATCACAATGTTGGGAGATACGGTATCGACGGTGAAGTGAACAGTGTTTGATGCTCCTATGTTGCCAAAAGTGTCGTTAGCGTATACAACCACATAATGCGGTCCATCGAAAAGACTTGTCAGAGTTGTGTTTCCACCAATAGTTATGTTCATTTGGCCATCCAGATTATAGCCGATCCAAGAGGTTAATTCATTCACAGTGAAGGTCAAGGGAACATTGTTTACGGTATATGTCTTGTTTTCTGGAGAAATGATGGAGATAGTAGGAGGTATGGTATCTGGTGGTGTAAATACAGCAGTTAATAAAATGTTTGTGTTCATAGTAAATGTCTTTATTCTGTTGGGGTCTCCATCTTCAAGCCAACGGGACCAAACGTATCCGTCATAAGTTTCTGGCATTTCAAGGGTGTAGGAGTCTTCAAGAAGCCATTCGGTGGATGGTGTTGTTTGTGAAGTTCCATTGATGGTGAATGTTATGTCAGTCATAGGTGAGGAAGTGACGGTTAACTCGTGGTATGGTCCAGTATAATAGGCGGTTAATGTGATGTTTGTGGTCATAATGACTGTTCTTGACCGACTGGTGTTTCCATCGCTCCATTGGTTCCAATAGTATTTTGCATCTCCAACAATATGAATTTCGGGCATTATCAAACTAACTGAGGTATTTTCAACATAAACTCCTGACCAAAGAGTTGTACGAAAAACATCACCAACTGCAAACGTAACTCCAGAAGGTGAGCTGTAGATTGTGAGCGTATATTGTGCCAGAACAGTGATTGTAACCATGTCCGTGTCCCAGTTGCCAGCGTGGTCGGAGACATTTAGTGTTACCTCGAAGTCGCCAACGTTGTTGAATGTATAGTTTGGCTGAATGCCTGTCAAGGTCTGTGGCGTAATGTCTGTGAAAGTCCAGACATAGCTTTTGATTGCTACGTCATCGACTGATTTACTGCCATCGAAAGTGACAGTCGTTCCCACATTAACTGTCAGGTCAGGTCCTGCGTTAGCCACAGGAGGTTGTACGTCTCCCAAAGGGCTCATGAGCGGATAGTTGTCTTGGTTGTGTTCATCAATAACATACGGCGTGTCCCATATACCAGAATCATCTATCTCAGTAGCATCTGGATATCTTACCTCATAGTCGCTCCAGTAGTTTCCTCCAGAAGGATAGCCGTCATCCCAAACATTTGTTGAGTTGTCACTATTCACTTGTTTGGTGTTGTCCATGAAGTTATTATGGTGAACAGAGTTATTTGAAGAAAGCCAGACATAGATGCCATATTTGTTGTCTCTTATGTTGTTTCCGGATATGGTGTTGTTTGAAGACTCAACAAGGTGTATGCCAGCTTCGTTGTCTGTTATGATGTTGTAGCTTATGTTATTGCCAGTGTTCAATCCACCAATGTAGATGCCACTCTCAAGATATGTGGACCCACTGTTTTGTATTGTGAAGCCAATGATGTTGACGTTGCCAACTGTTACTTCAATCACGTTTCCAGTTCCGTTTCCATTAATAATAGTGTTGTACCTGTCCTCTCCAATAAGCGATATTGCCTTGTTCACAACCACATTCTCAACATATGTTCCTGCCTCAACAAAAATTGTGTGTCTATACAAAGTCTCGTTTGCCTTTATGGCTTCTTGGATTGAGGCATAGCCTAATCCCGTGTTTATGTTATGAACTGGAAGATAACTCCATGGATGCATGAGAGGATAATGATCCACATTGTTGTCAATAATATGTGGTTTGTCTCCTATTCCATCAATTCCTGTCTCACTTTGGTTTGGACCACTGTACAAATCAACACCAGCATAATCACTCCAAAAGTTTCCACCAGAAGGGTAACCATAATCCCAAAAGTTAGCATACCATGACGTCTCGATATGCACCTGCTCGGTGTTGTTTACGAAATTGTTATGGTAAAATTTGTTGTTTGAAGAATACTCGAGCCAGATGCCATACCCATTGTTTGCTATGCTGTTTCCAGATACGCTGTTATTGTTTGAAAAACCAACAAGCACGATGCCATACTTGCTGTTTATTATGTTGTTGTCTGTTATCCTTGAGTTGTTGGAGTTTGCAAGTAGTATGCCTTGCCTGTTGTTCTTCAGCTCCAGTTCTTTGATAGTGATATTTGCCGAGTTTACGAGAGCCACATATCCAGCGTCAGGAGGGATTTCCATGTTTTGGCGGTTAACCCAGTAGTATATCGGCTTGCCGTTCACAGTGTTCGATGAATCCACGTCATGAACAAAATGTGAAAGCTCTTGCCCGGAAACTCCAAAGCTATAGTCATTACCAGTCAGGTTGTTGTTTCTAAGCACATTGTTAGAAGAATAATAGAGGTAGATGCCATTGTTGTTGTTTGTTATGTTGTTTACATATATCGTGTTGTTTGAAGAATACTCGAGCCAGATGCCATACCCATTGTTTGCTATGCTGTTTCCAGATACGCTGTTATTGTTTGAAAAACCAACAAGCACGATGCCATACTTGCTGTTTATTATATCGTTTCCAGAAATGGTGTTGTTGTTTGCGGAATCAGCGAGCCAAATGCCATTCCATTCACTACTTGTTATGTTGTTTCCATAGACACTGTTATTGTTCGAAGAATCATCGAGCAGGATACCATCTGAGTTTTCTCTTATGTTGTTTCCAGAAATGGTGTTGTTGTTTGAATACCCATCGAGCAGGATGCCATCCGAGTTATCTGTTATGTTGTTTCCGGATATGGTGTTGTTTGAAGACTTCCAGAGGTAAATGCCACATCCGAATGCCTTGATTTCCGTATTTTTGATTGTCACGTTGCTTCTTTCTGACAGGTCTATTCCTGATCCGCTTCCTGGTCCTTGAAGGGTGTAACGTGCCCCATCAACCACGATGTTATCTTTCTGAACAACAATGGAATCAATAATGTTGTCTGTGAAAGTGTAGGTAACATTGTCAACGCTCGTAATATTTGCTGTTGGAGGGTCAACGCTTCCATTAGCCCTAATGTAAATTGTCCCCTGTGCTACGACTGGTCTTATGAACTCCATAACCACTGCCGTTGACAAGAGCATTAATACAAAAGCTAACAAAACATTCTTCTTCATATCCAGTCAGCATGCTATTTTGCGTGATTAATGTTAAAAGATTTACTCATAAAAAAACGTCAGAGAACTGGTTTCAATACATTAGGGTAGGTTAAGCGAAGTTTAAGCTTCCGTAACCGTTACCTTCTCCACGTTCTTCAATTGAGAAAGGGAGCCGTTTTCGCTTGTTAATGTCTTCGTCAGCGTTAATGTGAACTCCAAGTCCGATCTGGATGGAAATCCACACATGGATTTACGTTGACTTTTCAAAAGCGACAAGCTGCAAATACAATTGTAAATACAGCGGAGGAAAAAGAAAAAATGAGAAAACTTGTCACCATAAGAATCGACCCAAAGGTGTGGCAAAAGGCAAGAGAAACGGGCTTAAACATCAGCAAAACTTGTGAAAACAGCCTTAAACAAGAAATCCAACTCCTGACAACTTCTGAACACCAAAAGAAATGTATGTCGACGCCCGAAGGGCGTCCCGCACAGCCAAGTTTGGTGGGCCGGGCCGGACTTGAACCGGCGACCTTCTGCGCGTCAGGCAGATGTCCTAACCAAGCTAGACGACCGGCCCTCCTCTCATTTATAGTTTAAGTATCTTTTCAGCGTTTTCGCCTAAAAGCTTCCTTTTAAGCTTAGTCTCAACATTCTCCATATGATTTATCACGTTAACCCAATCCTTGTGGCTTACTTGAAAGTTGAAGGCGGGCCAATCGCTTCCAAAAAGGCACTTTGACCGTAAATTGCTAT
>Ga0315307_1000435_pt1 | contig 17908 bp, 26 predicted proteins | sample TDP2_MG_FD_203079 | JGI IMG/M metagenome (GOLD analysis project Ga0315307, IMG submission 203079) | Freshwater sediment microbial communities from Lake Towuti, South Sulawesi, Indonesia - TDP2 | ecosystem: Environmental > Aquatic > Freshwater > Lake > Sediment | place: Indonesia: South Sulawesi...
CTTGAGAAAGCGGATGTGGAAAAGGCGCTTTCCTTTGTTGCAGAGGATGCAGTCTGGGTCAACAATGAGGGTACATTCAAGGGTAAGGAGGAGTGGAAACGCTACTTAAAATGGATGGCAAAGGTCGGTAGAGATTTAAAGTTTAAAGACGCAGGAATTGGGATCATAGCGAAGGGAAACAAAGCCGTTAGCCAGTTTACTTTTGAGGCAAAAACCTTGGATGGCATGAAATATGAAGTGCCGGGTATATGCACATACGAATTCAAGAATGAAAAAATCCAGCAACATTGGTCGATTTCAGACAGGTTGTCAGCCGCTAAACAAGCAGCTAAAGGATCAGTTGCCAAAAGGGTGGTAAGCGGCGTCGTGAAGCGTATGGAAAAGGGATTGCATTAAGACAACTGAAGCAAAGGAGTTTTATAGCTGAAATCGTGCGCTTATGGCGAATCAGGGCCAACCAACGTATTATTTTTTTGTGATTTCCATCCGACCAAAAACTAATGACGTCAGGTAAATTCTGCCCACGCAACGGGGCGACATGCCCAACCACCGTGATTTGTGTGTGCACAGAAATTCTTTAGAGCGCGCGCTAAGGTTAATGCAGTTTGGAATGGCATTTTATCAATGTGCTCACAATGTTCTAGAATTTTGTTTCATAATTCGCTTATAGTAGTGAGGACTTTATGGAGTGAGTTTGGGCAGCTGGTGTGCTGTTTTCAGTCTGTTTGCTAGCTGAATGGAGGTGAGAGAGATGAGAAAGATGTTATTGGCGCCGCTCATAGCGTGCATGGTTGCGCTTCTATCAATGGTATTGATGCCAACAGTTTCGGCAAAGACTCTTAAATTTAGTCAGGTCATTGTAGTTGATGAATACGCTGAAGCCGGTCCGAATCATCCTGGTGAATATGTGTATTGGAAGGGACAAATAACCGGGGATATCGAAGGAACTGTTTATTTTTGGGAAAACTGGGAGAAAAACTATATTGTGGGCAAAGTTGAGCATTTCTTTGAAGAGTTCTATATTGATTTGGGAGACGGTTGGGTCTCGGGATATGACAAGGGGGTTTGGAACTTTGCCACCTTCAAGTACAGGGCTCACGGTTTCGTAACAGCTGCGAGCGAGAACTATGCGGATATGATTGGAAGCTTCCTCTTTGAAGAAGGCACCACAACTGATCCCAATCTTGGATTTCCAATCACAGGCACGGGCAGAGGTTTCATGGGACCATGACTCAGTTGAATATGTTCATTGAATACGAATATCAAGTGTGAAAGGCTCTTAGCTTATTTTCTCCTTTTTTTGGTTCTCCGCAAATTGCATATGCAGCTTTGAAACGACTCGTAGAGCGCACTCTGCGCGCACACGAAAGGCTTTTCATCTCAAGGTCCATGACATTAAATGAGAATTGCTAACATGTTTGAACAAATCGATAGTGAGCAAGATGTTGCTCAATCGCTTGGTTATCTATGCAAAGGGGAGTGAGAAGTGTTGAGAAATTTGTTGAAATCCAAGCTTGTTGGCGTGGGTTTTGCCGTGGTGGGCGCATTCTTTTTGGGTATAGGCGTCTATTTTACCTATGCGCGGCTGGATTTCTTGGGTAGGTGCTCAGAAGCTAGAGCTGTTGTTGTTGATATCTACTGGGAGAAAGGGTATGACTCGGAAACTGGTTCTTATAGGATTGCTTTCCCGGTGTTTCAGTTTGCTGACCAAAGAACTGGCGAGCAGGTTACAGCGCGAAGCTCGGTTGGAGGTCTGTCCTCTTACTCTGTTGGACAGGAGGTTGATATCCTCTACAATACGGAGAATCCAACTGCTGATGTCTTGGTCAAGTCTTTTTGGGATCTATGGCTCCCTTCAATCCTTTGTTTACCAGTGGGTTCTATGCTGACCATAGTTGGATTGCACATCATCAGAAAAGTTGCTTAGAATTTGTTTACCGATGTAAGAAATTGTAGGAGCTCTTTGGGTTGGCTGGATGAGATTTCTAAGCAAGTGCATAGAAGATGAGTTTAAGCTATGCGCAGTTAACGAGGGAGACGCTGGAAAGCGTGCTCGTGAGACGAGCAGGCAAACTGGACAACGAATACCTAACAAAAAGAGCCCGACAAACAGATGTGCTCAGTCTCCTAAGGACTATAGAGGCTTCGTGAGGCGGTGTTGGCTTAAGGTATTTATTTTAGGTAGCAGTCAATAATCAAGCAGCAATTGTGATGAGTCTTATGAAGAGCCCTAAGGAAGTAGATGAAGACTTCTTGTGGTATGTTGAGCATCCTGAAGCCTTCGAAGATTACAAGGGGCAGCACGTGGCTATTTGGAACAAGAAAGTCATAGGGCATGGCAGCACGGCTAAACAAGCCTACGATATGGCTAGGAAAACGTATCCCAAAGCAAAGCCAACGCTGGCTTTCATTCCGAAGGAAGAAGCGCTCATCCTATGACCGAGCTCCGTTTTCCCTACAAACTCATCGAGACAGAAGCATTTGGCAAAGTCACCATACCTGTTGCCAAAATCTTCCTGCAGGGAAAACAAGAGGAGACCGCTATAGACGTCATCGTGGACACGGGAGCAGTTATATCAATATTCCCGAAAAGCCTGTGCGACATTCTTGGCATAGCCTTCGAAAGCGGTCAGCAATCTTACGTGAAGACAGCTACGAGCGAATCCATAGAGATCCGAATTCATAAACTCAGAATAAGAATTGGCAACCGCGCGTTCGAGGCAAGAGTTGCTTTCTCCATCATCGAAAACGTTCCCTATATACTAGGTAGACTAGACATTCTCGACCAGATAGAAATGAAATTCAACAAGCACGGAACCACATTCATAACAAAATAACCCGAAGCAAAACAAGTTGGCAAGATCTCAGAGGCGCAGTTGACGAGCAAGACGTTTTCAAGAATGCTTGGTGTGCGTGCATAGAAATTCTATCCCTAATCCAACTGCTGAGTTTATACTTGACATTCGGGTTCAATGAAGAAAAATGGTATCGGGTTTAGAAGCGCTCAAGCTCAGTGTTGTCTGATTATTTGTAGACTAAGCTCTTGTTTATTTCTTGACTAGTTTCTTTCCGCAACTGGCGCAGAAATTCGAATCTGGGGTAACTGAAGCGGAACAGTGTGGACACGTTGTGGTTTCCTTTGGTTCTTCGCTTTTGTCTATGGTGTTTATTACTCCCTTTCCAAAGCTCTTCGTAACGTTCCATGCTTTCTGAAGACCTTTTCCAACGAGCTTTCCAGTGTCTTCTGCTACCTTCTCAGGCTTGACAGGTTTCTCTTCTTCTTTAGCCTCTGAATCGCTCAATTGATTGCCTCGATTCAGGATTACTGGATTGCTGGTTGAATTGCTTCTTTTGGTTGCGCAACGACGACTTGCTCGGTTCGCGAAAGCTTGGTTCCACATCTTTTGCAGAATACTGCTTCTTCTCCATTTCCTGCTCCACAGCTGTGGCAATAGATTCCAGCAGAAGTGGTCTTTGGGGTCACCAATCTTTCTTGCCCGAAGTGCTCTGTCAACAATAATACTCCTTGAATCACCAGAAACAGTCCAACTATCCACACAAGAAGGGCTGGAAGCAGTATTACCGCTATCCCTGAAAAGAGGCAGACTAAGCCCAGCACAGGCTTTGACATCGATATCCCCATTTTCAGTCCCGTATCTACATAGTCAGCCATTGACCTATTCCTCGAAAGAGCCATTTCATACCAGATTCTTTAACAATTGTGAAACCAAAATCAATATTCAACAGCTCTTCGCTAGCGCGCGTTATCGTAAGAGGCGTTGGGAGTTTAAGGATGGGTGGCTGATTCTTGAAGCCTTCTGATGATGTGTGTGCATAGAATTTCCATACAAGAGTCTGGAAGATGAGTTCAGGGTATAAGATGGTGAAGATTCCTTGATGTTGACGACGCTTCATCTGCATTCCGCGTGAGCACTATCTCTTAGCTATGAGCAATTGATGCTCGCAATCCTGCAAGCCATTCAAGCTACGTAGTCTTTTGGCTGTTATCTCTTATTTTGTGTGCGGGCATTTTCCGGTAGGTTAAGGAGCATTCTTTCTTTGAGCCTTGCCTCGTTGCCGCCCATTTGAGAATAGGTACGACTGCTTCTCTTAGACCTTGTCCGTCTTTCGTCAATGAATATTCGACACGTGGTGGGATTTCGGCGAATGATGTCCTTTTGATCAACTGTTCATTTTGGAGTTGTTTAAGAGTGTCTGCCAGAGTTTTTGGGCTGATGCCGCGCAGCTCTTCTGTGAGTCTGTTGAACCTGAGGCTGCCGTAATTTCCGATGGCGTTTATGATGAGAAGTGCCCACTTTTTGCTGATTACGTCTATGATTCCTTCAAGTGGGCAATAGCAGACTACTTCATTCTTGTTTTGCATTCTGGTCACTTTCGTTTTCAGTAGCAACTATTATGCTATAAACTTGATAGTTTAAATACTTTATTTTTTATAGTTAACCCGAAAAATGAGGTGAAACAAAAACATGGACGAGGAATGTGGTTGTGGCATGCATCATGGAAGACATGATAGCTATTGTGGGTGCAGCATGCATGGGCATGAACACGGTTATCGCAGACGCTTCCTAACCAAGGCTGAGAAGACTGAGAAGCTGAAGCGCTACGCAGATGAGTTGAGGAAGGAGCTTAAGGCGGTCGAAGAGAGAATCAAGGAATTGCAGACCTAAACATCAACACACATAGTTTATGGTGGAGAATCGATATGTCAAAACAAAACCATCTCCATGTTTTTTCTGCTGGTGCAGTAGCACCTCCTGTAAAGAAATGCGCTGAGGAATTCAAAGCAAAATATGGAACAGAATTTGAGTTTACTATTGGAAAAGCTGAAAACCTCATGGAGGAAATCGCAGGAACCAAAGAGGGCGATTCGTTAACTTGTGGTTCAGAGTATATTCTTGACCATGCACAATTGAAAGGGTTAGTTCTTAAAGAAACAAGAAGAAGCCTTGGTTCAAGGATCTCTGCGATTCTTGTGCAGGCTGGCAATCCCAAGAAGATAAAGTCCATATCTGATTTGGCAAAGGAAGGAATTCGTGTTGGGGTCTCCGTGAGCGGTTGCCTGACGGGAGTGTGGGATGATTTGGCGACTAAAGCGGGTCTTACTGAACAAATCAGGAAGAACACGGTTGCTTATGCCGATGGATGCGGGGAACTAATGTCGCTTATCAACACGAAAAAGGTGGATGCAATCTTGGGATGGGATGCGTTCAAGAACATGAATATGAAAACCATGGATATTATAGAGTTGCCGAAAGACCTTCAAGTGCATAGGAGCACAGCAATAGGTGTGATAGCCTTCTCCGAGAACAAGGAATTAGCTAAGAAATTCATTGGCTTTCTGGTGTCTGAGAAAGGCAGGAAAATCTACGAAGAACATGGATGGCATCACGTAAAATAGATTTCGCGCGCAAATCTTAATTCCCTAGCTCTCCATAGACTGCTTGAGTTAAATGAACGTCCAAGTAACCATTCTTGGCGCAGCGTTGGTTGTCTTTATCTTGCTTTATATGTGGTATTATCTAAAAGATGCGAAGGAAGGCGACCTTATTTATGTAGGGTTGGGAGAGTATATCGAATACACGGCATTTGTTGTGCGAACAGTACTTGCTCTGGCGATTTCTGTATTCATTTTGCTGTTCGGATTGTTCATTTAGCGCGCGATTGCTTTTGGCAGCGCGAACCAATTGGAGGACAGCTTTTGATCGGGATGATGCACGTTTTGCCGTCATAGAAAGTTATAAATAAAACTCGCTTTACCTTCTGAAACGGTGAAAGACTGTATGGGTACACAAAAGGATGATTCGGAAAAGTATCATTATGGGTTCTGGATCGTGATTTCAGGTCTAATCGTTATGACGTTTGCGTTCTCGGTCTCGGTGCTAAAATGGTCGACGGCGTCGGATGCTGCGTCAGTGCTCACTGCTTTCGGTGGTGTCGTCGGTACCTTGGTCGGCGCCTTTTTCGGCGTTGCTGTCGGGTCTGCGGGGAAGAGGGAGGCTGACAAGAGAACAGACGAAGCGCACAAAGCTGCCTTGACGCTCGCTCTTCAAGTCGCTCCAGCAGAGCGTCAAGCCGCGCTGAAGTCTCTCGGGTTGCACAGTGAAGTCTCAGACAAAAAACGTGAGAACAAGAATGAGTAATCGAGTGCTTTTGCGGTGTAGCCAAGCAGCGGCGTGAACGTCGCCATGAACATCTGAGACATGACTGGACAGTCACGACAGAGGTGCAGTGGGCGAGCAAGATGCTAGGAAGCGTGCTCGTGAGACAAGCGGGCAAACTGGACAACGAATACCTGACAAAAAGAGCCCGACAAGCCGAAGTCCACACAACACTACAAACCATTAAGTGTGAAGGCACTGGTTAAGAAGACATTACTTCCATCGCACCGCTTTGTAGTTAGGCGAAATCTCTAATAACACACCCTGCAATACGATCAAGCGAAGTAAAAATGCCTGTTTCATCGGCAAGTAAACAAGCTACCCTTTATCAGCGTCCGGCAGAATTGCTGCAAAATCTTATTCGCTTCAACACAACCAATCCGCCGGGCAATGAAGCAGAGTGCATTAACTACATGGATCGTTTGCTGACTGCGGCAGGATTTGAAACCTCTATCCTTGCTCGAGACCCTGCTCGCCCTAATCTAATTGCACGGTTGGCTGGTCAGGGCAAGGCGCCGCCGTTGTTGCTTCACGGGCATATTGATGTAGTGACCACGGAGAACCAGAAGTGGCAGTGTCCACCTTTCGAGGGGAGAATTTCAGATGGTTACGTTTGGGGTCGAGGCGCGTTAGATGATAAAGGCGGCGTGGCTATGTCGTTGGCTGCCTTTTTGCGCGCCAAAGCTGAAGCCTTAAGACCTGTTGGCGACGTGATACTGGCCGTCGTGAGTGATGAGGAGCGTGGAGGTTACTACGGGACCAAATACCTTGTGGAAAATCATGCGGACCTGTTTAGAGGTGTCCGGTATGCTCTCGGTGAGACTGGTCCTGTTGCCTTCTTCTTCAGCCAGCGGAAGCTTTACCCTATAATGGTGGCTGAAAAGCAAGTATGCGTAATCAAGGCAACAGTGCGCGGTCCGGGTGGAAACTCGGCGCTGCTGATTACAAGAGGTGGCGCTACAGCCAAGGTGGCCAAGTTGCTTCAACGGTTGGATCAACGTCGTCTGCCAGTGCACGTAACGCCTGTTGTACGAGAGATGTTTGTAACAATTAGCCGAGCAATGCCTTTTCCAACTTCCTTTGTGCTGCGCCAGCTTCTTAGACCTGTCTTGACGGACAGATTGCTTGATCTTCTTGGGGAAAGAGCGCAGATCCTTGATCCTTTATTGCATAACACTGTGTCAGCCGACATTATTCGTGGCGGTGAGGCGAATTTGATTGTTCCCAGCGAGATCACGATTGAACTGAGCGCTTTCATGCTTCCCGGGTACACTCCAAAAGACGTGATTACTGAACTGCGCCAGGTTGTGGGCAGTGAAGTCGAACTTGAAGTGGCTAAAAGCGGTTTCGTAGAGCCTCGCATCGCTGAGCCCGATATGGGATTGTTTAACACACTAGCGGGGGTTCTGCGCGAGGCTGATCCAGGTGGCATACCTGTGCCTATTCTGGCGCATTGGTCTTCGGATGCTCGCTTTCTCGCCCAACTAGGTATTCAGACCTACAGTTTTCAGCCGATGAACCTGCCCACTGGGCTCGAGGGGTTTGACTATTCACGTGTTTCTCATGCGGCTGATGAGCGTGTCCCGGTTGAAGCCCTAGCTTTTGGCGCGAATGCTATTTGCAAAGTTCTGCAGAGTGGAGCATGGTAAGCGGGTCAGCTAGACCAGACAGAGGGGCCAGTTGACGATCAAGACGCTGGAAAGCGTGCTCGTGAGACAAGCGGGCAAACTGGACAACGAATACCTGACAAAAAGAGCCCGGCAAGCCGAAGTCCTCACAACACTACAAACCATCCAGTTTTCTGAAGGTGCTAGTGAAGGAGTTTCTTGTTTGACACGAGCAAGGTCGCTATGATTAGGGCTGAGTCGATGTACTTCCCTTTCATTACACGGTCCAAGACCTTGCTGAAATCTACAAGTTCGATGTTCGCTATTTCTTGTGGGTCGGGTTTTCCTTTTGGTTTGAGGTTTTTTGTGAAGAATATTTCGACTGTTCCGGCCATGTTGCTGGGGTTCCAGTTGAATCTTCCAATCCATTTGAGCTTGTCTGTTGTGTAGCCTGTTTCTTCTTCCAGCTCTCTCAAGGCTGCTTGCTTCGGGTTTTCTCCGATGCCTATGCCGCCAGCAGGTAAGTCGTTTATCATCTTGCCTAGAGGGTGTCTGTATTGCTTGGTCAGAACCATCTTGTGGTCTTTTGTGAATGCCGCTATCGCCACTGCGCCTGCAGAAGCGCTGGGCGAGCCCCAGCCGGAGAAGTAGACATGCTCATGTCTTGAGCCGTCTGCGAATTCCAAAGTATCTACGACAACACGTCTGCCATGCTTGTTGTAAAGTGTTCTGGATTCTGCAGTCTTCACCCTATCAAACTTACTTCGCAAGACATGCACCATACATAACATCACGTGCAGCTTAGTATAGCCTTTTAGCCCGCGGGAGCGATTGAGGGATAGTGTGGATGCTAGTGGATAATGAAACCTAGAACGCTGAACCTCATCCTCAAAGCCTGTCTTGTTTGCATTGTCCTAGATCTTCCTTTGATCTTCTTCAACTGGATGCTCGGAGCGTCTACTATGATAATTCTCGTTGCCGTTCTGTTATTTTCAAGCTGGAAAGCTTGGAAATTGATGCAGACTGATCCTGATGCTTTCAAAGCTCTCTCCGAAAGCGAAAAGGATCTCAGTTTGAAGGACCTGCCCCCTAGACTGGTAATCTTGCTTGTTGTTGCGTTCATCGTTTCCCTTCTAGCTTCTTTCAGCGTCTTCTCTTTCAATCCATTCATAGATAGCATACTGGCTGGGCTGGCAATCTTGCTTCTAGTTTACTACTTTTTCCAAAAGCATAAACTGCGGAAAAAAGTGTAATGAATCTGGCAAGTCTCCGTGTGGATAGAGATTCTAGACCTCCCATTTTGAATCTGAAGATGCGATTGTGCCTACGCTAACTTGAGATGGCAATAATCGCAAGAGTTAACTGGATTCTAGGGCAGAGTTGGAGCTTATGTCAATGCGCTCTGAACGCGGCAGATAAATCGAAACCATACTTGCGTTTACTTTAGGAATTGTTTTTGTTTCTTTTGGGTCGTTTCTCTGGCTCTTTTTACCATTGTCCAACGACGTGAAGAATTGGGGGCAAACCATGTACTTGTTTGGCTTCACTGCTCTCGTAGAAGGCGTATTTCTGGTAGTCAAGCATCTAAAACTCGTGGTCGTTTTGCTATTAGCTTTGGGATTCGTTTTTTCTTTCGTTGGGCTCTTTTGGAGCGACGCCTTTCAAGCTGGAGTCTACAATCCATTGACTCTTGCGGCATTGGGCATTGTCTTCGCTACAGCTTTGACCATCATAGAATGGTGGTTCGAAGAACACCAAACCAACGCCTAATTAATCCCTATATCCAAAACGGCGGCTCTAGAACCGTAGATCTCGAAATATCAAAACGAAAGCGTTAAGGCACGTCCGTGTATAGATTACTGTAGATGATCTTCAGAAGAATTATTTCTGCAAGTTTGGCAATATCAGCAGTCATTGCATTATCTATCGCATTCGTGGTTTTGGCTGTTTTCGGTTTTTCTTTGGCTCAGACAGTTGCGATCTTTGGATTCTCGTTTGTAGCGGTTTTCGCGGTTGCTTTAATGATTTCGATGTTCGAAACTCAGCTTCACAAGGGGAATCCTTGGAAGGATTTGTTTGTCCTGAGTTTTGCATGTCTTGTTCTAGCTTTGGCAGCCTCTGTCGAAAGCCTCAGTATGAATATAACGGTACTGCTTTTTCATGCCTTTTGACGTTCTCTTTTTTTTGACGATGGCGAGAAGCTATCAATTGATGTCGATATTCCAGAAAAGAGAGACGAAGGATGTACTCAAGGTTCGTGATCTACCTCTGCCAGATCAAATACTGATTGCTCTTCATTTCATCGGATTCTATGTCTTTCTGGGGTTCTACCAAGATTTCAGGAAAGCATTTGTTGAAACGAGTGAACTCGCAATGCTGTTAATGAAGAACCTGGAACACGCGAAGAAGAAAAAAAGCCTTAATGTTGATTCTGCGTGAGAGTCTATCCCTTGGTTATGAACAATTGGTGCTCGCCCTCTCTTTCCTTGGTAGCGTATGCAGCTAATGCTAGCGCCCACAACTGATCGTCATGTGAGCCCTTTGGATGGTAGAAGATTATTGAACCTGTCTCTGAAGGCTTCTCCGTTGGCTTGACTGGCGACCTGCTGAACCTATACTGCTGTTCATTGATTTGCGTAAGTAGCTCGCGGTCAAGTGGCAATGTCAACCGTTTTTGTTCCATCCGTGTCTGCAGCAGGGTTAGTAAGTCTTGCTTGGTTTTGGCTGTAAAAGTCAAGCCGCTTACTTGTGGCGCGAACTGTTGGATTTCTTCGATTAGGCTTTCGCCGATTGCGCTTTGGTCGCAGTAGCCTCTGATGATGTCAAATTTCTGGTTCAAATTGTGAATGTAGGCAACGATATCAGTGTACGGCGTGCCCAACGGAAACTGCTTCAAGAACACGAGCCTAAAACGGTCATTGTCCTCTTCCTTAAGCAAGGCTATAACGCTGTAGTCCACTTTTTTGCCAAAATCCGCACCCAAGTAATAGTTGCCTGAAACTCTCTCATCCTTAGTCAACACATCCTCATCAACAAGGTCGTAGTCTTCGGTGCATTCACGGATCAAGTCTTGCTTGAAGAAACTGTTCTCATCCTCCACAAACTCCGCTTCATACTCCATCTTATAGCGCAGTTCTCCAATGGCCCGTCGCTGCTCCTCTAAGAACTCCTTCGTAATCTGTGGACACTGCTCAGCTCTGACATGCTGACTCCAATAATTCGGATTCTTAAAACTCCGATAGAAAATATGATCCCTTCCCCAAGGCGTACTCAGCATAATCGCCGTGCCATTCGTCGTCGCCAACATAGGAAAAATCACGCTGGCAACAACATCTTCAGGCATGAAAGCCGCCTCATCCATCACCACCAAATGCGCCGTAAAACCGCGCAATCCAGCTCCATCAGGACCACACGGCAAAGCAATAATCTGACTACCATTACTCAACTGAATCAAAGTCCGCGTCGACCGCACAACAGACCTCCTCAAAACAGGATGCCCCATAATCAAACGCTCAATCACACCAAACATAATCATACTCTGCCGCAAACCACGACTCACAATCAACGTAGTCGCACCCGCATTCGTAAAAGCAAAATGAATCACCCGAACCGCAATAGCCGTAGTCTTACCCGTCTGCCGAGCCCAACAAGCCACAACCCGCCTACTCGCACATTCGAGCAATTCGGTCTGATACGAGAACAGCCGCAGGTTTAGGACTGCACCTGCAAAATATGCTGGACTCTTGCAGAGGTTATTAAGCTTCTCTCTAGTATCGTCTGACGCTTGCACGCCGCACACCACTCATACCGCTCATGCCCATCGAGGCTCGACGCATCGCAGTGCGACACTCACTCGTAGCCGAGTCCAATGACGGCGTCTGCGGTTCCGTTGGCAACTCTTTTGCCACAGAAGAAAGAAAAGTCGCAAGATCCGCCTCTGACGCCGATTCGCTTCCAATAGTGTGGAGCGCTTCAATCACATTAACCAAGGCTTCAACCTGCCTCGTAAGCGCTTTCAGCCACCGCAACTTCTTCTCAGGCGGAACCCGCCTCGAATTAAGCTGACTCATCGTAAACATCATGCCCTTCTTCAAATTCTCAATCGCAGTCAAAAGCAGCTCATCACAAACCTCAAAACCGCTCTTTCCCGTTGTTTTTCCAGCATTATCTTGAACCATGACAAATCATCCCCGACATACCCAAACCTATGAATCAACGCCAACTCGCTACTGATAAAGCAGAGCGAAATTTACCAATTTACAAATCTGTAAAGATGCAAAGAAAACTGAACAAGGTTCCCTTAAAGCAAAAAAGGAGGATGAAATGATAAAAATTCCATCCCAAACCCAAATCTTTTATGCGCATCCTTTAGATAGCCTTGGACTATGAATCATGACAATAAGAAAATCGCTGGTTTACTGGGTTTTGTCGGTATTACACAGATTATTCTTGCAATAATCATTTGCGAAGCGCTTTATTCAGGTTACAGCGTAGGGCTACAGTACATCAGCGACCTAGGCAACTGGAGCCTAGCGGGCAACTATGCCGCAATCTTCAACGTATCGCTTATACTTGCAGGCATATTAGGCATCGCCTCCGCCTACTTCATTCACAAAGCATTCAGGAACAAACTTTTCACATCCCTATTGACTGTTAACACATTCTGCAACATCCCCATGGGAGTGTTCTCAAAAGACATTTCGATGCCAATGCACGGCATCTTCGCTCTCATCGGTCTCATCTTCGGATTAGGCGCCACCTTCATGTCCTCAAAATTCGTTAAACCACCTCTTTCCTACGCGCCTGTTATCTTGGGTGGAGTGATACTTCTAGCGATAGTCCTTCAGGCTTCAGGTTTCTATCTGGGCTTGGGCTTAGGCGGAATTGAACGCCTAGAAATCTACCCTAGCTTACTCTGGGGACTCGCCTTTGATGGCTACCTAATCGGAGAATCCGGCAACACGGTCTCAACAAGCGCACGTGCTTAATGCGAGGTTGTTGACAATGAGCCGAGTTATGGAGCATTTGAAGCAACTTTCCGTGGAAATAGGTTCACGTGGACCCACCTCTGAAAACGAAAGAAAAGCAGGCGACTACATAGAGCGCACCATGAAATCCATTGGAATGAATGTAGAAACAGAAGAATTCAAGTCCAAAACCTCGGTTTTTGCCATTTTTGCCATAGACATCATCCTCTTCATCATCGCTGCAATAATCTTTCCAATAAACGCACTCGCAGCGGTCCTTGTTAGCCTAATAGCAATTGCCACACTGATAGCGGAGATGAACATGAAAGAAGTCCTGTCAAAGATCATGCCCAAAAAAGAAAGCAGAAACATCATCGGAAAAATCGCTCCGGCAAACAAGACGGAGAAGCGAGTTGTCCTGATGGGACACTACGATTCAGCCAAACCCCTACTCCTATTCCACCCCGCTACGGTGAAGTACACTGACCTTCTCTTCATCGCAGCTTTTCTGTCGATGGTCTTCAACACCGTGCTCTACGGGCTAGGATCAGTAGTCGCGCTTTTTGCATCCATCAGCATGTACTCAACCTACCTTTGGTATGCCTCATTCCCGTTTGCTGGATACATGAGCGTCATATGTGCAATAATAGCCCACGGCGAACTGTTCACCAAACCCACCCATGGCGCAAACGACAATGCCTCAGGAGTCAGCGTCATTCTTCAACTGGCTGAAACCCTCTCGAATAAAAGGCTGAAGAACACTGAACTTATGTGTGTGGCAACAGGATGCGAAGAAGCCGGAACCGTTGGAACAATGAGATACCTCGACAAACACGCAAAGGAACTCCAAGACAGCCTCATGTTCAGCCTTGACTGCGTAGGCATAGGAAACCTAAGATACGCAGTAAAAGAAGGAATCATGAAAACCATCAACGTGCCAGACGAACTGGTCAACCTCGTCAAGGAAACCGTTGACAAAAATCCTGAACTGCAGGCTAAACCCCTAATTCTCAAACACAAAGCAAGCGACTCCTTCCCCGCTCTCTCCAGAGGACTAAAAGCCATGTGCATCATAGCAGTAGACGACAAAAACCTACCACCAAACTGGCACTGGAAAACCGACGTATACGAGAACATACAAGAAAACACAATCCAAAAAACAAAAGGACTCATGATAAAACTGCTCAAAACAATCGACGGAACCAACACCTAGAAAACCAACAAAAAACGAAGACCCCCCGCAAACGCCCTCTACAACAATCTAACTTCACGCATAACAACATGAAACTTCACGCTAAACAACATTCAAGCGCACGCTAAACCAGCGAAAACAAACCCCAAAACACCATACAGAAACAGAAACAGCGCTCTAGAAACAAACAGAAAACCAGAACTCAGACCCCGAAAATTTTTTCCCCACTCATACTAACCCTCTACCTGCTAAAGGGTTAAAAGAATAAAAGCAACCCATGCAACCTATAATTGCAAAACATACATACACCATCAACGGAACCCACACGATCACCATGACACCACACAAACTAAGAAAAACCAGAAAACGCAGAGGCAGCCGAACCATGGGCTGGGGCCAAATAGGACAACACAGAAAACACGGAGAAAAAGGCGGACGAAAAGTAGGCAGACACAAACACCTATGGACATACACCCTAAAATACGAACCAAACTACTTCGGCAAAAAAGGCTTCAAAACCCCACAAACCATAACCGGACAAACACACCCCAACACAATCAACATAGACCAACTAGACCAACTCATCGACAAACAAACCAGACAAAAACAAATAACCAAAAAACAAGGCAAACCCTACATAGACCTCACAACTCTGGGATACCAAAAACTCCTAGCCAAAGGAAGACTAACAAAACCAGCCCTAATCAAGATCCAAGCCTACTCCGAAAACGCAGCCAAAAAAATCCAAGAAGCAGGCGGCAAAATAATAACCACAATCAAACACGAAGAAGAAACCGAAGAACCACAGCCAAAAACCCCTGAAGAACCCACACAAACCAAAACCAAAGAAGAGATGAAAAGGGAAGAAACTCCTAAAGATTAATTACCCTCAAACATGGTTCCATTAAACAAACCGCCACACATCACTAAGGTGAAACCAACCCGATGGCTGGAAGATTCCTCGGCATATTCAAACCGCTATCAAGAATCACACCAGAAGTAAAACCCCCAGAACGCAAAATCGGATTCAACGAAAAACTCTTCTGGACAGGCCTCGCACTGTCACTATACCTCATCATGACCGAAGTCCCACTCTACGGACTAACAATCACACCCGAACAAGGCGACCCATTCCTCTACCTCAGAGTCATATTCGCATCCCACCGCGGCAGCCTAATGGAACTCGGCATCGGACCCATCGTCACAGCCGGGCTAATCCTACAACTACTAGCAGGATCAGGCATGATAGGCTGCGACATGAGCAACCCAGATGACCGCATGCTATTCACCACAGCCAGCAAAATCTTCTCCTTCATTCTAATCGGAGTACAAGCCTTCGCCTACATAATAGGCGGCGTCTACGGGACCCTCGCCCCACAAGCTGCAGTCCTAGTCTTCACCCAGCTATTGATAGCAGGACTGATACTGATGCTACTAGACGAAATGCTCCAAAAAGGCTGGGGCTTCGGAAGCGGCATCAGCCTCTTCATCCTAGCCGGCGTAGCCCAAACCGTAATATGGGACACCTTCGCAGCCACCCCAACATGGCTACATCAAGATGGAAAAAGCTGGGGCGCCATCGTAGCTCTCATACAAACTGCTTTAAACGGACAAGCACTAGACTCTGTCTTCATACGTCAAGCTCAACTGCCAAGCATACTTGGCCTCATCACCACCATCACCGTTTTTCTAATCGTCATATACATAGAAGGAGTACGCGTCGAACTGCCCATCTCATACGCTGGGTACCGAGGATACCGCGGCCGCTACCCTATCAAACTGCTCTACGTATCCAACTTACCAGTGATTTTTGCATCAGCCCTATTCGCCAACATATACTTCATCTCTCAACTTGTTTGGAGCAACTACAACCCTGGCAACAACAACCCTTGGCTGAACCTTTTGGGCCGATACGACCCAGGCGGTCAAGGCGGCCCCGTGCCCATAGGAGGCTTGGTATACTATGTAATCTCACCCAGAAGCCCACAGGATATGCTAGCAGACCCAATTCGAGCCCTAGCATACACTGGCATCTTAGTATCCTTTTCAATCATCTTCTCACTAACCTGGCTGGAAGTAGGCGGACTTGGACCATCCACCGTTGCCAAACAGCTCGTAGACTCGGGCATGCAAATTCCAGGCTTCAGGCGCTCCGAAAAACCTATTGAACAGGTCTTGAAACGCTACATCCCAACAGTCACCATACTCGGCGGCGCCATCGTGGGCTTGATCGCGTCAGTTGCTGACTTCTTCGGAGTGTTTGGAACAGGTATGGGCGTGCTACTATCAGTCGGCATACTGTACCAGTATTACCAGATCTTGGTGCAAGAGCGTGTTTCAGAAATGTATCCGGCGCTTAGACGCTTTTTTGGAGGGTGAGCCTATCCATGGCTGTTGATTGGCTAAGCACGATTCCCAATTCCACTTTCTTCGTTCTATTGATATCTTTCGGAATCTCATTTGCGACATCCCTGAGTAATCGACTGCTGACCAACAGAGAGCAGCTGAAAGAATGGAACAAGGAGATCAGCCAGTGGAGAAGTGAATCTTTGAAGGCCACGCGCTCAGGTGACAAGAAGCTGATGGCTAAAGTGAAGAAACAGGAGAAGCACGTTATGCAATTGCAGTCGAAGATGATGTGGCAGTCTATGAAGACAACATTCCTGTGGTTTATTCCTATGCTGCTTCTTTGGTATGTGCTTCTGCCTCAGCTTGTTGAAGTAGGAGCAACTGTTGCTTATCTACCTTGGCTGGGCTCTGACCCCCTACAGCTAAATGTTATTCTTTGGTATCTGTTGTGTTCTTTCTTGGCTGGCATAATCTTCAATCGCTTATTCGGCTTGGGACTTGGAGGCGACTGACCAGTGCCGAAACCGTATCAGCGGACCAGAAGCAAAAAGCGGCGTTTGGTCAAGTTGCCCAGCGGAAGCGGTTCAACCACATACTACAAGAAGCCAAGAGCCAAAACATCGCGCTGCTCTCAATGTGGACGAGTCATCTTTGGCGTTTCAACTCGAGACGGTTCTAACATCAGTCGAATACCTCTGAGCAAGAAAAGACCACAACGGATGTTTGGCGGGCAACTCTGTCACCTATGCGTACAAGAGTTGTTGAAGCGCTCTACTCGGGGTACTATTTCGACATGACTGCGGGAAGCCAGAAAGTTGTTATATGCGTGGCTGGCTTGACCGCTTGTGGAAAAAGCACGGCGGCTAGACGCCTGGCCGAAAGATTCCGGCTCAAGTATGTTTCCGGCGGAACAGCATTGAAGGAATTGGCCCTGAAACAAGGTTACAAGGCAAAGGAGAGAGGGTGGTGGGAAAGCGCTGAAGGCATGCGTTTTCTTGAGCAACGGGCACATGATCCAAGGTTTGACAAGCAGATTGATGCGGAATTGCTGGAACAGGCAGCACGAGGCAATGTTGTACTGGACAGCTGGACTATGCCCTGGTTATCCAAGACTGGTTTCAAGATTTGGTTAGAAGTCTCAACTGTGGAAAGAGCTAGAAGGTTGACTCGGCGAGATGGGATTAGCTTGGAAAAGGCCATGAAGATTATTGGAGAAAAGGACAGCAGAACCAAGCAGATTTATAAATGCACATATGGCTTCGATCTAGGCGAGGATTACTCACATTTCGATCTTGTTCTTGACGCTGAGCGTTTGTCTTCTGATGAGGTTTTTGACATTCTAAGTTTTGTTGTTGAACGTTTGGTGTTGAAGCAGCGTCGATGAGGTTATAAATGCGTTCTGTTATGAATGATAAAAGCACAACGATTTGGAGAGATAACCTGTAATGCCGGCTATTGATGTTGGCAGAATCTGCGTCAAACTTTCTGGTCGCGAAGCTGGGAAAAAATGTATTGTTGTGGATGTTATAGACAAGAATTTCGCGTTGATTACGGGTCCAAAGCAGTTGAACGGTGTTAAACGAAGGCGAGTTAACGTTAGCCACATTGAACCCA
>Ga0315307_1000436_pt1 | contig 17899 bp, 16 predicted proteins | sample TDP2_MG_FD_203079 | JGI IMG/M metagenome (GOLD analysis project Ga0315307, IMG submission 203079) | Freshwater sediment microbial communities from Lake Towuti, South Sulawesi, Indonesia - TDP2 | ecosystem: Environmental > Aquatic > Freshwater > Lake > Sediment | place: Indonesia: South Sulawesi...
CTTGAATAGGCGGATCTTGGTGGCGCTCCTGTCGCACACGCCCACGATGTACGTCCACGTATCCTGGGGGGTAGCCGTCACAGGGGAACCGGCCTGGTAGGTTCCGTCAGCCGCTTGGAAGTATATGTTGTACGGTGAATACTGCGAGATCTCGACGTCGTATCCAGGATCACCGGAGAATGACCCTCCCTTGTAGAGGGGTATCTCGAAATAGCCACTGACCGGCCCGTCGTAGTTCACCCAAAACTCGACCGTGAAGCTGTTCGAGCTGAAGTCGAGGTGCCCGTCGGAAGGATCTCCGCAGCCTATCGAGCCGGTTGAACTCGGCCCGAAATCGCTTGCGCTGTCTATCTTACCGGACACTCCTTGCGTGTACGGCGATCCAGAGTAGGTGCCCGACGTTGCGTAGAAGGTGGAGTCTTTCGCGTTGCCGCTTGACTCGCTTAGGTGCCACACGCCCCTGAAGTCGCTAGCCCAGACTTGTTGCGCCGGGGATTCGCCGACGTCCCCCACTCGGACGATATTGTCCGCGTGGTCCTTGTCGTAGTACAGGTAGAGGTCCGTGTCCACGGTGCCGCTGACGCTCGAGGCCTTTACCCAGAGCCAGGCCTTCTCGCTGGCCTGGACCCACCTCTCGATCTCCACGAAGCATTGGGTTGTGCCGTCGCTCTTTGTGACGGCTATCTTCTTCCTGTTTGCGTCGCTCTGGAGCTCGTCGAAGACGAAGGAGACGTCGTCATCCTGGCGGCCGGAGGAGGTGCTCAGGCAGATCATCACGGGAAAGTTGGTGAGGTCCGACGTGACGTCGCTGCGGTCGAGCGTCATCCTCAACCGCTTGTCCCAGCCAGAGAGCCAATTAGCCTCCGAGGGAAAGCCCGTAGCCTTCGCGTACACAACGTCCCCGAGGTTGTAGGGATCCTTCGGCGTCGCGTAGTCGGATGCGTATGTGTCTACCCCAGGCATGCCCACTTTGACCCTGTATACAAATCCTGAAAGGGGGTCGTGCCCGCCCTCAGCGGCTTGGACATATCGGAGTTCGGCGACATCGTTGTCCGCCCAGTCGTCGTCGAGCTTAAACCAGAACTCGATAACCTGCCAGTTATCCAAAGCAATGATGTCATTTACATCATCCCAGCTAAGCGATCCATCATAACAGTTGATTCCTTTCCCGGTACCGTCTCCTTCAGCGTTTGCATCGACAGCTCCACGCTCGGTGAGCGTTATGCTGCTCTTCCCATTCCACTCGCTCGCTTGATTGCCAGAAACAAATATGTCTGGGTAACTGTTGACAGTTACCCAAGCTTGTTGAACAATGAATTGGGGACGAGCTGCACTGTCGCTCGTATCCATATCCGCAGCTGATGTACTTCCAGCGTCTCTGATATAGTAGTCTGTAGCGGCCGCGTCGTCTGGAGCCCACTTCCATTGGTCGATTTTCGGCTGTATTTGCATGACGATGCGGTAGACCCTGTTGACGTCGTTGGGCAGATCGGCTATCTGGTTCAGTCCCGCTTCCATCGGCAATTCGGTACCTAGAGTTGTACGACGATAGAGGGGAAGCGAGTGTGTTGTCTCTGGAATCACAAAAGCGACATAGCCCCAATCCGTACTCTGAGACCAATCAGTGGTATAAACCGCGCCAAAATTGATGTTGGGTGGAAGACCATACGAAATAGAATAGCTCCCTCTCACAGTAATAGCTTCAGATCCGGTTGGCTCGTATTTCAGTACGATCCAGTACCAGTTGCTTTCCGACAGGGTTACGGGGCCAGGGAAGGTATACTCGCACCACTCAAGAGAAGTCGGCACAAACGACGCGGCTACACTTATTTCTGCGTCTGCATCAGCGAGTGTCCCCGAGGGCTTAGGGCCAACAACATTATCTGTTTCGATTCTGATGTAGGCGGTTCCAGACACAGAGGTGCCCTGTTTCCAGCAAACCCTGACCTTGTTTATCTCGCCGACCTTCGTGAATCGAGTAGCTAATCGTGTTCTACCTGACTGAAGGTCATATGAATAGGTGGCAGAGTAAAGGCCAGAGAAGCTCCTCTTCGTGTCGTCGCTCCTGTCTCCAGCTGTTCCGGTGTCCTCGAAGACCGCTAAAGAGAAGTTCAGTCCAGAGGGGGTAGCTCGCACCGAGGGAATGAATGAGGTGTTGGATAATATGAGGAGGAAAACGAGAAGGATCGAGCACGCTATCCTGAGCTTGTGTCGAAGACTCATTCTCCTAGCTCCTCCGTTTTTCTCCTCGATGGAGCCAATCTCTCTTCTTGCTCCTTTCACAGAGATCACCCTTGGCCCACCCAGGTAGGGGCAGATCGATCGATCTTCCTATGGCTGCCTGGAGACTTGCCGGCAGCAGCTGGTCCGCTCATGGAGCTGGATGGCCTACTGGGTCTTGTCAACTGAGCACAGTGGGATTGCCACCCGGCTTTCATAGGGTTTCTGTTCAGCTTTCCCTGAGTCAGAGGGTGTGAAACTCCTGAGCTAGGGCGGAAGCACAAGCCTGCTTGCCAAGCTGCTGGGAGAAAGAAGAGAACCCCCCACGCGTGTAGATGGATGGAGGCTTCGCTTCGGCTCGGAGAACCCCTCGCCGTCTCCCTTCGGCTTCACTGCTATACGCCCTATGTTCCTGTCCATCTGCATCGATCGATCGAATCGCTCCTAGCCTAGGCCGGTTATGATCAGGATGATTCTTGTGAAGACCATGGCTGCGAATATGGCGAGCAGAACCACTGCCAGCCACCCGTACCTGGTCCTCAGGGAGAGGGTTCTTGCGCCGAGGGTTCTCCAGGAGGGGTCGGAGACCTGGAGGAAGACTAGAACACCCAGCAATGCCATCGTTACAACTGCCCCTGCGTTCACGGTGGTGGAGATGGTTCTCTCGACGGTGAACGACATGTAGTAGCTGAAGCTGGTCATGTATCCGAGGAGGCTTGTTGAGAAGGATGAGAAGGAGGAGAAGCTGCTCCAGATCTCAGGCGGGCATGGGGGGATCTGTACATGCCGCTCGTAGCGCTCCGAGCTCCCTAGGTTCTGTGCCTCCGCATAGACCTTCAGGGACTCGCCCACAGGGATGTCCACCGAGATCATGTATGTGACGTCTCTGGAAGATCGGGGAGGGATAACTGACCTGCCTTCGGCCACAAGCTCTCCATCGATGTACATGCTGTAGGCGTAGTCTTTCTCATCGGGGCCTCGATTTCTCATAGTGAGGCGAAGTAAGGTGGGTTGTCCTTCCTTTGGGGCTACGGGAAGGCATGCCAACTCAAGCGTGTCCTCCCCCAGCAAACCTGCGCTCATGGCGAAAACCGCTATGAGGGCTATGAACGAGCAGATGATCAACAGCCCGAGACCGATGTTCCTCCTACGGCTATCACGGAGCTTGTCGGCGCCAGCAGTCTTCCTCACGGAGGATGAAGTGCCGCTTGTCCGGGGGCTGTCGGGCGCGTCTGCCAACTTCTCACCTAATATGAGAGCTAAGCTGGATATAGAGGCTATGCGTCTCTCGACTTCGAGGAATCTTGAGGTGGAGCCGTTGGGGGGAAGTGGAAGGTGAACTCATCGAAGGGCTCCACAGACGCGCCCTTGTAGAGCCTCACCACGACGTAGGCGCTCTTCCCCGTCTCGGGGTAGAGGTTGACGGTTAACGAGTAGCTCTTTCCTGCTCTCACCAAGACTGTTCCGGAGTAGTCCCGCTGGTTTCCCGGGGAATCCTCTAGGAGCACGTGATAGGTGTAGTTCATGTCCTCTCCCTCGTTGTTCACTATTCGGGCGTGGGCCACCAGCTTCTCGCCGTCATTCAGACCCACAACCTCCGTCTTGGTGGTGAGGCTGCTCTCCTCAACTGTTCGCGTCGACAGCAGTAGTCCGCAGAGGACGGCGACCCCGCAGAGCGCTGCAACCAAGAGGAGAATTGGAAGCCTCGATTGCAGAATTCTGAGTCTCAGGGCTCTGTTCCTCTTCTCTTCAGGGTTTTCCTCTTCGCCAAGAAGATTGCGAAGCCCGCTATCAGGACCACCACGGCGCCGTGGGGGAACTCGGGGACTGCCTGTACGGTGAAGGTGCAGGTGGCCCTGAGGGTTGTGGTTCCTGCTTCGAAGACCTTGAGACCCCAGGTCCCCGGGGATCCGCTCGTGAGTTCGTAGCTGCTCCTCCACTCGCCCAAGGGGCTTTCGCCAACGTTCAGCTCGGATCCCTCCTCCGTTCGGCTTCCAACCCAGTCGGAATAGTACCTGAAGTCGTAGAGGACTCCATTTTCCTCGGTTCCAAAATCGACCAAGTCGTCTCTCTCGCTCTCGTAACTAACCTTGATCCAAGAGGCATTTCTCACTGTCTTTGAGACGCGGACCTCGTCGAGAACACCATCCCATACAGCCCTGTCATCTGTAGCACAGCTTAGGGTGAAGTTGTATGCGGCGTCAATGCTTCCTTCAAACGAACTAAAATCCTCAGTGGCGGTCAAACTTCCGTTGACATATATTGTGCCATTCGCGCCTCTATCCACCACTCCTACGACGTAGTACCACGAACCGTCCTCGACATCGGTATCCTGATCATCTACCTCAATTCTTTGAGTGCCATTTGAAATGGTGAGCCTAATGAAAGGTGGTGTATAGCTATGATACCAGAAGAACCAGTATCCAGGTTCAGTTGGCGAGCCTGCTCCCTTATCCACAATTGTGGGCCAATTCTCTGTTGTTGAGGCGTTCAGTTTGACCCATGCTTCGATGGTGAAGTTGCTTGTGCCCATGTTGAGGCTGCTGGGATCTTCCATGTCCACGTAGTCATCGACGTTGTCGAACTCTAGGCTGCCGTCTATCTTTCCTGGAACCTGATCGTTCGGGGTCATCGAGCTTTCGGAGGTGCCGTCATTGTTGTTTGATGTGCTATCCCTGATCTGCGGAGGTGTTCCGGATGGATCTTCAGGCAGGTGCCAGACGCCCTTGAAGTCTGCGTCCCAGACGTTCTCCGCCGCAGCAGAATTGGTGTCTCCCACGTAGGCTGTGTTGTCAGCGTGATCCCTATCGTAGTAAAGGTAGAGGTCGGTATCGACCGTGCTGTTCACAACCGGAACCTTAACCCAAAGCCAAGCCTCTTCGGCTGTATCATTCCATCTCTCGATCTCCACGTAGCACTGCGTAATCTTGTTGCTCGTGGTAACCGCGATCTTCTTCCTGTTGTCGTCGCTCTGAAGCTCGTCGAAGATGAACGAGACGTCGTCGTTGTTTCGCCCAGAGGAGGTGCCGAGGTAGATGAGGAGGGGGAAGTTGGAGAGATCTGAGTTGATTTCGTTTTGATCGATTGCGAGTTTGACTCTCTTGTCCCAGCCGGAGAGCCATACGCTGCCCTGCGTGGACAAGTACTTTGCCTTGGCGTACACGGTCTCGCCAATCGAGTAGGTGTCCTTCGGGGTGGCGTAGTCAGAGTCATAGGTGTCCACCTCTGACACGGTGAAGCTGCATGAGCACCTCAGGTTCGAGGTCCCTGCGTCGTACACCCCTAGGCCCCAGACACCTGTGGGATCGTTGGCTTCGAGGGTGTAGCTGCTCCTCCACTCGGTCAAGGGGTTTTCACCAACCTTGACGTCGGTCCACTCCAAGTCGGGTGTTCCAGTCCAGTCCGAGTAGTACTTGAAGTCGTACAAGACTCCAATCTCCTCGGTTCCGTAATCGAGCAGGTCGTCTATTCCGCTCTGGTAGGTGGCTTTGATCCATGCGGCATTTCTCCCCGTGTCTGAAATGCGGACCTCGTCCACTTGACCCACCCAAGGATAACTCCAGTATACTCCTTTCGGCTGATCTCCATGCCCAATCCAGAAATCTCTCTCCGGGGATGATGGAAGAATGTTGTCCGTCTTGTTTAGGTCCCAGGCATCCTTTGCGCCATCAATATGGATCATCATCTTGGAGCCATTGTAGACCGCGGCGATATAGTGCCAGGTATTGGTGGAGATGCCCTGGGACGCCTGAAGGTTGTGAGTCGCCCCGGGAAGTTGAAATCTCACGCGAGTGCTGTTTTCCAGCATCACGATGCGATAGCCATTGTTCCACCCCTTATGGTTCAACGGACCCATAGCCTCGTGAGTGGCGCTGGGATATCTTATCCAGCACTCCAATGTGATTTGATTGCCGGTGATGTCTAGACTCGTATCATTGCCGCAATCGACCAGATCGTCGTTAAAATCCTGCCCGTATCCTATCGGTCCTGTTGTCCTTGTTGGGATGTAGCTCGCGTTGCCTTCGCCACCCTGTCCATGATTGTTGTATTGGGTGCTGTCCTTGTATTCATCCAGCGTTCCGTCACCGCTTTCATCCATGTGCCAAACACCCTTGAAACCGGAGTCCCAGACGTTCTCCGCCGCAGTGGAATCCGGGTCGCCCACGTAGGCTGTGTTGTCAGCGTGGTCCTTGTCGTAGTATAGGTAGAGGTCTGTGTCGGCGGTGCTGTTTACAACGGGAACCTTAACCCAGAGCCAGGCTTGCTCGTTGGCGTCGTCCCACCTCTGGATCTCCACGTAGCACTGCGTGATCTTGTCACTGGTGGTGACCGCTATCTTCTTTCTGTTGTCGTAGCTCTGGAGCCCGTCGAAGATGAACGAGACGTCTTCGTTGAAGCGCCCTGACGATGAATTGCTCAGATAAACCAATACGGGGTGGTTAGAAAGCGTGCTATCTATGTCGTTTTGGTCGATCGTTAGTTTCACTCGCTTGCCCCAGCCGCTGAGCCACACGCTCCCCCCCGAGATCAATCCCTTCGCCTTGGCGTACACGGTCTCGTTGAGAGAGTAGGTGTCCTTCAGGGTGGAGTAGTTCGACGCATACGTATCCACTTCGCCAGTTTCTTCCGTTCCGAAGTCGATCAGGTGGTCCCTCCCGCTCTCGTAGCTCGCCTTGACGTAGGCGGCGGTCCTCGCCGTGTTAGAGATGCGGACCTCGTCGATGGTAGCGTTGCAGAATTCGTTAGGATCGCCCTGATTGGCGCGGTTCTTGGTGGCCGCAATTTTGAACGAGTACGGGTCGTCAATGCTCCCGTAGCCCGTGATGTCCACGGGGGAGTTAGGGACCTCCGAGCCATCGACGTACAGCCGAAGGTAGTTACCGCCCCTCACCACAGCGGCGTAGTGCCAGGCGTTGTCGTCGTACCCGCCCGCTGTTGAGGTAACATTTTTAGGTACAGTGTCGTCGTCGATCCCCCCGTCGATCTGACCTGTTTCAAAGATCATCAACATGTACCTTTTGCCATTGGTGCCAATAGAGCCCTTGCCAGCGAACGGACCACTATTGGGTTGGCCGTTCTTAACGTTCGCGCCTGGCTTCACCCTGAACCAAGTCTCGAGCGTGAGGTCCCCCGACCCCATGTTGAGGCTCGAAGACTTGGTGCAGTTGGTCCATTTGTCCGGCGTCGCTCCGGTTCCGGAGGAGAAGTTTAGGCTGCCGTCGACCACGCCGGCCACCTGGTCGCCGGAAGCCATCGGGCCACTCGTGGTTCCGTGGTTCCCGTAGGACGTGCTGTCATTCATCTGGGGTGCCGTGCCCCCCGGGTTCTCGCTGAGATGCCAGACGCCGTGGAAGTTAGCGTCCCAAACAGTCTGGGCCGGCGTGGAGCCCGTGTCCCCGACATAGGCGGTGTTGTCCGCGTGGTCCTTATCGTAGTATAGGTAGAGGTCCGTGTCGGAGGTGTTGCTCACGCTCGGCACCTTGACCCAGAGCCAGGCCTTCTCGATGGCGCTGTCCCACCTCTCGATCTGCACGTAGCACTCTGTGATCCCGTCGCTCTTGGTGACGGCGATCTTCTTCCTGTTTGCGTCGCTGTTCTGGAGCTCGTTGAAGACGCAGGAGAGGTCGTCCTGCGGGGAGCCCCGTCCGGAGGCGGTGCTCAGGTAAACCAGCATTGGGAAGTTGGTGAGGGCCGAGGTGACGTCGAGATGGTCGATCGTGATTTTGACTCGTTTGTTCCAGCCGCTGAGCCAATCCGGTCTGGCGTTCACCGTTGGAACCTTCAAGGGCATTGGCCAGGACAACATACTGGAGGAGAGGAGGAGAAGAGCAAGGACTGCGAGAAGGAGTCTCCGATGCGTCGCGCGGCGTCTCCGCGTCGTTCCTCCATCCTCCACAGGACCGGATTTTAGCCTAGATGAGTTATGATTAGTATGATTCTGGTGAAGACCATGCACGCGAATATGGCGAGCAGAACCACCGCCAGCCACCCGTACCTGGTCCTCAGAGAGAGGGTTCTCAAGCCGAGGCTTCTCCACGAGGGATCGGAGACCTGAAGGAAGACCAGGACAACCAGCAAGGCCATGGTCAGCACCGCCCCTGTGTTGAGGGGGCCGAGGATAACGCCCTCTATGGCGAATGACATGTAGAAGCTGAAGCTTGTGGAGAGGGATGCCAAGGAGGAGAAGCTGCTCCAGACCTCAGGCGGACATGGGGGGATCTGCACATGCTCCTCGTACCGCTCGGTGCTTCCGGAGCCCTGTGCCTCCGCGTAGATCCTTAGGGACTGGCCGACAGGGATGTCTACAGGGGATACGTATGAGATGTCTTTCGAAGACTGAGCCGGAATCAGGGCTCTGCCTTCTGCCACGACCTCGCCGTTCACGTGGATGGCGAAGGTGTAATCCTCATCATACAGGCCTACGTTTCTTAGGGTGAGCCGGAGCAGCAGAGGCTGGCCTTCCTTGGGAACGATTGGAAGGCATGTCAACCGGGGGGTGTTCTGGCCAGCCCTGCCTGCGCTGATGGCGAACACCCCTATGAGGGCTGTGAATGCGCAGATGACCAAAACCCCGGCACCCACGTTCCTCCCTCCCCGATTGAGGAACCTATCCGCAGCAACGGCTCTGTTCCCTGCTCTGGAGAGCCCGGTGGGTCTTGGCAATTGGACGCCCGGGGGTATCAGGACAGGCGTTTTCATAGGGGTTTTGCTCAGTTTCTCCTGAGGTTGAGGACAACAAGCGGGCGGCTGAGTCGAAACACAAGCCCGCCTACAACGCCCTGGGAGAAAGAAAAGAACCGATGACTCACGGAGGCGCTGAGAGGCGTCACTTCAGCTTCACCGTTATACGCTCTATGTTCACGTCCACCTGCAGCCTCTCCAGCTGGTTGAATACCACGGCGATGAGGTCTTCCTCGCCTATCTCCTCAGTGGTGCTCTGCGACCCGTCCCTGTAGGAGACCGTCAGCAGATACATCCTCGGGGGACCCACCAATGAGCGCCTAATAGGCCATTCCCCAGCTGGAAGCCCAGAGGATACTCAATCCCTCAGCCTGATCTGAGGGGAGGGGGCCCTCGATGGATCGTGGTTGTCTTTGTGCATGGGCCGGGCACGGTCTATCGTATCCTCTGCCATTTCGCCTGGTTCATCCCGAAGGCAAGCCTGGCCGTGGCGATCAGCCCACTTACCTGTGCGTCGACCGCGGCGAAGACGACGCCTCTCGCCATGGCGAAGATGAGCATCGATGCAGCCGCCGTGCCGAGGAGCAGCAGGGGGCTGGATGCGAGGAGCAGGTAGCAGACGAAGAGGGCTGCGCCCACCATAAGCAGGAGGGGTGAAACCGCCAGTAGGAAGAGGTTCGCCGGGTATACTACGAATCCGTATCCCTTGTACCTTGGTCTGAATAGGATGCCTATGTTTTGGATTAGTGCTCTCGCTATTCCCTGAGCTCTTCTGTCCTTCTGTGTTCGTCTCTCCGAGAATGTTCTCGGTTGTTCTTCCTGGGATATGACTTGGGCGTCAACTATTGTTCGGTAGCCTTTCCTCCTGATCAACACAAATTCCTCTGTGTCGTCCGCCATCGAGTCTGGGCTCACGGGGGTTGCCGCGGATCTCCTGAAGGCGAGTAGGCTTGAGGCGTGGGCTATTATGACGCTGTCTATGTTTGACTCCGCTATCTGCAGCCGTGTTAGCAGTGCTCTGAAGTGCTTCTCCAGTCCTCTCTGAGCAACGCACACCCCTGTTACGCCGCCAACTCGAGGGTCGGCGAAATCGGCTACCAGTTCCTTGAGGGCATCTCTCGATTCTGCGAGGGAGTCGCAGTCTGTCTTGACCACGATCTCGCCTTTCGCCTCTCTCAGAGCTCGGTTGAGTATCTGCGCCATGGTCATCTCTTCTGGCACGGTGACAAGCCTGATTGACGGGTGTCTCTCCTGGGTTTCGCGAACCAGCTTGGCTGTGTTGTCTGTTGAGCAGTCGTAGATCAGTATCTCGGATATGGGGTAGGTTTGAGCCAACAGGTTGCCGAGTTTTCGCGCTATGTATTTCTCCTCGTTGTAAGTGGGCACAAACACTGTGACGGTTCGCCTGTAGCTGTAGTCCTTCCTCAGCGTTTGTTTCCGCCCGTAGACGAGCATGAGTATCCCTATGACGAGGTAGGGTGCTGAGATCAGGGCAAGTAGGGTTGGGAGAAGCACGTGCTGGTCATCGATTCTCGGGAGGTCGATGTGCCTCTGTCTCGTGCCGAACTATCCGGCGTTCGATTCGCCTCAGAACGGCGGAAACAGCGCCGAGGGTGATAGCTTGCGAGGCGAAGAGCAAGAGCACTACCCCCAAAACCGCCCATCCGCTGTGCCATACACCGTTCAAGATGTATTGGGCTGCGACCCAGGCCAGGATGGGGAATGCCGGGAGGGCTGTCAGGCTGGCCATCAGGGAGTAGAAGAGTGTTGGGTTGTGCCTTCGGGCTAGGTTCAGTATCGAGGTCATTATCTCGAATCCATGCTTCACTGTTGAGAGCTTTGCTTGGCCTATTCTGGGCCGATAGTTCACGGGCACCTGTGTGGTCTTGGACGTTGTCGCGAGCTGCGCTGCAATCTCTACTTCCGTTGAGAAGCCGTTGGTCTTGAGCTCCAGCCTCTGAGCTGCCTTGGTTCTTATTAGGTACATCCCCGAGCAGATGTCGGAGAGGCCGGTGCCCATCAGCGTGTTGAAGGTCTTCGTCAACAGCCGGTTTCCTATCCTGTGGATCCATGGTATGTTGTGCCTGCCGTTTATGCGCGAGCCTATGATGTAGTCGTAGTTCCTTGCGTGTGTTAGGAACCTTTCTATGTCCCCTGGGTTGTAGGTGTGGTCTCCGTCCATGATGAGCAGGTACGGCGTTGTCGTATTCTCTATGGCGGTCTTTATCGCCTGTGTCTTGCCGTCGCCCTGCTGGAGGATTACCCTCGCTCCTTTCCCCCCAGCGATCAGGGCTGTCTCGTCTGTTGAGTAGCCGTCCACCACCAGGATGTTGTGGTATCCAAGCGATACCAGCTCATCTATCAGGAGGGTGATTCCCTTCTCCTCGTTGAGCGTCGGGAGCACTATCGTTACATCGTGCTTTGACGCAGCTGTTTCTCGCCGTGCCTTCGCTAGGAGCTGGCGCTGCAACTTGACTAATTTTCCCCTCCTTGCCTCTCACTCGCGGTGCCGGCTTCAGTTGCGGCTTCGGTCTCGGCCTCTGTTTCCGCGATGGGTGGGGGTGGAGGAGTTGTGGCTAGGACGTAGCCGATCCATGCGAGGATGGCTAGGATCGCTGCCACGCCAACGAAGGCGGTCGCCTGGATCGCTTGGACGCTCCAGGGCGAGATGAAGACCAGCCAGAAGTACACGACTATGCCTCCTATGCTTCCGCAGAGGATGGCTCCTCCGTACGCTCTGTCCCTGCTCATTTTTTCACACTGGAAGGGTGAATATTCCTCGGGTGCTGAGTTGCTGCACCGTGAGGTATCTTGCGAACTCTGGGTCTCCTGCCCAGGCGTGGGCTGACTCGTTTCCCCAGGATTGAGCAAGTTTGCTTGCCTTCTGAGCCAGCGGGACGCCTATGCTGTTTACGAGCTTGAGGAACCTGCTCTCGAGTATGTCGGCGATCTTAGCGATTATGTCATTGAGCGTGTCGGCGAGCTTACGGCTTCTTACCTTCTCAACGCACTTGATGGTGAGGTTGATTATGCCTCTCTCGGTTATAGTCAGCGACCTGAACCATGCTCCTCTTCTCAGGCATCTCCGCTTTACCCTCGTGAGAAACTCTTTAGAGAGAGCGCTCCGGGGGTATTTGGCCAAGGCAGGTCTCCAAAAGCGTCGAGCGAGTCAATTTATGGCTACGGTTCAGGGAAAGTTGTTTCAGTTTTTCTTGAACATTCACACTGTTAAATTCACAACTTTCTGGTATGCCAGTGTGCAAGGAAGTGAACAGCCCTTCTTGGGGCGCTTCGGCAGGGTTATTCTGTTTCCCTGAGACCCGGAAGACCGCTCTTTCAGGAGACTGCGGAGATGTTTTAGCCAAAGCTGTGAGGCTCTGGCGGGCTGGGAGAGGCTACCTCCAAGCTTGCGGTGCCTCAGCGATTCGAGGGAGAACCCGTTTCGGGGATAGCTCTCACCTTATCGTCCATGCCAACCGGTTCTGCCCGAGTAAAGAGAGCGCCCGATGGGTGTTGAGCGCTAGCTAGTTTCCTGTCTACGAAGCTCTCCTTCTGAGGAGGGGAGTCCTAGTCCGCGGATCGATCGATCTAGGAGTTGGGAAGACTCTGAGAGAGTTCCTATCCTTCATGCATGGGGTGATGAAGAACGGCTGGAGAGATCCACACGTAGGCGAGATGGTGGAGAGGTATTGGACGGTCGCCACTGACTATTTTGGAACTCAACAGGGAATTGATGAATACCTCGATGATTCGGTTGAAGCCTTTCCTCCTCTAACCCCGTACAAAGTTGTAGCTGAAAGCTGGAAACAGATAGTGGCGGAGACATGGGGCTAGAAGCCTCTCCTGAACGCAAAGTACCAGACAATTTCCAGAGCTGACCTTCGAAAACTATTTAAACTAATGTGACCAAGTAACTCATACGGAAACAAATGTGGATTTCAGAATGGCTGGGTGTGCCTTATTGCAGCCTATATGCTAGGTACAAAGGTAAGGGGTTCACTTTTCAAGATGCCAGAAGGGAGTTGGACATACCTGGGTCCACGCTCCTGAAGATGCTGAGTGAACTCGGCAAGGCCGGCTTCTTGTTATCGATGACAAGAGGAAGAGAAACTGTCTACATGCTTTCAGATTTTGACTCTGTTGCTCTAGGCATTAGGGCCTCTAGGTATCTTGCAAACCTAGACGTTCCACAAAAACTTAGAAAGGCTTGTGCTGAGTATGGAAGAAAATATCTTGTTATCGGGGGCTCTGCTGCCTTTCTCTACCACTGTTATCAGTTTCCCTCCGGGTATGATGTTAAGGTTTACTCTCAAGACTATGGTTTCTGGCGTAACCTCTTGCCTGAGGCAAACCTGGCGCCTACCCTTAAAGAAATGGAGTTGAGGGAGAGAAGGGAGATCGACGGCTTGTTTGTTGCTTCTCCTGAGAGAATTATCGTCGACGGAATAAGGCAAGGTAGGACGAGCTCGATCCTGGACTCCATATCAGTACTCCTATCGGAGAAAGGGTTGAAAAGCATAGCATGGGATGTTTTGGCTAGGTATGCTATCCGTTATAGTGTTGCCAATGAGGTAGGGGCTCTGCTCGAAGCCCTAGACAGAGAGTTGATTCGCGACTACGGAAAGAGCTTGATTCCCAAAAGAATTCGGAATGAGTTATTTACTCATATCAGAAAAAGTGGAAGGCTCAAGATGTATCCGAGGGACGTGCTGGAAGAAGACACTACCTACGCCGATATTGGAGAGAGGTGGAGGCTGAGGCTGAGATTACCGAGCTACGTGATAAGGAAGCCTGTAGAGGATATCGCGCCTGTAACGATGAACGTGGTTTAGATGAGTAAGGAAGCCGAGGTGGAGAGAGGAAGCCTTTCTGACATCAAGCAGATAGTGAAGCTCGCTAAACAAGAAAGCCTTGGGCTAGTTGTGGTTGGAGGGTATGCTGTGAGAGCCTACACCAACAAGACCCTAAGACACACGAAGGACATCGACTTGGCGGTTAGCAAGAAGGAAGACATCCAAGAGCTTAAGGGTATATTGAGGAAAATAGGCTATTCGGTTAATGAAAGACCTCATGGCTTATCTGGTTATAGAAAGGAAAGGGGTGAAGCAATAGTAGTTAATGCGATAGTCGAAGACGTTAAGAGCGTGAGGGCAAATATTAAGTCCCTCTACAATGAAGAAATTCTACACAACATTCCAGTTGCTTCTCTGGAGGACACTCTGATAATGAAGGCTAATCTCTGGAGGGATCGCGATATCATAGATGTTTGTCTCATAGTCCTAGACTCGTTCAATTTAATGGACATAAACAAGCTTGGGAAGAGGCTGAACATTAAAAATTTTCATGAAGGTTTTCTCGCGTCGCTGAAGAAGTTGCTCGAGCTACAAGGAACAAAAAGGTTTCGTGCTGTTTGGCAAGATCTCATGGGGAGAAAGATCACAAAGCAGGAAGAGCGGACCCTATGGCAGCGGCTCAGTTGTTTGGCGAAAGAGCTTTCTTAGTAAGCTCTACTTGTTATACAAGAGAACCTTGCTTCATTCTCCTCTTTAACCCTTTTGATCGCATCCTTGTACTTGCATCGCTTCTGGCTGAGAAGGAGAGGTTTGAGGTTAGGAGGACCGAGACAGGTTATGTCTACACGGTTTATGCGAGAACAGAGGCAGGTCGTCCCATTATCGTTGAGGTATTCACGGCTACCTCTTTAGGGCCTCTCACTAAGTTAACGAAACACGTAGTCGAGGGTGAGAAATGGGGTAGAAGGTTCTGGACCCTAACCGCGGCTGCGTATGCGGCAGCTAAACTCGCTTCCCCAGATCCATTGGCTGCAAGGGACGCCGAGAGGATAGACCTCGCGTTGGAAATCTCTTCAGCCGACGCCATTGCTGAAGTTCTGAGTGAAACGGGCATGGTATCGAAGGCGATGGAAGGACTGATTGAAGCTGGGGAGCGAGGCCTGCCACTTAATCACAATCTATCTAGGAGGATAACGCAGAGAAACGGTGGAGATCAGTATCTCTAAGCCCCGTGGGAAGGATTGGATCACTCTCCCTCAGAATCTAGCGGGCTGCAAGCGACTGAGACAGCTAGATAGGGTGAGGATGTGATTGTCTTGCTGGTAGAAATGTGAATACGAGGTGGGAGAAGACCGAGGAGGATAAGCATGGAGAGAAGCTCGTCTTTGACGGATGCTGGAGAGGACGAAGCATTAGCTGAAGAGCAAGAATCTTCAAGCTTCGGCGGAGAGTGCCAGTATTACGTTTGGCTTCTCGACACCATCTCTGTTAGAAGTTTCAGGTCTGCGTACTGCCTGAGAACTTGGTCGGCCAGCCTCAGCCTGAAAGCCTCATCCCTGGAGAAAAGTAGCTTACCTCGCGTGAAGATGTAATGCTTGAAGGGCAAAGGGGCCTCGTTCAACACCTGAACGTCCACCGGAACCCCAACCTCGACATTCATCTCAGCTGAAAAGTCCACGGTGTAGTAGAAGGCTCGGCTGGCGTCCCTTATCCAGATGGCCGCATCCAAATCCCTAAATGAAGGTCTTTCCATGAAGCTTCCGTGGACGTATGCGAAAACAACATCATCCGAGCCCTCGAGCTTCGCCCTCAACTTTTTGAGGAGCCTAGGCCTTTCTTCAGCCGGCAGTTCACGGTACCTGAACTCAAGCTTAACTAGATCTGGAAACCCACTCATGTCTTAGCCCTCTTCTCTAAGAACGCGCTCACATGTACGACGAAGCCTTCGAAGTCGTCTAACCCCTTCCTTGCGCTCTCGAATACCTTTTCATCGACGATCACCCAATACCTGTGCACAAGCAGGTTTCTAAGCCTGGCAGCCGAGGACAACCTAGATGCCAGGTCTTTCGGTACAACGCCTTTATCTCCAAGCCTCACAAAACACTCTGGAAAACCTTCAACTTTCTCATTGTAGAAGCTTAAGAGAAGGTACATACATATGCTTGAAGCGGACTCCACAAGCTGTATCACGAGATATCTCATCGAAAGCCTCTCGTGGATTGTTAGATCCTCAAAAACCCTGCCAGTGAGGTCCCTAAGCATTTGAACAGCGTCGTTAATCTCCCTAATTCTAGCCTGAACATGCTCGTCGTTAAAAGACACGCTATGTTCCCCCCACGCTCAGGCATTCGGCCAAGAATCTTCTCGGGGCGAGGCTTACCAAACCGCCTCCTCTCAGCACCCATCAACGCCTGAAGAGGCTTATTCACGCTGAGCATAATAAAGCTTGGCAATTCGCGCGAATCGATCGATGATTTAGCTGGTTTCCCTAAGTCGCGTTTCTTGAGATCTAAGGATTCTCGGATACTCAACTAGGTTCCGCGCATTGAGGTGCGGAGAGTGCCTCTCCGGGAAGAAGGCCGCTGTGTCGCCCCCGAGCTATGACGATGACGCCATTCACGATGACGTATTCAATCCCGGTGGGATAGCGGTGGGGTTGCTGGTATGTTGCCCTGTCTATCACGGTTGAGGGGTTGAAAACCACTAGGTCGGCGTACATTCCGGGCGCGATCCGTCCTCTTTTGCGCAGCCCAAGCTTCGCGGCGGGTAGTCGGCTCATCTTCATGACGGCTTTCTCCAGTGTTAGAGCCCTCTCTTCTCTGACATACCTCGCCAGCACGCGGGGGAAGGTGCCGTAGCCGCGGGGGTGCGGCTTGCCGCGGCCGAGGGGACCGTAGGGCGCAGCTGCGGAGGAGTCGCTTCCTACCATGGTGTAGGGGCGGCTCATGACATGGCGCACATCTTTCTCATCCATCATGAACCGTACCACCGAGATGCTGGGCTCAAGCTGCAGCAGGTTGAAGACGAGTTCGTATAGATCCTTGCGCATCTCTGAGGCGATCCTCTCAACCATTCGGCCTTCGTATCGGGGATGACTTCTGCAACGGGCGATCATCGTCTGATCCCACCCTGCCGCTGCAAGGGCACCCTCGCCCTGGCTGCGTTCATGCTCCATCTCCTCCTCGATCTGTCGCCGGGTCTCAGCCTTCTTGAGCCTCTTCACCAGCGCCTTGACCCCTCCCTCATAGGCCCATGTGGGAAGCATGGAGCTGAGGCCAAAGCTCCCGGCTGTGTAGGGGTAGACGTCGCATGCAACGTTAATGCCACCGGACCTCGCCTCCCTGATCTTCCTCAGCGAGTGCTTGACCATGCCCCAGTTGGCTTGGCCTGTGGCTTTGTGGTGAGATATCTCGACGGAGACCCCGGCTCGTCTCCCGATCTCGATGGCCTCTGCGACAGCCTCGAGGAGACGCTCGCCCTCGTTTCTGATGTGGGAGGTGTAGATTCCTCCGTGCTTGGCGACAACCTTGGTGAGCTGAACAAGCTCCGGAGTCTCGCTGTAGCAGCCCGGGGGATAGATGAGGCCTGAAGACATGCCTGCAGCCCCCTCATCCAGAGACTCTCTCAGAATCTGTATCATCCTACTCATCTCGGCCTTTCTGGGAGCACGCCTCTCGAACCCCATAACGCACGCCCTGATGTTCCCGTGGCCTACCAGGGGCACGATGTTCAGGGCTATCCCAGCCCTCCTGATCCGCTCAAGATACTCGCACATAGTGGACCAGTTCAGCCTCAGCCCGCCGTCCCTGACCTCGGGCCAAGTATTCCGTATGTCGTCCCTAACAAGCCCGGTTAGTGGAGCTGCAGAGGCACCGCAGTTACCGATGACCTCCGTGGTTACACCCTGCCTAACCTTGCTCTCAGCTCGAGGGTTCACAAGCAGGGAGAGATCCGAGTGGCTATGCATATCGATGAAACCGGGGGCAACCGCCAGACCCTTGAGGTCGAGTCTTCGGTCAGCCGGCTCGTTTCTGAGCCTGCCTATGCGAGCGATTCTCTTCCCCTGAATGCCGATGTCAGCTTTGAACCGTCTCCGCCCGGTTCCATCGATCACTACGCAGTTCTGTAAGACGATGTCGAACAAACGTGTTCGGTCCTTGTGCACGCTGCGAAGATAAGAGTCTTAGCGATGTCGTTCGATCGGT
>Ga0315307_1000437_pt1 | contig 17895 bp, 17 predicted proteins | sample TDP2_MG_FD_203079 | JGI IMG/M metagenome (GOLD analysis project Ga0315307, IMG submission 203079) | Freshwater sediment microbial communities from Lake Towuti, South Sulawesi, Indonesia - TDP2 | ecosystem: Environmental > Aquatic > Freshwater > Lake > Sediment | place: Indonesia: South Sulawesi...
ACTGAAAACAACTGCGAATATAACCAGCTTGAAGTTAAAGGCGTCAAGGAGATTCCTGGCAAAGGCATTGCAGGGTATGTGGGCGGCTGCCGCGTCTCCGTGGGAAACGCTGAATTCATGAGGGAAGAAGGCGTGGACATGACGTCGATTAGCACATTTGGGATTGACAAGCATATCAAAGTCTACGTCTCTATTGATCAGTGCGCGCCTGGCTCATTCTGTTTAGTTGATCAAGTTAGAAATGACGCTGCACATGCTGTGAAGGAATTGAGAGACACAGGCACTCACACTGTTATGTTGACAGGAGACAAGGCAGAAATAGCTGACGAAGTCTCAAAGCGGCTTGGTGTCAACGAGACACACGCAGAGCTATTTCCCGAGGAGAAACTCAAGATCGTTGATAGGCTTAAGGCTGAAAGAGGACTGGTCGCCATGGTCGGAGACGGCATAAACGACGCTCCGGCGCTGGCTGCCTCAGATGTGGGCATTGCTTTGGGCAGCGGGGGAGTTGACGTGGCACTTGAATCAGCAGATATCGTCTTGGTCAAAAATGAGTTGAACAAGATTCCCTACCTGCAGCGTCTCAGCAAACAGGCTGTGAGAATCGCCAAGCAGAATATTGCTGTCAGTTTGGGTGTGAAGCTGTTGCTGGGCGCGTTGGGTATTGCAGGGCTGGTTCCATTGTGGTTTGCTGTTGCCACGGGTGATGACGGCGTGACTATGCTCCTTTTGCTCAACACACTGCGCATACCCAACCTGAAGGCGTAGATTCTGAGAAAGAACTTATTTTTGTGTCTGCTCTATCTTGTAGCCCATGCCGATCAAATACTACGAGGCTCCAGACGTCAAAGACCTCGTGCAGCGCATAGTAGTTCAGTTGGAGTTTCACCACATTGACTTGAATGGCATCTATTGTTACAGAAGCCGCAGTTCAAGGTCGAAACGTACAGTAGCTCGTATCCACAACTTGAGTAAACTTTGGCAAAAAGCTCTCAATATACCCGCCAACTACCTAGTCGAAGTTATCTCTGAACGGTATGATAGGTTGAGCCAAGAAGAGAAAGAAAAGGTCCTCATCCACGAGCTTCTGCACATACCAAAAGGCTTCGGGGGAGGATTCAGACCACATAAGGGCAACATAACTGGAAAGAAAATAGACGCTCTTCACGAGAAGTTTGCCGGTCGCTCAAGATAATTCTGTGAATACTTATTCGTAGTTCATAATTCTCTTACCGCAGTTCTGTGGAAAAATGTCTTTGAAGGGCGCACGTTGCCAAAGCCATCTTCCGCTTTAGCACACTTCATTCTTAGCGCATTAATTCTGCTTATATTTATGGGCGTTTCGTTTGGAGACAATGCTCATTTCACCGTTCAACCTTTGGAGACGCATTCAATCATGCTCAGTTTACATGAAACTGACAGTGTCTCTGGTAGCTTTTCAGTAGTGAGCAATGATGAGACTGGGGTGAGCTTCATTGTGACCGACCCTTACAACAACACGGTTCTGCAGTACGACAATGTTCTTCAAAAGAGCTTCTCGTTCACTGCTGATACAGATGGAAACTATCAACTGCATTTCGGTAATTCGGTTTCCGATGTTTACAGCAAAACTGTCTCGTTGAACTACAATGTCACTAGTTACATAATGGGCATGCCTCAAGAGCAGTTTCTATTTCTTGTTGTTGCGGCTGTTGCTGTAATCGGATTAATGCTTTACGCCGTGCTCATGCCTAAATAAAATAGATTCTACTTCTTAGCGTATTCTTCAGGCTCAACTTCTCTAACCGTTACTCCGTCTACGTTGATGATGTAGATGACGTGTATGCGAGCGTTCTTAATCTCCTCTAGCGTAACTGGAGGATTCTGGTAATACAAGTCACAAAGAGTCTTAATCGCCTCCAAGTCTTTGATTTTCCTGGCTCTCGGCGGCTGAGTAAAGACAATCGGAAACTGTAGCAAGTAATGAGGAGGCAAACCTAAAGCGAACTTGCCTACATGGTAACTGTACCGAATGATTTTGCTGGCTATTCGAGCTTCAATGTACGTTTGAGGGTTAAGGGCATGCTCAGGTGGAACAAAACCTGTCTCTATCTCAACAATCAAACTCCCGTAGCCTTTAGTCGCGTACAAATCGCATATCAAGCCGTCATCTAACGAATGCTCAACCTTGACATCGTATCCCTTCTCAACCAAGTGTTTGGCGCAAACCAACTCCATCACTGAATGGTTGATCTTAACAACGTTCTGCCGATGCAGTTGAATCAATCCATCTTTCAATTGGGTAAGTTGCTTCACAGCGTCTTCTGACGAGCCTTGGGCAAGTCTGCTTAGCAGAAGGTTGAGGTCTTCCTCGAACTTCTCGTTCTTCGTCATAATTGCTTTTCCTTGCCCGCTTGTTAGGCTTCTACTCGCAATTGACTTCTAAAAATATCTGCTTAAACCTTTAGGCAAAAACAGAAGCGCAAACGATTAAAAAGCCTCAAATCCAGAACCCCAAGGTTCGCTGCAGTTTAAATACGCACCATAAAAGCGAGTTCTCAGTCAAAACTATGGAACCGAGTTTCATCAAGTTTGTCAAAAAGCCCAGACTTAATCGGGAAGAGTTAGGCAGAGACTGTGCAAACGTCTTAAATACAATTCCTAGCATTAAACTCTCCTGCCCAAGTTGAGAAGCACGCTTGGACGACCAACAAGAACGGTCATCCGTAAACGATTGTTGGTTCGCGCTCATGCGATGGCATCAAAATGAGGGCGACACTGACGACTAGTCGCGGGTAATCGAACTTGTTGAACCGTCTGGGCTTAGACTCAACTTGGGCATTTCTATTTTGGAGGACCTGAGAGGGAAAGGGGTCCGTCCTCCATCTGCTCGTTTAGCGCCTACTGGCGCCCCTTGATCATAACTTAGTTTTTCTCCTCAATATTGGCTGTTCATAACGATTAATCGCTCCTCGTGTAAGTTCTCTACAAGGAACGCCGGAAAATGAAGACTCAGTGCGAGTCACAATTATGCGCCAAACTAACACTAATTGCGTTATTGCTAACTGTCTCATTGTGCAGGGCTCAAATATCATTGGGTGAGCCGCCGGAACCCTCAGAATATCACAAGTATGTTCGAAGCTTTGTTAACCAACCTCCTTATGGAAATTGGACTTACGTGGAAAAGCCGATGTTCGCGGTTTATTTTAACCAGTCCACGATTGGAATAGGCTCCAACTGGACCATTGTGTCTCCGTTGACCGCAAATCACACGTATCATGTCTATGCTTACGGAGAATGGGTGGACCAAGAATCTGATCCATCAACAGATTACGATATCTACGTTTACAATCCTTTAGGCGAGCTTGAGGGTTATCACACAGAGTCAGCGGGTTTGCCCGAACACTTAGGCACAACTGTGGATGAACCCTTTTTCGCTCCGGCATATACAGGGAATTACAGCTTTGTTTTGAGAAACGACCCAAGGGAAAGCAACGCTTCAAGACAAGCGACTTTCATGATCATTGAGAACGTGCAGACGAACAGGTGGCAGGAAGTCTCTATCAAGGGCAAGGAAAATGACTTGCCTGCTTTCAATACGACCTGGGCTTTTGAGTTTTCTACTGAAAGCCAACGCATCGAAGTTCATGTTAAGGTTCCAGATACTCTCGACATGTATGAGGCAAGGCTGTATTTGATGGCAAATCCAAGGGCTGGGAAAGGAGAGATGCTCAACGAAGTTCCTCTCGCGTGGGAACCCGGCCTTTACGGTGAAATTGAACGAACTTACGGCGGATACAACCTTGAAAGCAAAGAATACAGAGGCATAGCCTACGCCAGCTGCGAAAACTTCGGACAGGACATGCTCATAAACTGCACTTCGCCAGTCAAGGACAGAAGTCTCTATCACCTTGTCTTCATAGGCGAAAAGGGAGAAGGAAAAATAGGCTTCTTGGTTAAAACCGAATTCGGACAAGCAGAACTGAGTCTACGAAATCCGCCACTGCGTGTATATCCGGACAACGCAACCGCCCTCACCTTTGTTTCAAAGACAACTGACCTGAGAAATGCTGCATTGAACTACTCCGTTAACAAATGGCAGGATTTTACTCTTTTAGAGATGCAATTAACAGACAATAGAACGTGCACTGTGACATTGCCAGGTCAATCAGCAGGCACGACAGTTAGCTATGTTGCTAAAGCCGAAGATTCTATCGAGAATACTCTGATCTATCGAGGAAGTTACACGGTTAAGTACGCGTCTCAACTGAACATGACGTTGAAGGCTAATGATATCTCAATTGGAGAAAATGCGACATTAACTGGACAAATCACTCCTCCACATCAAAACCTGACAATTACTCTCATCTTCACTTCTGTAAATGGAACATTCAAACAAACCGTCTACACGACAGACAAAGGCACGTTCATGGGGAGCTTTAGACCCTCAACCGAGGGTGGCTGGTTGGTTCAAGCTCTTTTTTCTGGAAATGATATCATGTACCCATGTTCAAGCGAATCGTTGAAACTTAAGGTAGTCCCTCCTTCTTTCCTGAGTCAGTATGGAACGTATGTTCTTGCAGGCGTTGGCGCGGGAGCAGGGACCTTAGCCGTTACAGTGGTGTACATTAAGAAGCGAAGAGAATAGCAGAGTGACTCTGGAATCTTGATTTTGGATTCATAATTGCTTTTTAGAGATTCTCATGAAGCCTAGGCGCAATGGAGCGCCTACAGAGTTGAACAAGGACAACAGCCGGGAAACGTGGCTAAAAGAAATCAAGGACGCAATACGTTTCGAAAAAGCCTACTTGCGCGTCAAGGTTAAAGACAAAGAATTCGACTAGGTCGTCTTCCATCTAAGTCAAACTTTCTTAACAGTTTGCGGATGTATGAACTTGCGGCAATAGGGGCATTCAGCCCAGCCCATGCCTCGCCTAGCTTTCCATTGGTTCCTGCAGTATGGACACTGAAGTTGAGTTGATGCGCTTGATACATAGAAAATCTGACGACTGAAAGCTAAAACAACAACTCCTAGGATCAAAAGAACTGTGCCCACGACAGTGAGGTAAACTAATCTCAATGTTACTATAGAAGCAAGATTAATCTGCCCCACCAAGATCTCTGACCACAACTGGGAAAACACATTCGCAGAGCCTGAAACGTTGGGCCACGTCTTCCAGAAAACCGCCACCAAGGCGGCGAATCCAATTAAGCACAGAAGGCTTCCTAGAATCTGACCAGACTGTTTTGTACGAATTATTCTATGCATGATTCATCCAAAGATGATTTAGAAAGGCAAGCTATGTAGTTTATGAACGCAGACTAAACATTAGGCTTCAAGGAGAACCATCGCGTAATGGCTCAACTATGCATGAAGCTTGGGCTTTTCCTTAGCTCGGCGTCTATTATTTTTGTCAACATTATCTTCGAGATAAGCACACATGGAACGTGCCGTAGGCTGGCTAGGTCAGCGTGTTTCTCATCCTGCGTCACCAATATCAATCCATTCTTTTCAGCGTAGTCCACGATTTTCCTGTCGCTGGCGCCTACTAGGTTGGCGTCGTGCACAGTAGCCACTTCCCAGCCCAGAGCTTGTAAATACTCTTTCAAACCAGTGTACATTTCGTCGAGAAGCAACTTCAAGTTCTTTTCGCACCTTTTACCGTTAATCGCATTCGTATTATGGCAAAGCTGCTGTTAAGAGCGTTTTCACAACTGGAGGAAAGGACAGAGGCTCTCAATGGCTGCAGTTGTGGCTTTTCATACCATCAAAGCTGGAGCCGATATGAATACGCGCCGGATTCAAAGGGTGCCTACATAAGCGTAGATTCGTGAAACATTCATAGCTTTCAACGTGTCATAGCGACAGTACCCGTCAACAAGCATGAGGTTCTCCTTCTTCACTATGACTGGCCAGATGACTGAGGCGAATCTGTCAATAGTTTCTCTGAGCTCTTGGCTACGTTTGGCAAGGCTATCCATGAAAACGTATCCGCTCTTGACATCCGTAGAGCTCATAATGCGTGGATCTAGTTTTATCCGGTCCATTCTTACTGTTTTCAGATCCCATCTTCGCTTCGATAAAGTCTTCAACCAAGGATCATCCTTAGGATCTCGCCTTTCGCTTTTCGCGTCTGCTTCCCATTCTCTCCGAATCTCATTGTTGATGAAGTCACTGATCGCCTCTGGGTTTTCAATCACCCAGTAAGTTATTCCCTCAAGTCTGCGGATTGGTGTCCTCAAACACGATGACACCACTCGAGGTATCACATCTTGAGGCTATGCAGACGTTAAAAAGGTTAACCTACGCAGAGATGTGGATAGAGCATTAGTTATATAAGACCTTGATAAAACTGCAAGTTGCCTTTGGTGCATAGTCATGGCTGAAGAAGAGATGGTTTGGGAACTTTCACAACTTGTTGAGGGTACCGAGCCTGAGCTGGTCAAGAAGCAGTTGCAGCTTATGGTCGAAGAAGCTGAGAAAATCAGAGGCGTCTATTACGGCAAGATTGAGAATCTCGATGCGGGACGCTTGCTGGAACTTCTTGAGTTGAGAGATGCATACGTGCTCAGATTCGACGGAGTGAGACTTTACTGCTCTCTAATGTACTCCGCGGATTCAACAGGCAAGCTGGCTAAACAACTCAACGACGCTTTACGTACAGCAATGGTGAAGGTCGGTCAGGCATTAGCCTTTGTACAGATTGAATTGGGTCGACTGCTCGTCAAGAACCCCGCTTTGGTTTCGAATCCATCCCTTGCGGAGTACAAACACTATCTTGAGAAGATATTGAGAAGAACGCCTCACATGCTTTCGGAAAGTGAGGAACGCTTGACAATAGTCAAGGACAAGAATGGAATAAACGCGTGGCAGAAGCTTCAAAGCGACTGGCTTTCTACTCGAATGTTTACGATTGAGGTTGAGGGCAAGATGAAAGTTCTTCCGTACGGCGAGATGATTGGTCTCTATCGAAGCGCGGATCGTGACTTGCGAAAACGAGCCTATCAGACGGTTCATGAGAATCTTGGGAAAGATGACATCATCTGGGCAAGTGCCGTTCGAGCCGTGTGCGAAGATCACGTGCAGATGTGTAAATTGAGAGAGTATTCGAATCCGATGACTCAGAGTTTGATCTCCAACGATGTGGATCAAGGCACAATTGAGTCGCTCATGAAAACGATCAAAAATAACGTGCACCTGCACAAGAGGTATCTTGTGCTTAAGGCTAAGCTGATGGGTTTGAGCAAGTTGGCTAATTATGACTTGCTTGCCCCTTTGCCCAATGAACCTGGAGTGAAGTATGATTGGAGTCAAGCTCGAAAGGAAGTCGTGGATGCCTATTTAGGATTTGACTCTGAAATAGCCGGCTGGGTTGATGAGATGTTTGAAAGGAGGCACATTGATGGTAAAGTGAGGCGGGGCAAGGCTTCTGGTGCCTTCTGTGCTCCGTGGCTTGCTGGAAAAAGCGCTTATGTGTTACAGAGCTACAATGGTAACATCGGCGACGTTTACACTCAGGCACATGAGCTGGGTCACGCTGTTCACGCTTACTTGGGAGCTAGGGCTCAGAATCCTAGTAACTTTGAGATCGGAAGCTGTGTTGCAGAAACAGGAAGCGTGTTCGGCGAGTTGTTGCTGACTGAATGGTTGCTATCAAAGGCTAAGACTAGGGAAGAAAAACAAGCCATCCTCACAGGTGTGCTGGACCGTCTTTTCAACGTGATTTTCCAGGTCTCGGCACGAGTTTTCTTTGAACAGAGCATTTACGATTCAATGAGCCGGGGCGAAGCCTTGGATGCAGAAGCACTCGCCAGGTTGTGGGTCTCGGCTCGTGACGTTGTCTATGCTGATTCGGTTGATTGGCTGGATGAAATGAAGTGGGGCTGGGTTGTGACGCCGCATTATTTCATGGCTAACTATCGGTTTTACAATTATCCTTACGTGTATGCCCAGCTGTTTGTGTATGCTCTGTATCAGCTTTACAAGCAACAGGGTGTGAGCTTTGTTCCCAAGCTGAAGAGACTACTAGCCTTGCGTGGAAGCAAGTCTCCACGTGAGCTGGCAGCAGAACTTGGCTTCGACATAACAGAAGAAGCATTTTGGCAGAAAGGCATGAAACAAGCTGAGCAATTCGTCAACACGCTTGAAGAGACTTTAACTAACTGACTGCAAAGGCTTGATTGACTGAAGGTTAGGGTTCGAGCGGGCAACTAGGCTCTTTATGCTTGGCTTCTGATCGCTTCTGAAGTATAGTTTTGAAGATTTTTGGCGTAGTTTTTTGTCCACAGAAAGGTTTAAGTATCTGACTTACAAGTTACAGATTACATATTACGGAATGAAAGGGTGAGACGTGTGACCGAAGACAAGAAAGAAGAAGATGAGGAATGCATCAAGGTCTGTTGCCCTGACGAAGATCTATCGGAACTCACGAAAAAAGTCAAAGAGAAGGTCTTGATAGGGATAGGCGCACTAGAGGGTCGGAGCAATGTGGTGATGACCCGGCTGAACGACGAAGACCTTGTCAAAATTGACGCTTTGGTTGAAGTTGAAGTCTTCAAGAGCAGATCTGAGGCAGCGGCATTCTTCATCAAGGAAGGTATTCAGTCGCGGAAAGATCTTTTTCAGAAGGTAATGCCAACCGTCGATAGGATCAGAGAGCTAAAGGATCAGGCTAAGAAGTCGCTTGTCAAAGAGGGAAAAGAATAGCTGAGGCGAATTGTAGGAGGTGTGGGTTGCATGGAAGAAGAAAAAGTGAGGAAGCGAGTTAGAGAGGGGTACGCGAAAATAGCCAAGGAAGGATTATGCTGTACTGATGCTTCGTGTTGTGGAAGTTCCGATTCGTATGAAGCTATCGGTAAGAAAATGGGCTACAGTGAGGAGGCGCTACGGTCTCTTCCTGAAGGTGCCAATCTTGGTCTGGGCTGTGGAAATCCTGTTGCACTTGCGTCTTTGAAAGAAGGCGAGACAGTTGTTGATCTCGGTTCAGGCGGAGGACTCGACTGTTTCATTGCCGCAAAGAAAGTTGGAGAGAAAGGGAAAATCATCGGCGTTGACATGACACCTCAAATGCTTGATAAAGCAAGGGAAAACGCCCGAAAAGGCAATTACAAAAATGTAGAGTTCAGACTTGGAGAAATTGAGAACCTGCCTGTCGCTGACAACACTGCTGATGTGGTAATCTCGAACTGTGTGATAAATCTGGCACCCAATAAAAAGAGAGTCTTTGAAGAAGCGTTTAGGGTGCTCAAGCATAGAGGAAGACTGATGGTCTCGGACATTGTCTTGCTTAAGGAACTCCCAGACGCGATAAAAAAGAGAGCGCATCCAGCCAGTTGTATTCAAGATGCAGTGATGAAAGAGAAGTACATAGAGACAATACGGCAAGCAGGTTTTCAGGATGTAAAAATCGTTAAGGAAACATCGTACTCCGAATACGCTGCTGACGAGTCCAGCGCAAAAGTCATCGTTGCCGATCCAGTTAAAGATTCCAAGAGACTGATGAGCGTGTCTGAACTGAAAAAAAGCGATAAAGAGATTTTAAGAAAGATATTCGCCTCAATCGCGAGCATCAATGTCTCAGCAACAAAGCCTTCATGCTAAAACACGCTCTCCTCTGGCTGCCAACCCAAAAAACCTTTTTTCTATGTCAAGTTTCAAAAGGTTTAAATTTCTATTATGGTCATGGCGCAGCACGCTGGAGAGAGAGATACTTGAACGAAGAAGCATTCAGAGGCTATTGCACGAAAAGAAATGTGAAAGAAGAGACTGTTCAGGCACTTATCACAGTTGTGAGGGATTTTGAAGCTTTTCTGAAAAAGGAAGGCAAGAGCAAGGATTTCAGTGATTCTACTCCTAATGATGTGCAGAGTTTTGTGAAGTATTTGATGAAAGACGGAAGGAACACAATCGATAGCTTCATTGCTCTTATTAGATACGCCAATTTCACGAGCAGAAATGAGTTAGTTGCCTTCCTGTTCGGATACATAGAAGGATTTGGAGCTATGGAAAAGCTGTCCGAAAGGTTGAAAGAGACTTTGGGTGAGACACAGCGTGACGAGATTTTCAAGGGAATCAAATTGCCTCCGCTCGGTACAGACCCTGAAGAAAAACCAAGAGTAACCAAGAAAATCATGGAAAGACTTGAAACCAAACTCGACGAAAAGAAGTTGAAGGAAATCATGCAGAGCGGTCTTGATGTTGGTCCGAGAGAATTTTATTTTCCCATGAGACAGAAGTTCCTAGAGTCCAAGAGCTTGGATGACTTTCTGAGAAAGAGGCACCAAGAAGCTGTTGAGCTCCTTGAAAAGCATAGCCGAGAGAAGTCGATGTTTTATGCTCAGGAAATCGATGAGGAAGTGGTTGAATTCGTTCGCAGCAACCGGGAAGTCATGGGTGGAGTAAGAGAAGGAGGCGTCATCTATGAAACAAAGATTCCGTACATGGCGAAGAAGTATCTGCATGAAAAAGACGAGAAGATGAGGAGATACTACGCTTGCCACTGCGCGTGGGTGCGCGAAGCCATAAAATCAGGTTTGGAAATCTCGCCTAACTTCTGCTACTGCAGCGCAGGTTATCATAAGCGACCATGGGAAATCATTTTTGAGGAATCTGTCAAAGCAGATGTTATAGAATCTGTCCTTAAAGGCGATCTTGTCTGCAGGTTTGTCATACACATCCCAAAGCGATTCCTCTAGTCCAACGACACAACTGAGAAGAGGCACAGGTCTGTTGGAACAGTTCAAGACTGGCTTGAGAACAAGAGGGCACTTCGAGCTCTTGTTTGGAAAGCATTGACGCTCAGGCACATGCTTATATCTTCTGAACAAACTAGGGCATTGAAGAATGCATATGACTTTCGAAGAAGATTACCTCAGACTGTTATGCGAAATCAGCAATTTCACAATGAAAATCACCGGAGTGCCCATCATAGACGCTTACTTCGGTCCAGAACGCTTCTCACCAGACAAAGCCAAGGCACATTCAACTCCCGAAGAGCTACTGGCGGATCTTGACACGCTAATCACGAACGCCAAGGAAATACAAGACGAGTTGAAAAGAACCGTAGTGACAAGTGATCTTAAGTCTTTGAAAGTCGTCGTAAAATGGCTCTCGGGAGAGCAGATTTCCTACAGCCGTTTGGTTGAGGGAATATTCGGTGTAACTCCGCTCAAATTCGGGCAGAAAGAAATCCACAAGGCGCAACAGGTGGTGACAGACGCAAGCGCCGCTCTTCCAGGCTCAGATGTTTCCGAGAAAATTCTGAGGTGGAGAGAAGAGAACAAGGTCACTGGTAACACGTTGAAAAAGATCGTGGAAACAGAGGTTGTGGAGCGCACCAGAAAAATAGAAGCACTGTTTGAGAAAAGCATCTTCGCAAGTTTTCCAACCAAAGTTGAGAATAACGGAATTGCCTACAAGACTGTTACGGGCGAACCGTGGGGTGCCTACAATTATTATCAAGGAAACTACGCAAGCGTCAACGTGTTCAACATCGACAGATCCTTTAACAGGTGCAATTTGATTTGGGTAGTGTGCCATGAATACGAGCATCATGTTGCAAACCTTTTCAAGGAGAAATACTACCGCGAAAACGGCGCGTTAGACTTGTCGGCTGTTGTGTTGAACACGAAAAGGTGCATCATCGACGAAGGCACTGCTGACTGTGCCAGAGACTTTCTAGGCATACGATTAGACGAAGAATATGGAGCAGTTGCAGAATCCTTAAGCAGTCTTGGAAACATGGTAGGTCTCAATGTTGCGTACATGCTGAATGTGGAACATGTTGATGATGAAACCGCCGCAGAATACTATGCTTCGGAAGCCTTTACGCCGCTTGAGGAAGCCAAAAAGCACTTGGCATTCACAAGACCCTTAACTTCTGATGGTAAACTCAATTTTTGGGCGCCGTACATCTACACGTATTTTTTCGGAAGAAGGGATTACGTGTTGCCTACCTTCCGAGAAGCTCAGAAGAAGGAAAAACTGAAAGAGTTCTTTGCAACCTTGTACTTGAATCCGTATTCACGTTCAACTTCTACCTGGAAAATTGTCTTCTCCAAAATCTGAAGGCATGCACAGCTGATGGTTGAGGGCAGACCCGCGCATGCCAATAAACTTACTTCTTTAGTGGGCTGTTTGCGTGTGCGAGAATTCAAAAACGATGCACAGACCATAAATATGAAAACCTTCAGTATCACAATTCAAGGTGCGTCAAGATAATGGAGGATAGGAAGACCCTAGCTCTTCTGAAAGAGATACTTGAATCATTTGGACCTGCTGGATTCGAACGCGAAACAGCTGCAATAATCAAGAAAGCTGTCAAGACTTATGCTGATGAGGTCTCCACGGACAAACTTGGCTCAGTCATTTTCAGTCACAAAGGATCAGCGGAACGACCGAGAGTCTTGCTGGCAGGACACATAGACGAGGTCGGCTTTGTCGTTTCGGGCATAGACGAGAAGACTGGCTTCTTGACTTTCACCCAACTGGGCGGATGGTGGGACCAAGTACTCCTAGCGCAACGAGTGATTGTCAGAACCGAAAAAGGAGATCTGCAGGGCGTGATAGCATCCAAACCGCCCCACTTGCTGCCTCTTGACGAGCAGAAGAAGGTAGTTGAGAAGAAAATGATGCACATTGACATCGGCTCAACGAGCAAGAAGGAGACAGAAGCGATGGGCGTCAGAATAGGAGACCCAGTGGTTCCGATGTCGCCTTTTTCAACCATAAAGAATGGCAAGTTGGGAATGGGAAAGGCGTTCGATGACAGGATAGGGGCTTTCATCGCTATGGAAGTTGTGCGTAGGCTGGCTGAAGGAGAGATCAAACACGCGAACACTGTTTTTGGAGCTGCCACAGTGCAAGAAGAGGTGGGGTCAAGAGGAGCAGCAACGGTTGCGCATATCGTTGATCCAGATGTAGCAATAGTTCTTGAGGTTGACATCTCGGGCGACGTGCCTGATGTTCAGTCAAGCGAGGCGCCTACAAGAATGGGAAAAGGTCCCTCGATATTGACATTTGACAGCTCTATGATTCCAAACCAGCCTCTTAAGCAGTTCGTCATTGACACTGCCAAGAAAATGAAGATTCCGTATCAGCTTTCACTTGTGGCAGCAGGTGGAACAGACGGTAGCAGAATACACATGAGCAGGGCTGGATGTCCGAGTGTAGTATTGGGCGTGCCGACTAGACATATACATTCTCATGTTGGCATGTTGAGTTTCGAAGATGTTGATAACGCAATAAAGCTAACGCTAGAACTCGTCAAATGCTTCGACAAAAAAACCGTGAACAGATTCACGGCATTCTAACCCACGCGCTCACTTTTCCGTGCGTGTGCATTGCATATCGCGTGCACGAGAGTGATTAATAGTTGGAGTGATAGGCCAAGCGGATGCTAGTCTGTCGTTATTGGTTGCGCGCGCCTTTGAGACTGCTGCGCATGAATTTAGACTGCGCTTGGGAGACTTGCCAATATGCTAAACGCAGTGGACTAAACGCGAGTATGACCGCACTGAAGGTACCTAGATGAGATCGTCTTTATATGATGTGGAGAGAGCGTAGAATGGCATCTACTATGGCGCCAAGCGCTGCGGACATCATTGCGATCATTATTCTCGAGACCCAGTAATCCCACCACATATTTTCCAAGTCCTTTTTATGGCAAAACCTAGGGTTTGTGCCGCGACGGATTTAAATCTTTTGACTTTGTTTACGTTTCTTGTCAACAGATTCCTGGAGATTTGCTTCTGCGACAGAATGCAATCAAGGTTCATGGCATCCATCCACTCTCATGATTATGTTCCCTGGGTCTGGCACCATATGGGGTGGCGTGCAACCATGAGCAGAAAATTGTCGACCTGTCTGTACATATACGGGGGAGTTCTGGGAACGGCTCACGATGCGGGCTTGAAGGAAATACCTCTGCTTACTAAGAAGAAAAGAAAAAGCTCTGGCTCGTAACAGTAACCTGCGCGCGCATTTTTTGAAACCTACAATGTTGAATTGGGAATTTAGTGTTTGAGTCTGCTGGGAACAATGTTTCACAAGTTTTATAAACAATCCACTTAGATTGGTATATGGCGAGAGAGATAAGATTGGAAAGAATCAGAATGAATGAGAAGATTATAGCATCTTTAACGCTGATCACGACACTGTTGTTAGCGACGTTTCTAGCGATTCCAGAGACCTCTGCAGGAGGTCCCGCAACAACCAACATGCTGATCAAAATATTCTTTGATCCGTCTTCTGTAGAATACGCTTTGGGTAGCGGCGATATCGATATCAACGACTGGCCTCTGTCGAGTACTTTCATCAATACCCATGCAACCGACCCTTCGATAACCTTGGACCAGTACGCTGGCATGGATATGTTTCAGTTCGACATGAACAACCAGTTGTGGCCGACTGGTCCGATCACGTCGCCTCGCACTGGCGCGAAGAACAATTTCTTCAACCCGGATGGGGTACGTGACATCGCAGCTTGGCACTTCAGGCGTGCTTTGGCTCATTTGGCAAACAAGGACAAGTACGTAACCGTTTATTTGGGTGGTTACGGTTACGTATTAGAATGCGACATTCCATATCCACTTTGCCCGATTACCCAGGTAGACCTTGAGAATGCGACAGCAGTTGCAGACGCAGGTCCTGGAGGATACCGCTACCCGTATGATCGCGCTGCAGCGATTGCCGAGTTCGATTTGGGTGGCTTCAGAGACTACGATGGCGATACATATAGAGAGTGGAGAGATCCTGGTGCTGACGGAATCTATGGCACTGGTGATGACGGTCCAATTGAAGAACTGCCCAACATGAAGTTCTGGATTCGACTCGACCACCGCCAGCGATGGCTGGCTGGAGAGGACTTGTTCGATGAAATGACCCTTTACTGTGGAATACCTGTCGCTGCAGCTGCAGGTGCCCCTGGCCTCGACAAGCGCGTCGCAGCAAGGTCAACATGCTTCTCCAACGTCATGGTCGCATATGACTACAACATATACACTGGAGACTGGTCTCCTGAGTTGGACTTCGACTTTCTGTTTGATCTTTACCACTCAAGTATGGGCCAATATGCTTTTGCAAATAATTATCCGGGTTTCAAGAACGCGGAATTTGACGAGTATGTTGAGAGAGTCAAGTATGCACCAACCATGCTCGGCGGCTTTCTCGCAGCGATTGAAGCTCAGTGGGTGAAAGCCAAATACATTCCGATTATACCTCTTTGGTCTTCAATGGCTGTGAAAGGGTACAGAACCGGCTGGAGTGACGTGATTAACGAAGAATGCTATGGAGTGGACAACTCCTGGTCATTTCTAGGGATGAATTGGATCGATGGAACTGGAACGACCAGAAATGGACCCGCAGACACCATAGTGTGGGGATTTAGTAGCGATCTATCATCTCTAAATGTAATTACCGCGACAGTTCTTTGGGATTGGAAAGTTCTTGACTTAATCTACGACAGCCTGTTGGACAGAAATCCATACAACCCCGGTGAGGAAATAGGACGCTTGGCAACGGCCTGGAGTTCAACAAACAGCTATCCTGGTTGGGAAGGCAAGACAGTGTGTACGTACACAGTGAGAACCGATGCCTTGTTCCACGATGGATCGCCTGTTAAACCAGCAGATGTGGCATACAGCATCTTGTGTGTTAAGGCTGCGGGTGCAGGCAATGCGTGGAACTACCCAACAGTGATGGACGTCAACAAAGTTGAGATTCAGGGACAAGTTGTCAGAGTGTTCTTCAACGTCCAAAGCGCGTTTGCTCTGCATTGGTCAGGCTTCTTGCCCATAATCAACAAAGACCTGTGGGACGATGCCATCGGAGTTGGAACGCCATCAGGCTACACGGGCTTCATTCCAGACGATACGAATGGAGTCTACTACCCTGGATCGTACGCTGATCCAACACAGATACGGGCGTATCACCCATGGGAGAGCACTGCTGCTGGAGATCCCGCAAAGAAGGACTTGTCAGAGGACGGAGGCTGGATCTACAGTTTCGTGTCGTACGCTGTGGGCAACAACGTTACATTAAACGCGTTCGCTAACATGTACACTACGATGTCTCGTGGTGGAACGATGATGACTTTCAGCGACTTCCTTAACATGGCCTTCCATGGAGTCGGCAACGTGAACTATCCTGGCGGATACGGCGTTAATGCGGGATGGTACACGACTGACAGACAGATCGATATTCACGACCTGGAATGGATCACTAGATCGCTTCCGTCCTTCGCTAGCCAGGTGCCATGGGGACTCGGCTGGAGTCAATACAACCCAGATGCAGACGTTAACTATGATGGCACAGTAAACATTATGGACCTAGTTATATGGACTATCTACTACGGCAAAAAGATGGGCTAAGTCTCAAACACCATCACATTTCCCCTTTTTTTCGAAACCGAATACTAGTCTATGCCTTGGGTGCATCTTGGACAATCTGTAATGCGTCGAAAACACGAACCTGCTTGAACATCCAAACTCGATGAAGGGTTACGAATCGCAAGTGAGAAAGATAATCAACTTTTAATCGAGTGCCATCTTATTGTAACATTCGGCGCACGTGTATGATGCGCGCGAGATTAGAACCTTTGATTAAGATGTTTAGACAAGTGCTTCTCTCCTTTTCTGTCTGTCTGTTTGTCCGTCTGTGTCTGTCTAACAGAATAAGAGAGTAAAGATGGAAGGAAGGAAATAAAAATTTGATGCAGACCGAATTCCTCGGGCTTCCCCTCAGAGGGCAACAAATAGCCCGGCGCGCATGGCATCATGTGGGGGATATGCATCCACGAGCAATAAAGCATCAACCTGTTTGCATATCGACAGAGAAGTGTTAGAGACCGCTCGCAACGCGGGACTGAACATCTTGAGGGTAGCCCGAAAACGCGTTGATTGAAGCCGTGGAGTGCATGACGGGCAGAAACTCGGAACGGGTCTCGCGAGCCCCTCGCCCAGCCACTTTGAGGGCCGGGGCCGGGATTTGAACCCGGGCGCTAGGCTCCACAGGCCTATAGGCTACCAGGCTACCTCACCCCGGCCACTTGCACACGTTCTTTTGAGAACATGTTTACCCGTGGCTATTTACGTTTTCTCAAGTCTGACCTGCCACACATAAATCGTTGTCGAAGGCGAATGCAGCTATGTGTTGGTGTTCCTAAGGCACAGTCAACATTAACAAGCACACAGTTTTCAGTTCGTAGCTAGCGCCGGGCAATAATTGTTTCAGAGTTGTACAGTTGTTAATGCAGGTTTATTAAGTCGCACGACATACAGTAGCCATCTAAACTTTATAGCTGGGTTCACAGTGAAACAAAACCCAACAATAGCCAAAACAGTCAAAGACGACGATGAAGAGCCGTTCCCCGACCCCGAAATTGAAAGCAAAGAAACAGAAGACCAACCATCAATCGAAACACCACTTAGAGACCTTCCCCAAAAACACACCCTAGCACACAGAAAACAAGAAGCCCGCAAACCATTATACCTCAAACGATACGAATAAACCCACACCTGTCAACACACCGCAATCCCCACTCATTCTCCGTACACAACACTCGTTGTTGACACTAATAGCAGTTAGGCATCAACACCCACAGCCACCAGCCCTGCAATCAACATATAAGTAGTAGTCAACGTACACGCGGGACTGACGACTACATCTGAGCAAAGCCAGCTCGGTATTATGACTTGTTCTAAGTGGAAATTAATAACACATGAAAAAAGAAGACGCCCTACATACAAGAAGTTGTTGTGGCAGCACTACGCTAGTCAACAACGACTTCAAAACGGCCACCGCACCTCACGCATAACATTCTGCTCGTTGATGTCACCGGGAACACTCTGACGATGACGTCCATACAGCTTCAACTGCAAAATGCGCCTCAACATCGTAGAAGAAGGTATAAGGGGGAA
>Ga0315307_1000438_pt1 | contig 17873 bp, 16 predicted proteins | sample TDP2_MG_FD_203079 | JGI IMG/M metagenome (GOLD analysis project Ga0315307, IMG submission 203079) | Freshwater sediment microbial communities from Lake Towuti, South Sulawesi, Indonesia - TDP2 | ecosystem: Environmental > Aquatic > Freshwater > Lake > Sediment | place: Indonesia: South Sulawesi...
GGCCGCGTGGTGGCGGTGAAGGGATGACACCATGGGGGCGCGCGTAGCTCAGCCGGAGGTCGGGCAGTGCCTCTCGGCCTATGCCGGGATCGGCTCGATCGAGGAGATCAAGCCGATGCAGGGCGCGTTCCATAACACGCTCTACCGCGTGACCACTGACAGGGGCGTGTTCTACCTGAAGGTCCTCAGCACTCATCCCCTGGAGTCCACCGAGGAGCGCTATCAGCATATCGCTGCCGTGATGGGGCGGGTTGCCTCCCTGGGCCTCCAGGCCCCGCTGCCGCTCCGGAACCGTCGTGGCTTGCTGCTGACCCGCTGCGGCCCGCTCCCTGCGGTGCTCTCGGCAGAGGTGACCGGGGAGCCGTTTGACGAGAGCGATCTGGTACAGGTAGGGGCAGCCGGAAGGGCTCTGGCCAGGCTCCACGAGGCCACTCGTGACCTCGCGACTCGGCGCGACTGCTGGCTGGGTGAGCTGGGTGACTTCCTGGTGACCGAGGAGGCGCTCGCGTGGTCGCTCCCAGAGACATCCGAAGGCGCGGCGATCCGGGAGCGCCTCGGTGAGCTGGTGGCGCGCTCGGGACGGATCGCGCAAGAGCTGGCGACGGGCAGCTACCAACGGCTGCCGCGTACCGTCATCCACTCCGAGTATTGCGCCAAACACCTGCGCGTGTGCGGCAGCGAGGTGACCGGCCTCCTCGATTTCGAGTATGCTCACCCCAACGCCAGAGCGCTGGACGTCGCGCTGGCCTTGACCCACTTCTGTTGCATCGGCCCGGAGGCCGACGAGTACGGCACGCAGAGAGCGCGAGCGTTTCTCTCTGCCTACAACTGCTGCGCGCCACGCCTGGCGGATGAGGAGCTGCTCGCGGTGCCGCTGCTGGTGAAGGTGTGGGACTTCGAGTGCATCACCTTCTGGGTCCACCATGTGGCCCGCACCGGCAACAGCATCGCCGGCTTCGACCTGCGGGAACGCATCGCCACTTCCCTGCGGAGCGTGGACTGGTGGCAGCAGCACAGTGCAGAGACCAGGGAGGCGCTACAGCGCGCGGCGTCCGGAGGTTCGCCCGCCGAAGGAGAGCGCAGTGAGAGAACCCGTTGACATGCGCAAGGCCTGGAACGAGATCTCGCCCCACTACCAGGCCGACAACAAGATACCCACGGACTTCGTCCACTATGGCCCGCACTGCCCGAATGAGGACCAGCTTCGCTTGATCGGCGATGTGCGCGGGAAACGGGTGCTCGAGGTGGGCTGCGGCGGGGGGCAGTGCAGCATCGCCTTCGCCAAGCGAGGCGCGATCGCGACAGGGCTTGATCTCTCCGACGCACAGGTCGAGTACGCCCGCACCCTGGCGAAGGACAACGGAGTAGAGGCGAGGTTCCTGCAAGGTACGGCCGAGGATCTCTCTGCCATCCCGAGCGGGAGCCAGGATGTGGTCTTCTCCGCTTATGCGCTCCAGTACGTCGAGCGTATTGAGCGATGCTTCGCTGAGGTGGCACGGGTGCTGAAGCCCAGCGGCCTGTTCGTGTTCAGCCTTGACCATCCCTTCTGGTACTGCATCGCCGAGAACGAGCTGCGGATCGAGTTCAGCTACTTCGACACCGTTCACTGGTACGACTGGTACCAGCAAGGCATGCAGGGGCATCCCAAGGTTGAGCAGTTCCAGCGCAAAGTCGGCGACTGGTTCCGGGCGCTGCGAGGGGCCGGCCTCGAGGTGCTCGACATCATCGAGCCCGAGCCGGTGGAGGAGGGGAGTGGACAGGACTGGGGGGAGTATTACTCCCCGGAGCGCCAGCGCATGGTGCCCGCGACCATCATCTGGAAGGCGAGGAAGCCCCAGTGAGGTCCCCGGCAGGCCCGGGCCGCGCAGGAGAGAGCCTTTGCACAGTGGGTGAGCCACGGACCTCTGCGGAAACGGCGGGGAGAGACCATCTTCGGAAGGAGGAGAATTGGCAAGACAGCGTCGGTCATAGCCCCGTGGGGGAGGACGCCAACGCCGGTGCGCAGGGAGGCACGCCGATCGGTGACCAGCGCCAGCCGCAGGAGCTCGCGCTGGGCAGTGGCCGGGGCAATCCAGCAAGCCCGGCCGAGGTTCGGAACCCCGGTTGAGATACCGGGGGGAAGCCGGAACCGAAAGTAGCCGCGGCCACGAGAGGGCCGCGGCGAACGGGCCCCTGTCCCTGCTAGCCCGGAGGCCTTCGGGAGAGAGCAAACCGGACCCCACCCCTCGATACGACAACGCTCGTAGCGAGAGGGTGGGCTATGACCCAAAGACGGAGCTTTGTCGGCCGCACCGATGGAGGGTTCATCTGCGAGCACTGCGGGGCCGAAGTGCGCCCGCTGCTTCGCGGCGGCTTCCGCGATCACTGCCCGAGGTGCTTGTGGAGCAAGCACCTTGACCGTGTCCCGGGTGATCGAAGGGCCACATGCAAGGGGCTCATGGAGCCAGTGGGCATTGAGGTGGATGCAAGGCGCGCGTGGATGATCGTCCACCGCTGCGTGCGCTGCGGCCTGGTGCGGAGAAACCGAGCAGCGCTGCGTGATCCACAACAGCCCGACGCGTTCCAGGAGATGCTGGCGGTGGCGCGTCGGGCGGCCAGGGCAGCACCGTGAGGAGGGGTCTGCGCAGAGCACCGCGGCCCGCAGGCCCGCGCGCGCAGGGAGTTGGGGGGTCCATGCCAGACGACCTGTCGAAGTACCAGGGCGTCGGCCAGTTCGGCCGCGCCTATCGTATCATGCTCGAGAACGACCCGAACGCGCCCGGCTCCGTGGACCGGGTGCTGAGAGAGCAGATGGTCCGCCTCTGCCGGGAGACTGCCGGCTGGCTCTACGCGGGCTACACGCCGGTGCAGGTCGGCTATCGGCCGGGCTCACGGCCTGAGCTTGAGGGCCATCTGGCGGCGGCCCTCGCCGGTTGCGGCACAGAGGAGGAGAAGATCGCCAGGATCAACAGGTTCTGCGCAAGTGTGCAAGAGCGCGCAGGCGACGACCTGGACACGGCGGTGTTCGGCGGCACCGAGGAGGAGATCATCGCGCGCGGCTCCCAGTGGTGCACTGAGATTGCCCGGGCCGCGTGTGTGCTCTGCCAGATCGCTGGCCTGCCCGCGCGGATGGTATACCTGCTCGACACCGAGCAGGCCTACAGCGGCCACGCGATCATCGAGGTCTACCGAGGCGGGTTCTGGGGCGCAGTCTGCCCCGAGACCGATGTGATTTACCGGTGCCCAGGCGGGGCGCCGGCCTCGACCTGGGAGCTGATGAATGCCCCCGCACTGATCGAGATGCACTGGCGCGGCCCCTCGACTCTCTATACCACGCCAGGCCAGTTCCGGGGCGCGGCGGTCTCCAACTACTTCGCCTGGGAGCACCAGTGCTACAACTACCTGGTCAGCCCGATCAACGGGTACTACCGCTCCATCCTGGAGATGTCTCTGAGAGGCTGGCCAGGCGGTCTGCGCTGGCTGCATGGCGAGGACCGGCGTGACCGCGATCGGCAGGCATAGGCCTGCCCCGCTACGAGCCTTGGCAGCCCGGAGCGAGCAGGGCCTGGCGGTTGACAAGGAACAGATGGGCGGCCTGAGAGGTCTAATGCTCGGGGGAGTCACCGGGAGGGCGAGCCGTGGCGGGCGGAACCAGACGGGGCAGGCGGGGCAAGCGAGGGGCGAAGTCAGTGTCCCCGCCCCCGCTGTCCCCAGTGGAGCAACTGCGGACCGCGCTGGGGACGATGCACGAGCAGTACGAAAAGCACCGGCGCAAGCGCCCCGGCAAGCAGCGCCACATTGACGACTACCGCGAGTTGGTCATCAAGACCCAGACAGGCGGGTTCTCCGAGGCCTTGCTGGACCTCACTCGCGAGACGCACGCGCGCAGGCATCTGCTGGTGCCGGAGGACCCCACGAGACTCGTGCTCCCTGCCAAGGGCGGCAAGGCGCTCGGCCCACATGCCGCGCGGCGGGAGGCCGAGCAAGCCGCGAGAGATCTCAAGCAGGAGATGGATCGTCTCGGGGTGCCCGAGCGCGCCCACTACTACACGCCGATGGAGCGCCTCGAGACGGGCGAGATAGACCGCACCTACCAGTTGGAGAGTGGGCCGAAGGGCCGGAAGCGAGGGGGCAGGCGGTAGCTCTCCACACCGGCGACCTCTGGCTCCTGCCTCGCGGCTCACGGTTGACCTGACGGCCCGGTAGTGCTACCCTCTGGCTGTCTCGGGAGAGGAGGTGAGGCACGCACGTTGAGCTGGTTCCTGGGCGGGGTGAGTTGACGAAGATAGGGAGGTTGAGCTGCAATGCTGCCGTTGCGCCGTAGGGGATTCACCTTGATCGAGCTGCTGGTTGTGATCGCGATCATCGCGATCCTGGCGGCGATGCTGTTCCCGGTGTTCGCGCGGGCCCGTGAGTCGGCCCGCAAGATCCAGTGCCTGTCGAACGTGAAGAACATCGCCACGGCCTTCCAGATGTACCTGACGGACTACGACAGGTTTCCGCCCCTGGAGCACCGGCCAGAGGCGGAGGACTTCTTCTCCACGGCTCCCGGCGGAGGCCGCTCCGCGCCGGTGGACAACTGCAACCACAAGCAGCATGCCAACCCGTTCCTCCGCTGGGCTCTGGTCTTGGACGAGTACGTGAGGAACCGCGATGTCTGGCGCTGCCCGAGCGCGAAGCTCTCCAAGTTCGCGCGCTGGATCGTTCCTGAGTACCAGCCAGGCGGTTGGCTGGCCTACCTGGACGCCACCCAGGGAAGCTGGGGCCGCAATGACCCCCGCTGCTCTGGGGGACCGTGCTGCGTGGCCTGGCCGCCGGGCTGGGGCGGCAGCATTACCGACTCGGTCGCGCAGGGGGTCAATGCGGGCGAGGACACCGGCGCCTTCGAGCTGGGCATCGGGACCACTCAGCCGGCGAACTCCGAGCTGAAGACCTCCCAGATCGTAGACCCCTCCTGGCACGTGGTGTGCGCCGATGCCGGCGCCCAGGAGGACATCTGGATGGCCAGCCTGGTGGCCTATCCGGATGCTTGTCGGACCGGCTGCGGCCCTGATCCGCCTTCCCCGGGATGCTGCTCGGCGGACTGGTCGAACTGCTCCTGGACAGCGGACTGTGGCATAGACTTCCGCCTCAAGCCCAAGTTCTTCACTGATCCCGGAGTTGGCAAGCAGTTCACTCGCCACCTGGGCGGCAGCAACATCGGGTTCGCCGATGGTCACGCCGCCTGGATGCCGGCGGGCAGCATTGTGTCCGAGAGCCCGACCATCTATGACTGGAACGCGGGCCACTTGCGGGGCATGGGCTGCATCATTGACTTCTGCGGCTAGTGCCCGCGGCGAAGTCGTTCGGTTCTGGGCGGGGTCCGCCTCAGGCGGACCCCGCCCCAGTTGAGGTGAGGCGCACTTCGGCCTTCCCGACCAGATCTCGCGCGGCCGCCTCTTCCCGCTCGCTGATCCGTGACTCTTCGAGACTCACTCCGAAGGCCTGGGCGAAGCCCCGACGGAGCGCGTCGGCGGCCTCCTCGTGGCTGACCTCTCTCGCGGCCGCGTCGCAGAGCCCCATCGCCTGGGGAGCTTCGCCTGAGCGCCGGAAGACCGCGGCCCAATCCCCGGGGCGGAGGCGCAGGGGAAGCGAGTTCTGCTGGAGGATCGCGCCCTGGCGCTGCACCTGGGCGCTGCCCACCAGTTTGGCTGATCCTACCACCAGGTCGCACCGCGCCTTGACCGCGAAGCAGGCCGGGTCTTGCGCGGCCGCCGACCCCGAGGGGCCGGTCCGCTCCACCAGCCGCGCCTCCAGCCCGAGCAACCGCAGCCCGGCGATGATGCCCTGGGCGAGCGCGCGGTAGGCATCCATCACTCCACTGGCGCCCAGGCGCTGCGCGCAGATCACCAGGCCGAAGGTCACCTCATCGGCAGTGTGGAGGATAGCGCGCCCGCCCGTTGGGCGCCGCACCACGTCCACGCCCAGCTGGCGGCACGCGTCGAGGTCCACACTCCGGTCCACTCGCTGGAATCGGCCAAGCGACACTGCGGGCGGATGCCAGCCGTACACTCGCAAGGTGGGCGGCGTCTCCCCGGCCAGATGCGCCTCCAGGATGGCCTCGTCAAGGGCCATGTTCAGGGCACCGGCCTGGCTGCCGGACTCGATGAACCGCCAGCGCTCTGCCTTCACGGCAGGTTCTCCACCCGCGCCAGCGCCTCCGTCGCATCGCGGCAGACCTCGGCCCCCGCGTTCAGGATCTGGCGCTGGAGGGAGGTCGCCTCGCCATCGGTGAAGTCCCGGCCGGCGATCGGTGGGTCGTCTACCAGCAGCACCCGCCGACCCACGCCCCGAGCGCGCACTGCAGCTTCGAGATTCGCCAGGTTGCCGGCCCCGAAGGGGATGCCGGTGACGATCACGACATCCGCGGCTCTCGCCAGCTCGCAGTTGCGCCGATGCGTCTCCTCGGTGACGGGGGAGAAGGGCGCCTCCTCGGCGCGCGGCAGATCGAGTGCCTCGGCCTCCGCCTGATCGCTGTCCGCGACGTTTACCGCCCCCACTGACACGGCGAAGCCGAGCTGGCGGAGGCGCCGCATCAGGGGAACGCCGGTGCCGGCCCCGCAGATGAGATGGATCTTCGTCCGCCGGGTGGCCAGGGGAGCGCTGGGCAGCCGAGAGAGCAGCCTGACATAGGGCCGGTCGCTGGTTGGATGCATGCGGACATGGACATCGGTCCGGTAGGCGGCGCGGATATGCTCCTCGGTCACCACCTCCCTGGGCGAGCCGGTCGCCGCGATGCGTCCCTCCGCCATCAGCGCGAGCAGGTCGCAGTACTGGCTCGCCAGGTTCAGGTCGTGCAGCACCACCAGGGTCGCCAACCCCCGCCGCGCGGTGAGCATCCGCGCCAGGTCCAGGATCTCGATCTGGTGGTTGATATCGAGGTGCGCGGTGGGCTCGTCGAGGAGCAGCACCTCCGGCTCCTGGGCGAGGGCGCGGGCGATCATGCAGCGCTGCCGCTCTCCACCTGAGAGCGAGGTGATGGAGCGCTCGGCGAAGAGGGAGGTATGGGTCAACTCCATGGCCTCGGCGGCGATGTCGCAATCGCGGGCTCGCTCGATGCCGAAGCGACCCAGGTGCGGGGCGCGCCCCATCAGCACCACCTCCCGAACCGAGAAGTCGAAGCTGACGGTGTTGTCCTGCGCCACTACCGCCAGCCGCCGCGCCAGGTCCCGAGGCGCCATGCGGTAGATATCCACGGAGTCCAGGAGCACCTGCCCGCGGAGAGGTCGCAGCACCCGGCTCAGCGCGCGCACTACCGTTGACTTCCCACAGCCGTTCGGGCCGACCAGCCCGACGAACTGGCCCCGCGCCAGGCTGAGGGTCGCCTCCTGCACCACCGGTTGGTCGCCGTAGCCGACGGTTATGGCAAGGGCTTCGAGCATAGTCCTCACACGGGGGCAGGAGGCGGGCCGGTCTCCTGCCCTGATGCTAGGCTGGCCGGGGCCGTCGCTTGAGCAGGTAGAAGAAGAAGGGCGCGCCCAGCAGCGAGGTGAGCACCCCAACGGGGAAGATCTCCGCGATCAGCCGCGCCAGCGTATCCGCCCAGACCAGGAAGGCGGCGCCGATCAGGCCCGCGGCCGGCAGCAGCACGCGGTGGTCGGGCCCCACCAGCTTGCGCGCGATGTGGGGCACCACCAGGCCCACGAACCCGATCACCCCACTCACCGAGACCGCGGCGGCCGTGATCAGGGCAGAGAACAGGATCACTCCGAGCTTCAGCCGCTCGGTCTCCACGCCCAACTGCCGCGCCTGCTCCTCACCGAGCGCGAGCAGGTTCAGATCCCGGGCGTACGAGTAGAGGGCAATGCATCCCACCGCCACCAGCGCGGCCGCGACCCCAACCACGAGCCAGTCAACCTGTCCATAGAGGCTGCCCATCAGCCAGAAGACGATCATCTGAAGGTCCTGGCCGGCGAGGGTCATGAGCAGGGTGACCAGCGCCCACATGAAGGAGCCGACTACCACACCGGCGAGGATGAACGAGTCGCGCTCGATCTGCCTCCTGCCCCGGGCCAGCCAGAGCACCAGGACCATGGTCAGGGCGCCTGAGCCAAAGGCGATGACGCACTTGCCGGCCCCTCCCAGCAGGACTCCGAGATGGAACACCACCGCAGCGCTCGCCCCCAGCGCCGCCCCGGCCGACACGCCCACCAGGTAGGGGTCGGCGAGCGGGTTCATCAGCAGCCCCTGGAGGGAGGCCCCGGCCACCGTCAAGGCCATCCCGACGGTCGCGCCGAGAGCGACCCGGGGCAGTCGTAGATGCCAGAAGATCTCCGCCAGCTTCGACTCTGCACCGCGCCGGGCCGACTCGAAGATCACGCTCAAGGGGATGGGCTGCGCGCCGATGTTCGCGGCCAGCGCCAGGGTGAGCAGCAGCACCGCGCCCAGGCCGACCACCAGCGCGGTGAGCCGCGCCAGCAGAGAGCGCCTCGCTCCCGCGGCCGGCGCGATCATCCGGGCTTGCCTCCGTCTTCGACCGCGGTGACGGAGGCAACTTCGGGGTAGACCTGGAGAGCCAGCTCCCGCTCGCGACTCGCCTCCGCGCGGTAGCCCAGCTTCTCCAGCGCGTCGGCGAGCCGCCACCGGGTTCTGCCCTCGAGCACCTTCATCTCCCCGGCCCGGTCCTCCCGCGGCTGACCCACTTGGCGGAACATCTCATCAGTGGCCTTCGCCCGCTGCCAGTACGCGTCTATGACCGCAAGTGTCTCCTGGTACTCGTGCACCGCCACTGGCAACGCGTCGGGCCGGCTCCCCGCGGCCTGACCCTTCGCGGCGGCCCGGCCCACCTGGTAGTGAGCGTAAGCGTATTCGGTGTCAACGTCAATGTCGTCCAGAGCGCGGTACTTGTTGTACGGGCTCTGCTCCACCTCCAGCATGCGGCGGTAGACCGAGAGGGCGCGCTCGAGGTCGCCGAGCTGCTGATAGCTCTGGGCGAGCCGCCGCAGCGCCCGAGTGTAGCTTGGATAGCGAGCAAGAGCCTGCTGGTAGGCCTTCACTGCATCCGAGTGCCGGCCCGCGAGGCTGTAGAGCGCAGCCAGCGAGGACCACGGCTGGAAGTTGGTGGGCTCCAGCCGGAGGGCGCGGCGGATCGCCTGCTCCCCTTCCTCTGTCCTCCCCATGTGACCGAGCAGCAGGCCATAGTGCTCCCAGGCGCGGGCCCACCCGGGATCGTAGCGGGTCGCCCGCTGGTAGTCGGCCAGCGCCAGGTCCATGTAGTGGCCCATGCCCATGGTATCGCTCTGCTCGAAGGCGCGGAGGGCCGCGCCATAGGCGCTAACCCCGGCCGCCAGCGCGTTCTGGGCAAGCGCGCTCCGGAGCGGAGTGAGGAAACACAATAGGATCACCAGCGCGAACCCGGCCGCGAGCAGATCTCTTCCGGCCGCACCCCTTGGCCAGGGCAAGCGATGAGCGCCGACCTCTGGGGTCGCTGCGGGCACGCCTGCTCTGCGCGCAGCCCGGCCCTTTGGCTTCGGCACCTCCTGTGGTTCGGGCACGAGCGCCTCGACCTGCCGGCCGTGGGCTTGGTGCGCGAGCAGCCCGAGGAGCAGCCAGAAGACAAGGCCGATGGCGCCGATGTACCAGTCGTAATCCAGGAAGCTGTGCACCAGCAGGGCGGCGAGAGCGGAGATTGCCCCGATGGTGAGCATGCGATCGCGGAAGTCGCGCCCGCGCGCCAGCGCCCGGCGCGCGGCGAACAGGGCCGCGCCCAACAGCCACAGGAAAGCGGCCAGGCCCAGGAAGCCCTGCTCGGCCGCGACCTGGAGATAGGTCTGGTGAGCGGCCCTCGTGTAGCCGGCGATGGCGTGTCTCATGAACGCATACTCGAATCCACCGGGCCCGATTCCGAGCAAGGGATGATGGAGGGCCATGCGGGCCGCGCCCTGCCAGGTAAGGAGGCGGAACATGTTGGAGGCGCTCTGTCCCCCGAAGACCGCGGCGGCCCGAGCCCGCACCGAGGGCGCAACAGATAGGGCGCAGGCGGCGGCCAGCACTGCCGCAATGCCAAAGGCTGCCAGGATTCGCAGGTTCCGCCTGCGGTTCGCAGCCATACCTGCCGCGAGCACGACGAAGATGAGGATCGCGGCGGAGAGAGCGAGCATGGCCCCTCTCGAGTGAGTGGGGATGATTGCCGCGAGCAGCAGGAGGGCAGCGGCCCCCCAGAGCGCCCGGCGCCACCACCTGGCGGCGGCCAGAGCTGTGCCCGCCGCAAGAGAGAGCGCCATAGCCAGGAAGCCGCCCAGCGGATTGGGGTTGAAGAAGGTGCTGAAGATGCTCCAGGGCTTGTTGTTCAGCACGTAGTAGGTCAGCAGCTTCTCTCGCAGTCCGTAGACGGCGACGACGAGTGCGGCCGAGGTGATGAGAGCGCAGAGATACCACCGCAGTGGCCCGGCCCTCTCCTTGTCCACCAGGATGAGCGCGGCGACGACGCCCACGCCGACCAACGCGAATAGCCGCAGCGCCGCGCCCGCGCCGCGGAAGAGCAGCTCCAGGAAGTCCGGATCAGACAACATGCTCAGTCCCGCGCTCGGCTCACTGGGGATGCGGACAAAGAGGACGAGCACGACCGAGCAGGAGAAGGCGATCGCCACCGGCCTGGCCGGGGCCGCGGGCAGGAGCGCGCGGTTCGCCACCAGCCAGAAGAGCAGCACCCCGGTAGCGATTCGGGTGAGTTCGAGCAAGCTGGCGTGACGGCTCACCGAGACGAAGGCCGCGCTAACCGCGGAGATGCCAAGGAAGACCAGCGCGGGCAGGTGCAGGGCGTTGGGGATCACCGCCGGGGTGCGTCCTTGCGACCAGCGAGCGGCCAGAGCGGCGAGGGCGGCGATGCCGACCAGGGCCACGGCGAATGCTTGCCCTCCGGCGTTGAACGAGCCCCAGACGATGGGCGCGTAGAAGACGGCGACCAGGAGCGCGGCGTCGTGGACCACCGCGGCCCCAGTGGCAACCGAGGATCGAGCAGACCTGCTCCTCACGGCCTGTGCCCTCGCCAGGCGCGAACTCGGTCACGCCCCTCCGCCCACAGCGTCTGCGCGAGCACCAGGCCTGCTCTCGACCAGATGCCGACTACCGGCAGCGAGCGGAGCCCCCAGGGCCAGCCGGCCGCGTAGTGCTTGCGGTAGAAGCGTGCCATGCTTCGATGGAACTGCACCACCATGGCGACCATGCGCTGGTCGCTGCTCCGGCCGATGTGATGAGTGATCACGGCCTCAGGGAGGTAGTAGATTCGCCAGCCGAGTCGGTGGGCCCTCAGGCACCAGTCCATGTCCTCGGCGTACATGAAGAAGTGTTCGTCGAACCCCCCTAGTTCCTTCCAGGCCTCCTGCCGGATGCACACCGCAGCACCCGAGACCCAGTCCACCTCGCGGAGCGTCTGGTGATCCCAGTCGGCCATCAGGTAGGCCCGCGTGAACCGGTCTCGGCCCGCCAGCCGGCCCAGCAGCGTGTTGCGGAGAATGGCGGCCAGGGGGCTCGGGAAGCGCCGGCAGGAGAACTGGAGGCTGCCGTCACTGTTCAGCAGGCGGGGCCCGACCGCGCCAGCCTGGGGATGAGAGTCGAGGAAGCCCACCAGCGCTTCCAGCGCCCCCCGATGCACCACGGTGTCGGGGTTGAGGATGAGGAGGTGGCGGCCCCCAGCTCGCGCGGCGGCCCGGTTGTACCCGCGGGCGAAGCCCAGGTTCTCCCTGCTCTCCAAGAGGATGACGCTCGGGAAGCGCTGTCGGACCATCTCAGGGCTGCCGTCCTGAGAGGCGTTGTCGAGCACGATCACCTCGACGCTGATCTCGACGTCAGCGTTCCGAAGAGAAGCCAGGGATCGCTCGAGGTCGGTGCGGGTGTTCCAGTTGACGATGCAGATCGAGAGGTCGGGGGCTGACATAAGGGGGCGCGAGTCTGCTACCCCTTGGGCTGCCAGCGGGGGGGCGGGGGTTCAGCTTCCTCGATCAGCATGATGGGGATGCCGTCGTCAATCCGGTAACCTCTCCCACAGCGGACGCAGACTAGCCGCTCTCCCTCCAGCTCCACCCGGACCTTGCACTTCGGACACGCGAGGATCTCCAGCAGAGACCGATCCAGCGCCATGCGCTCCGCCTCCGAGAGCCGCCCATCCGGGTGTCGGCTACACCCCGATCAGGCGTCGGTAGCCGACGGTGGCGATGCGACCCACGACTATCCCGGTCAAGCAGCCGGCGATGATGCCATAGTAGATGGGATCGGTGGCCAGGAAGAAGGCCCCCAGCACCAGCCCCATGAGCAGACCGATGAAAGGGCCTCGCTTGAACTGCACCAGCACTGCGCCCAGGCCGAAGCCCAGGAAGGCGCCGCTGACCAGGCCATAGAGCAGCGCGGTGCCGAGGCTGTCAGCCGAGCCGAGGCTCAGGAAGTAGAGGCGGTCCGGGGCCTTCCGCGTGACGAGGAACTGGAGGATGGTCAAGGGCACCGAGATGGCCAGGCCGGCGATCAGGGAGCGCAGCAGGCGGACATTGTCCGGGATGTCGCTGACGGCCCTCTGTCCCCGGCGGGAGATCCGGCGCGCCAGCGGGTCGCCCACAGACGTGATGGCGGAGTGCACCGGCCGCTCCAGCGGCCTGAACAGCGACTCTCCCGGGGCCAGGTAGTTGGCAACATCCACGGAGGTCTTGGTGGCCTCGTCGGAGAGGCCATGGCTGGGCGCCCCGGGCCCGCGCGCAGCAGCAGGAGGCTGGCCCAGGGGGCGCAGTACATCTTCGGCCGGCACCTCGGGCCCAGCAACCCGGGGCTGGGCGCGGGCCGAGCCCAACTCAGCCAGGCCCTCAGAGGGCGGCTCGGCCGCGGCCGCCGCCTCCGCAGCCTGGGCTTGCGCCTGCGGTTGCTCCTGGGGTGGGGTCTCCGGCTGGGCCGGGGCAGCCTGCTGGACGGCGCTGATGGTGGCGCCTTCCGGCAGCATCGGCCTCTTGCACCACTCGCAGACATCGGTGGTGCTGCTCTCCATGCCACATCGTCGGCACAACATCAGCTCTGACGCTCCTTCCGGCCTAAGCGCAACTGCCGCACACTGCTCCAGCCGGATAGTGTCCCTGCCCTCGATTATGGTACCCAAACGGGCACTTGTCCATATGTTACCGCAGATTCGCCCTTGTGCATGGCCCCTTTCAGGCCTGGGCCGCGGGCACCGCCGACAACACCTCCTCCAGCGCAGCGATGAACCGCTGGTTGTGCTCTGGCTTGCCGGTGCTGACGCGGATGTGCGTTGGGGCGCCAAAGATGTCTCCGGTGCGCACAATCACGCCTCGCTTGAGCAGCTCAACGAACACCTCCTGGCAGTCCCGACCCAGGTCCACCCAGACGAAGTTCGCCTGGCTCGGCGTATAGGGGAGGCCCAGCCGGGCGAACTCGCCATAGAGGTAGGACCTGGCCTCCCGGTTGAGGGCCAGGCTGCGCGCCACCTGCTCGTCATCGCCGATGCTGGCGAGGGCAGCCGCTTGCGCCACACTGGCGACGGTGAATGGCTCCCGCACGCGCTGCATCGCCTCGGCGAGCTCCGGGCTGGTGGCTCCGTAGCCGATGCGCAGCCCGGCGAGGCCGTAGACCTTGGAGAAGGTGCGCAGGCAGATGACATTGCAGCCCTCGCCGACCAGAGCGAGGCCGTTGGGGTACTCCGGGTCCTCCACATACTCGAAGTAGGCCTCGTCGAGCACCACGACGGTGCGCTCCGACACCCTGGACATGAACTCCTCCAGCTCGGCCCTGGTGATGATGGTGCCGGTGGGGTTATTCGGGTTGCCGAGGAACACGACCTTGGTCCGCTCGCTCAGCAGGGAGGCCATCGCCCTCATGTCGTAGCGCCAGTTGTGGAGGGGCGCGTACACCGGCTTCGCCGCCAGCAGCTTGGCCGTGAACTCGTACTGGCTGAACGGAGAGGCGGACATCAGCACTTCGTCACCTGGGCAGATGAAGGCGAGGCCGATGTTGTGGAGCAGCTCATCGCTGCCGTGCCCCAGCAGCACCTGGTTGACCTCGACCCCCAGGTGCTTGGCGACCGCCCTGCGGAGATGATAGCAGTCGTTATCAGGGTAGAGCCAGACGTCGGCGGCGGCCTGGCAGATCGCCTCGCGCGCCCGCTCAGAGGGCCCCAGCGGGTTCTCGTTGGAGGCGAGCTTGATGATGTCGGTCAGGCCATACTCCCGCTGCACCTCCTCAATGGGTTTGCCCGGCGTGTAGGGGACCAGCTCCCTCACGCACGGCCGGGTCAGAGAGAGCGAACTCATTCCTCGATCTCCTCGTCCTCCGGGGAAGCGACTGGCCTCACCCGCAACTGCTGCACCTCGCTGTAGGTGGCGGCGGACTCCACCGCTCGCTTGGTCTCCCGCGGCAGTTGCCGGGACTTGAGCAGCTCTCGCACCGCGGCGCTGCTCACCTGGGTCACCTTGTCCCACAAGCCCATCGGCGCCAGCAGCTCCCGCAGCCGCTGCTCGTCCCATGCCGCGGGCCGCTTCCACTTGCGCCGTTCGGCCACGTACCCTCCCTCCTCGACTCGCTCCGTCTGGCAGCGGTCGAGATACTGGCAGATCTCCTGCTTCACCAGCTCCAGCCGCCTCCCCGCGCTCTTCTCTCGCGCGTACAGGTCAGCATATTCCCTCAGGAGCGCAGCGATGTCAACCTCCCTCAGGTTCTCTGGGAGCACGGGCGCGCGGTAGAGCTGGCAGTGGGGCCGATAGGAGCACCAGTCGCAGTGCGAGCCCGGCCGCGGCTCGAAGTCCTGCGCCTGGATGCCCGCGATCACGTCCCTGATCTCGTCCTGTTTCTCGGCCAGGAACTCCGGGGTCTGGGTGAGCCGCATCTCATAGTCGTGGAACACGTAGAGCAGGGCGGTGGTCGCCTCTCGGCCGGGGTAGAGGGCATCTGCGGCCATGCGGTAGATGGCGAGCTGCGCGTCTCTGGCCATCACGTTCTGCGGGGGCATGCGCCTGCTCGTCTTGTAGTCCACCACCTCCAGCCCCTTGTCAGGCAGCACGTCCACGCGGTCAATGCGGCCGGTGAGCCGGTGCTCCCCATCAAAGGGGATGCTGAAGAACTGCTCCGTGGCCGCGGTGTAGCGCCCCTGCTCGCGCCGGGAATGGCTCTGGTAATGGCGCTGGAGCATGAGCACCCCTTGCTCGAAGTAGCTCTGCTGCTGCTCCTCCGGCACCTCCGCCTGACGCGCTCTCCAGGCCGCCATGAAGGCCTCGACGACCTGCTCGACAGATGGCAGCTTGAGGTGCTGAGGATCGTACATGAAGTGCAGCGCCTCGTGCACGGCCGAGCCGAAGTGGAGGTCGGCCGTCGCCGGCACCGGGATGCGGTCAACGTATTGCAGCTTGTACAGCTGCGGGCAGGTCTGATAGGCCTGGCACTGGGAGTAGCTAATCCGCATCTGTCTGGCTCGTCTCCCCCTCTTCCTCCGCGGTCTGGCCCACGTAGAGGGCGCGGCCCAGCAGCGAGTAGCGCTCAGTCCAGCGCCGGCCCTGCTCCCGGGCTGCGCCGATCTGCCCGAGGAACATGTTCACCTTGGCGTCCAGATCCTCCGCGTGGTGCAGAGCGATGGCCTCGGCGGTCATGGGCAGCTTCGGGGAGCCATACTCGTGGGTCCCGTGATGGCTCAGGATGATGTGGCTCAGCAGCAGCTTCAGCTCCTCGGGGAAGCCCTCGATCTGGTCGGCCTCCTGCCTCATTCGGCGTTCCCCGAGCACCAGGTGCCCAAGGAGCTGCCCCTGGTCGGTGTAGTCGAAGGCCGTCTGCCAGCTCAGCTCCTCGATCTTCCCGATGTCATGCACGATGGCCGCCGCCATTAGCAGATCGCGGTCCAGGTTCGGGAAGAGCTCAGCGACCTTCTCGCACAGTTCGGCCACCTCGACGGTGTGCTCGAGCAGGCCGCCGATGTAGCTGTGGTGCAGCGCCTTCGCGGCCGGCGCGGTGCGGAACTTCTCGCGGAACGCCTGGTCCCTGAAGAGCCGCAGCAGCAGCTCTCGCAGTTGGTCGTCGCGGACTGACTTCACGAGATTCGCCAGGCGCCGCTCGAGGGAGTTCAGGTCCTGTTGGCTGCGGGGCAGGAACTCGGTCGGATCGGCCTCCTCGGCCGGCACGGGCCGCAGGTTGTCGAGGCGGACCTGGAGTTCGTCCCGATAGGTCTCGGCCGCGCCGGTGACCTCCACCACCTGGCCCTGTTCTAAGCGCCCCGCGATGGCGGCCGCGTTCTCCCACACCTTCGCGGGCACCCGGCCCGTGGGATCGCACAGGGTGAGGTCGAGGAAATACCCGCTGCGGCCCCCTTGCCGCAGTTCCTTGCGCACCACCAGGTAGCGCCCCTCGACCCGACTGTTTGGCGTGATGTCGCAGATCCTCTGCCCTGGCACCTTCCCCTCCTCAGTATCGCCGCTCGAGCTGACAGCCAGGGTAGTACTTCGACAGGACCTGCCGGTATTCCCACCCGCGGCCGGCCAGTCCGGCTGCTCCCACCTGGCACATCCCCACCTGGTGCCCCCAGCCCGCGCCCCAGATGGCGAAAGCGACCGGCGTCCCATCCTTGTCGCGGAACGCCTGGATCGCGAAGGAGGCCGAGTTGAGGTCCCCCAGCGCCCTCCTGATCGCCGGGCCGCCGTGGACCTTGGCCAGCCGCCGGGTGCCGATCACATCAAGGCGGCGCACCACGCCCGAGGCCGCCCGATCGCCGACCCGCACATCAAGCAGGGCGCCGAAGTCACTCACCTCGGCGCGCAGCGATCGCTCCACCTCCTCCCGCCTGGCCACCGACCACCAGCGGATCTTCTCCCCCTCCGAGTAGGCTGGCTGGTTGCAGTTCACCGCGGGCGCGTACTTCAGGTAGTCGCTCAGCCGCGCCTCTGTGAGCGGGAAGGAGTAGTTCACCTTGTCTCCGGGCTCGAAGTCCGGCTGCCCGCGCAGGTAGGGGAGGGGCGGGGCGTCAGTCCAGTAGTCCTCGTTGTTGGCAGTGTGTCCGCCGCAAGTGGCGGAGTAGAGTGTGTCCGCCAGACGCCCTTCGTAGACCATCACCTCGCCCGAGGTGGTGGCAACCGCCTGATCGCTTCTCAGGGTCTCGCTGGTCGCGCCGCCGTACACCTGGCAGTGCTGGTCAGCGCAGAGATCGAATCCCTCGGCCTGGTGACGGCCGGCCTTCGCCAGCCCCTGGCCTCGGGCGGCCACCGCTTGCGCCTGGAGGGCAGCCAAGGGGTAGCTCGCCGGCATTTCGGAGGGCACGACCCCGCGCAGGTAAGTCTCGACCTCCACCAGGTTGACCACCGTCAGCCCACCCGTGTGGCGCAGGATCTCGATGGTCCCGCGGTAGTCGCGGTCAGTGCGCTTGTCCCAGTGTTTCTGGACCCCCCGTATGGTCACCGTGCCGCCCTCGGGAGGCAGCAGTCGGACTCCCTCCTTCGGCACCGCCGTGGTGCCGCTGGAGGCATCCGCGAGCAGCAGGCCGCCATCTGCCAGTCGGACGATCCAGGTCTCGCCAGGGGGCAGCCAGCCGATCACCTCGCCGCCGCGCAAGGGCTGCATGGTGACCCCTGCCGGGCCTGAGAATGCAACCTCGGGGCAGTGCTGGCGGAGGCCGATGCGCAGCCGCGGCAGGACCCCTTCGCACCGCTCCGGCTGGCCAGCAACGAAAGCCAACAGCCCCAGCACAACCCACTTCAGGCGAGAACACATGGGAGAACCCGCGGGTGAGGCGCTGACGCGGTACTCTAACACGAACGCGCGAAGGCAGTCAACGCACGCGCGTGCACAGCTCCCAAGATCATCTGCCCCCCGGAGGCGCGCAAGGGTCGCTGAGGATGACGAGGGCGGAAGGTTCTACGGACGTTCGCGCAATGAAGTAACATTGCGCG
>Ga0315307_1000439_pt1 | contig 17860 bp, 16 predicted proteins | sample TDP2_MG_FD_203079 | JGI IMG/M metagenome (GOLD analysis project Ga0315307, IMG submission 203079) | Freshwater sediment microbial communities from Lake Towuti, South Sulawesi, Indonesia - TDP2 | ecosystem: Environmental > Aquatic > Freshwater > Lake > Sediment | place: Indonesia: South Sulawesi...
CCGAGAACTCATCCTCTATAGGGACGCGGCAAACGCCGCCTACATGCTGGCCGCCGCGGCGATAACGGGCGGCGCCGTTCGCGTACGGGGACTGAGGCCTGACTCGCCTCAGGGTGAGGCCCGGTTCGCCAACGTCCTAGCTAGGATGGGCTGTAGCGCGGAGAAGGGCGAGGACTGGGTTCAGGTTCAAGGCGGGCGATTGCGTGCGGTTGAACAGGACATGAACGACATGCCCGACGCGGCTCAGACCTTGGCGGTCGTCGCCGCCTTCGCGGAGGGCAAGACCGTCATCCGGAACGTGGCGAACCTAGAGCAGAAGGAGACACGCAGGCTTACGGCTACCGTCGCTGAGCTTAATAGGCTCGGGGTCGCAGCAGGACTGGTCTACGCGGGCGCAGGGCATGGCGCATCTCGCCCCGAGGGACTCTGGGTCGAGGGCGGCCAGCCGCACGGCGGCGAGGTGGAGACCTATGGCGATCACAGGATGGCGATGAGCTTCGTCCTCGTAGGCTTGAGGGTCCCAGGCGTCCGCATCAAGGACCCCTGGGTTATAAGGAAGAGCTACCCGGAGTTCTGGCAAGACCTGGAGCGTAAGCTGGGCGTCGAGCTGAGGTGGCTTCCACCATGAGTTCTCTTACCGGCGACACGCTGGGGAAAGCCTTCAGGGTGACGAGCTTCGGCGAGAGCCACGGCGCCTGCGTAGGCGTCATCATCGAGGGATGCCCCGCAGGCCTAGAGTTCCCCGTGGCGCAAATCCAGAAGGAGCTGGACAGGAGGAACAGGAAGGTCCATGTGGACGTGAGCACGCCCCGCGTGGAGAAGGACACGCCCGAGGTTCTCTCCGGAGTCTTCGAGGGCAGAACGACGGGTGCGCCCATCTGCCTGATCGCCAGGAACAAGGACGTGAGGTCGGAGTACTACGAGGCGATCAAGGACCTGGCCCGGCCCGGTCATGCTGATTACCCGGCGTTCGTGAAGTACGGTGGCTTCAGCGACTACCGAGGCGGCGGGAGGTTCTCCTACCGCGTCATGGCGGGCATCGTGATGGCCGGCGCCCTAGCGAAGAGGCTGCTGGGGCTCCTGAACGTGGAGGAGCTCGGCCATGTCGTAGAGCTTGGCGGCGTCAAGGCTAGCACCGTCAGCCCAGAGGAGATCAGGCGGAACGTCGACGCCACGATCAAGCTGGACGGGGGAGAGTTCTGGATAGGCTGCGGCGACCTGAAGGCTGCCGTGGACATGGCTAAGGCGCTGCTGGAGGCGAAGCGAGGGAACGATACGCTGGGCACGGTGATCGAGGCCCTCGCCTTGAACGTGCCCGTCGGACTGGGGGAGCCTCCCCTCGACTCCCTGGACGGCGACCTAGCGAAGGCCTTCTTCGCTGTCCCAAGCGTCAAGGGCGTGGAGTTCGGGCTTGGATTCAGGGCCGCCGCCCTCACCGGGTCAACGACCATCGACAGATACGTCGTCAAAGAGGGCAGGATCACGAGTGAGACGAACCATGCGGGAGGCATACTAGGCGGCCTGAGCAACGGCCTGCCCATCGTGGCCAGAGTCGCGTTCAAGCCGATCTCAAGCCTCCCCCGCGAGCAGTCTACCGTTAACATGCGCACACTTTCGATGGAGCCCCTGCGGGGACGTGGTCGATTCGACCTCGCGGCTGGAGCCAGGGCGATCCCCGCGGTCGAGGCGGTGATGGCGATAACGCTCTGCGACCACGCTCTCAGAGCAGGCCTGCTCCCGCGGGTCGTGAAGGAGCCGTAGCCCAGGGACGCCTCCAGAGCCTCAGGCCCTGGATCGGCCCTGCCTGAGGGCCCCGAAAGCCTCCTGTATTGCCGAAAGAAGCCTGGCGAGCTCCCGGGCGCGCTGCCATGGGAAGCGGGCGGGATAGGCTTTAAGCTTGCGCATCGACTGCAGCTGAGCCACGCGTTACAGAAGGGAGGGACGCCTCTGGGAGGGGAGGAACCCCTGCGCGCCAGACGGGAGATCGACGCGGCAAGGCAGGAGTTAGACCGCTTAACCCTTGAGCTTGTCCGGCTGATCGCGAAGAGGAACGCGATAGTCCTCAGGATCGGGAGGCTCAAAGCTGAGCTGGGGCTTCAGGTCGACGATCCCCAACGCGAGGCTGAGGTTATCCAGATCGGCTGTGAAGCATCCGCTGAGATGCACGTTGACGCCAGCGTCGTCGAGGCGGTGTTGAGGCTGCTCATGAAGCATGGACGAAGGCTGCAGGAGGAAGCCCTGAGCAAGAAGGACATGGCTCAACACTAGGCGCCTTTCCAGGCCCTGTCAGCTCCTGTTCACAATGCTTATGTGCCCGCGGATGCTGAATGCGGCGAAGGCTTTGCCTGTGCGGCGACTCGGAGGGCCCTCAAGCATTGCAGGATGAAGCGGAGAAGGAGGGTCTGGCCTTTAGGACGGTGTTGACGCTAGGCCCAGAGAAGAGCTGGTCAGATGTAGCCGTGGAGAGGTACCTCAGCGAGAGGCCCTGGGGCAAGGAAACCCGGGTGCAGAGGCTTGTGCCAGTGGACAGGAGCGAGGGCATCGTGCGGGAGCTGTCCGAGGCCTATCTGGCGGGGCGGCTCGAGGTCGCGGGCTTCGTGCCCGTCTACAACACGCTTGAGGGCAGGGTCAAGGATACCCTCAGCCCCCAGAGGGGCCTGCTACGGTATCGGAACGTGAAGATCCGCGACGAGTACGTGGTGCAGATCGCTCACTGCCTCGCCGCGAAGCCTGGACATGGCCCCATCAGGAGGGTCGTCTCCCATCCCCAGGCGCTAGGCCAGTGCAGCGACTACATCCGGGCACTCGGAGCCCAGGTCATCGAGGCCGAGAGCACGGCGCAGGCCGCGCGGCTCGTCGCAGAGAGCGCCTCCGACGACCTGGCCGCCATATGCCCCGAGGAGGCGGCGCAGTGGCTAGGCCTGGAGATCATCGAGAAGAGGGTGGAGAACCGCATGGAGGGGAACTCGGAGAATAAGACCGTGTTCGTGCTGCTGGGGCCTTGGGACTGGCCGACTCCCACGGGCAGGGATAAGACCACCTTAACCTGCGAGCTGCTCGGCGCCGAGACGCCCGGCGTCCTCTCGCGGGCCCTCAGGCTCTTCGCAGACTCCGGGATCAACCTGTCGAAGATCGAGTCTATGGAGAAGGGCTCGCTCACCGAGTACGTCTTCTGGCTTAACGTGGACGATCACAGACGGAACATGCAGAGGCAGCTGGACGATCTGGCGAAGCTGTCCAAATGGCTGGTGCTGCACGGCTCTTACCCCAGAGCCTTCCCCTAGACTCCTTTTCGGAAACCACGTATGGCCAAGCAGGCGCTCATGGACCGCTGGGCGAACTAGGCCATCGCCACATGACAGCCTCATCTCAACGGGACTGAACAGTGCTCCCAGCGCTCACGGGTAGCGCCTGAAAGAGGCGCTCCTAGGAATATCCGCGAACTAGAGGAGCCCTCAATCGGGACTCGTCCGCGCTAGGCTTCGCGTGATTCGGGGCCCGCCGCGCGCTCCTTTGGTGGCATGAAACCACCCTAGAGCATGGTGAAGGGCGCTATGAACGCGCTCATCCCACGGCCTCTGCCTTAGGCCTCGTCAGGCCTGCCCACAGCTCTGGAGAGAGCCTCCGGAGGGCCTGAGGGCGAGCTCTGACCGGCGATGAATCTTGTCGGGTTGAAAGCTTTTAAACGGCTCTTGGGCGATTTGCGCGCCTGTGGAAGAAGGATGCCTGGAAGCATCGCCGTCGTCGCTGACCGGGATACGGCCACCTTGTTCAGGCTGGTAGGGATCAGGGACAGCTTCGCCATCGACGAGCCCGAGCAGGGGCGCGAGCTTCTCGCCCGCCTGGCAAGGGATGAGAGATACGCTCTGGTCATGGTCACCTACAGCCTCGCCGCCACGATGGAGGGCCTCCTAGCCTCCATCATGGAGCGACAGGAGCGTCCGCTGATAGCGGTCATACCATCGCGGGAGAAGCCCATCTCCGAGCGGATCGCGCCGATCAGGGAGTTGATCCGGCGCGTGGTGGGCGTGGAGGTCAGAATGGGGACGACGACCACGCGTTAGGAGCCGCGGCGAAGGATGGATGGATGAGCCATGGCGGTTAAGGTCACGCGGATGGAGCTCTTCCGGCTGGCGCGGCAGGCGCTGCTCGCGGAGAGAGGCCGCGACCTCCTGACGGAGAAGCAGAGCGTTCTGCTCATGGAGTTCTTCTCCTACGCTCAGGCCATCGGCCCCCTGCAGGAGAAGATCGACGGCATGTTCGCGGCGATATACGAGAGCATGGCGAAGGCGGAGATGGCGATGGGCCGCGCGAGCTACGAGCGGGCGTCGCTCACCTCCATCGACAGGTTCGGCGTTGAGATGGAGACCCGGGCGGTGATGGGGGTTCCCGTCCCACGCGTGAGGCTGGCGCGGCTGGCGGAGACGCGCGAGATCCCCTACAGCCTCGCAGGCACATCCAGCAGCCTCGACGAGGCCTTCACCCGGCTGGAGGACGCCTTGACCGCCGTGCTCAGCCTCGCGGAGACGGAGTTCGTGGCCAGAAGGCTGGCGCAGGAGCTGATGAAGATCAAGCGGCGCATAAACGCGTTGGAGCACATCATCATACCCACCATCCGCAGCCGCGTCAGGTTCATCGAGGACCAACTCGCCGAGACCGAGAGGGAGACCTTCTTCAGAACGAAGCGGATCAAGGCCCTGCTTGAAAGACGCGAGGCAGCTGCGGCGAGGTAGCTCCCGAAAGCTTTTATAAACATCCGTCCGGCCAGTTAAGGCGCGTACGTGACGGGGGCTCTCGCCAAGGCTATGCTCCTGCCTCTCCCGATGCTCAAAGCCGAGGTCGTCGTCCATCAGGACCACATCGACTCCGTGCTCTACAGCCTTGGGACGCACAACATCGTCGAGATCGACGACATCCGACCGCGCCTGGAGGCAGACAAGGGGCTCAAGGCCCGGGTCAGACCGATCGAGCCGTCACCGCTGCTCTTCCAGCTCTCGTCGCTCTCATCCAGGATAAACGCGCTCATCACCATCCTCAACATGCCGGAGAGCATGAGGGCCGCCCAGGTTCCCGAGGAGGCCCTGGATGACGCAACGCTGAAGCAGATATCGGGCTTCCTCAACCAGCTTCAGGAAGAGGTCTCGAAGCTCCAGTCCAGGATAGGGGAACTCGAACAGGCCGAGGCGATAACCCCTGAAGCTGAGAACGAGCTTCAGGCGGCCCGCGAGGAGCTCAAGAGGATCGTCGATGAAGATGGCTCGAGGCTCCTGGCTTACCAGGCCCTCGTGGAGCCACGCCTCAGGCTTGAGAACGTAAAGACCAGGATGGGCAGAACGGATGCAACGTTCGTCTTCCAAGGCTGGCTTCAGAAAGAGAACGCAGAAGCCTTCAGGGAACTAGTCGAGAAGACGTCGCAGGGAAACTGCTTCGTCTCGCTGGAGCCGCCGAGAGCCTACCATGTGCGACACGGGCACCGCGCAGAGCACGGACATGAGCAGGAGATACCGGAGACGCCTCCGACGCTGCTGAGCAACCCGCGGATCGCGGGCGTCTACCAGAAGCTCGTCGTTGCCTTCGGCGTACCGAACTACTTCGAGCTGGACCCCGCGGTCTTCTGGCTCTTCACCTTCCCGATCATCTTCGGCCTCATGTTCGGAGACCTAGGCCAGGGCGCCGTCCTCGCAGCCTTGGCGAGTGTGGGGTATCTGTACAAGAGGAGGGGCGTCAAGGGCGGCGAGCTGACCACGTACATGTTGGAGGGTGCGCCGCTCTTCATCATGAGCGGGATCGCCGCCGCCATCATAGGATGGTTCTACGGGGAGGTCTTCGGGTTCCACATCGGGCATCCAGGGGCTCATGAGGAAGCAGTGGTCTACATTCCGGGCCTTGTCGAGGCACGGGAGGCCCTCTTGGAATCCCTGAAAGCTAGCTTGGGGCCATTAGGGCTCCGCTTCGAACTCGACTTCTCCCCGCTCAGATACCCTACGGTGCTGTTGAAGCTTGCCATCTACGTGGCGATAGTCCACATGTCGCTCGGCCTCGTGCTTCAGCTTGTGGACGAGGTCCGGAACCGCCATTATATGCGGGCCTTCTCCGGCCCGTTCACGTGGCTTTGGCTCTACCTCGGTGGGGCATATCTCTTTGTCATCTATGGGGGCGGTGTCTTCGCCGTCCTCTTCTCCAACGTGCAGCTCATCCTGACCTTCGTCCTGCTGCCCTTCATCGTGATGCTTGTCTCGCGGATGAGGGAGGGCGGGGTCGAAGGCCTGGGTGAAGCGCTCGACTCCCTGATATCGACGCTGAGCAACACCATCTCTTACGCGAGGATTTTCGCCTTCGCGATGATCCACGCGGTTCTAAACAGCATCTTCCTCCAGCTCGGATCCGGGTTGGGCGTGCCCGCCGTCGGCGCGCTCTTTGGCACGCTCTTCTTCGTGTTCTTCGAGGTGGTCTTCGTCTTCTTCCAAGCCCTGAGGCTTCACTGGGTCGAGTTCGGCCTCAAGTTCTACAGCGGAGACGGAGTACCCTTCAAGCCCTTCTCGATGGCCGGGCCCTCGTAGGTCTCAGGCTATGATGAAGGCCGCGTCAGCCTCATTGGTAGTCAAGACGTCTTGAGCGGCAAGAAGGGCCAGCCGCCAGTTGGCGACATCAAACCACTCTAGGAAGAGGAAGCCCACGAGGGTCCTAGCCCTGAAAGGATAGCCTATCAAGCAGTTCCTTGCCCTGGACGCGGTTGCGTGCCAGCAGAGCCTCTCGGCCTCCGGTAGAGAGGCAACCTCCTCAGCCGGAGGAGGGCTGTCTCCCAACGTGGACCTGAGCCCTTCGTCAAGGAGCGAGGTGTTGCCACCCTCCGCCCTCGAAGAGACAGAGACGACCATCATAGAGCCCGCTGAGACTGCCTCCATCAGGGGCCTCAGGCCTCCGAACTCAGGCTTGCCGAGAGACTCAGCGAAGGCAAGCGCGTTGCGCGCAGCGAAGGCCGGCAGGCCGAAGAGGGGAAAGGCCTTTCCGGCCTGAGCCGCGGACGAGATGAGATACTTCGCTTGAGCCCGGAGCTGCTCGTCCAAGAAAGCCTGCAGGAGGGCCTCTGACCTCACGCTTGGGCCCGCGGCCTGCAGCTGCCTGGTCGAGGGGATCGAGAGAGCTTGACTGAGCGGTGACCCCACGCCTCTTGCCGCTGCGAGCAGTCGGGAGACATAGACCGCGGTGAAGACGTCGCGAACCTTCCCTAGGAAGGCTCGGACGCTTACCGGCGCGTTCTCTTCCACGAAATCGAAGGTCTCAGGGAAATCAGTGGCCAACCACTTCTTTATCCCCTCGTAATCCGTCGCCGTCAACTGGACGATGCGCTCCCGGAATCTGCTCTGCTTCAGGAGGAAGGCGGCTTCCAGGGGGCTTGAAGAGCCCAAGATGGCTCTGTACGAGGATCTGTCGAAGAGACCCGATGCCCTCGCTCTGATCCGGCTTACTAGGTATTCATAGCTTGGTAGGCCTGGCATCTCTTTGCGCCCTTCTCACCTCGCGGTAGACGGTTGCCCACATGAGTACCGTGCCGAGGATCGCGCCGACGGCCGCGCCGAGTTCCTGCGGGAACCCTAGGTTCTTGGCCACGTAGTATCCGAGAAGCGCGCCAGCGAGTATGTCGAAGGGCACACTCAGGTAGATCGTCGCCTTTCCTAGACCAAGGCCCTCGGACCGCGTCTCCTCAGTCATCCCTTTGAGTCCCATGAGACCCGTCGAGTTCGCCCTTAAGAGTCTTCTGGCGATCCACCAATACCGGGGAGGCCTATCGACGCCGAGCAAAACCGGCTAACTGAATGGACGAGCCACACGCCAGTGGGCAGTATCGCAGAGAACTGCCCCCTTTCGACGCCGTTCTACGGGAAGGACCCTCTGCCAAAGATTGCTGTACAGCATGAGGTTCCCAGATGCCTCAGTATTCCTCTCCGTGTCTCCCCTCGCCGGGGGTTTCCTCTTGCTCAGAGGGAATGATCCGCCTCCGACGAGGAGGATGCGGCTTGCGGTGGAGGTCTGCTGGTCCGGTGGAGGCGGGAAGGCCGGTTGTGGAACCTAAGCGATGGGCTAGAGTCTCATGTCTCCTCTCCCAGAGGACATGCGTATCATAGTGCTGCTCGCAGAAGGGTTTCCCACAGAACTGGCAGGGCTTCACCTCTGCTGAGAGCCCGCACTCGGAACAGGCGGCCTTCAAGGTGCTCCCTCGATCGTCTCCCTACCTTCGATTTAAGACATTCCGTGGAAAGGCTGGGCAGCCTCACAGCCCCTATGATGAAACCATGCCAGAAAGGTTTATTTCTGAAACAATTAGCCATATTCGAGCCAGGCTCAAAAGGCGGGCTAAGACCTTGCAGAGAAGGACATTGCTGTCGATCGGCCTGATCGCTTCGGCGCTCCTGATGGGCGGAGCAGCCCTCTATGTCGGCGCACAGCCTGCGCCTGCGACAGACGGGGGCGCGAGCATCACCGATGTGGGGCTGGGCTTCATCGGCGCAGGCCTAGCGATGGGACTGGCCGGCCTAGGCGTCGGATTGGGCATGGGCACCGCCAGCTCAGCGGCCATCGGCGCTATGGCGGAGCGTCCTGAGGTCTTCGGCCGCACGCTCATCTACATCGTCTTCATCGAGGCCGTGGCCATCTACGCGATGGTGATCTCCCTCCTGCTCCTCATCAGAGCGGCGTGATCCGCGTGAAGCGAGGGACTGACGAGACGCGTAACAGCGGGAACAGGCTTGGGGGTGGCACCGCTTCCTTTCAGGGCTCTATGAGAAAGCTTGAATCTCTCGGAGACATCGTCTAAGCCGCGCGCTTCAAGGGCAGAGGACGACGATGTTCGCACCCTCACCTAAGCTTGCCGAGGGGACGTCTCAGCCGCCTAAGCGGCTCCCAAGGATGCTCCTGGCGAAGACCCTCTTGATAGGGTTGCTGATGCCGGCGCTTGTGCTGCTTGGGTTTCTCCTCGGCCATCTCATAGGCCAGAGATACGGCTTGGTCTACGATCTCCTTCTCGCCCTGGCGGGAAGCCTGATCGGCCTCGGGGTATCGACGATTATCTTAATAAGGGCTTTTGAGCGCGTCAGACCTCCAAAGGTGCAGGCGAAGGGTTGTCGATAGCCAGAGCGGAGGATTTCGGCTTCGTCACCGCGCGCGTACGAGCCTTGAAGTCCTTCCTCCTAGCCTCGCAGGACTTTGACACGCTGCTGCAGGCACATGACGAGAAAGAGGCCCTCCAGAGGCTTGCCTCAATGCCCAGGTACGGCGAGAACGTTCCCGGGCTCGCCGTTAAGCCGAGCCTAGAGCAGGTTGAGGAGGCTCTGCTTACCAGCTACGTGGAACTCGTGGCAAGGGTCACGAGCTGGACCCGGGGCAGAGCCGCCGAACTGCTGGAGTACGCGAACAGGCGGTTCGGCTACGAGAACCTGAAGCTCGTTCTGACCGCGCTCTTCGCGAGGATAGGTCCGAAGGAGGCTGTGAGGTTCCTGCTGCCCTCGACCTCCTACAGCCGTGAAGAGTGCCTTGTGATGATGGAGAAGGGGAGCATCGAGGAGATCCTCCCATCGATAGAGGACGAGCTGCAAGAGCCTGTCTCCGAGGCCCTGACTTCGGCGAGGGCTCTGGGTACCGTGCTCCCGCTGGAACAGGCGCTCAACAGCTTTCACTTCTCCAGACTGTGGGCGATGGCTCAGGCCCTGGAGAGCTGGGACAGGATCTACGCGAGTCTCCTCATCGGGCAGGAGATCGACATCTCCAATATACTGACGGTGACCAGGGCGAAGGGCCTGCGTGTCTCAAAGGAGAGGCTGCAGGCGCTGCTGATGCCGGTCAGGTATCGGCTGAAGGATGAGCTTGACTCGGCGATAGAGGCCGCGACGGTTCAGGAGGCAGTCGCAGCACTCGCACGCGGGAAGTATGCAGGGGCACTGGCCAGGCTGAGCACGGGGGTGCGCGAGGTCTTCGAGGTGGAGATGGCGTTGAAACGGCACCTTGCTAAAGAGAGCCTCAAGGTCTTCGCCTCCTTCCCGCTTCACGTCGGCCTCGTTCTAGCATATCTGAACCTGAAGCTCTATGAGATCTCAGATGTCCGTTCGATCGTCGTCGGGAAGTCGCTCGGCCGCTCCCCCGAGCTGATCCGTAACTCCCTCGTAACCTATGACCTAAGCCTCTGATGTCAGCAAACGGTCAGATAGCAGGGTCTTACGGAGCATCCTGCAACCCTAATGCTAATGGGCTGCAGCCTAGAAGGCTAGCAGCTTCATCGTGATCAGCAGGGAGACAACCATGCCGTAGATGGCTATGGCCTCGATGAAGACGATGTAGATGAGCGTGCGGCCGAAGACCTCAGGACGCTCCGCCATAGCGCCGATGGCCGCTGAGCTGGCGGTGCCCATAGCCATCGCCGCGGCAAGCCCCGGCAGGCCGATCGCAAGGGAAGCCGCCAGGAAGGCTATGCCCTTGCCTATACCCGTATCGGTGGGCGTCTGCTGGTCTCCTGCTTGGGGCTCGGCGGCGGCTTGGCTGACCGCAGCCAACACGATCGTGAGCACAACCGCGGCGGTCACGGCAAGGATTCCCGCGCTTCGAAGCCGTATATTCATCAACCTCATCCTTCAGAGCATCGGCGGGGAGTCCACGATTCTATTTAAGACTTGCGCAGCATGATGCTCATGCATGTCCGTACGCGTGAGTAGCATAGAAGGATGGAAACTATGCCTGATATCAAAGTAATAGCGTTATCCCGCGCCGGGGCGATGGCCAGAGGGAGCGCTTATTAGCCGCAAGCCCTCGTGTAAGCAACCTTCGAGGGCGTCTCCCTTGACCCCGCGTGAACGGATGCTCGCCGCGTTCAGAGGCGAGAGAACCGATGAGGTCGTCTGGCAGCCTAGGCTGGCGCACTGGTACGAGGTCAACAAGAGGCGAGGCACGCTCCCCGAGAGGTACAGGGACATGGACCTTCTCCGGATATACGACGAGATAGGGGCGACGCCGCGATCATACCATTACTTCAACGAGACGATACGCTGCGTCCAAGGCGGGGACGTGAAGATTGTCTCCAAGCAAGAGGGAGACCTGATCTCGACGAGCTATCGCACTCCCCGGGGAGAGCTGCACGAGGTCGTCCAGGTCACGGAGTGGGGGACGGCGAGTTACCATGTGGAGTACCCCGTGAAGGGCGTGGAGGACTTCGAGGCCCTAAGGTACCTGTTGGAGAACCAGACGTTCGAGTTCCACCGCGAGCTGTACGAGGAGATGGAGGCGAAGGTCGGAGAGAGGGCTGTGCCCACGGTCACAGTGCCGTGGCTTCCTCTCCAGAGGCTGTCCATAAGCTACATGGGCTTTGAGAGGACGATCCTCGCCCTGTGGAAGTGTCGGGCGAAGGTGGAGGAGCTGATGCAGGCGATAGATCAGGAGATCGATCGGAGGCTGGCCGTGATAAGGGGCTCGCCGATATGCATCGTGAACTTCGGCGACAACATCCACCATGACCTAGCTTCGCCGCCGCTCTTCAGGCGTTACGCGCTGCCCTACTACAGGCGTCGAGTCGAGGAGATGCACGGGGCGGGCAAGCTCTGCACCTCCCACTGGGACGGACGCGTGAGGAGGCTTCTACCGTACATGAAGGTGACCACGCTCGACGGCATAGAGTGCCTAACCCCCGAGCCCATGGGAGACGTCACGCTGGAGGAGCTGCACACGGCGCTCGATGCCATAGTGCTGATCGACGGCATACCCGCGACTCACTTCCTGCCCCTGACAACATACGAGGAGCTGAGGCGCTTCACCCTGAGGCTCCTAGACCTCTTCACCCCGCGGCTTATCCTCGGCATCTCGGACATGATGCCCCCAGACGGAGACCTTGAGAAGGTCAGGTTCATCTCGGAGATCGTCGAGACCTACGGTGGATGAACCAAAACCCGGCCTGATCTGGAGGCTTTAAATCCAGTCTCTTCCCATAGTGGCCTAGGCCCGGTGGCTCAGCCGGTTAGAGCACCAGCTTGGTAGCCCATTCCGCCAAAGAGTTGGGGACCGCGGGTTCAAATCCCGCCCGGGCCTCCTTGGAAGGAACGCCACGTTCTACGCCTTTTCCAGCTCGTTTCGCCTATTGAGCCTAGGTCGAGAAAGGATTTATGGTGCCTAAGCAAGCAAAAGGTATCGGTGGGATTGACGCAAGAGGGTGAAACGAAGATGATGACCACTCAGAGGTTGCTTGCTTTCTGCGGCGTTATTGGCCCGATTACATATGCGATCATATTGACGATCTTAGGTTTGCTATGGTCAGGTTATGACCCTATTGCTCAATATATGAGTGAACTTGGCGCGGTCGACGCCCCCCATGCGATTGTGATGAATGTCATGGGATTCCAACTGCTAGGCATCTCCATGATCGGCTTCGGATTTGGGCTCCACCGTGACATAAGTAAAGGATGGGACTCAGAAGTCGGAGTCGCGCTAATCATCGTCTCTGGTGCTTCGATGGTCGCAGTAGGGTTTTTACCATGCGACCCTGGCTGTGCTAATGTGTCTCTGACTGGCGTCGGACATGCTATGACAGCTACCACCGCTTCGATTGCCATGACGTTCGGGATGTTCGTCCTCTCATTCCGCTTTAGGAAAGACAAACGATGGCAAGGCTATTGGTTATTTACATTTTTAGCCGCAATCGTTGCAACGGTACTCTCTCCACTCCCAATGTTCCCACTTTTCACCCCTTGGGCTGGTCTGCTTCAGAGACTTGGAATAGGGATCGCTCTCTTCTGGATGATCGCTACAGGGAGTAAACTGTTGAGGTGACATTCCCTAGTTCGTATCAGAACTATAGTTGAAGGAATAGCCGGAACCGCTACGATCTCAGCCCATAATCGCTACGACGCCGAGGGAGAGAATGAGGGCGTGAACCTAGCCCGGGCCTCAATTGCTCTTGAACCGCCATCGCAGAGTCGAAGAGCAAGGCGTAAAAGCGCCAGGAGTGCAGGTGTGACCATGGCTAGGAAAGTCATATCCAAGCGTGTCGTCTGCCCTAGGGCGTGGCTGTCCTACACCGGAACGGTGGCGGGGTGCCTCAGAGCCTTAGGGGTAGACTGCGACATCGTCGATGTAGGCGGATACTCCGGCTACGCTTTCATCGTCAACGTCACGAGACAGGGGACACACGTTTCAGGCCCAACCGCCCTGCCGACAACCTCCGAGACGAGTGAAGGGGACTACGTATGGAACGAGATCATCCGCGGAACAGAGCGTCTAGGATGGACGGTAGAGAAGTACCATGACCCCGGAGACTGCGAGATACTCGGCAGAGAGCCTACGGTTGAGGAACGTGCGCGGGCAAGGAAGCTCTTCGAGAAGGTCAAGGAGGAGATAGATGGAAGGGATAGGCCCGTCGTGGTCTGGGGGCTACCGGTGCCAGATTACGGCGTCGCAGTAGGCTACGATGGCGACTCCTACATAGTGACGACTGTCTACGGGGAGGGGAAACTGGAGGAACCAGTTCCTTATGACCGGTTGCAGGCGCCGGGTAGAATCCAAGCGCTTTTCTTCCGCGAGAAAATCGAGCGGAAGCCTGAGGTGACCGATCGAGAAGCAGCTGAGAGAGCTGTTAGATTCGCGTCAATGACGAGGTCAGACCCGACCTGGATCATGGGACCTGCAGCCTTCGATGCTTGGGCTGACGCGCTGCCCAGCCTCCTCGGTGCACAAGAGTACTGGTCTGCGTACGGAGGCAACAGCTACGTGGGCGAGTGTGTCCGTGAAAGCCGGTACATGGCCAGGGAGTTCCTTAAGCGGCTCGCAGCAAGGTATCACGGCTCGCAGTCGAAGCGCCTCCAGGAAGCCTCAAGGCATTACGGTGAGGAGCTGAAGCTTATGGAGGAATACACACGGATCTTCCCGCACGAGTGGCCTATTCCTAACGACTGGCAGAAAAGGATGAAGGCAGAGAGCTTGGGGAAGGGTGCAGAGATTCTCAGGAAGCTCAGGCCCTTAGAGGAAGAAGCCATAAGACATATGCGGGAAGCGCTCTCAGAATGGGAGAGCCCGTGAGAACACTCTCTCGTACGAAGTAAGAAGCGTAGCCTAACCCGCTGCGATTTCCGCTCATAATCGCTATGAAGGCGAGCGGGTGAACGAGGGCGTGGACCTAGCCCAGGCCTTTGTCTGTACTTGGGCTAGGCTAACTGGTGTGAAACCCGCCAAGAGATAGTATCGGGTCTCTTGTGGACAGGTATGTGGCGTACGGGACAGAAAGGAAGAAGGGGTCGTCGCGACTCTACGGTGGCGTTATCTTTATCGCCTGTGTGGGGCACTGAACCTCGCAGGCCATGCACTGGATGCAGTCCATCTCGCGCGCCGGGTCTGACTTCTTCTCCGAGACCGGGTGGCCCGGGGTGTCCGCCCAGTCGAAGACGTTGACCGGGCAGACATCGAGGCATGTTCCCTCTCCAGAGCAGAGGTCCCAGTCCACGGCGACGCTTGTGCCGTGGATGCCAAGCTTCGCCGGCGGCTCCACGGGGCCGTGTACGGCATGGCCCTGGTGATCGCCGACCTTCGGCCTGTTCTTCTGGAAATCGGGATCGATCGGCATACTCTCAACCGACGCCATCCACGCGCGAACTCACATATAGGCTTTCTGCATCTCGTCCATTCTGCGCCCAGGCACGCACGGTTGACGAGGCTCAGGCCTGCTCTGGACAGATTCCTCGCGCTCAGTACGCGTTCAGTATCTGAACAGCGGGCGCCGCCTCACTTGGCTCTGCTCGTCAGGCCATCGCGGGCGTCCGGGGGAGGGTAGGCATCGCAAAGGTAAATATGGGATCGCTCCTCTAGTCTTCCTGCTCCGGTGGCTCCGGTCGAGGGCTGGATGCCCGCCGAGTATAGTCCGGTCTGCTCGATCCCGGAGAAGTATTCTGGCCTTTCGAGCCAGAGGTCGCGGGTTCAAATCCCGCCCGGAGCACCAAACCACAAGACAGCCGGGAACTGCATCAACCATACCGCTCCTTGACGGAGAAGGATGCCGAGAAGAAGGAGATCGAGACAAAGCTCAACCAGCTCAGGGAAGTCATGGGCGGGGAGAAACTGGGAAGAAAGTATCCTGTCAAAAGGCTCATGGATAGAGTCAACAAACTAGGCAAGCGATCCCCAATCCTGTGTACCGGTCTGAGTCTATGATAGGTGGATGAACAGGGGAAGTGGTGATGATCGCCCGTGCTATCAACGTTGAGCTTCCGACCAAGGTTACGCTCCAGTATGTCGAGCAAGGCAGCTCCTCAGGTTACCCATTGATACTTCTGCACGGCTACGCTGATTCCTGGCGATCCTTCGAGCGTGTTCTGTCCTATCTCCCCACATCCATCCGTGCATTCGCCCTAACGCAAAGAGGCCATGGCGATGCGAGTCGCCCCCTGACTGGTTACACCCCCCGTGAGTTCGCGATGGACCTAGCAGCATTCATGGACGCGCTTCATCTAGAGGCAGCCGTCATTGCAGGTGGTTCTAGCGGTGGCGTCGTAGCCAGGCGCTTCGCGATAGACCACCCCCAACGCACAGTGGGGCTGATACTGGTTGGCTCTCCCCTCACCCTGCGGGACAAGCCTGGTGTGCGGGAGATGTGGGACTCTACCATATCGAAGTTGAGGGATCCGATCGACCCAGAATTCGTACGCGAGTTCGCAGAGAGCACACTGGCCCAGCAGGTGCCGCAAGCATTCCTGAGAACCGTCGTAGAGGAAAGCCTTAAGGTTCCAGCACGAGTGTGGAGGGCGACACTGGAAGGCCTGCTGGAAGACGACTCCTCAGAGGAACTGGACAAGATCACAGCCCCCACCCTCATCATCTGGGGTGACAAGGACACAATCATCCCACGAAGCGATCAAGAGACGCTAGTGGAAAGGATCGCGGGGTCGCGACTTGTAGTGTTTCCTGGTGCTGGACATGCTTCATACTGGGAGGAGCCTGCACACTTTGCTTCTGATATTGAAGCCTTCATCGAAGACCTCGCCCATCGAACACGATCGGAGTCCAAGCGCGGCTCAGCCAACTGCGATGGCTCTCCATAGAGAGCACCGCCTACGCCAGGACACGCAAACAGGAAAGGCGGAAAAAGACCCATGATCTGCAGGTTAACCGGGTGGCTGTGGAGAACAGTCATGCCCCCAGCGACTGAGAAGTCATGTCTACGATGACGTGACCATGCGGGACCGCGCATCGTCAGCCAATCATGAGCGACGAGACGCGGGGGTTCGTACTGGGGGCAATAAGGCCCGCTTTCTGGCTGAGAAGTGAGCGGGGCCAGCTCTTGTACGCGGAGCTTCTGGCGAGTCCCCGGATCTTCGAAGCGCAGCTTCCTCATCATCCTGAGAGAAGAAGGCTAATGTCCTCCTTTGAACCGGTTCCCCTGAAACAGGGGCCAACGAGTAGCTCTTCCCGTCCGCGCGCCCGCTTGGAGGGCTCTCTTCAAAGTGGGGGACTTAAGGAGAGAAACACGAGGGAAAGTGTTAAGTGCGGATCAAGCTCAACCAAGGCTCAGGTGATAGAATGATCTTTGTCACCTTGTCGAGATGGAGGAAGAAGCCAACTAAGGATGCTCTTGCGGAGTCATCGAGACTCTGGAAGCTCGCTGAAAAGGAGGGCGTCAAGCTCTTAGCAGGCTACTCGACGCTGGGTAGATACGATGCTGTTGCTATAACCGAGGCAAAGGATGAGAAGGCCGTCATGAAGTTCCTGATGCAATGGGGCGACATGCTCTCAACCGAAACCCTAGTCGCTGTGCCCAGAGAGGAAGCCATCAAGCTCATCGAAGCGTAGCCGTCAAACACCAAGTCTAGGAAGACACCAAATAGAGGAAGTAGCACAGTTCCCATCTTCTTTCATTGACAACACTTATGACTAACATCGGGCACTTCACATTGGCCTTAAAGTAACAGGTTTCTACATTTCAGCGTAGCAGTATCCTTCTACCTTCTAGTAGGGATACACATACTCCATGGCATAGGAATAATTTAACGCCTCACCTCTAAACCATTCCACTAGAGCGAGAGAACCCTGGATTCGCGTTTTCAAGCGAGCTAAAAGCTACGCTTGAAAGCCAGATTTCGCCCAGATATATATTAAGTAGGCTGTCGGAAAATGCCTAGGCATACCCAGAGTCCAACTCAGGCCGGCGGAGCAGTGGGTTTGATGTTCTGATTGACGCGGAACAGGTTTGTCGGGTCGTACTTGGTCTTCAGGGCCACAAGTCTCTCGTAGTTCTCGCCGTACGCTGCTCGGATGCGCACCTCCTCTCCTGACCCCAAAAAGTTCACGTAAACCCGGCTAGCTAAGAAGGGCTCCATGGCACTCCAGAAAGCACGGTTCCATGCAAGGTTCTTCTCAGACTCTGCGGGTTCTCGCCAGATGGAGAGTATCTCTAGGTTGAACCTGACGCCTCGGTGGCTGAATGCTGTCGCGTCGGGTTTCACACGGTTCACTGCACCATGGTGGGACCATACGTTAACCTCAGAGAGAGACGATGGAATAGCCTTCGAGTGCGCTGCGACAGTTTCAACAGCGTCGTCCGAGAGGTCCCTGAGGAAACCGGACCTCCAGTAGTTGTAGAGACCCCACGGAGCTTTGCTGTCCTGAAGGCGCGGGTACGACATCTCTCCTATGTTGTCAGTCGCCGGAGAACCAAATCCCCTCAGAGGCGCAAGCACCCTTTCAGCCTCCCCGAGGGGTCCAGCATAGCAAACATCTATGCCGACAGCCGGTGCACCATGCGGCTCGGCGGAGATGGAAGCTATCGCCGCAACCTCATCGGGCGCGTCTCGCGTGAACTCACCGAAGAACTGCAGCACCTTCTCTGCTTTAGCGAGGGGCC
>Ga0315307_1000441_pt1 | contig 17820 bp, 19 predicted proteins | sample TDP2_MG_FD_203079 | JGI IMG/M metagenome (GOLD analysis project Ga0315307, IMG submission 203079) | Freshwater sediment microbial communities from Lake Towuti, South Sulawesi, Indonesia - TDP2 | ecosystem: Environmental > Aquatic > Freshwater > Lake > Sediment | place: Indonesia: South Sulawesi...
AACTGTCATGAAAGTTGAATAGGTTACTTTGCCTGCGTCTTCAGAAAGCCTGCATAGCCCTTCGCGTCGAGCAGGTTCCTAAGTTCTGCCTCAAGGTTGGACGGTTTGATGATGGCAATCCAGCCGCTACCGTAGGGCTGCTGGTTCACAAGTTCGGGGGTATCTGCCAGCTTCGCGTTTACTTCTGTGACCTCGCCTGATATTGGAGCGAACACGTCGGCCACTGCCTTGACTGATTCAACTGAGCCTAACGGTTGAAAGCGGGTGATCTGGGAGCCAACTTTGGGAAGATCTACAAATACAACCTCATGAAGGGATTTCTGGGCGTAATCGCTGACTCCGATTCTACAGCTGTTCCCCTCCAATTTGACCCATTCATGTTCTTTCGTGTAGTATAGCCCTTCGGAGACTTCGTAGTCGTTTACTTTCAAGTCTGCTCCTCAAACTTTCTGTAAAAACTCTTACGTAGTATATTACTGATTCGACACCTGCCCTGCTCCGATTATCACGTAGTTCGCTGCCATCCGTACTTCGACGTGTCGTAGAAAGGAAAGCTCGTGATCACTGCTTGCAAGTTCTTGGCGCGAACCTTAATCTCCACATTCTCGCCGACCTTCGAGTGCTCTCTTGGAACATATCCCATGGCTATTCCTTGATTTATCGTGGGCGAGAAGGTTCCGCTGGTCACCTTTCCGACAACTTGGGAATCCTTCAAAATGTCGCACTCGGCCCTAGGAATCCCGGCCTCAAGCATCTTGAGTCCCACTCTGACTTTCTTTGCGCCTTTAGCTTTCTCCTTAGCTAAGGAGTCGCGTCCTATGAACTCGTTCTTGGTAAGCTTGACCACAAACCCTAATCTTGCCTGGAGCGGAGTTATCGATTCGCTTATGTCATTGCCGTAGAGACACATTCCTGCTTCCAATCGCAAGACGTCACGTGCCCCCAGCCCACATGGTTGTATGTTGAAACTCTTGCCGTGATCGAGTATTGCGTTCCACACCGCGATTGCCCTTGAGGGTTGCTCTAATGGAGAATCCCATGTGAATACTTCAAATCCGTCCTCCCCGGTGTACCCTGTCCTAGTGACAGTTGCCTTGACACCGTCAAGGTCTACGTTTCTTCCGCCGAATCGGGGGATGAGGGAGAGATCTTCGTTGCTGATTTCTTGGAGGATCTTCTGAGCATTTGGACCTTGGACCGCGAACATAGAAACCTCGTCAGAGACATCGCATATCTCAACGCTGAACTTCTCAGCCCGCTTTCTCAGCCAAGAAAGATCCTTTTCACGGTTTCCTGCGTTGGGAACCACGAGGTACTCTTTATCCGCAAGTCTGCTGATGACGAAGTCATCGATAATGCCGCCTTTCTCGTTGCACATCACTGACAAGTGGCCCCGACCTACCTCTAATGCTGCAACATCATTCGTCGCGACATAGTTCAGATATGATGTTGAGTCCTTTCCCGATATCAGAACTCTACCCATGTGAGAGGTGTCGAAAATTCCAGCGCTGTTTCTGACCGCCTTACACTCTGGAACGATGCCCTCGTACCAGAGAGGCATATCGAATCCCGCGAATTCGACCATGTGGCCGTTCCGGGCATGAAAGTCGTATAGGTGGGTTCTACGAGACATCTACAACTACCTCCGAGACACTCATGTGAGAATTCATATCGATTGCCAGGGGCCTAAAATACGTAGACCCTATCGCGTTTGATTCCTATTTTCGTTGACAGGAATGATTTTGATGGCATCTGGGTCGAAGCCAAGCTTACGTCCGCACTTGGGACATGTGCCGTTGTTCCTCTGAATAATCTCAAGAGGCGATTCAAGATCGAAGCCATCGTAGAGAACCGTGCTGCATCCTGTGCATAGAATCTTTTGGGGCATACGCTGTTCACGACGTCCGAGCGCTATACGGAAAGCAACAACTTATTTTAACCTTGTTTTGATTCTCCATGAATTCAGAGCGCTCAGTTCTTTCGAAGGCGGTGACTGTCCACATTGAAGCAGGGTTGTGAGATATGCTTAAGTTTGCGATGTCCTTAGTCTCTGGGCAACTTGGCTGCGGATTGCAAGTGTTGAAGGCTAGGGTTGGCAAGGTTTCGTGGAGGGTCAAGAGATTCTTCGTCAATCTGAGCTATCGGTTTCAGGGGGCAGGAATCCCGCGAGCTAGGGCCATGAAGCCATCCACGACTCTACTGGTCGCTGTGACGATGGTTTTCGCGATCTTCGTTTTGGCAGGTGGAGTCTTTGACATCTTGGAGAAGCCTCTTGCGTTGTTGCCAAAAGGATCAGGATGGACCTTTGTCTACAGAGGCAGCATCCACCTTCAGACTCTAAACGAGAGTATACTGGCCGGCCTACTGTATTTTCTTGGAGTACTGGGCCTTTACCTTCTGCTCAGAAGCACGCGCCTAGTCTACAATCCAAGACAGGCGTATCTTATGCTTCTCCTCGGCCTCACGATAACACTCATCGCTGTATATTACTGCACTTCGTTCCTGTCATCGAAGATAGGATACTAGTCGGAATTTCTACCAGAAGTTCTTCTTGATTCTTAGAAGATAGGCTATCATGTTCGCAAGTAGGTGAATCGCAGGAGTAACAAGAAGGATCAAGAAGATTGCTCCTCGACTCAGTCTGTAGAAGGGGTACAGAATCAGGATTCCGCCCAAAACAAAGTCAAGTTGATCCAACAATGGCAACGGGTATCCCGGAGGAAACTTCATGCGCCTCTTGATGAATGCCCCAACTAGATCACCTCCCAACGCCCCTGTGGAGATCAGAATACCGAACAATAGAAGTTCAATCGAAAGAATGGCGCCCATCCCAGCAGAAACCAAGAAACCAGCCATGAGTCCGCTCAGGAATCCTCTTATCGTCTTATGCGGCCCAAAGATTCTCTCGCCATCAATGAAGCGCCTTCCAAAATCAATCGGGGTCCCTCTCCCGAATATCGCGGGAACGGAGTTAGCTGCGTAAGAGGGAAGGATGAAAATGAGAGCAGAGATCGCGTCGCTCAGTGTTACGACTAGTTCCAAAGATTATGGCTCCATACTGAATGTTTCAGCGTGACGGAGCGAACTTATGGTTCAACCTCTTCCAGACCTCTCTCTGTAATTCTGAGGAGACAGGATGTGAGCGGAACGTTGGGCGATGAGTGGCGTTCAAGCATAGCTGTCTTGACCCCCGGGTCTGCCGTCGAAACGAGTCTCAATATGGCTCCGGACCAGTACGTAAGTATACGTCTGGCGACGGGTTCGATCTGATGCCCCACACGAAAGGGAAGGCCATGCACTTGGCTCGTAAGGAGCACGGCGACATGCCTAACGGCCGCCAGCTCCGCTAGGTATGCCAGTTGCCTATTCAGCGCTCTGTTCTGGGCGAACACTTTTTCCGTTGATCCCAGCGATGAGCGATAGAGCGACGTTACGGTATCTACAACTATCATCCCCGTACTCCCCGCAACATAACTCTCTATCTTTTCAACGAGAGATGTCTGTTCCGAAAAGGTTTCAGGCACGAACAGGACAATGTTAGCTGCAATCCTGTCCAGTTGGTCACCTGCTAGCTGGGCAAGCCGATTCTGAGAAAACGATCTGTCTGCATCGACATACAATACTTTGAGGCCTCTCTTTGCACATTCGACTGCGCATTGAATTGTCAAAGTCGTCTTTCCAGTCGAAGCCTCTCCGTACACTAGGCTGACTTCGGAGAACGAAAAACCTCCATGAAGCATAGTGTCGAGAGACGAACATCCTGTTGACACTGTGTCTGGTCGAGACTCCAAGTGCGTTCCAGCTTTGCTTTGGCCATATCTTGCTTCTGAGATTAGCTTAAATGTGTAAGGAGCGTTCATGGACGAGGCGCACCATTGGGAAATACGACTTTGGTTGCCGGAAGAACTCTGCTGGTTTCCGGCCCAGCGTCACTTAGATTGATAGAGGGGGAGGCAACGGTTCTAGGTGCGCCTGTTGAGAGAGACGAAAAGTTACTGGTACGAGAGGAGAAGCAAGTACCAGTTGAAGCAGTCACGGATAGTGTCATTCAGACTTCGCTTGGGGCTACCGCTTGCTTAACCGAGATTGAGGGCACCACGATACCTAGTTCGTGGAAGAACTTTGCCGAAGCGGCCTTGGAGATGTCTTGCCCGAAGATACTTGCGATAGGAGATGTGGATTCAGGAAAGAGCACTCTGTGCACATATCTCAGCAACATGCTGCTGAACGAATACTCGAACGTCTCGGTGATCGACGCAGATGTAGGGCAGTCTGATATTGGCCCTCCAACAACTATTGGGCTTGGGATTACTGACGGATATCTTCTCTCTCTAGCTGATCTCGATCCAGTTTCAATGTTCTTCGTGGGGCATACTAGTCCGGCTCCCGCCACGGACAAAGTCATTCTGGGCATAAAGAAACTCATGGAACTGTGTTCGGCAGACCACAATCCCACTATCATAAATACAGACGGGTGGATCATGGACGACGAGGCTTGCGCCTTCAAAGCCAGAATGATCAATGAGATCTCCCCTGACCTAGTTGTGGTAATCCAATCTGACGGTGAGGCGGACCCTGTGATCAGAGCGATAAGAAGCACTGTGATCAAGGTTCAATCTCCAACAGCCGTGAGGAAGAGAACTCGAGATGAGAGACGCAGATTGAGAGAACTCTCTTACAGGAAATATCTGGCCGACGCGATTATCCGACAGATCAATTTCGACAAGGTCAAGTTGAGGGGGGCTAAGGTTAGAAATGGCAGGCTCCTGGCTGCTACTCAGAAGCTTCATTCAGTAGTGGGTTTCTTGAACGACGACGATCTCCTTCTCGGCATAGGAATACTGAAGGGAGTGGAGCAGAGAGAAGGAATCCTTAGGATTCATACATCCTTCAAAAGGCCGATAAATACGATCGAGTTCGGCGCAGTCAAACTGAACGAGAATGGAAAGGAAATTCCATGTCTAGCAGAGCCAAACCACTAAAAGAAAGCGAAGTAACAGACACTGGGTTCACTTGTGTTCATATACTGATCTAAAGTAAGCTCTGTGAGTTGGGATGTCGTTCAAAGAGGCCAGCATGGAGAGGGAGGGAAAGATTTTCCGCCTTAGCATACTTGAACTTAGCAACGCTCTTCTAGCTTTCTTCTACGAGGACAACATGAAGCTTGGAACCCTTGCCATCGCGCTACCAGGGCCGGGAGATAGTCAAGCCACTACCTCCTCCGTGCTACTGGGAGGAAAGTACCTCCTGTCGGCGAGGGCTTTGGCTGAGAGGGTTGCAGGTTCCTTTAAGAAGATGAGCCTTGCCTCGGTGAATGTAGAGATATCAGAGCCCGAAGGGATTAGAATCGCCGCTGCCCTCTTGGATGATCTTACTAGAAAGCAGCGAAGTCAGAGTCAGTAGGATACTTGTGAAGAGAGCGATGGCTTCCCCAGAATATCTTCGGAAGCCTTCATTACTGCGTCTCGATGTTTCTGAATCGTGTAGACTCGGATTATGTTCATGAAGACCCGCATGACTCCTATTACTTGAGAAAGCTCAGTCACACTGACACGTACCTTCTTTCCTTCTCTCGTTTCTTGGAAGACCGGAATATCCATTGGTTCTATTTCCATAGCGTAGTGGTAGGGTACGGAAGGCAGGGACGGAACATCAATCCACACCTGTTCCGGATCCACTTTCGCCTTATGCGCTATCTCCTGCTCCATCTGTTTTCTTACAGCCTCATTAGTGAAGACACTTGAAACAAGTTCATCCTTTGCAAAGAAAGTTTTCTCATAAGAGCACTTGATCAGTCTCCGACTCTCGACATCTTCAATGAGTGGCCTCGATTTGTGACAGGCCTTCAGTTGAGACCACACAGAATAGTCGTCCAGGGCAAGGTACTCGTCTGGAGTCCGGAAGGATAAGAGCTTCAGGTCCGGTTCCGCCATCTCCAGTGCTTTCTGTATCATTATCTGTGCTGCTCTCGATGCACGATGAAAGTATATTGCTCTGAAGGATTCGAGTCGACCGAGAAGGAAGGTTTCCAGTGTCGGAATTGCTGTAGAGTTCACTGCCAGATCTCTGTCCAGTACGTCCATAGTGTAGATGAGACGAAAGATATCCACTGTCCCGTATCCTGCACCCGTGTGGTATGAGTCTCTGACGACGAAGTCCATCTTATCCACGTCCACTGAACTTCGTATTACTTGGTTCATGAAGCGCCTCTCGTCATCGGCTAGCTTGCCGATTGCAAGTTTACCAATTTCGTTAGGATCCATTCCCTCTTTCCGCAAAGTGTCGGAAAGGCTTGATTTCGTGATCATCCACGTACCCAAGTCTTCATGCGTCTTTCCTAGAACTTGTCTCATTGTAGGTTCAAGCAAGTGAGAGAAAGGGCCATGTCCAACATCGTGTAGTAGGGCAGCTATCTTCAGCTTCGTCACGTCTTCAGGTTTCAGCTTCACGGGCAGGCTCGACGCTAATGTTCCAGCAAGATGAAAGGCACCTAAGGAATGCTCGAACCGAGTGTGGTTGGCGGCAGGATAGACGTATTCTGATCCACTGAGCTGTTTTATTCTGCGAAGCCTCTGAACCGCCTTCGTGTCTAGTATGTTCTTCTCTGGTTCTTTCAGACGAATGTAACCGTAGAGGGGGTCTTTTATGAATCCCCAGAAGACAGACTGGGTTCCATGCTCAGCCATTCTCACTCTTCCTCGAGTCTTGCAGTAGGGAGTAGGGACGAAACGCATTCTGGAAGGTTTCCTGAATCTACCGTTGCTGGATCAGCATAATATTGCTTCTGGTTTCGCGTTGGATTTATGACAAATCGCTATGCTCCACTACAGCTAGTTCTGCGGCATATGGTGTTGTCGAGTGCTCGTACCGAAGAGGATTCGCCTTTTTAATACTGCTGGATTGTACACATACGTTGGGTCTTTGGTCGTCGGATATGGGAGCCTTGTCGACCAGCGAAAATGGTTTCTTCATAGTCCTCGAAGGAATCGATGGATGCGGAAAGACTGTTCATTCTAAGGTGCTCTGTGAAGAGCTACGAAGGCTCAACTACGATGTGGTCTACACGACTGAGCCAAGTAGATTCCAGATAGGACAATTCATAGAGCAGAAGTTTCTTCGTGAGGCAAAGGTTTCCCCGCAAGTCGAGGCGTTGTTATTTGCCGCAGACAGGTTTGATCATCTGATGTTTGAGGTGCTTCCTATGCTCAAAGCAAACAAGATCGTAGTCTCGGACAGATACGTCTACTCCTCGCTGGCTTATCAAGGAGCGCAAGGTTTGATGCTGGATTGGATACGTCAAATCAACTATTTTGCGATCAAACCGAGCTTGGCATTATACCTAGATGTCCCGGCTGAGATAGGGCTCGCGAGGAAGAGGTGGAGAAGTGTGTTGGAAAGAGTGGAGTTGGAGAGGAAGGTCCGGGAGATCTACCTGAGCCTTGCGGAGTCAGGCGAGCTTGTTAAGGTCGATTCAAAGAGAAGCCTCGATGTTGTGAAAAAGGAGGTTCTAGAATTGGTCCTTCAAGCCCTGAGGAGGGCAGGCCGCTAGAAGTGGGACGACTCAAAGCTTGAGACCATGTGGTTGCATTCTCTGACGCGTTAGGATATAGTGGGCGATAAGACCAGGTTAAGAACCATTGCGTGAACCTATGGGCGAAGTTTGATGGCGCAGAGATTTGTGGAACACCCTCTGATACGAAGGGGCACGCTTGAGAGCCGAAGCTACCAAGAGCGAATTGCAGGCGAATGCCTGAAGGAAAACACGCTTGTCTGCCTTCCAACGGGGCTGGGAAAGACTGTAGTGGCTGCCTTGGTGATCGCGGAGAGGCTACTTCGGTTCCCGGAAGGAAGAGCTGTCGTCATGGCTCCTACCCGTCCACTTACTCTGCAACATCACAGGAACCTTGCGAAGATACTGGCGATCGATTCGAACTCGATGGCTGCCATAACTGGTGTGACGTCGCCTGACCAGCGGGTCGAGCTGTGGAAAAAGAGGATTGTTTTCTCCACTCCTCAAGTCTTCATGAATGACCTGATCACTGGCCGCCTGCAATTATCCGGCGTCGCCTTACTTGTATTTGATGAGGCACATAGAGCTGTCGGGGATTATGCATACACGTTCATAGGTCCACGATACGCCCAAGAAGAGGGCCCCCTGATCCTCGGGCTCACGGCCTCGCCCGGATCAACGAGAGAAGCCATAGAGGAGGTATGTCGGAACCTTCACATCAGGCAGGTGCAGTCAAGAACCACATCCAGCCCCGACGTGAAACCGTATATCGGTGGACTTCAGGTCGAGTGGAAGAGCATAGTTCTTCCTCAAATCTTCCATGATACGCGCCGTGGCTTTCAAGAGTTCTTGAGGAATCAGATCAAAGCTGCTCAGAAGATAGGAATACTCACGCAAACGACCTCTGACAGAATAAGGCTCAGGGAGATTCTTGAGGCTAGGCAGAATATTCGTGAACTACGAAGATCAGCCGCCGTTTCGAGGGATGAGCTGCGCGCGGTCTCCTCAGGGCTCTACTCTTGCATTCACGCAGTCAAGGCGATAGAACTGCTAGAAACGCAAGGGTTCTCTTCTCTCAAGCAGTTCATTGAGTCGTTGAAGGCGAAATTGAAAACCAGGCCATCCTCTGCGTTAAGCAAGATGATGGAACACGAACAGGTTCAGAGATCACTTCTACTCATAGACGCAGCGGTGAAGGAAGGAGTCGACCATCCAAAGATTGGAGAACTGATCAAAGAGAGCGAGGAGGCATTCAGTAAGGGCGCAAGAAGAATCATGGTTTTCACAAACTATCGCGCCACGGCTGCCAAACTTCTCGAAATACTCAACTCTCGTCAAGGAATTTCAGCAGTGCGCCTCGTTGGCCAAGTCACGAAGGGCGAAGACAAAGGACTTTCTCAGAAGGAACAGGCGGCAGCCCTTGAACAGTTCAAGCAAGGCACCTACAACATGCTAGTCGCTACACAGATCGGTGAGGAAGGTTTGGATATAACGGAATGCGACGAGGTTATCTTCTATGACAATGTCCCTAGCGCCATCAGGTTCATTCAGCGAAGAGGAAGAACAGGAAGGAAGGGACCCGGCAAGGCAACAATCCTGATGGCTGTCGGGACAAGGGATGAAGCGTACTACTGGATAGCTAGGAGAAAGGAACGTGTAATGGCTCAGGCCCTGCGTGAGATTGAGGTTTCCACAAAGGTATCAAGGGAACAGCCAAGATTGGAAGAGTTCGAGGAAGAGGTCACAGAACAAAAGGAGCCGTTGGTGACGATCGTCGTCGACTCAAGAGAGAGCGCCTCCCCAGTTATGAGAGAACTTGCCAAGTTCAATGCCTCCGTGAAGATCGAGAGTTTAGTGACCTCAGATTTTGTTCTGTCGGACAGGGTTGCAGTAGAGAGGAAGACTGTCGACGACCTAGTGGGCTCAATAATGGATGGACGTCTCTTCAACCAGCTGATAGCGATGAAGAACTCGTATCAAATTCCGATTCTGCTAGTGGAGGGCGAGAGAGCTGCATCCGCAAGGGAGATCAGCTCGGAAGCGCTCATGGGCGCAGTCGCTAGCGTTCTGGTAGACTATCTGATACCTCTTGTCTGGACCAAGACTGCAGAGGAGACGGCGCTGCTCCTGTTCTCGATTGCTAGGCGCGAGCAGATTAAGGAAAGGCGCGAGCCCAGAGTCAGAGCTGAACGCAAGCCAGCTAGCGTTGAGGAACTTCAGGAGTTCATTGTTGCTAGCCTGCCGAGCATCGATGCAGTTCGCTCACGAAGCCTTCTGAGAAAGTTTGAAACTGTGGAGAGAGTGTTTACGGTGAGCAAGGAGGAACTCAGCGAAGTCGAAGGTATAGGTGAGAAAATCTCGGAACGGATCCGTGAGATCTTAACTGCGAAATACAAGAAAGATGAGGGTTAGCAGATAATCCTAGGAAGACTTGCACTCCATCTTCCTCAGCTTCTCTAAAGCACTTAGCAGGCCTGATAGGCTCTCTATAAGTTGCGATGTTTTCGTAGGGTCCTGCTCCTTCTCGATTGCAGATTGCACCTCTCTAATCTTTCCAAGTAAAGTCTGCTCGGTGCTCGCGAGGGTTCTCTCTCGAAGAATCTTGCTCTCGTCCTCTGTCGCCTTCAGGATGACCACGGGCCTGTTACACTTAGCGCAAACGACCTGTTCACCAAGCTTGAAAAGGGGAGTGCTACAGGCCGGGCAGGGTTGGGCTAGCATAGTTGCTCCGGATCTGAGGAGTTCTGCCGCCCTCGTCAGATACTGCGTATCGCTCTTCAACCTGAGCTGCTCCAAGGAAAGAATTATAGTTAGTTCGTTAGATTCATGCGTAATTCCCTTATTAATGGTGGGGATCAGACTTGCCAGCGCAGAAGGTTTCGAAGAGAAAGGAAGAGTATCAGTCTCGTATCAATCAGGCGTTGGCCGTGCTTAATGAGGTTGCTCAAGATAATACGACCCCTAGGAACATCCGGCGTGCTGCGAAGGAGGCTGCAGATGCCCTGCAGATGGCAGAGCACAGCTTGGGCGTAAGAGCATCGAACGCCATTTCGATTCTTGATGAGATCTCTCAGGATCCAAATATGCCTCCTTATACGCGCGTGAAGCTGTGGAACGTCGTCAGCATAATTGAAGCCATAAAAGACTAATCTTGAAGCCTTTGGCTTGGTCCCCGGCCCACTTGACATTGTGACCTTGATTACGAGATCAGATTGGTGTGATAGAAAAAGGGGTTACACTGAAGAAAATAGGAAAGATGCGTCTAGACTTTCATTTCTTTGACCTTGTCCTTCAATGCGTCTACAAGTCCAGCAATTTTGAGTATCAAGTAGAAGGATGCGACTGTCACGAGAAGCCCTCCGACAGCTATGATCAAGCCTAGGACAGCTGATCCTCCGACCGCTCTCTGTGCCATTGCCATATGTTCACCTCCTCCCAATCCACCGAGGAAGAGCAATATCGCTCGGATAAAAGGTAGATGAAGGAATCATACATACGATCAATCCAAGAGTAAATTCGAACGATGAAGGCCGGTTTCCACGCTATTTCTTACGGGAAAAATTCTTCATACAGTCTGACTTAGCGGTTAGGAGATGAGGATCTGTCGAACCGAGATCGTCTAGATCTGAGCAGAAGCAACCCGGTGGCTATGCACGCGGCCAATACAGATACCGGATGAACGAACTCCGGAATCGGCGTGTTTGGCGTCGCTGGTTCCCATACGCATGAGAACGATGTCTTGACCCTTGTGCTTGAGGCTTGTTGAAAGGCAACCTTTGCGTTGTAGTTCCACCCCATGTACTTCGAGCTGCCTCCGGCAGTCGCCATTGTCAGATGCGTGTTCAGCATGCGAAGAAAGAATAGGTGGGTTCGTTCCGGTCTGATGGAATCATCCCACGTTGCATCAACGGGCAACCATCCGTACTTCGGCAGATAGACCTCCTGCCACCTGTGCCCAGCCGTTTCAACGTTGTACTGGTTAGGGTTACTTACAGCTGATCCTCCTGCGAATCTTGTCGGGATACCTTTGGCTCGACACATGGCGATGAAGACGCATGTGTATTCTGAGCAGGATCCCTTGCCTTGAGATAGGATGATAGGCGCAGGATCCCATCGATTATCCATTTCATACGTCAAGTGAGCAATGACATAGTCATGAATTCTCTGCACCATGTAGTACAGGTTTGTTTCACTTCCTATCGCTTCGTTTGCTGCGTTCTGAATAATCGGATTGTGGATATCATACATGGAGTCGTCTTTCGTATACAGTTCAAGAATTTCAGATGGTATGTCCGAGAAGGCTCCGACATCTGACGGAGATACATCATAGTTGATCTCTGAGAGCTCTACCAGCGCGACCCAACTGACGTTTACTGCCTGCCCGGCTTGAACGTTTTGGAATGAGTGCTTGAAGATTCTCTGACTCCACTCATCTTCAACTATGGAAACGGGGGACTGCTGGTTCATGAAGTTCAACACTTTCTGGCGAGGCGTGTTCATTGGAGGCAGCACGTATATGTCAAGCGTTGACAGGGCGCCGGATCCTACGTTGATCGCCGTCTGAGTGAATGTGGCTTTGACATAGACCGTGTTCTTCAATGTGTATTGGGCTTCGGCAAATGATGTCGTGGCTAACCAGCCAAAGACAACTACAATGATCAAAGAAGTCGATAGAAGTGAGAGGATTCGCATTTTCTCTTTGCACCATTCGACCAGTTTAATTTCACATCTAGCCTTTCTTGACTGAATATCCGTATGTTCCGATCTGCTTTGCCAAGTTCCAGTATCCAGGTGCTGCATAGACGACTGGCTTCGCCTTGATGTAGTCTATCTTGCCCTGTGAGTCAACAATCGAGTCATCGACTTGCACGGCAACAACCTCTCCGATGAAAAGGTCATGCGACCCAAGTCGAACGGACTGGCGCACTATGCACTCGAAGTTGGCTGGACACTCCTTGACAAGCGGCGCCTTAACCTTCGAAGCTGGCTGAGGCGTCAATCCTGTTTCTTTGAACTTGTCAACAGTTTTCCCAGAAGTGTTCCCGCAAAAATCCACTTGGCGGATAATGCTCTCTGTGGGAACATTCACGATGAACTCTCCGCTGTCCTTGATTATGCTGTATGAGTGCCTGCTTGGGCGAACCGCGACTGCGAGCATCGGTGGCTCTGCGCAGACCTTCGAGACCCATGCCAGAGTGATCAGGTTTCTGTTTCCCTTTTTGTCTGCGCATGAGATCAGCATAGCGGGTAATGGAAACAAGGGATCTGAGGTCTTCCCAAGGACCTTTGCCATAGGCCTCCTCTCCTTTAGAGACTCATCCAACCCATCAGAGGCGGCTCGATACCCATCTGCCAGAGAAGGGCGATCAGCTCACCGCGGTGGTGGACTTCCTCCTCAAAAACGTGGATCAATATATCCTCCGCGGTCGGCTCAACATCTTTCCCTTCGTCATTCTTCATGCTGAACCTCCTCTCCAATTCGGATTGAGACAGGCCGTTGAGGTATCTGTGCAGCCGGTCTTCCACTCCCTCCATGTATCGCCGGATATCTTCAATATTGATGTATTCGTCGAAGCCTCTGCGTTTAGTCTTCTCCTTATTCTCTAAAACATTGAGCCAATGTTCTATGGCGCCGAGAGTGTGCAAGAATATGTTCCTGAGGGAGCCCCAGCTGGCTTCTCGGTTCTTTGTCAACTCCTCCCACGGAAGACGAGCCAAAGTATCGAAGTACCTGTGCCTGATTTCGCGGTTGTACTCAAGAAGACGTTTTACATCTACCATTGTTCTCGCCTGTCAGTAGCATCGATAATCGGTTGCCGCAGCTGATGGAGCATTTAAGTCTTTTACTGTCTTGGGACGTTGTGTTTTCATGGAGCTTTTCAGATGATTGCCTTTGCGTTTGACTCAAAAGCGGTTGAGTCGAGGTTGCCGAGTCTGCGGTTTTTAAGGGATCATGCTCCTTCAACAATTATCGTTGTTGCGAGCAAAATGGTTGAGCGAAGGATTTTGTGGAGGTGAAAGTGGTTGAACGGAAAAATAGCTGGTGCGGTTGTCGGTGCAATTCTGGTTGCTGCTCTGTTCGGCATAGCACAGTTGTGGAGAAAGAGTGCAAGTCAAAGGCGCTCTAACGGACAGGTTGCCCAGAAGAACAAATGAGCGAGCGTAACCCACAGATCCGGTAGAAACAGGCTATCTTGTCTAAACTCCCTCCACGATACCCTGCCTTAAGAAAGATGATTTACGCCTTCTCTTGCCTGAGCTGTCTCAGGTACTTCTTCTGGAGCTTGACAACGACCGTATAGAGCGGGTCCACAATCTGGGCAATTCTCGCGGTTGCGGTCAGGCTCAATAGCATGTATGCGTCGTATTGGTTGACGCCGTAGTCTGTCTCAAGCCATCTCACCATCTCTCGGAAAGCCAACCGAGCCGCATCTTCCAGAGGCCTTGCGCTGCAGACGGTCATGACTTCGTCGGGTGACTCGATTCTCGGCCATTCTATTTTCCGACCTTTCTCTAGGTCGAACCTGACTGTCACAACGGCCGGAACCTCGACTGCGGTTCCGCAAATCTCACCGTCGCCCTGCGCTGCGTGAACATCTCCCAACCCGAAGAGCGCACCCTTCACTGCGACCGGAAGCTTGAGTGTGTTTCCTTCGCAGACATCTGCGACATCCATGTTGCCACCGTGCTTTCCCGGTGTGGTTGTCGGGATGCTTTCGGATGCGGGGGCAACACCGATAGTCCCAACGAACGGATGGGCCTCGATTGCGACATGTCTGTTCTCACCTATTCCGAAAGTGATCTTATCGTCATGTATCTTGGAGAACCTCGTGAGGGCCGGCGTTTCCGTAAGCCATCCCTCAAGTGCTCCGAACCCTGGAACAGTTGTTGTCACACCGTAGCTGGGCAACTCAAACCCCACGATCTCCACTAGCAGAGTGTCGCCTGCTTCGGCTCCTTCAATGTAGATCGGACCTGTAGCCACATTGTGAAAGATATCTGCGCGTTCGCTCAGCGCTTCAGCTAGATCCTTACCCGGTTTGATGATGTCGCTGAAGCAGTCAAACGTCTCGATCTGAACCGTTTCGCCGGCCCTTACAGTGGCGATTGGCTTGTTAAGAGGGCTAAGTGTGCAATCTGGGATGGCGGAAAGACTTGCATGTTGCTTCTTTCTGATTCTTCTCATCCTAGAATACCTCATTGATCCCTGCCCGTCTTGTTTCCTGTTCATTCAGCCACCTATGTAATGCGATAGGCTTTTTCAAAGGTTCCATGCTTATCTACTCAGTCAAAACTGCGCGCTTCACTAGACATTTCTTTTCCATGAAGACGGGAGCGCGCGCAGCTTTTATACCGCGTAATGCGATAGGCTTGGAACGCCCGGAAAAGCTGATCCTTCGTTCCCTGGAGGCTGAAAGGAAGAAAATGAGCAGCACGGGTTTGAGCTACTCACACGGCTCTTCAGGGATGCCTCTCATAGGAGAGACGATTGGCGATTACTTCGACAAGATTGTGGCAAAATACCCGGAGAGAGACGCAGTAATCGTTCGGCATCAGGGGATCAGATACAGCTACTTAGATCTCAAGAGAGTTGTGGACCAGTTCGCGAGAGGCCTCATTCATCTGGGAGTTAGAAAAGGAGAGCGTGTCGGCATATGGTCACCCAACAACATAGAGTGGGTGATCACCCAGTTCGCTACGGCAAAGATTGGTGCGATACTTGTCAACATCAACCCATCGTACCGAATATTCGAGTTGGAGTACGCGCTGAAGCAATCAGGAGTCAAATATCTCATATCGGCGACCAAATTCAAGAGATCTGACTATGTCTCGATAATATACGAACTCGTCCCGGAAGCGAAAAAAGCAGGTAGCCTAGTCATCGACTCGGCTAAACTTCCTGCATTAAAGTCCTTAATCCTAATGGATGAGGAACGGCAACTTGGAATGCATCGATGGACAGACATTATGGATCTGGGCAAGGCCGCTTCTGAATCCTTGGTTGCTGAACGTCAAAGAAGCCTCGAATTCGATGACGCCATCAACATCCAATATACATCAGGAACCACGGGCTTCCCGAAAGGTGCCACTCTAAGCCACTTCAACGTCCTCAACAATGGATTCTTTGTAGGAGAAATGTTGGGGTTCACTGAGAAAGACAGGTTGTGCATTCCTGTTCCCTTCTACCATTGCTTCGGAATGGTTCTCTCAAACCTATTGTGTGTGACCCATGGCGCCACAATGGTTCTACCTTCGGAGGCCTTTGACGCAGGACAGGTGCTTGAAACAGTAGAGCAAGAGAAGTGCACAGCAGTCCATGGCGTGCCAACCATGTTCATAGCTGAACTGGATCACCCGGACTTCTCGAAATATGACCTATCGTCCCTACGCACAGGGATCATGGCAGGAGCTCCCTGCCCAATCGAGGTCATGAAAAGAGTCATGACCCTGATGGGGATCAGACAGATCACAATCGCCTACGGAATGACTGAGACATCTCCAGTAGCCCTACAGACATCGGCAGATGACCCTGTTGACAAGCGAGTTGCCACTGTCGGCCGCGCAATCCCTCATGTCGAGATCAAGATAGTAGACCCGGCTACGAGTCAGACTGTGCCGCATGATGTTGCGGGAGAGATCTGTGTCCGAGGCTACCTTGTCATGCTGGGTTACTGGAACAATCCTGAGGCCACAAAAGAAGTAATCGATCAGGCACGCTGGATGCACACAGGAGACATTGGAATAATGCGACCAGACGGATATGTCAACATTGTAGGCCGACTCAAGGATATGATCATCCGCGGAGGAGAGAACATCTATCCGCGAGAGATCGAGGAGCTCCTCCACACTCACCCGAAAATCAGCGATGCCCAAGTGATCGGAGTTCCAAGCGAGAAATATGGTGAGGAGGTTATGGCTTGGATCCAGCTGAGAGAAAACGCAACAGCAACTGAAGAGGAGATACGGGAATTCTGCCGTGATAAGATCTCATACTACAAGATACCGAAATACATCAAGTTCACAGAAGAATTCCCAATGACAGTCACAGGAAAGATCCAGAAATTCAAAATGAAAGAGATAGCAGTGAAGGAACTGGGCCTCGAAAAGGTGAAGGCGATCAAGACAGCATAAGACCCTTCAGACCCATTCCTAGAATCCAATAAGAAAACAGGATTTCCAGGATCCACCTGTCTTTCAATGCCACTCATCATTCCCGGACCTAACGCGGCCTTCTCGCTCAGCAATTTCAAGAGAAGATAGCGAAGAACATTGGATGAATGTCGAACATGAACTAGGGAGGATGCTTCTCTCCCTTACTCTTACCCGGAATCCAGGAGTCTACTTAGCAATCTCAATGGCTAGGCCACGATTTGCGCAAACAGACTATGGACGAAGGCAGTCTGAATTTCCTCTTGTGATGTCGAAGATCTACGTTTGTCTCGATTTCCTTGATGTCAATCTCTCCCAGGTGTTGATTCTTGGCCAGCTGCAGGTGACCCACAGTGCTCGGGTCTACTCCCATCAAGTAGGTCGCGACGGCGTCGCAGCTTACTGGATTCTCGGAGGCTAACACTATGCCCATATGTATTGGAGTCCCGTGAGTAGGTGCATCTCCCTCGCTTGCAGTGATTGCATCTATGACCCCGAGCTTTGGCGACAATTTCACATAGAGATCGACAAGCCGGTGTTCAAACTTGCCTAGCGCTGACCTGTATTGGGAAAGGTCTTCTGACAGGTCTGCTTCTGAGAGTTCAGCATGGATCTCCCACTTTGTTGCTGTTTCATGGCCACGCGCTGGTCTGGGCGCTAGGCATCCCATCAGGTTCTTCACACATGCCGATATCGTGGTGTATTCGTGGGTCTTTAGGGCTGGCGCTGTGACTAAGTAGTCCGTATCCAACACCGCTTTTGCCACGCCAAACATCTTATCGTAGAGCCTGACCCTTTCAAAGACATCCGCGTTCAGATCAAATAGCTTCACTCCATACTTCTGTTCGAGTCTTGAATACCCTGCAAAATCAAATAGTCTCTTGGTGGATCTGGGCTTCAGACCAAGGGAACCACAACAGCCTTCAGCTATGGTTATGTCCCCTTTGTCGTGAAAGTACTCAACCATGCCCTCGACAACTCGAACGTCAGTGTTTTCTCCCCTGTCTCTCACGTAGGAGGCCAGGTTGGGCTTTATGAGTATCTTAGAGCCAGTGAGCCTCGGACGCAGTCTCTTGAGAGCTTCAATGGTGGCGTCCTTGGCCTTTCCTCTCGCTACGGCAACATAGCTCCCCATACGATTCCTCTCTGCAGCAACCGCT
>Ga0315307_1000443_pt1 | contig 17763 bp, 13 predicted proteins | sample TDP2_MG_FD_203079 | JGI IMG/M metagenome (GOLD analysis project Ga0315307, IMG submission 203079) | Freshwater sediment microbial communities from Lake Towuti, South Sulawesi, Indonesia - TDP2 | ecosystem: Environmental > Aquatic > Freshwater > Lake > Sediment | place: Indonesia: South Sulawesi...
GTTATACGAGGTTCTAGCCCCGTCTTTTTCACCTTCTCTGAGGAGCTAACCATTTCCTCGAGAGCCATATTCACTATCTTTCCTCCTTAAGAGCTTGACCTGAGGTTGAGTAGGGAACCTGAACCTTTCGTCGCTGGAAGCCATATAATGATCCCTGACTTCAGCTTCGGGAAGGAGGGCATGAAAGCCTACTTGGAGGTTGTTGACTTCTGGACTGAGGACTACTTGACCAGGAAGATTCAGAAGCTCAAACAAATCGATGCTAGGAACATGATTATCGCTGTTGATAGGACGTTGAGTTGCTCAAGACTCAGGGAGTTGAGGATGGAAGTCGTATTCTATGAGAGAGAGGTTCCAGTCAAGCCTATCATCGACTACTTGAATGCCATGGAGGAGGAAAGCATAGCTAAGCAGGTGGAATCTTTGGCAAATGTTGAATTGAAGCTTCAGGGCGATGTAGCTTCCTTGGAAGAGTTAGGGGAACAGCTTCAGACAGCTCCAGTTGAAGGATATAGGCTGATCGGCGACGTCCTAGTCTCTGAGAAGAAGCTGGATGATATCGATAGGAGACTGAGCCAACTTGGAGAAGCAAGCCTCTCGACAGCGACAGAACTCATGCAAGACATAGGCATGGAAGCACCAAACCAAGTGCTTGAAGCCTTGGGCTACGAAGTAAAATGGTATAGTCTGGATCAAGACAAAGCCATAATCTCCAAGAGTAAAACACGGTCAACTACCAAACCCTAAATTCCACTAGGTTCCAGATTCAATCTGGGAAGTAGGCCTTAGAAGGTTAATGACAGGGGAAGGTGGTTCGAAGGCTAGTTGTCTGAGTTTGACTGGTTTTTTGAAGAGATGGCTCAGGTATCAGGGCGCTAGTTGAGAGATTCGTAGAGATGCCATATTTCTTCTATTCGGAACAGGACATGCATGCCTATTTCTACCGCAAGTTGATCTCAGGCAAGCTTGGAGAATTCTTTGTGGAGACCCATTTCGGCGACAAGAGTGTATTGCTGCACAAGGAATACCCTACGTTGCGAATATATCCTAGACGAAGAGGAGGCAGAAGGGGGCATTTTGACCTAGCTATAATCGATCCAAAATATGCTTCCTGTACATACGCTCCCGCACAATGGCGTTTGGAATGAGTAATCGACCCGTCTGACCTGTTGTTGCGTCGAGTCTATCTTGATTTCTTGTCATCGATTTCAACGCAAGGGAACCAAAAGTTTGAGGCGTCTTCTCAGCCCATTCTGGGAACGCCGCAAGATTGCTCGAGCTTTTAGCGGTTAAATGGATAGATGCTCGAGGGGATAACGTTGTTTACTGTCCTTGCAATTCTAAAGAAATGTTGCCAGATTACTATGTGGTAACTCATGCGATCTCATTCCACCGTCATATTCAAGTATTCCACCACTCCTATTTGGAAGACGGGAGGGTTCATCTTCTTGTTGCGCCACTCTCGTTCTTGGATAGAGTTCTACCAACTTGTCGGTGACCCATTTGACACACTTCCTCTCCAATCCGAAGATGATCTGAGATCTTTGTTCGTAAGGACGGAGGACATTGGTGAACATGTGGATCCTCTGATAGATTATTTTCTGGAGTCACGGCCGTTTATTCGAACTGTGATTGGTGCGCGTGGAAGTGGCAAGTCAACTCTGCTTCATTATATAGCTTGGAAGATCAGGCAGTTACAGCAGTCAATAGTGGCCTATGTCCCACATCAACCTTCGGTCTTGGAGGGTCAGAGAGATCTTCTGTATGGAGTCGGCCTTGACACGTTGAACAAAGTGCTTATAGAGCTTGCAAGGGCTCTGCAACGAAAATTCCAAACTGATCTGCCGCAGGAACTACACGATATTCTGAAGAAACTTGGTCTCGTCGAATCAGAAACTGTTACTATGCCTGAATGGTCATACAACTCGGCCGAACGTCATCTTGAAAGAATCCTTGCGATTGTTGCGCAATTGAAGCTGCATGGCCTAGTTGCGATTGACAACTACGACAAGATAAACGAAAAAGTTGCACTAGACTTTTTGAGCAGTCATTACGCTCAACCGTTCTTCGAACGACTCCAAGCTAGCGGAGTCTCGGTGATCCTTACAGCTGACCAGAGCTGGGGCGACGCAATGGTTGCAGATTCAGACCTCAGCTATCTAGGTCGCCCGATATCTCTCAAGCCTCTGAATCTCTCAGAGGCAAAAAGTATCCTGCAGGCAAGAATCAAAGCAAAAAGACCTGCAGAGAGTGATCGAAGTCTTCCCTTCACCGACGAAGCATTAGATAGGATTACCATTTCAAAGAATGGAATAGCTCGCGATATACTTGAAACGTGTCGTTCGTGTTTGATCGACTCTGCTAAGAGAGGCATTGTACAAATTGATGAGAATACTGTGAAGGATTTTCTAAGGAACGAACAACTCGTCGGGGAAAGGTATTACGAGCTAATTCGCTCTAGTGACAGTACGGAGAAAGGTTACAAATTCTTGGTCTCCCTGAAATCGGAGTTTGATGCCGACTCATATAGAAGCTTCCTAGTTGCTTTGGTAGATTTGTTCGAAAAAAGAGGAATTCCGGCAGAAATGCAAGAAATACTGAGGGAAAAGCGAGTCGTTGCGCTCGCTCCTTCTCTCACAGATCCGATGAGGCGAGAGCTTCACATAGACCAGATGGTGAAGGGACTACTAGAGGCGATAGCTTCAAGGTTTTCACTGAAACGGTTCATTGATTGGCTGGCACGCACAACAGAGATAGCCGTTTTGGTCGTGCCGACGGCCAAGCAGCAAGAGAGCAGGGAGGAGGTGGAGAATAGGTTTCAACAGCTTCTCGACCTAAGCCCTCCGGAACGCACACGCGACATTCGGGAATATGTACGCAACGCCCAAGTTTCCTTCAAGTCCGTCGTGCAGGACTTGGACAACAGGGACTACAACATCACTCAAACCTTCTCATCCATGTGGGCCTGTTGCAACAGCCTCGCCAATGCCGCATTTTTGGCCTCCGGCTCCTCGAAGCGATTGACTGAGCAGTCTTTGCCAGACTTTCTCATAAGAAACCCGACTATTCGGGATGTGTATCTAGATGTTGAAATCATAAGAGCACACTACTATGCCTCAGAACGTGGTGCACCGGTCCCAGCCACCCTGTTGGAAGAGTTGTATCCGCGATTTGAAAGGGTCACGGTCAAGTTGATCGAGCTTGCTCATGATTATCTCTCAAAGCTGCGCGAAGTGATACGACAGCCAATAATGTATGTTATCAGAGATGGGACGCAGCTGGAAGAGAAAATAAGACCGTACATTCGGTCGCCCGAAGCTTACCTGTGTGTTCGTCTCGGGGACAAGACCCTATATGAATTCACTATGCTATGTTGGCAGTTCAAGAACTACGTTTATGCGATTACATTAGGCGACGTTAAAACACTCGACCAAATGGGACTTGATGTTTACACTCTGAAAACACCCCACCCGTTTGTCAAGCCCTCCTACATCGAGAATCAAATTCAGGTTGATGGCCTCAGAGCCAATAGAATGCTGCGCTATTTCAATATCTCCGAATTTTCGCGGTCAATCCAGTCTTTAGCCATCAGACGAGGTACCAGTCTTATTGCCATGAGCAAAGCTATGACAGTTCAAATGGACATTCACCCGACAGAAGATAGCGAATTGGAAGCGTCGATACAGTTCCTAGGGCGGTGCTATGGAGAATCGCTGGCTGTTTTGGAGAAGACAAAGGATGCCCGATCGAAAGAGCAAGAAATGACGGATGCGTACGCGAAACTTAGGGAAATAGAAATCAATCTCAGCGCCGCTATTCAATCTATCATATCGAAAAGGTCCCCAAGATGGTGGGATGAATGCATCCCATCCGATATCAAAGAGGACGCCAGAAAGAGAAAGCTTGGGAGAGAAAGAGTCTGGCCTCACGTCGGAGAATTCGATCCTGAATTTCGTTATCTGACATTTGGTGACTATGTAAAAATTATTGAGAAGAAAGATAACTGGCCCGCATTTGAGAAAGTCTTTGGCGATAAAGAATACACGATATCTAGACTAAAGCAACTGGAAGTCATTCGAAATGTTGTGATGCACCCTCAGCCTGGGAGAATTCTTTCGAATAGCCAACTCGAAAAGCTGAAATTGTTTGCTGAAGAGATTCTCGCGAGTCTGCGCGAGGCCAGATTATGAAACGCAATTGGGTTGCGATCAGAAGTGTTTGTCATGCGATTTCAAGCATGTTCTCGTTCGTCTCCCATCTATTCAGATTCCGAAGTCCAAACGTCAAGAATTGGAGTAGAGTTTAACAAGGCTTTCTTGAAATTCGTTAAACCAATTTGCAAGTGTGGAATAGGGACCAAGATTTGCCGGTAAGGGATCGTCTAGCAGTTGTTTTGGGCAAGGAGATACTGGGTCCTCGATACGGCTCCCACGAAAGGATGAGTGGTCGGAACGGCAAGCCTCCTCCGGACCCATCAGATGAATATGTCGTTGGGGTTCTGGAGCCGAAGAATTTTGGACGTGGTGCCCTCGCTTATTTTGGCCGCCCTGCTCTTGTGAGTGACCAAGATGTCAACAGGATGGATGACGACGAGAAATATCCGGATGAAGACGAGGATTATGACTACGGATCCGGTCCAGAACAGATAACTCCTGAACTTGATCCGCGTGCGCTGCCGAAATCAGTTGGGCTATCCTTTGTAGTAAGAAATGGGGACAACGCGCGCATTGCGTTTTGCGCGACGTGGGCTAGATACAGGAAGCAGGACAATTGCTGGCAGAGATTCCCGCACTTCCTCGTCAAACGTGGAATTTTCTTATACAAAGATGCGGAATGGTCATCCGATCAGGATTGCGGAGTCACGTTTCACTTAAGACAGATAAGGGTTGCTGAGGGGATACATGTATCACTATATCTTGTAAACGCCACGCCTGTTTCCAGCCCACATAGGCCTAAAGTTGAAGAATTGGTCTTCCAACCTCAGATACGAGTGGTCTGCGAGAGTGGGACACATTTACATCCGATAAGAGGCGAAGACGAAAGAGAACAGGATGTGGGAGGCCTTGCTACGTTGTACCGGCACCGATATGCGATGGCACGAGGTCACCTGTGCGGGGCAGTCTGGCGTGAAGTAGACCCTGAACGTTCAGCTCCCGTCCATGGCCCTGAGGAATTCGGTCCTCCCTTTGGATGGGTTGATGGTCAAATTCTCCCGCCTGAGGATTGCCAGTTTTTCACCGCGCCCGATGTCAGAACGGAATACCTCCCGTGTTACGCAGTGGAACAGGGATCGCTTCTCGGTCCGGAATCGGAAAATCTTGGCCAGCTTCCAACGGATGCACTCGCAGAACTCTGGGATCCAAACGAGTTAGATCGTTCTCTGAGACCTGTTGTAGATGCGTATGAAAGATGGATAGCGGCCCAGAGACAAACCGCGTCCATGTTTCCCGAACGATACAGACAAATCGCAACTTGGAATCTTGACGCGTGCGATGAGACCCTAAAGCGCATGAAAGAGGGACTCGATCTTCTTCGAAACAATCCCGATGTGAGACTGGCTTTCTGCTTTATGAATAAGGCAATGCAACAGCAGTCTATCTGGAAGTCAAGGTCTGTTCCGCTCAGGTGGCATCTGTTCCAGATCTGTTTCATACTGGAGTGCATCGCGGGAATCGCGCACGAGGATCATCCTCATCGGCTCATCTGCGACCTTCTTTGGTTTCCTACCGGAACGGGCAAGACCGAGGCATATCTGGGACTTGCGGTCTTCGCTATCGCGCTCAGGAGAAGGATCGCTAAGAGGCTGAAAAGGAAATCCGCACAGGGTGGTGTGAGTGTAATTTCACGTTATACACTCAGGCTTCTTACAATTCAACAGTTCCGAAGAGCGCTCAATACGATAACGGCATGCGAATACCTGAGGACAATAGGCTGGCTTCCTAGCGGCCATCATAATGAAGACCATCCTTGGGGGACAACGCGCTTCTCTATCGGACTATGGGTTGGCGCGGGAGTAACGCCGAATCATCTTGTGGACTGGAGAGGGTACGACCCCGACAGGAGGAGACCCGTGCTATATCTCGGAGCGGTGGGTGAACTTTATGGTCGGCGGCGTCTTCGCGATTCACGGATAGCGCGTTTGGAGGGTGAGGAGAGCGAGCCTGCGCAGGTACTGAACTGTCCAGCCTGCGGCCACATTCTCGCGGTCTCACCGACGACACTTGGTCTCGGAAATCACGAAATCCACTGGGTAGTCTCATGCAGACGCCCCTCGGTACCTGACGTTTCAGAAATAAGAGCCTACCGCGGATTATCTGTGCAAAGCGTTAGAATAACACCCTTGCCTAGCGGTACGTCTCACGTCATATCCATCGAGTTCAGAACAGAAAGATCCGAGGTGGACCCTAGCACCATTGATACGTGGTGGGAGGAGATCATAAAGCCCGCGGTTGACCCGAATTGCCGCGAGGAATTTGCCCGACCGAGCAGGCCAGGATACTTTTTCAGACGAGCAGGTCTTACACAGGAGCCAATCGACTTTGAGATCCATTGCCCAAACCCAAACTGCGATCTCAACAAGATATCATGGTTCGAGCTTGTTCCAAGCGAGACAGAAGTCATGGCTCCAATTTTGCCCGCTTTCGCCATACCCGGAAGGAATGGTGTCGGATATGGTGTGCCTATCCCTGCCTACACCGTTGACGATCAGGTATACGGTCGCTGTCCATCTATGGTTGTCGGCACTGTCGACAAATTTGCTAGGCTCGCATTCGAGCCTCGAGCAGCAGCCCTCTTCGGGTACGTAACCCGCTACAACATTGATTGGGGCTACTTCCGAGACAGTGTACCTCCAGAAACAGGCAACATGAAAATGGGCAGGAGCTACCCAGCTTTAGGATTTGATCCTCCAAACTTGATCATTCAAGATGAGCTTCATCTGATTGAGGGTCCGCTTGGAACAATGGTTGGGCTGTACGAGTGTGGTTTCGAAATTCTCGCCAGCCTCAACAAGAATGGCACGAATGTCATGCCTAAGTATGTGGCCTCGACCGCGACGATAAAGCAAGCAGATTCACAGGTCAAAGCACTTTTCAACCGCCAGCTTGCTCAATTCCCACCGCCCGGTCTTTCCGTTGACGACAGCTTCTTTGCAATCTCGCGTGAACCCCACCCCTTAGAAAGCGCTCTTCCGGGAAGGCTATACCTTGGTGTTTGCGCTCCCGGACGCGGAGCCCAGACACCCATAACTCGAATCTGGGCGGCTATCCTTCATGAAATGGCGGAACTCCGTCGGTTGAGAGGGAGCTCAGACCGTGAGGTCGACCAATTCTGGAGCCTCGTCGGTTACTTCAATGCAAAACGCGAACTTGCAGGTGCCTTGGGACTTTACAGGGCAGACATTCAAGAGCGCCTTCGCGTTTTGGCGGCTCGTACAGGCCGCCAGAGCCGTGGGCCGCTCCACTACATTGAACTTTCCGGAAGAACCGAATCATTTGAAATACCGGGAAAGCTTGATAGACTGGCCAAGTTTCCTGACAACGATGTTGACGCCTTGTTTGCTACATCCATGTTCGGAACAGGTGTCGATGTTGAGAGACTTGGCCTCATGGTGGTGCATGGCCAGCCAAAGACAACTGCCAACTATATTCAGGCAACGGGTAGAGTTGGAAGGCAGATTGGAGGACTCATTATCACGTTTCTCCGCGCGACCCGACCACGGGATCTCGACCATTATGAATTCTTTATCGGTTATCACCGATCTCTATATCGCCATGTGGAGCCCATTACAGTGTATCCCTTTTCACCTAGGGCCCGCGAACGGGGTCTAGGCCCGATAAGCGTCTTCGTGCTCAGAAACGCACGCAACATCTCAGGAGTATCAGTTTCGCCTTATTGGGCCTTTGAAGACGCTGACATACAGGGAAGGGTTAGACGCAGCGGATCGCGCATAATGGCAATGCGGAGACGGTCCCCTGAAGTACGTGCTCTGGTCGATGCCATTGAATCACGTGCAAGAGCCCAGCCCGTAGGAAGGAATCCGGGAGCCGATGTCTGTAGAACGGAAATTGTCTCAGAACTCGACCGCTGGGAAGCATTCGCACTCCAGCGGCAGAGAGAACTAGTTTACTACGAGAGTACCATGAGGAAGGAACCACATCTGCCGGTCGTTCTCGGAGATCCGGGGCATGAGGAGAGGCGTCTTCCCCAAGTTTTCAAGAACGCCCCGCAATCGCTCAGAGAAGTGGAAGCGACTACGACTTTCGACGATGAGGTGTAGTTCATGGGACAATCTATCAGACCATCTCAGTTCATTCTTAGCTATGGCGTCGGCAGCATCATCGAAGCTCCGAAGGGCCCGAGACTAGTCCCGACCTTTGACCGGTGGGACCTGACCCGCACCTTCTTCTCCAGCGGTACAGTTGCAAGATTCAGGATAGAGGACCGCAACGCGAGCGCCCAGCTGAATGGGGGAGAAATATTTGAGATACCCACAAATCCACAGTTCGATCTGTCGACGGCGCAACCGCTATTCAGAACTTTCCGTTTTCCGCAATGGGCTCTTTGCCAGCAACACACAATTCTATACAGACTCGGTGCGCACGGGGAGAGTAACTGCCCGATGTGCGCCGGCAGAGTCGGAGACATGCAGCATGAAGCTATCCGCTTCGTTCGAGCGTGCCCCAACGGTCATCTTGATGATGTTGACTGGCGAGGAACCGTTCATAGCGGAAGGGCGTGTGACGGTGACACATTCGACTGGATCGAGGAAACAGGTAGCGATCTAAAGAGTGTGCAGATACGTTGTAGGACCTGTCGTGCTGAGGCGAGCCTGCTGGACATATACTACCGCACTTCTGCTTGCTCAGGCTATTTTCCAGAGGAAGGAAGAGCCGAGCCTTGTGATGAGGAGGCTTCAGTCGTCCTTAGAAGCGCTACGAGCCTCAGGATTGCAGAGGTTGTAACCTCAGTTACTATTCCACCACCAGCGCTCAGAATTCATACTCTGCTGTCGCAACCGGCAATCGGCAGGGGTCTTCTAGGTCTAGCTGCATCCAGCAAGGATCCAAAAAGAAACCTTCTAGATAATCTAAGAACAATTTCTGCAAGTCTTCCCGACCAAATTGATCCGGCAACAATAGAAGAAATTGAGCGGATTCCTGCAGACGAGGTCGCGCAGGCTATCAGTGATCTTCTTGCTCCTGCGAATGTCTCAAAATCAATGGAGCAGGTAAAAGAAGAGGAATTTGCGGCTTTGCAAGATGCGACAGAACGAGGTTACCCACTACGAGCCTCCACTGGGCCCCTCTTTGAAGTGGACCGCAACGCCGTGACGAGACTAACCCATCGCTCTGGGCTTTCATTCCGAATTACTCCGGTCAAACGCCTAGCCGTCGTCATGGTTCAGAGAGGATACAGGCGGCCAGTGAGGGGCCCGACCTACCCCGACGGACGGCCGATACCGCTTGTCGAAACATTCTATGAGAAAGATGGAAGGCGATGGTACCCAGGTGTAAAGCTTCAGGGTGAGGGTATTTTCATCGATCTGCCTTCCGGCTTCCCTTCCTTCGACGAGCGTCGAGCCGAACTCTGGCTCGACTTAGAGAGAAGGGTGACCGGACTACCGGAAGCTTACCTCTTCCATCCGCTTTTTGTTTGGTGGCATACGCTTTCCCACCGCATCATTAATGCTCTTTCAATTGACTCCGGCTACTCTTCAGCTGCTATCCGCGAGCGCGTTTACTTCAGATATGGGCCGGCGACACACAGACCCTTAGGCGGACTTTTGCTCTACACCTCCCAGCAAGGAGGCGATGGCAGTCTCGGTGGACTTATCGCGCTTTGTGAGCACACCGAATTCTGTCGAGTAATGGCGGCAGCTGAGAGGAACATCGATGCCTGCTCGAATGACCCGCTTTGTTCCGAGCACCTAGAACGTAATAACGGCGCCGCCTGTTACGCCTGCCTCTTGATTTCCGAAACTTCTTGCGAATTTCATAATACCTATCTCGATAGACTTCTTCTTGCTCAGAGTTTGAGAGGGCGGTTGCCATGAACGGTTCTGCCCAGCCTGAGAGATTGACATTGGCGGTGACAGGGACTGCATGGATGGGCGGCGGAGTCGGGTCAGTTCAGTCGGCAATCGAGGAATTGCTTAGCAGAGCGGACAATGAGATTCAAATTGCGGTATACGATATGACGGCCGGCGCTGAAGAATTCCTTAAGAGGTTAGCAACATGTCTTGCACGAGGCATACGCGTTACCATGATTGTCAATAGGTATTATCAGAAGCCATCTTTCATCATAGAGAGACTGGACGAAATGGCAAGAAAGTTCCCATATTTAGAGCTACTTGACTTCCGACCTAAGAATGACTCAGAAGACTTGCATGCAAAGATACTTGTGATTGACCGGCGAGAGGCGCTTGTAGGATCCGCAAATCTAACTTGGAAGGGTCTTGTGGGAAACCACGAGCTTGCCGTGGTAATTTCTGGATCTACAGCATCGAAGATTGCTGGACTTGTGGACAAGCTCTGCGGTGATTCACGTGTGATCAGAGTTGGAAAGTGAGTGACCTTGCAGGCGCCGGAGAGGGCTCAGGAGATTCACCTTTTTCCCTTACTCGTCAAAGAATTCCCGACAATGGCCAAGAGCTACAGAGAGAATCTCTCTGCGCTATCGACCTTCGGCACTGAAAATCCTTATATCTGCTGGTATGAGGATGATTCTGGCAATCTCTTTTTTCGGTTCAATCTAGACATGCCTGCACTCTTCATTCTCTCCGAGCCACTGTCGCGATTCCAAGCGTACAAGCGCTATATTATTCCCATTAACGAAGAGCGCAAATTCTATGCCGACCTAGGACTTATCCCTGCTTATTTTGCAAATCTGAATAGGGTCTCCTGCATCAACCTTTGGGGAACTCAAGCTTCTAGGTTCTTCGCGCCCTATTCGCAGCCTCTAAGAGGGGAGGAGGACATTGTATGGAGGCTCGATCCCGAAGCATCCGGACCGGCACAATTCTCAAGCATGAACTTTATTCTGAAGCAGAAATCGATCGAGAACGAAATACCGGCTCCGATAAGGAACGCCCTCTCCGACTACTTCAAGTACGCTTTCTGGTCTTTCCCGAGACCCGGCTTCGGGTGCAATGCACACGTCATTCACTCAAGAGAAAGCATCAAACATATTCTGAAAGTTGCAAAGAGCCTTTACTTCATCAATAGAATCCATGAGCCACGCATGGAGCGTCTCGCTCCCTACTATTCGGCATGGGTTCAGCGAGTAGAGCTGGGCACCATAAATCGGCGGGGGGAGTTCATAACATTTTGGACATATGTAGCCAGAGACGTGGTGCAGAAGATCAAGGATGAAGTTGCAGCCGAAGACTATGGCAAGCTCCTGATCAACGGACTGGTATATGAATTCAAAGACAAGGTTGATCGCCCATCGGGAGGACTTCGCCTTCTTTCTGTCGTTGCTGACTTTCTCCCAACTGATGTGGATGTATTCAAATCACTCGCTGGTCTATCCGCAGTCGAACGCTTCCATCTCGACCCCGAAACACTAGGACCCATAGGGTCCGTTAGTGATTTACGTGCCCAAGTTGAGAGGAGGTACAGTCACTTTGAGCGACGAATCCCATACACGGTATCGTTATTCGACAGAATTGGAAGACCATTTGAGTTTATCATTGACGAGCTCTTTCCTCTGTTGGTCAAAGATGGCCATCTTGTGTTCTTCGTGCACCCGATTATCCTCAGCGCTCTCCTCAAGCTCGGTATGGAGTGCGTCATTCAGGAGAAGGACACAGTGGCACTAGTCAATTTCATCCGACTTCTGGAGAAGCTCAGGGCCGAAAGGCGAGGACGAGTGCGTTTCACCGATGAGGCAGAATACTTCAGGAAACTGGGGATTGATTTTCCCTCTCTCTTGAGCGTCTTGGTCTCAACTATCTGCGGGATTCAGCTATCCAAGCTACTGTGCAAACACTTTTGACGTCCGCCAATGTTGTATCAAGCCTCAGGATGTCCGATAGGCTAAAAAGGCTTGAGGCAGAATTCAATTCATAGAGAGCTAAAATTTGGCAGCGATTCAGCCAACCCAAAGGCAGTCTGAATTTGTCTCGCGGCTAGTAGCTTGGGGAAGTAAGAATCGTAGAGACTTCCCGTGGAGGCGCACAGAAGACCCTTACAACGTGTTTGTGGCCGAATCTCTGATCCAGAGGACGAGAGCAACTCAGGTCGAACCTACCTATTCAAAATTCTTGGAGAAATGGCCGAACATCGAGTCTCTTTCGAAAGCCACGCAATGTGACATCAGGCACGTAATCTGGACGCTTGGGCTCGACTACCGTGTGAGTCGTATTCGTAAGCTTACAAAGGAGATTGTGAAGTTGTTCGCAGGCAGAATTCCTGATAGCCTTGCAGAACTCAAGCGGCTTTACGGCAAGGGCTTCGGCGACTATATGGCGCACGCTATACTTTGTTTTGCATTCGGCCAAGACGTGCCTGTGGTAGACAAGAACGTCGAGAGGATTTTGAAGAGAGTATTCTCGATCGAGACCCGCAAGGACGGGCACAGGGACCGTAAGCTCTGGAGATTTGCCGCAAGACTTGTACCCAAAGGAAGAGCGAAAGATTACAACTGGTCTCTGCTAGATTTCGGAGCTCTTGTTTGTACTCCCAACAATCCGAAGTGTCCAACGTGCCCTCTTCTTGAAATTTGCGATTATGGAAGAGAGAGGACGGGTGGACTAAATCCTGTTTAGGACTATTATTTTCCCATCCTTTCCGATATTCAGCTCATTCTGATAATTGAATACCCGGACAAACACATTCTCAAGCCGCACGGTGTCGCCGACTCTCACTCTGTCTATTTGGTCCCGCCACAAGTTCAGCCGTATGGAGCCTGTCCTATCTTCCAAGGTTGCAGCCGCAACTCTGGCAGGACCGAACTTGGTCGTAACAGTCTGCACTTCCTCTACTCGTGTTATTTTGCCAATGATAGTGAGATTCCGCATGTCCTGCCTGATATCGACTATGTTGATTGTGGAAAAGTGCTCGCTCATTTGGCTCTTAATACCTCACAGTGCACTACAGGGAGCTTCAGCGGCTCAAGGAGGGGCTTGATTGCTAGGGCAATCGCCCTAGCGAGCAGTGGAGGAACTGCGTTGCCTATCTGTTTGAACTGTTGCGTCATTGGTCCTATGAATCGGTATCTGTCTCGGAAAGACTGTAATCTAGCAGCCTCTCTTGGAGTGAAGGATCTCGCTTGGTCACGGTCTGGATGGACATACATCAGACAATCTTTCTCCATGTGCGCTAGAATCGCGCTCGAAGGCCTGTCCCAGCGCTGCTTCTTTATCTTGTCGCCGAAAATATCTGACCTGTAAGGTCTCAACTTCTTCGGCAGCTCTATCATCTTCTGCCCTGGCTCTAACATCCTGAAGAGCTTCCTATCACGCTCGCTGTGCTTTCTCGCTACATGGTTGTAAAGCTTCGAAGAGCCTTTACGGGCCCATCTCTGGTAGGGGGTTACGTCAGGATTGGAGGGGTAACTCATTTCATCCTCGCCTTGACCGGGCTCAAGAGGAGGTAGGTCTGAGATCGCGTCGAAGACGGTCTGATACGGTCTCGGTTCACTCGTGCTCTCCTCGGGCATAGCTTGGACAGTTCTTAATGGGTCGAAGCTGGTTTTCTTTGGAAACGGGTTGGCTACGCCGATCCTGTTCCCGATGAAGATGGCCCTCTTTCTCATCTGCGGAACTCCATAGTGCGCTGAATTCAGAATGTTGACTTCAGTTTCATATCCAATTTTTTGAAAGTCTTTCAAGACATGGTCCTCTACTCGGCCCTCCTCGAACGAGGCCATCCCCAGAACGTTTTCCATGACGAAGAACTGGGGTCTCACTACATTGACAATTCTGACGAAATGCTTGTAGAGCCTGTTCCTCTTCTCGTCGATGAAGCGTTTTCTGTTGTTATGCTTTCTCAGGTGGTTAATTTTGGGTCGGCCGATCAAGGAAAAGCTTTGGCAGGGAGGCCCGCCCACAACAACATCGACTCGTCCCCTGATTTTTAGATTTCTGATGTCGTTCAGAATAACCAGTGTGCCATCTTGGTGGAAATTATAATTGAGAGTCTCCCAACCCCATCTGTCATTGTCGATTACGGCAACTATTCGATAGCCTGCTTCCCTAAAACCTTGACTAAATCCACCCGGTGCGGCAAAGAGGTCGAGCACCGATGGGGGTTTAACTGAAACTCGTTCAGTAACCCTTATCACATGGATCACTAAGACTGTTTTTTCGACATGGTTCTACTTCGTTTCTTGCACTTTATTCAGAAGTTTAAGAGCCACCTGTACAATCTCAGGGACCTTCAGGGTACCCAGCTCCTCCTTGCTCTCGACGTAATTCATAATACGGTGAGCCTTGAGATTAGCTTCCCTCATGTAAGGCTTGACAATCACTAGCAAATGGTCCAACAAAGCACGCTGATCGTAGACAAACTCGTTCCTCTTGAGATTGAGAGTACCCAGAAGACGCCCGAAGTCTTGAGGCCTGTTGTGATCGATGTCCCACCAAAGCGGTCTATGCCGCGGATACTTCGTCTCAAGAATGTTGTACACAAGATTTTCTATGAGTTTTCGTGATAGAATAAGGGTGGCATTAGGAAGACCGGATGAGTAGCAATCATTTATCTCGCTTTCGAGCCTTCTATAGAATACCTCAGGGTAAGATCTGCCAAAGTCCAGTAAGATCTCTTGTACGGCTTCGATCTTGGGAACCTTGAGCTTGGGCAAGACCCTGCGTGGGCCTCTCCTTCTCTTACCCTCAATCTCTTTCCTTGCTTCTGCAAATGCCTTGATAGAATTTTGCAGAAATGTTGATAGGTCATTGTAGGCCGCGTTGTTCACGAGTCCCTCACGGGTGGTGATATCGATTAAGTCCGGATTGTCTTTCTTGGCGATTTCCACATAACCGAAAACCTGATTGTTGCCAGGGTAAACTGAGGGGTTATTGACTCTTAGTTTGTCCAAGCCAATCCAGTCATTGCCAGAATCTCCGTATGGTTTAACCTTCAGTTTGTCACGGTAAAGCTTGATTCCAGACCACAGCTTGAGAGACTCCATTACATTATCAAAATCGCGTGGATCGTACTCGCTTTTCGTACGGTAGTAGAACCACAGATGCAACTCGGCAGGACCACAACTTAAGTTCGGTATTCTATAATTCCATTTTCTTTCCTGTCTGTACCGTGATTTCAATCGGAATAGAATCGTTCCATCTCTCTCAAGGTGTCCGGAAAAGAGGTAGATCGCCTTCCTGAGAAAGCTTGCACGAACCTTTCCGGTGTATGCGGGAAACTCAGGAGCATTGACTATCACATCAAACTTCTCGATCCTCCCTACTGGCGGCAGTAGAAGCTCGATGTCCTTTCTTAGAGCAAGCATTCTCTCATCGGTCCATCTCTCCCGTAGTCCCGTCAGCTCGATCTTGAGGCCGTGAAGTTTCGGCTTCTTTGGGATTGACGTAAATCTATTCGAAATTTTCTCAAAAAGCGCATTAGGAGTAAGATACTGATCCCAGTCTATTACAAGTCTATAGGCGGTACTTTCGCCCTTCACTCCGGTTTCAATATCAACACAGTGCGCTAGGCTATCCAAGCCAAATCTTGCTATGCCCTTCTCACCAATCTTTCTTCGATTGAATCTTTTTGAGTACGGGTCTTCCATTTTGTTAGTAGTCCCCGGTTTCATCCACTTCGTCTCGATGTCTTCGCGGTTCATTCCATTGCCGTTGTCTTCCAGAGTGATCTTGCCATTCAGAGTTTTCGTGTTCTCGAAGGTAGTTGTAACCGTTGTTGCATCCTCGTCATAACTGTTTTTTATCAGCTCCAGAAGAGCCACATTCGGATTTGATACAGATTCTCTGCCCAGAAGCTTTACGAGCCGACCGGTTGATTGAAAATACAGACCGCCCAAGTCCTTCTCATAAAGAGTTTTGGACAAGGTCCTTCTGATTAATTGTTTATTTTATGCATATTAATTATGTTGTTGCGGTCCACTGGTACCTCGCGGTACGAGGCCATTCACGCGGTCTTTAGTAGTTACAAGAATCGATAACTTCCGATAAAGCTGCTGAGGACCTCATGATCGATTACCCTTCGCAGCCGGGTTTGTATGCGCATCTCGGACAAGGCATTCGACGGCGAGTCCGAAAGCTTCTGGAAGCTTGAAACCGCAATTATCACAGACGGTCAAAGCGTCTCCTTCGTGGAACTTGTGATCGGCTTCTCTGCAGATTCAAATGCTTCCCCAGAATCTTTCCCTTTCAGCAGATTTTTTTTCCTGTTAGATGATTTCTATAGCTTCTTTTCTGACATAAGGCCATCCCAGTGTTGGAAAACTTTTCCGCATTTCGAACAGGTTATCCAGAACCCTAGTTCAAAGCATCTCGTTCAATTTCACTTTTCTTTTGTTGCGAATCCATCCTATGACCATGCAGCCATCGTGGCCTGATTCCCCGACGCTTGTAGAGCATTAGAAGGTTTTGGTCAGTCATTAGCGTGTAGTCACGCATAGGGTTGTCCGGCGAAGGCCAGCCTCATCGATAGAAGGAACTGATCCTCTGTCTCACTTGAGAAGACATCTCTCTACTTGAACTCTCCAGCGCCGCAGACATTACATATGCTTAACCAAACCGACCACCTTTAAAGATTGAATTTCACCCAGTTGTACTCGTCCAACAGTTTAGGGATTGTTGCTGCTCTGCTCTTGCACTCGGACACAAGACTTGGAAAAACGGAATTCATTGGTATATTTCGCATTAGCGAATATTCACGTATAAGAGCATCAGCGAATGATTTCATATGCCGCATAAATCTTGCATAGCCTACCTCATTGTCAGAGTAGCCATAGCCGTGCCTAATGTTTCTATCCGACATCATAAAGAATCTCGGATTGACTAAATGAAGTATCTTCGATGTTGCAGTAGCGCCGACTGTTTTCGCTCCAGCTCGAACGGATGCTATTCTTCTAAAGACGTTTTTGATGTCGTCGAGATGATCAACAAGAGAATCGAAACTTACTTCTTCAAGGCGATAACTTTTGAACTTCAAGAGCGATTCTGAATTCTCTCTAAGAGTTCCTGCTAGGCTTGAAGTACAATCATAACTAAGCCGACACTTCCACTGATTTAGGAATTCCAATATGCATATCGTTCTTGAGTCATCAATTTCCGCTAGATTATCCCAAATATCAAGTCGATTCAGAATCTGACGATACGAATCTTCCAATGCATATACGGAGCCTTGGTATGCTTGAACTTTTCTTATGAAATCGTCAATATCAATATCTGTCATCTGTATCACGTCATCTTACCGTCGAGAACGAATTGCAAGTCCCGTACCAGTTGCCTAAAGTTCCGATTCGCAAGGCTTTCTATTCTAGGCCACTTTTCAATCCAGACATCGCAGCGTGAACCGATCTCGATTGGGAACTTGCGACCCATAAAACGGCAAATTCGAAGCGTTTGAAAATACTCTCTTTTGATATTGGCAGCTTCCTGCGTCGAGCCGCCAAAGGCGTTGAGAAGCGTGAACAATGCACTTCTCCCTAACGCGAAAATTGTGGGCGGTTGGATTAACACAATCTCCTGCGCCAAATGTTTCGCTGAATGTGCAAGCAGTTGCCAAGGCGGGTTCCCATTCTTCTTCAGGTCCCGTCTCCTAGAGCAGGCATAGTTGAATGTTGGGAGAA
>Ga0315307_1000444_pt1 | contig 17763 bp, 16 predicted proteins | sample TDP2_MG_FD_203079 | JGI IMG/M metagenome (GOLD analysis project Ga0315307, IMG submission 203079) | Freshwater sediment microbial communities from Lake Towuti, South Sulawesi, Indonesia - TDP2 | ecosystem: Environmental > Aquatic > Freshwater > Lake > Sediment | place: Indonesia: South Sulawesi...
CATCTGTCGTCAACCTTCTGCATTATAGGGCCACAGTGGAAAATGCCGATGCCCTTGAAATCGACGGGCGGCTTCCCACCTTTTTGATGAATCTCAAGGGCCTTGAGGTGGGCCTCGTCCCTTGCGGTTATGACCGTCCCTGTCACGTAGACGAGGTCGCCCATCTTCAGCTTCCTGATCTCCCGTTCAGGTACCGGCGTCTTCAGATGATACTCCATGATGAACACTCCTCTGATCTACTCGCATCCGGATTTAAGCCCTAGCGTCTAACCATGTGGATGGTTCGCTATTGAAGGCCAAGAGATGAGCGAGCCTTCATCGTAGATTTTTAACTTTAGCCCTTCTGCCTCTCGGACTCGGCTTTCTCATCCATTGTGACAGCGGAGTACACCAGAATAATGAAGGTAAAAATTGGAATCAGCACATTGACGAAATCGCCCTGAGTCACCCCGTAGAATGCGTAAAAGGCGTTCACCGCCGCGAATATCATTATAATCGATGATAAACGGGAAAGTTCCAACTCGGGATCCGACCTCCCTTTTTATAATATAGCGTGTTTTTTAAGCTTCTCGCCCATTTTATAACCCGCGTTCTCATTAGGATTCATTTCCTTTGGGTAACGCGTTTATTGGGCTTAGTTGCCTACCTAAAGGTTTGTTCATTTGAAAAAGTATAAAATGATCAACGTATACCCCTAAGGGATGTCAACCGGAAAGCCAGGGCTTTACTACACTTTCAAACCTGAGAACGCTTCCTTCAAGGCGAAGGTGGGGGAATTGAGTGGCGAGAGCCTAGACCTCTGCTTCCAGTGCGGCGCCTGCAGTTCTGGGTGCCCCCTCACAGCCGAGATGGACCTCCTCCCGTCGAAGGTCATCAGGTACGCCCAGCTCGGCATCGGCGAGGTCCTTGACTCGAAGACTATCTGGGTCTGCAGCACGTGCTTCAACTGCGAGATACGCTGTCCGAGGGGCATAGACATCGCCAACGTTATGGAGGCCCTCAGGCAGATGGTGTTGAGGAAAAAATACGACAAGTTCAGCCTCGACGATCTCACCCCTGGGGAACTCAGGGAGCTACCCCAGGTCGCCATAATCAGCAACCTCCGTAAGCTCACCGCATAAGGGGACAGAAATGAAGCTGTCATACTATCCCGGATGTACCCTGAAGACCACCGCCAAGAGCTTTGACGGGTCAACAATCGCCTCAGCCAGGGCCTTGGGCATCGAACTCGTTGAGCTTCCGAGGTGGAACTGCTGCGGAACTGTGCACTCCCTGGCCAAGGACGACGTGATGCACTACCTGGCCCCCATAAGGAACCTCATCAGGGTGGAGGAGATGAACTCCCAAGGGCTGGTGGACGAGAAGAGAGCGGTCACTCAGTGCGCCATGTGCTACAACACTCTCAAGAGGGCCAATGCAGCCGCGAACGACGACACGGAGAAGATGAAGAAAATAAGGGACGTTATGGATGAGGAGCCAAAGTACAGCGGCGGGGTAGAGGTGACCCACTTTCTCGAGGTTCTTCGAGGACTTGGTTGGAGTAAGATCTCGGATAGGGTCGTGAAACCGCTCAAGGGGTTGAAGGTTGCTCCTTACTATGGGTGCCTCCTGCTTAGGCCCAGGGGCTTCGGCATCGATGATCCTGATAATCCTATGGTAATGGAGAGCCTCCTCGAAACCCTCGGAGCCGAGGTCGTCGACATCCCATTCAAATCCAAGTGCTGCGGCGCATACCACACGGTCCATATGAAGGAGGTCGTCGCCGACCTTAGTCATCGGATACTCACACAGGCGTCTGATGGAGGTTCCGACCTGGTAGCCACTGCGTGCCCGCTCTGCGAGTTTAACCTCGGGAGCAGGCAGAAGGAGATGAAGAGCTGCTTCCGGGGCTTCAAACAGATTCCAGTTGTCTATTATACACAACTCATGACCCTTGCCTTTGGCCTAGGGGAGGAGGCATCGGCCTTTGGGCTGAATGACCCTGATCCGAGGCCCTTGCTTAAGGAGAGGGGGTTGCACTAGGAGGAATTTAAATGGGTATGGATGAATCGGGTATGATCACCATCTACGTGATGGGGAAGAAGCACAGGGTGCCGGCCGACCTAACGATAATGAAGGCCATGGAGTACGCCGGCCACCAGTTTAGACGAGGGGCCGGATGCCGTGGGGGCTTCTGCGGGGCGTGCTCGACAATCTATCGGAAGAAGGGCAGCTACAAACTGCAAGGTGCCCTAGCGTGCCAGAAGATGGTCGAGGATGAGATGTACATCGCCCAGATACCCTTCAGCCCCGCCGAGAAGAAGACCTACAACGTCGACGAGCTCAAGGCCGACGCAAACACGTTCTTGGAGTACTACCCTGAGATAGCCCGGTGCCTCTGCTGCAACACCTGCACCAAGGCCTGCCCCCAGGACATCAAAGTCATGGACTACGTCCAGGCGGCCCTGCGGGGGGACATACAGGAGGCGGCGAAACTGAGCTTTGACTGCCTGAGCTGCGGCCTCTGCGCCGTGCGATGCCCGGCGGAGATTGTGCCTTACAACATAGGACAACTCGCACGACGCCTCTACAGCAAGTACGTGATGGGGCCAACGGAGCACGTTCTAAAGCGAGCCAGCGAGGTTGAGGAGGGCAGATTCGACGATGAGATCAGTGGGCTCAAGAGCCTTGACAAGGCGGAGCTACAGAAGCTCTACGAGGCGAGAGACATGAAGGTGTGAGAAATGAGCGGCTATCCAGAGTACATGCAGGAATCGCTCAGGCTAGTAGAAAAGACGAGGCCCGAGCGCATCGGCAAGGCCTTTCCCTTCATGAAAACGGAGGAGAAGCAAAAGATCCTGAAGGACTGGCATCCAGATTTCAAGGAGGGCACAAAGCGCATGCTCAAGATCGGCCCAAGCAAGGGCCAGCTCATGCCAAATGAGGTGGTTGACATACTGGAGTCTCACCCCCTTATCGGCCCAGGGGATATAGACCTCAGCGACATAGCCTACGACGTTGACGTCCTGATAATCGGCGCTGGGGGTGCTGGCATGAGCGCGGCCCTCCTCGCGCAGGAGAGCGGGCTAGATATAGACCGGATCTTAATGGTTCAGAAGCTCCGTCTTGGGGACGCCAACTCGAAGATGAGCCAGGGCGGCATCCAGGCGGCTGATGGCGTCGATGACAGCCCCACCCGGCACTATCTTGACATCATGGGAGGTGGGCGATTCACCAACAACCCCGACCTAGTCGAGATCCTCGTGAAGGACGGCCCCAACGTCATAAAATGGCACGAGTCGCTGGGCGTCATGTACGATAAAAACCCCGATGGGGCGATGAAGGTCGAGTCGGGTGGTGGGACATCTCGCAAGCGGATGCACAGCTGCAAGGATTACACGGGCCTCGAGATCACTCGTGTACTCCTCGATGAGTTCCTTAACCGCGAGATTCCATATCTAGAGTTCACGCCTGTTGCAGAGTTGATTACCGATGAGATGGGGCAAGTAGCCGGCGCTGTCCTTTGGGACATGGACTCCGATGAGTACCTCGTTGCCCGAGCAAAGTCCACGGTTCTGGCCACAGGAGGCTTTGGGAGGCTCCATATCCAGGGGTATGCGACCACGAACCACTACGGCTCCACGGCTGACGGCGTAGTTCTGGCGTACCACGTCGGCGCTTCCCTGCGCGACCTGGACTCGACCCAGTTCCACCCGACCGGCGCAGCGTTTCCGGAGCAGATCGTCGGCCAGCTGTGCACCGAGGCGCTGCGGGGGCGCGGGTCTCAGCCCGTGAACAAACACGGCGAGCTGTTCGTCCACCCCCTGGAGACCCGCGACGTCGAATCGTCGGCCTACATCCGAGAGTGTTACGAGAGGGACAATGGCATAGTCACGCCAACGGGTATGCGTGGGGTCTGGCTCGACACGCCACTCATAGATATCATCCACGGTCCCGGAACCGCCGAGCGGGAGTTCTCCGCCATGAACAGGATGTTCGGGAAGTTCAACATCGACATCCGCAAGGAGCCGATGCTCGTCTTCCCCACACTTCACTACCAGAATGGGGGTGTGGAGATAAACACCCGGTGTGAGAGCAACATCCCGGGGCTGTTCGCGGCTGGCGAGGTTTGCGGGGGCATACACGGCAAGAACAGGCTCATGGGCAACTCCCAGCTCGACCTATACGTCTTCGGCAGAAGGGTTGGAGTCTTCACCGCCGAGAGGGCGAAGAAGGCCCGAGTCGGCAAACTCACGCTGAACCACATCGACCGCTATGAGAGGTGGCTCGCTGAAGCTGGCATCAAGACCGATAGAAGGGCGCCCCTACTGCTCCCGGAGTACAGAGGCAAGAAAACACTGGAGCATCAGCTGAAGCTGTTGTAGGCAGTGAGATAGATGAGTGAAGGCCTGAGAATCGGCGTATGGATCTGCGAATGCGGCGGGAACATAGGCGATGTGGTCGATGTCAAGAGTGTAGCGGAGGCACTGAAGAAGGAAGCCGCCTACGTCGATGAGGAGCGCTACCTATGCTCAAGCCAATCCATCGAAGCCATTAAGGGCGCCGTGAAGAGGCAGAGGCTCGACAGGGTCGTCCTCGCCTGCTGCACACCGAATATGCACAGGGAGACCTTCAAATCGAACCTCGAAGAGGTCGGTCTGAACCCAGCCCTTTTCGAGATGGTGAACATCAGGGAGCAGTGCAGCTGGGTGCACAAGGAGGACCCGGAGGGTGCAACGCAGAAGGCCCTAGACCTCATAAGGGGCGCCATCGCCCGCGCGAGGGAGTCGACGCCTCTCGAGTCCAAGAGGATGAAGGTGTCGCCCGAGGTACTTATCATAGGAGGGGGGGTCGCCGGCATAACTTCCTCGCTCAGGCTCTCTGAGTATGGGCTGAAGGTACACCTGGTGGAGAGGGGGCCCAGCATCGGCGGCCACATGATCCAGTTCCCAAAGGTCTTTCCCACGCTTGACTGCAGCCAGTGCATCTTGACGCCGAAGATGGCGGCCGTCAATCAAAGCAGGAACATCGACCTGATCACATACGCCGAGGTCTCGGATGTCTCAGGCGTTCCAGGAGACTTCGATGTCAAGGTCAGGCTCAAGCCCCGGGGCGTGGATGTGGAGAAGTGCATCGGATGCGGCGCCTGTAGCAGGGTCTGTCCCACGGAGGCGCCGAGCGAGTACAACGAGGGCCTCGGCAAGAGGAAGGCCGCATACATACCCTTCCCCCAGAGCGTACCGAGCGCGTACACCGTAGACTTCGACCATTGCATTAGGTGCGGCCAATGCGCCAAGATCTGCCCAAGAAAGGCCATAGACCTCGACGACAAGGGCAGGGAGATTGACCTCAACGTTGGCGCCATCATTCTGGCCACGGGATACGAGCTCCTCGACATAGGAACCCTCGCAAACTACGGGTACGGCAAGTATCCGAACGTGGTGACGAGCCTCGAGATGGAGCGCATCCTGGACGTAAACGGCCCAACGATGGGGCAGCTCGTCGTCCCTGAAACCAAGATGGAGGTCAAGAGCGTCGCCTATGTGCTGTGCGCCGGCTCCAGGGACACGGAGGTCGGCAGGCCCTACTGCAGCAAGGTGTGCTGCCTGTACGCCCTCAAGCAGGCCCAGCTCCTGAGGGACAGGGGCGTGGATGTCTGGATCCACTACATCGATGTCCGTGCTCCGGGGCGCAGGTATGAGGAGTTCTACCGGACGACCCAAGACAAGGGTGCCGTTTTCGTCAAGGGGAAGGTCACGGAGATCGTTCCGCAGGGTGGGCAGGTCCTCGTCAGGGGGGAGGACATGATGATAAACAGGATGGTGGAGAATCCCATCGACCTCGTTGTGCTCTGTCCGCCCCTCGTAACCACGGAGGACACGCTGAAGCTCGCTGAGATGCTCAGGGTCCCTGTGGATGAGGACAAGTTCATCCTGGAGCGCCACCCGAAGCTCGATCCGATGGCGACGAAGAGGGACGGGATATTCGCCGCGGGCACCGTCATCGGCCCAAAAGACATCCAGACCACGACGGCGGAGGCCGAGGGCGCGGCCATGAAGGCTGTCAACTTCCTGTCCGCCGAGAGGATCATTGAGCCCAACAAGGCATTCCTGGTCGACCCAGCCCTCTGCGACGGATGCGGCAAGTGCGTTGACGTTTGTCCCGATTCGGCGATCGCCCTGAAGGACGAGAAGCCCGTCGTCAAAGAGATCATGTGCACGGGCTGTGGAGCCTGCGTACCCGCGTGCCCCCATAACGCCCTCGATCAGCAGGGCCTCACCGACGCCCAGCTGAAGGCGCACATCAGGGGCGTCCTGGAATCTTCGGAGGCTGAGATCAAGATCCTCGCCTTCGTCGAGAAAGAAGTGGCCTACACAGCAGTCGACCTCGCAGGCCTCGCCAGGCTCATCTACCCCAGCAGCGTCCGCATAATACCGTTGCCCTCGCTGAGCAGGCTCAAGCTCGACCACATACTCCACGCCTTCGCCTACGGGGCCGATGGCGTGATGTTCCTAGAGGCGCCAGAGCACGAGGGGCCATACGGTAGGGCTCACATCGTCTCCGAGGAGAGAGCCGACGACTACAAGTGGAAGCTCGAGGACTATGACATCGATAGCGTTCGCCTCTGGTTTAGCAGGGCATATGTCCCCGACTGGCGGAAGCTGGAGCGGGTCTTCAGGACGTTCTATGACACGATCGAGGGCGAGGGCCCCCTGAGCGAGGAGGTTAGAGAGAGCCTCAGGGGAAGAGAGGACTAACCCCCATCCCTTAACGATTTTATACTCCCCTGGCGTAGTTGAGGGGAGGAACATCAGATGAAGGTCGATACGGAGGAGCTTCTTAGGAAAGCCTCAAGGTGGAGCAAGATCGCCCCGCCTTTCCACGCGTTCTATCACGGGAAGGTGGAGGTCATGCCCAAGTGCGCCGTGCGGAGCCTTCAGGACTTCTCGATCTGGTACACTCCGGGCGTCGCCCAGGTCTGCAAGGACATTGAGAAGAACAGGGAGGTGGCGTTCGAGGAGACCAGCAAGTGGAACTACATCGCGGTCGTCTCGGACGGCACACGCGTCCTCGGCCTCGGTGATATCGGCGGCCAGGCCGGCCTGCCAGTGATGGAGGGGAAGGCCCTCATCTTCAAGTACCTCGGCGGCGTGGACGCGTTTCCCATATGCCTTTCCACGAAGGACCCAGATGAGGTCATCCAGGCCGTCAAGTGGATAGAGCCGTCATTCGGCGGCATAAACCTGGAGGACCTCTCCAACCCAAAGTGCTTCTACATCCTCGACCGGCTGAGGAAGGAGATGCCGATCCCCGTCTGGCACGACGACCAGCAGGGGACCGCCGCCGTAATACTCGCCGGCGTCATGAACTCCCTCAAGATAGTCGGCAAGAAGATAAGGGATGCCAAGTTCACTATTATTGGCACCGGAGCAGCCAACACCTGTACGTTCTACGTCTTAGAGGTGGCTGGGGTCAAGCCTAAGAATGTCGTCATGGTGGACAGCACAGGCATCCTCGCCCAGAGCCGTGACGACCTGAAGGGAACCTACAAATGGGATCTCGCCTTGAAGACCAACCCTGAAGGCAGGACGGGGGGCATCAAGGAGGCCATGGAGGGGAGCGACATCGCCATAGCAGCATCGAGGCCTGGTCCAGGCGTGATCACCCCGGACGACATCGAGGGGATGGCCGACGACTCCATAGTCTTTGCGTGCGCCAACCCGATCCCGGAGATCTGGCCGTGGGAGGCGAAGGAGGCCGGGGTCAAGATCATGGCCACTGGCCGCTCTGACTTCCCGAATCAGGTTAACAACAGCCTAGTCTTTCCGGCGATATTCCGAGGCGCGCTCGATGTCCGGGCGAAGACGATCACGGACGAGATGTGCATCGCCTCAGCCACGGCGCTGGCGAAGTACGCCGAGGAAAAGGGGCTCTCCGATGAGTACATACTCCCGACTATGGAGGAGTGGGAGATCTACCCCGGGCAGGCGGTGGCGACGGGCCTTAAGGCCATCAGCCAGGGGGTCGCCAGAAAGAAGCTGAGCAGGCAGGAGCTCTACGAGCGCGCCGAGTCCATCATAAAGAGGACCCAGGACATCGTGACCCTCCTGATGCGCCAGGGCCTCATCCCCGCACCTCCTCCGGAGCCCGCCTGACCCCCTCAACTTTTTTAGACTAACGTTTTTATCCCCCCCTCGTTCATTGAGGGATGGTTGAGATGCCGTACTGCACCGAATGCGGCGGGAAACTCGTCTGGGACAGGAAGCTTAAGCAGTACAGCTGCGAGAGCTGTGGCATGATGTTCACCGAGGAACAGCTGTCCGCCGCTAGAGACAAACTCCACGAGGTGCCAGAGGACGATGAAGAGGCGAGGAGAAGGCGCCACAGCGAGTACCTCGACTGGTGGTTCGCAGACAGGGAAAAAAAGCGAAAGTGACTGAGGCGACGCTGAAATACCTAAGGCTATTTTTAGATGACTTACTCACTCGTCGCGAGGAAAAACGGTAGGGGACGAACCTTTGTTAAGCTTCAATGTCATATGGCATCTTTAGCTGAAATCGAAATGTTCGCCATGACCTAGATTTGTCTCTGTGATGTCTCGTCTCTTTTGTCCGTAATCAGAGGCACAATTTCAGTTGTCAATGTTCGACCTTTTAAGAAAAAGCGTTGAGTGTGCCCCCCATTCGAATGTGCCCCAGAAAAACCCACCAGGAAAAATTAGTCAATGGATCTGCTAAATGCCTTATGAAAGTTACGCTTAATAACCAATGAGAATATTCATTGATCATCAGGAAATCTCTTTAGGGTGCTTAGATGGTTTTTCCCATTGAAAGCGAGGACCGGACGCTCCGTAACCTTCTGATGATGTTCCAAGACCACGCAAGGCTGGTTGTCGAGATCTACAGGAAGGTTCTCGTCATGATCGATTCCCTCGTCAAGGGCGAGGGCGGCGACCTGCGAGGAAGGCTCGACGAGATCGAGAAGGTCCAGCTCGAGTCCCTCGAGATCAAGAGGAGCATCATGAGGGAGCTCCACGAGTCGGGGAGCATTCTCTTCAACAGGGAGGACCTTTTCAGGCTCATCAGCAAGGCAGGGGAGGTCATCGACTACATAGAATCGGTTGGGGTCCACCTCTGGGGCATAAGCGACCGAAAGTGGAAGATCCCTGAAGGTCTTGGAGTCGGCCTCGTCGAGATGGCCGGAGCCGTGCTTGACAGCCTGATAAAGCTGAGAGAGAGTTTGCTTAGCCTTGGTTTCAACTCAGAGCGTTCGCTCAAGCTCACGGACGAGGTAGCTCAGTTAGAGCGGAAGGTCGACACCCTGCACAGGCGCCTCGATATGGCGATTGTCACAAGCGATATGGCTCTCCCCCTCATCCTGACATTGAGGGATGTTTCTACGAAGCTTGAGAATGTGGTCGACACCGTGGAAGCCGAGGCGGACCTCATCAGAATCCTCGCCCTTTAGGGATGACCGCGGTGGGTGAGCTGATAGCAGAGGTCGAGGTCCTTGCAGACAGCAGGCTCATAGTCTGGTCCCACGATGATGGCAACAGGCTGTATGAGACGGGCTATTTTGGTAAGCCGCTGGGGATTGCGAAGCCCAAAGAAAGCTTCGATGCACCCCTCGTCTTGGATCCGATAGAGGGGCTCTACCTCCTAGAAAAGGGCCTGATAAGCGTTGTCTGCGGAGAGGAGAAGCGCAGGGTTGCCTACGAGGAACTCCAAAATATAGCCAGAACGGTCATGGAGGAGCTGGATGAGAAGTACGCGGTCTACCGCGAACTCCGGGAAAGGGGCTTCGTCGTCGCCCCCGGGATTAAATACGGGTGCGACTTCGCGGTCTATGAGCACGGCCCGGGCATCGACCACGCCCCATTCATCGTCCAGGTGAGGAGGTTGGAGGACGGGCTTTCAGCCGCCGAGATTGTCGAGGCCGGTAGGCTGGCGACGACGGTAAGGAAGACCTTTATCATTGCAGTCGTGAGCGGGGAAGACGTGAGGTTCTTTAGCTTCAAGTGGTGGAAGCCATGAAATCCCCATTCTAATCCGTCGGTGGCAAAAGAGTGATTATTTGAATTTCAAAAAGATGGCCTCATTGGCATCGATTTAGATATTAAGATGAATTCATTGAAGACTCTCTATCTATTAAGCGGTGGAGACTTCCTCCATAATTTAGTTTCTTCATGATTTTTAAGTTGGTTTCTCGAATTTATTTTTACGCGTGCGAGCCTCCAACTCTTGCCAAGTCTAAAATTACACGCTCAAAGGTAGAGCACTCACTCGCACGCGTATTTTGCTGATATTTGGTCTCGATCTTTTACAATCGTGACCGAGGATGAGGTGTGTTAATGATAGTAAGTTGTTTTCGGGGCCGGTGTTTTCAGGTTTTAAGGAGGTGTGGTGCTCTCTCTTCGATTAGCTGTCTCATGTCCTCAACCGTTTCTCGGGCAGCCTCGAGGGCAGTGTCTACATCTGAATTTGTAGTTACAGCCGAGACATTCGGGTGGCCCAACACGAAGGATCCTCTGTTCATCATGCCGAGGGAGAAATACCTCGCGAGGAGCGCGTCTCCGGTGGAGGCCGTCCTATGGTCTATGACGTCCTCTTTGGTCCATATAACATGAAAGAATGAACCTAGACCCCCCACGTGGGCGATCAACCCCGCCTCGTTTAGGATGTCCTTAAGGCCGTCCCTCATTCTCCTGCCGAGTTCTGCCAATCTTTTGTAGACCTGTGGCTTCAGCTCCGTCATCACGGCGAGTCCGGCGGCCATCGAAACCGGGTGGGCGTTGAATGTGCCGGAGAAGCCAACCTTGGGCCCCTTGATCTCGAGGGGGACAGCCTCTGGTATCATCAGTGGCTCCATCACCTCTTCGCTCGAAGCGTAGGCGCCCACCGGGAAGCCGCCGCCGATGATCTTGCCCATTGTTGTGATGTCTGGAGTCACGCCGTAGAGCCTCTGTGCGCCTCCGGGGCTTAGCCTGAAGGCTATCACCTCGTCGAAGATGAGTAGCACGTCGTGTCGCTCTGTCGCCTCCCTCAGAGCTTTGAGGAACTCGGGCCTGGGGGCCATGTCTCTTTGGGTGGGCTCGACGATGACGGCGGCCAGCTTGTCATGCTGCTCCTTGATGAGGGCCTCCGCCACATTGGAGTCGTTGAAGGGGAACAGGAGGGTGTTCTCCACCACGCCGCGCGGTATGCCCTCGTTCTTCCCCCCGACGGAGACCGCGTCCCAAGAGCCGTGGTACGCCCCCTCGCACATCATGATCTTTTCCCTCCCTGTGTATGCCCGCGCCACCCTCAGGGCCTGCATGTTGGCCTCGGTTCCGGATGGGGTGAACCTGACCCTCTCGACACCATCCAGCCTGTGAATCAGTTCCTCGGCGAGCTTCGGCTCCAACTCCGTGGGGGCGCCCAGGACGGTCCCCTTCTCGAGCTGCTCCTCGGCTGCGGCGATCACCTTCGGGTGGTTGTGGCCGAGGATCAGGTTGGTGTTGTTGAAGTTGAAGTCGATCCGCTCGTTCCCGTCCACGTCCCACAGCCTCGATCCCTTCCCGGCTGAGATGCAAAGAGGGAAGGGATGCCAGTGAAGGGCGCTCCGGGTACAGCCGCTCGGAATAAATTTCCGTGCCCTCTCGAAAGCTTTTTTGGAACCCGGGTTCTGCCTTTTATATTCATCAATGATGTCCATTCAGAATCGAGATGAGTTGATACTCGAGGTTATTTATCGTTTTCAGCTATAACGTAAATTCCGATGCCCGATTCTGTTAATTCTCTGCAATTCGAGCACTTGTTTTATATCACTCCCTCCCATAATCTACAAAAAAGTGGTGTGACTGACCGAATGAGAGAGATATACAATCCCTACGAGAAGTACGGCGTGAGACGGGTCGTGAACGCGTCTGGCACGCTGACGCGAATTGGTGGATCCATAGCCCGTCCCGAGGTCTTTGAGGCCATGCAGGACGCCTCGAAGTCCTTTGTCCACATCCCTGAGCTCCAGCATTGGGCGGGGAAGGCCATTGCGGAGGCAACCGGGGCCGAGGCCGGCCTTCCGACCGCTGGGGCGAGCAATGGCATCATATTGGCAGCCGCAGCCTGCATCATGAGGGGGACGGATTTGGAGAAGTATGACCCCCTCCAGCTGGAGACTTGGACACATATCATCCAGAGGCTGCCAATGCACACCGAGGGGCTCAAGACCGAGTTCATAGTCCAGAAGTCGAACAGGAACACATACGACCACGCTGTGGAGTGCGCCGGAGGTCGATTCGTTGACGTCGGCACCAAAGAGGGCGCGACCGAGAAAGAGCTGCATGAGGCCTTTGATCCCAAGAAGACGGCCGCGTATTACTTCACGGACAGGGCATCAGAGAAACGCATACCCCTCGCCACCGTCGCAAAGATAGCACACAGCCACGGCGCACCTGTCATCGTCGACGCCGCCTCGGAGATGCCGCCGAAGAAGAACCTGAGGAGGTATATCGAGAAGGGCGCGGATCTCGTTATAATCAGCGGCGGTAAGTTCATAGCTGGCCCCAACAACTCGGGGATCTTGGCTGGGCGAAAAGACCTCATAAAGCTCGCCCACCTCCAGGCCTACCCCTTCCACGGCATCGGCAGGATGGCGAAGATGAGCAGGGAGACCATCGTTGGCTTCGTCACGGCTCTCAAGATGTATCTGGAACTTGATGAGGAGCCCCTCTTCAAGGAGTGGGAAAGGAAGGCAAAGTGGATCGCGAACCAGTTGAATAAGATCAAAAAGGTGAAAGCCTATGTCAATTATACGACAACGGTTGAAGAGAAGGAGCCCATGTGGCCCCTCTGCAACGTTGAGGTCGACGAAAAGGCGCTGGGACTGACGGCCCGAGACCTGTCAAACAGGCTTAGACAGGGTAACCCGAGCATAGAGGCGGCCGCCCACGAAAACACGCTCGTCATAAACACGGAGTTCCTGCTTGAGGGCGATGAGTCCATAATCGTTAGAAGGATAAAGGAGATACTCGCCCCAAAGACAGGATGACATAGACCATCCTTTTTTTAATTCTTTTTTTCTTAGATGAGGCTGGGCTCCTATTATTATATTTTTGATACAACTTTCGTGTTGTTTCATCTTTACGAAACACGAGCCCTTAAGCTCGCTTTTTTCAATGTTTTTTTATCTTCGTCACGACCAGATAAATTGGAAAAAGTTGGGCTCCGGATACAAGATCAGATGGTTCCGTGAGCAGGATGTCGACGCCTATATCAGGGGGCTCAATGACGCCCTCTACGATTGCTACGACCTTCGGCGATTCAGATGGAAGTTCGTAGAGAATCCCTACAACCTCGGGTTCACCCCGATCGCCGTGGTGGAGGAGGAGGGGAATGGGCGACCAGTTGGATTCAATGGCTTCGTTCCATTTCAGGTCGTGGCCGGAGGAGAGCGCTTTTTGGCCGTCCAGGGATGCGATGGCTTCGTGGACCACGATCACCAGCGCCGTGGCTTGTTCTCGAAGACCCTTGAGTTCATGGAGGCCGAGATGGTGGACAAGGGCCCGGAGCTGCTTTTGAGCTTCAACTTCCTAGGTTCAACGGCCGCGGCTCAGAAAACCGGCTCCATCGCGGTCTGTACGATAAATAAGTGGACGTTCGAGCCTGATGCCTTCGCCTCTATGGTGAGCGATCTGAGGAGAGGGGCGACGCTGGAACCTTGCGGCATCGAAGACGTACATCGAGTCTATCAGAGATGGTCGAAGGCAACGAGGTATCTTCACATCCATCGCAATCTGGACTACCTCAAGTGGCGCTACAGGAATCCCCTGAGGCAGTACACCTTCCATTTAATCGAGCGAAGGGGCTCTGTGAAGGGCTATGTCATCCTCGGTATCGAGGAAGACGAAGGCTCCAACATAATGGGTATCGATGACTATGTGCTGCTTGATCTGGACCCCCGCATTCTGATGGGCGCGGTGTTCGATCTCGCAGGGCCGATGGAGGGCTTGGGCTGTATTGAGCTTTCGACGATCCAAGGCGGCGAGATGGATCAGGCTCTCACGATGCTTGGTGCTGAACCGGAGCCCCGATCGACGATGATATTGAAAGGAATCAAGGGCGTCGAGGCAAGAGGCGATAGGTTGTTCAGGGGGAATGTTGAGATCTCAGACGCGAAGGACTGGTACATCACAAATTCAGACATGTTTTGATTCGTGTGGAGAAAAAAGGTCTTTAAACGAGGAGAGCGTTCTGGGTCTAGTGGGAGAGGGAATGCTGGATCGTTTCGGAGCCAGAATAGACGAGTTGGAGTCCGTTGTTCGGGAAATAGCGATCGACATCACAACCGGAACCTTCGTCGAGAAGCTGCCCCCACAGAAGGTCTGGGAGAAGACGGGTAATCGTATCACGATGGTAAACGAGCTCACCAAGGAGCTTAGGGAGTACCTCTTCATGCTGAAGCCCGAGAACGTGCCCTCCATAGAGCAGCAGGTGACAGGCATCTACGAGCGGCTCAACTCGTTCCAGGAGACGTTCAAGACGGGCGCCACGGCCATCGGGGGCTCTCAACTGTCGATAGAGGAGCTCAGAAAGGCCCTCGTTGAGGTATCCGAGTTCATCTCCTTGTGCAGGGCTGTAAAGGCCGAGCCGTCTGAAATAATAAGCGAGATCTTGCAGCTCAGGGAGGGGAAGAAGACAGAGGTCTTCACCATCAATGAGGCAAAGATTCAGCGCCTGGGATACCTGGTCAAGGAAGCTCAGTCCTCGTACAAAGAGGCTGCAGAGACGATCAAGAGGCTCGAGGGCTACATCGTATCTTTAAGATCCGAGTACGAGAACCTCGTAGTCAGCCTCTATAAGAAGGGTGATGAAAAGGCTTAGAACATACCTTCGTTTGAAGGTCGCTCATCAAAGGGATTTTGGCTCGATCAGACTGAAATCGTCATTCAGATGGGTTTAGGCATTATGACCTTAACCATTCCGCCTCTTTTTCGCCCAGCTCAAGCCACTCTGATATCTCATTGGCCATTGAGGCGTTGCCTTGAAAAATAACCTTCATGAGGGGTATGACATCCGCCACGGCCTCCTTGGTGGAGATGTGGCAGTTCCTTGCCACCCGCTCTGCGATGCTCGAACGGCGGTGCCTGCTGTGCCAGGTTCTACGGTATCGCCAGATGAGCTGGGGAGGCCTGAAGTAGGGCAGGCTCCAGAGTCCCTTCTCCCGAACCCAACGGCCACCCAATTCTCTGAGGAAAGCGTTGGCCTTCCCCCAGTCGCTATCCAAGTGCCTGATCGGTTTGACCTCCAGGCCGTCAGGCGACTCGGCGATGGCAATGTCGGCTTGTCGTGAGCCGAGTTCTTTGATCCTCTTCCTGATCAGCTTGAGGAGTCCGGCGCCCTCGGATTCGCGTCTTGCGAGGGCAACTCCCCCCGTCATCTCGTTGAACATGTACTTCAAGAGTCTGTACTCCTGAGTCCTCTGCCCCCTGGTCTGGTGGACGTCGGCGCGGGCGAGGGCCTCCACCCCCTCGGCGAGGTCCCTGGGGTCATCGAGTACGAAGGGGATGTTCTCGTAGATCCAGTCAAACAGCGTGTCGTGGTCGATGAGCGCGGAGGATATGACCCCCCTCGCCTCCCTGAGGGTCTTCGCCGAGAAAATCTTCATCAGGGCGTCTGGGGTGTACTCCTTCCTGTCCCTTTCGCCTAGTTTCTCTGCCTCCGCTATTGTGACCCTCTTCAGCCCGCGGGCGACGGCCTCTAGGTCGTTGATCATCGACCTTAAATCACCCTGCGAGCGATCGGCGATGTACTCGATGGCATCGTCATCCACTGAAATCCTCAGCTCATCGGCCATCTCCCTCAGCCTCCTGACGGCCTCGACGAAGGGGACGGGCCTGTACTCGATGAGCAGCGACAGGTCAACCAAGGGACCGAACTTCTCCTCCCAGCCCTCCCCAATGGCCGTTGCAACTAGGACGATCGGTACCCTCGTCTCCTTGATGATGTCCACGATCGCGGTTATACCGCCTCGGTCCTCTGTGCCGCTCACCCCCTCGAGCTCGTCGAACAGGATCATTCTACGCCTGCCTGTGATAGTCCTCGTCTGAAGGGCTGCCCTACCAATGAGCTCTTCAAGCCGGCTCTTGGTTCGGTAGTCGCTCGCGTTGACCTCAAGGACGTCGAACCCGAGGTCGTTGGCCAGAGCCATCACGCTGCTGGTCTTACCGACCCCCGGGGGCCCGTACAGGAAAGCGGCGCGCTGCTTAGGTATCCCCTTCTCCCACGATCTCATCCACATCCTGAGCTGTTCAATTGCCCTCGAGTTGCCCACGATCTCCTTGAGGGTGCGGGGTCTGAACCTATCGGTCCAAGGACTGCTGTCAACGGTCATCAGCGCATCTCTTCCTCGGTAAGAGCCAGTTTCGCGATAAGGGCGCTGAGCTGGATCTCCGGCCTCGCCCCCTGGGTCAGCCTGAAATCCACCTCGCCAATGGAGTCGGCGAGCTGTACCTTCAGCCGCTCCGAGATGCTCAGCCTTAGAACCTCGGAGTATATCATGCGGATGATGTCGTCGGCGGCGAGGCCCTCGTCGATGAGGAGGGTCCTGAGGACCTCCCTCGCCTCGAGAAACTCCCCTTTGAGGCCAAGGTTGATCATCTCCCTAACCTTTCCAGGGCTGACGCGGCCGAGGACGCCGTAGATTGCGATGTCGTCGACCTCCCCGCTCTGGGTCGCGGCGGCTGCCTGAAGGAGGTTCGTGGCCTTCCTCAGGTCTCCTGTAGACGCCTCATAGATGGCGTCAAGCCCTTCCTCGATGAGCTTGACCTTCTCCTTCTTGGCGATCGCTTTGATCCAGTTTTTCGCGTCTTTCTCGCTGAGGGGGCTGAACCTGAACACGCTGCAGCGGCTCTGGATCGGCTCGATGATGTTCTCGGAGTAGTTGCCGATCAGGCAGAAGCGGCAGGTCTTGGTGTATATCTCCATGGTGCGCCTCAGGGCGTGCTGGGCCGCGGAGGTGAGGCTGTCGGCCTCGTCCATTATCAGGATCTTGAAGGGGACATCGCTTGAGATGGCGGCCGTGCGGGCGAAGTTCTTCACCTTCTCCCTGACGACGTCGATCCCCCTCTCATCGCTCGCATTCAGCTCCAGGATGAAGTTCCTGTAGCTCGGGCCGTAGAGGTCCTGCGCGAGGGCGAGGATGCTCGTGGTCTTCCCGACGCCGGCCGGCCCGACGAGCAGGAGGTGTGGCAGGTTCCGCTCCTTCACGAAGTTCTTCAGCCTCGAGACGATCTCGGTCTGGTTCACTATGTCGTCTAGCGTCTGAGGTCTGTACTTCTCCGCCCACATGCCGCCGCTCATTACAAATCCCTCTATACACTGAGCCTGTGGTTTTAAACCTTCCAAGTAGTTGAAAACCCATTCGACGTGCCAGTGAACCTGGGATCAATTAATTCGCGTAGTTTGCATTGATAATCTCAGGCGCTGATCACTACTAGCTATTATGCAATTTGTAGCTTCATACGCTCAAAGAACTTAGATAGATGTTGGGGTTATGGTTTTGAGATGCTTTGGGGACGCTCTAGGAGAGGGTTGAAGGAACTTGGCGGCGCTTTCGCCGTGTGCGCAGTCATTTTCCTTGCCGATGCGAGCCACAGCGCAGCGATTCCGACGTTTCCATTCTACGCGAACTCCCTCGGGGCTTCGGTGGCTATGGTGGGCGTCCTCGCCTCTGCTACAGGGCTTTCGACGATGATCTTCTCGATGCCATTAGGGCTTCTGTCCGACCGTTTCGGGAGGAGGCCGGTGA
>Ga0315307_1000445_pt1 | contig 17753 bp, 12 predicted proteins | sample TDP2_MG_FD_203079 | JGI IMG/M metagenome (GOLD analysis project Ga0315307, IMG submission 203079) | Freshwater sediment microbial communities from Lake Towuti, South Sulawesi, Indonesia - TDP2 | ecosystem: Environmental > Aquatic > Freshwater > Lake > Sediment | place: Indonesia: South Sulawesi...
TCAGCGAATTTCACTCCCTCTGCCGCTGACACGTATTCCACCTTGAACCTTTCGGGGCTGAGTCCCAGTTTTTCGAAGATTTTTGCCAAGGCTTCCATTCTCGCCCTCATTTTCACGTTTCCTGAAATGTAGTGGCAGTCATAGGGCAGATGGCACGCGGCCACCAACACCATGCCAGCGCCCAGTCTGAAAGCCTCTAGAACGAAGTCTCGATCCACTCTTCCCGAACACATGACCCGAATTGCCCTTATGGTAGGCGGATACTCAAAGCGGCTTGTCCCAGCAAGGTCAGCCCCAGCATAACTACACCAGTTGCAGAGGAAGCCCAGTATCTTGCCTTCAGGATTCTCCTCTAGAGCTGCTCGGATTTGAGCAAATATCTGCGCATCTGTGAAGTGCATCTGAGTGATGGCGTCAGCCGGACATTCAGCGACACAGGTGCCACACCCATGACACATGGCGGTCGTAACCTGAGCAGGCTGCCCTTCAGGAGCTTTTATGGCGCCGTAGGGACACCTAGTCTCGCATATGCCACACTTCACTTTTGTGTTACGGCATTTATCTGGATCCACCACAGCGACAATGGGTTCAATTTTCCAAGTTGGCTGAGAAAGGATGGTTGCGGCTCGAGCTGCTGCTCCGCTTCCCTGAGACACGCTGTAAGGTATATCCTTAGGACCTTGACAGGCTCCAGCCAGAAAGATTCCGTCGACAGCCGTGTCGATAGGCTTGAGCTTCGGGTGACTTTCCATGAAGAAACCGTCAGCTCCCCGGGTTACGCTTAGGATTCTGGCAACTTCGTCTGATCCCTTGCTTGGAATCGCTGCGGTACACAAAACCACAAGCTCCGTTTCCAGCTCGATGGGTTCTCCGAGCATCATGTCTTCCGCGCGTATGATGAGATTTTTCGTCTTCTGGTCTTCAACAATCTGAGATGCTCTTCCTCGAATGAAGTTTATTCCTAGGTCGCGAGCCCTTCGATAGAATTCTTCGTAGCCTTTGAAGTGGGTCCGCATGTCCATGTAGAGAATGTAAACCTCAACGTCGTCATGGTATTTTTCCTTAAGCAGAATCGAGTTTTTCAATGCGTACATGCAGCAAAAACCTGAGCAATACTCGTACTTGTTCACATCCCTTGAGCCTACGCATTGGATGAAGGCTACTGTTTTTGGCTTCTTTCCATCAGAAGCGCGCACAACGTTTCCACCAGTTGGTCCAGCAGCCAAAATGAGCCTCTCAAATTCTAAAGCCGTGATGACGTTGTCGTATCTACCGTAGCCGTATCGGCTGTCGTCGTATGGTATGTAAATGTCAAACCCTGTTGCAGTGATGATGGTTCCTACCTCAAGCTCGATTTCCTCTGGCTTCTGATCAAAATTGATGGCTTGACGGGCTCCGCAAGCATCCACACACTTGTAGCATTCAATACAGTAGTCCATGTTAATGGTGTAAACGAGGGGGACCGCCTGATCGAAAGGAACCGAAATTGCTTTCCTCACGCCCATGTTCATGTCCCATTCATTAGGGAACTCTATGGGACAAACGTCTCGACACTCGCCACACCCCGTGCAGTTCTCAGCAATTACATATCTGGGGTTTTTCCGAATTTTCACCTTGAAATTTCCCACAAAACCTTCCACGCTGAAAATGTCGGCGTACGATATTATTTCGATATTAGGGTGGCGAGAAACATCCACCATCTTGGGGCCTTCGATGCATATCGAGCAGTCTAAGGTGGGAAAGGTTTTGTCCAGTTGAGCCATGTGCCCACCAATGCTTTCGCCCCTTTCAACAAGGTAAACCTTGAAGCCCATGGCGGCGAGGTCTAGGGCAGCGCTTATTCCCGCGATTCCCCCGCCCAAAATCAGAGCCCTGTTCGTCACAGGAACCTCGATGGTTTCGAGGCCTTGAAGCAGCCTTGCCTTCGCAACAGCCATCCTCACGATGTCTTTCGCCTTTTCAGTTGCCTCCTTCGGCGTGCTGGGGTGACACCATGAGGAAAATTCCCTTATGTTCGCCATCTCGAAAAAGTAGGGGTTTAATCCAGACTCAGCGATGCACCTTCGGAAGGTCGGTTCATGCAGGCGTGGTGAACACGCCGCAACGATAACTCTGTTCAATTTGTGTTCCTTTATTGCCTCCCTAATCTCTTCTTGCCCCGGGTCAGCGCACGTATAACGGTTGTCTATAGCCACCACCACGTTGGGTAGAGTGCGGGCGTATTCCGTGATTTCTTTCACATCAATCACTCCCGCTATGTTGAGGCCGCAGTGGCAGACGAAGACCCCAATTCGTGGCTCTTCAAACATTTCTAGGTCGTCTCCTCCATGCAAGTCTTTTCCTAATGGACTCCTGAGTTTTCGTTGAGCTCTTAGCCTGTAACTCCTTTGTCATCTCCTTGGTGGATGTCAGCTTTTCGAGGGCCTTGTTCCACGCGCCGGAATGAACAGGCGTGTGACGTATGTAAGTTCGCTGAAGTTCAAGCGCCCCCTCTACTGGGCAAACGATTTTGCAAGCGCCGCAATAGACGCAGTACAACTCATTAACATACACTTTTCCGTCCTCCGAGATGTATAAGGCTTCAGGGATTGGACAGACGTCTAGGCAGTCTTGGCAGCCCTCTGGGCATTTCTCACGATTTATTCTGAGGCTTCCGTGAAATATCTTTCGAACACGAATGGCACCTTCGGGGCACTTAATTTCGCATAGCCGACAGCATGGGCAAAAATTCTTTTCTATGTTCACCGCGACTGTAAGATTCTCTTTGTTCTGTCTCGACTCTACATTTGTAACTTCTTCTCCCTCAGGGGTGCGTACACTGACTTTAATGAGATCCAACGGACATGCTTCCTCACAGTCTACGCAATCCAAAGCGCACTTCGTTGTGTCAACCTCAATTTCACGTACAAGTTGGGGAAAACTTTCTGTCTTGATTACGGGGACCACATGTTCCCCACTGACCATTACCTCCAGCGCTCCGAAGGGACAAATGGGCTCGCACATTCCACAATAATGGCACTTCTCTTCGCTGATGTCAACGGTGGGGGGCTTCGCCTTTTCTCCATCTGCTTTGGGAACCTTTCTGATTTCGATGGCTTCCCTAGGGCAGATTTCCTTGCAGATTCCGCAACCTGTGCACCTAGCTTTATCCAAGGTTAGGGAGTACCGCTTCGCGTGGAGAATCATTTCCGCCTTAAGTTCGTTTTCTGTTTCGGTTTTCAGCAGTTTCATGGGCATTTTATATCCCTATTCAAGCAGGTGCACAGTAGGTCCATTCGGAAGTATTTACGCGATACGAAATATTATAAACCTTCTTGATTGATGCTCTGTTATCGGTTTTCTACAGGGTTGACTCAGCGAGAAACTGTAATCAAATGGAACCATGCGTTAAAGCCTCCCCGGTAGAGTTTAAGAGCAGCCCTCTTTCAATGTTTGTTAGGAGAGCTTAGCAATGGAACGAATAAGTATGGCTCACGGAGCCGGCGGAACAGTCATGAACGAATTGATTAAGAAGCATATGTTAAAATACCTTGGCGGTAGCGCCGCCGAAGTTCCGCTGGAAGCCCTTGACGACTCAGCCGTAATCAACGACATCGTTTTGAAGTCAGACTCCCATGCAGTGAAGCCCCTCTTCTTCCCAGGCGGCGACATCGGAAGACTGGCTGTCGCGGGCACCGTCAACGACATAGCGGTTATGGGCGCTGAGCCAGTTGCTCTCACCTCAGGTCTCGTACTGGAGGAAGGTCTTCCAATAGCGGATTTAGACAGGATTTTGAAAAGCATGGCCGAGACGTGTAGAGAAGCTGGAGTGTACATAATTACCGGTGACACGAAGGTCGTTGAGAAGGGTGGTCTCGGAGGATGCGTTATCAACACTTCTGGAATAGGAAAACGAAATGCCGCCCTAGAAAGAAATATCGTTGAGGTGAAGAAGCACCGTTCCTTTAACGCGCGCTGGATTCTAGACTCCAATTTGAGACTTGGCGACAAAATCATCGTTTCCGGCACCTTAGGAGACCATGGACTAGCCGTGTTGTCGGCTCAGGAGGGCTACAACTTCGGAAGCCAAATTGTGTCTGACGTAGCTCCACTAAACAAGTTGATTATGGGGTTGTTGAATGTGGGCGGAATAGTGGCCATGAAGGACCCTACGCGAGGAGGCTTATCCAACGCGCTGAACGAATGGAGCGAAAAGTCGAAGGTTGGAATACTGGTGCATGAAGAGAGGATACCGATACGGGGAGATGTTAGGGCGGCTTGCGAAATGCTGGGCATAGACCCGCTGGAGGTCGGCAACGAAGGCAAAGTGTTGATAGGAGTTGTGCCCCAGAAGGCTGAAGAAATCTTGGCAGCGTTAAGGGAGACAAGGGAGGGAAAAGACGCCCAAATAATAGGAGAAGCAACTGATGATTTTAGCGAAGTCGTTCTCAAAACACTAGTAGGTGGAAAAAGAATCCTCGCACCACCGATCGGAGATCCAGTTCCAAGAATCTGCTAGAACAGGAAGGAAATCCTAACCGAATTTGTGTTTGGCCCAGATTCTGCACGTGCCTTCCATGGAAACCATGCACGCTCCTTTTGGAGCCTGAGGCGTACAAACCTTCATGTAAAGAGAACATTCTGGAGGCTTTATCTTTCCAATCATAACTAGGTGGCAGAGGCAACCGGGCAGTAGGTCTCTGGAGCCTTCAATCTTTACGCCGTACTTTTTTCTGGCATCATAGGCTATGAACTCTTCCCTTAACGCCAGCGCTGATGAAGGAAGTTTTCCAAGTCCCCTCCAGCGTCCATCCACCACACTGAACACTTGCTCCATGAGCTGCTGCGCTTTGACGTTGCCCTCCCAAGTGACAGAACGTTTATACTCATTCTCTAGTCTGGCTTCACCGTCCTTTATCTGCTTGAGCAGCATGGAAATGGCGAAGAGAACGTCCAGCGGCTCGAAACCTGCCACCACGGTTGGCATGCGATATGCCTTGGGAAATATTTCATAGGGCTTCATTCCGATGATAGTGGAAACGTGGCCAGGCGCGATGAAGCCGTCTATGTGGAGGTCTCCCACGCCGAGGAGAAGTTCCATGGCTGGTGGAATTAACCTATGGGAGACGAGAAAGCTGAGGTTTTGGGGCGGCTTGTTTAGGATTTCAATGGCAGTGGACGGCGCCGTGGTTTCAAATCCTATGGCAAAGAAGACAAAATCCTTGTCTGGCTCCTTCTGAGCCATTTTCACAGCGTCCCCAATGCCATACACGATTCTAACGTCCCCGCCAGAAGCCTTGGCCTCCTGAAGCGACTTTTCAGAGCCAGGGACTCGAAGGAGGTCGCCGAAAGTTACAAGGGTTACTCCTTTTAGAGCTAATGATATGGCTTCGTCGATTTCGGCTGCAGGAAGAACGCAGACTGGACATCCTGGTCCAGCGATTACGTCTATGGTTTCGGGGAGGAGGGATCGGAGTCCATAGTGGGTTATAGTCCACTCGTGGGTTCCGCATACGTGGCAAAATTTTATGTCGTATGATGGCGCCAAGCTTCGAACGTGGTCTGCAACCTTCTTTGCCAGGGCTGGATCTCTGAACTTCAACTGTTCACTCATGGCTTTGCAGTCCTCTCATATAACCAATCTTATGCTCTTTATTGTGCATTCTCTTCCTCCAACTATGTCTACCACGCCTCCGCACTTGGGACAGCGAAGGGTCGGAGTTGAAAGGTGGTACATTGGGTCATCTTCATACATTAAGTCTCCCTCATAACCGCAACTGGAACACTTGACAACGCCGTTCTTCTCTTCGATGTAAAGTTTTGAACCCTCCATAATGGTATCCTTCACCAGTACGTCGTAGGAGAAGCGAACCTGTTCGAGGCCCAGAAACGTCAGTTTTCCTATAACAAGATGAACTTTGGTAACTCTCTTTGCATTATGTTTTTCCGCCTCTTGAAGAACGGTTTCCACGATTTGCGTTGTCATGGAAAATTCATGCACTTTTCTGCTAGCTCCACAAGTTTGGGTTAGAGTCCAAGCGCCCAGACCACTTCTTTGACGCCTTCTCCGTTTCTACAGTTCGTCGCCACAACCTTCGCTTTAGGATTTATCTCCTTAACATTCATCTCCAGTTTTTTAACATCAACTCCCATGGCTTGGGCCAAATCCTTCTTGTTTATAACCGCTACGTCTGCTCCCATAAAGATGAAGGGGTGCTTAACAACCATGTAGGGTCCTTCAGTGACGCTTACCACAACGACGCGTTTCTCAGAGCCTAGTGGAAAATCGGCTGGGCAAACAAGGTTTCCAACATTTTCAATAAAGAGGATGTCAACTTCTTCTAATTTTATTCTTTGGAGTGCCTTTCTCACCAGGTTGGCGTCCAGATGGCATTCTTTTCCGGTGTTGATGGGAACAACCTCTACGCCATGTTTCCCAATGAGCTCCGCGTCTATGGTTGTCGTTAAATCGCCCTTGAAAGCTGCGATTCTATATTTTTTCTTCAACACCTGAACCAATTTTTCGATTAAGGTCGTTTTTCCCGATCCGATGGCCCCCATAACATCAATTGCCATTACACCGTGTTTCCGCAAAAGCTCCCTATTTTTTGCCGCTAGTTCCTCGTTGGCTTTCAGAAGATCCGCATCAAGCTCTATGTCGTAGATTTCTCCTTCCCCAGCCTTAACGGCTTCCTTTAAACGCGCCACCAAAGTGGAATGCCTCTCAACCTTCATTCATATTTGAGGATTTCTTCCCATAATCGGAGGGTTTCTTCTGCCGCCTCTTTGTCGATAACTTGGATGGCGTATCCCGCGTGAACCAAAACGTACTCTCCCACATGGGCTTCTACAAGCGTGACATTCACGTCTCGGGCAACTCCCTGTCCAAAATCGACTTTTGCAATGTCCCCTTGAATTTCTAAGACTTTAGCCGGGATTGCGAGACACATTTTGTATCACCTATAAACTGAATGCCCAAAATAAATCGGTTCTGGTTTACGGCTTTTGGAAGCTCGCAGCCACAGTTTGACCAAAGGAAATTCCTCCATCTCCAGGCGGAACTTGATTATGAACAAGGAATTTGAAACCGTTTTCCTCAACAATTCTTCTGATCGTTAACGTGATGTGCTCGTTGTGGGCAACTCCTCCAGAAAAACCGATAAAGCCAACGTTCAGCCTCTCCGCTTCCTCCAAAGCTAACTCAGCCAAACTCCTTGCAAGGTAAGATTGGGCTGAGCAAGCCAAGTCAGCGACCGAATGCTTTCCTCTCTGATCAAAGATTTCGCGAACAAGAAGTGCAGTGTCGATAGTATTCCCCTTGAACTCTGGCGTCAATTTTAACAAGTCTTTTCCCTTCAAGGCGGCAGACTCTAACTTCATCGCTGGCTCACCCTCGTAAGTTCGCTCATAACATACGCCTAATACAGCCGAGACGGCGTCTAGCACTCTCCCGCAACTCGTGGTTTTGGGTGCTGATCCTTTTCCCAACTGTTTAACGATTACTTCAACTTCGCTTCTGCCGTGCGGGAAGCTGTCGCTGTTTGAAAACAGCCATTCTTCAATATCCGCCTCGCCATAAAGTATTCCGGAAGCCATTCTTAACGGGTAAACCGTGGCTAGGTCGCCTCCCACCATAGGTTGCTCTTGAAGGTGTCCTAGGCGCTTGAAGCCGTCTTGGTTACAGTAGAGTATCTCTCCGCCCCAAGCGTTGCCGTCTGAACCGTAACCGAAGCCGTCGCAGGCTATGCCAACCATTTCGTCAACGTCGTGTTCGCCCATAAGAGAAGCGATGTGAGCGTGATGATGCTGAACTGGAACCACCGGGCATCCAAGTTTGTCTCCTAAGTTTCGAGCCAGCCTTGTGGTGGTGAATTTTGGATGCAGGTCACAGGCTATGCCTTCCACCTTGCTGTTCGTCAATTTTATCAAATGATTTATGGCACTTTTCAAGAAGCTGAGGGTCTCTATGTTTTCAACGTCTCCGATGTGCTGTGAAATGAAAGCCTTGTTCCCCAGAAGCACGCAGGAGGTTACGTTGAGTTCTGCACCAACTCCTAAGACGCAACTATTCGCGAAGCGTTTCAGGTGGACAGGTTCAGGGGCGTATCCCCTTGATCGACGAATTATGCTTTGGTCTTCACCATGGAGGCGAACAACAGGATCGTCACATCTATGCGCGATGGTTCTGTTGTAGAAAAGGAAGAAGTCCACCACGGAGCCAAGCTTTTTTATGGCTTCAACGTTTTCCGTGACAATCGGTTCGTTGGGAGGGTTTGCGCTAGTCATAATAAAGGCGGGTTCCCGTACCTTGTCGAAAAGCATTGCGTGCAAGCCCGTGTAGGGAAGCATTACACCAATGCTGTGTAAGCCAGGAGAAATGAGTTCTGATAGGTAACAGTCATCCCTTTTCTTTAACAGGACAATGGGCTTAATGTAGCAAGTCAACAGTTCATCCTCTTTTCTGTTCACTTCCGCGAAGGACTTTACTGTATCCATGTCGCGTGCCATTATCGCAAAGGGTTTTTTGGTCCTATGCTTAACTTTTCTCAATCTGGCAATGGGCTCAGACTTGATGGCGGATGTTGCGACATGGAAGCCTCCGTTTCCCTTGATCGCAACGATGTATCCTTCCTCCAAGAGCCTGCCTGCTTCCCTGATGGGGTCTTCATACTCCATGGATTCGCCGTTATTTGTGGTGAGGTAGGCTCTCGGACCACATTTAGGACACGCCACCGTTTGGGCGTGAAACCTCCTGTTTGACGGATCGTCGTATTCTCCGAAGCAGAAATCGCACATGGGGAAGTCTTGCATAGTTGTGTTCAGCCTATCATAGGGAAGCTTCTCAATTATCGTGTACCTAGGGCCGCAGTTTGTGCACGTGATAAAAAAATAGTTGTAACGTTTGTTTTTTGGGTCTCGAAGTTCGCTTAGGCACTCGTCGCAGATCGAAACGTCTTGTGGGATAACAGACCCGAAGAGTTCAACATCCTCAGAACTCTTCAGAATTGTAAATTGTTCAAAATTGTTCTCGTTTTCGGTGTAATTGGTTGTCACATCGTAGATTCGAGCGAGAGGAGGTTTTTTCTCTTTTAAATCCTTGAGGAATTGTCTAACGTCTTTTTTCTTTCCCTCAACGATGATTTCAACGACGGCGTCTCCTCGGTTTCGCACGTAGCCAACTAGTCTATTTTCTACGGCAATTCGATAGACAAAGGGTCGAAAACCAACGCCTTGAACGATGCCGCTGACTTTGATTTCTGCACGCAAAGGCTAGTCGAACTCCTCTAACGGAAATTAAATTCTTCTAATCGTGACTAATAAATGAGTACTTTTTGGAGGACATGTTTCTAACGCCCTTTTAGCGAGTTGTTTAAAAGTTCAAAATAACACTTATTAGCATTCTAAAAGGTTACGAGTAGCCACACATTTAGGGGAACGTAAAAGGTGACGGAAGAAGAACCGAGGATAGGCGTGTACATTTGCCACTGCGGAGGAAACATAAGCGATACAGTAGATGTTGAAAAAGTTAGAGAAGCCGCTGCCAAATTTAAAGGAGTGAAGGTAGCACAAACATACGAATACGTATGCAGCGACCCTGGACAAGAAATGATAATAAATGGAATTAAGGAGCAAGGACTCAACAGAATCGTGGTAGCGTCGTGTTCACCACGGATGCACCTTGACACTTTCAGGCGAACCGTGGAATCAGCTGGTTTGAACCCGTACTTCCTCGAAATGGCTAACATTAGGGAGCAGTGCAGCTGGGTTCACGGCGACGTGGAAGCCGCAACCGCTAAGGCAATCGATCTTATCCGGGGGGCGGTGGAACGAGCTCGTTACCTTGAAGCCTTAGAGGCTAAGACCGTGCCCGTGAATCAGAATGTTCTAGTGATAGGGGGAGGAATCGCGGGTATCATCACCTCCCTAGAATTAGCTGACAAGGGCTATCAAGTGTACCTAGTTGAGAGAAGCCCAAGCATAGGCGGACACATGGCTCAACTTAGCAAAACCTTTCCCACCCTAGACTGCTCCCAATGCATTCTGACGCCAAAAATGGTTTCTGCCTCGCAACACCCGCGTATAAAAATTATTAGCATGGCAGAACCAGAGGCCGTCGAAGGGTCGCCTGGCAACTACAGGGTCTTGATCAAGAAGCGTCCAAGGTTTGTGGATGCAACTAAGTGCACAGCTTGCGGAGAGTGTGAAATAGTCTGTCCCATCAAAGTTCCGAGCGAATTTGAAGTCAACTTGCTTCCGCGAAGGGCTATTTACACTCCTTTTAAGCAGGCGGTTCCCAAGACATATGTTATAGACAGGGAGCGTTGCTTATTCTTTAACAAAGGGGTTTGCAGAGTTTGCGAAAAAATCTGCAAGGGCAAAGCCATCAATTTCGAACAGAAAGAAGAAACCATTGAGCTAGATGTGGGTGCAATCGTTGCTTGCACCGGATTCCAGCAATTAGACCCGCAAATTCCAGAGGAGTACGCCTTCGGTTTGCATCCGGACATCATAACTAACCTGCAGTTCGAGCGACTCCTTCCACAAGGATTATGCAGGCCATCCAACGGGAAGGTGGCGAAAAAAGTGGCTTTCATACTTTGCGTGGGCAGTCGAACGATGAACAAGGAGGAGGGAGTTGAACATTGTTGCAAGATAGGGTGCATGGCGTCGATTAAGCAGGCTATGTTACTTCAGAAGGTTGTGCCTGACGCTGAACCCTGGATTTTTTACACGGACATAAGAGCCGATGGAAAAGGATACGAAGAATTCTACGTCACGGCTCAAGATCATAACGTGCGATTTGTTAGGGGCCGCGTAGCGGAAGTTGTTCCATTAAATAACGGTGAGATACTTGTGAAGGCGGAGGACACCCTTATTGAAACACAACTTGAGGGAAAGTTTGACCTAGTGGTGCTTGCTGTGGGAATCGTTCCCAATCTGGGCACTGAAGAGTTAGCCAAAAAACTAGGCATTCAGGTTGGTTCTGATGGTTTCCTCTTGGAGAGACACTACAAGCTTAGACCAGTTGACAGCCAACGCGAGGGAGTGTTTGTTGCCGGATGCGCCCTAAGTCCAAAGGATGTTAGAGAAACAACCCTAGAAGCTATGGCTACTGCCTCGAGAGTAGCAACCTTCGTGGGGAAAGGCAAAATTTCTGTTTCGCCGGAAGTGGCCTACATCATCCAAGAGAAATGCGATAGGTGCGAAATATGCATCAAGGTGTGCCCTGTGGTCGCGGTGGAAAAGTCTCCTGCGGCTATAACAATCAACCCGGTCTCCTGTATTGGATGTGGAATTTGCGTGCCAAGATGCCCAAGAGACGCCATTGAACTTAAAAACTCCACTGAAGCCCAGTTGATGGCTCAAATCCGCGGGGTAAGTGAAGGCGGTAAAGCCCCTAAGATTATTGCCTTCCTTGAAAAGGAGATAGCTTACGGGTCTGCAGACTTGGCTGGGCAAACCAGAGTTTCTTATCCCTCAAACGTTAGGATAGTTGGCGTTCCCACTACAGGGCGTGTCGGCTTGAAACACGTATTACAAGCATTCGCTTACGGAGCCGATGGTGTTGTATTTATTGAAGATCACGGCGGCGTATTCACAGAGGAAGCCTTAAGGGAACATGTTACTCAAATGAAAAAGGAGCTAAGAGCGTATGGCATCGAACCCCTCCGCCTAATGTCGTTCTCTACAACGCTTCCAGAATACAATAAGGTACAAAACACCTTCGAAACATTCGACGAGAGAATTTCAAAGATGGGTCCTCTGCCAGAGGAAACTCGAGCGAAAATCAGAGGAAAACTGCAATTAAATTGATTCCAGTGAGTAACATTCATAAAACTTTATGCGAATCATCGTGTGGTGATAGCCAAATTGGCTAGGGAACACTGGGACCTGATTATCATAGGCGCCGGGCCAGCGGGCCTAACGGCTGGCCTCTACGGGGCCCGCAGTGGACTTAAAACTATGGTTCTGGACGAGAAAATGCCCGGTGGAGCAGCTGCTGATACCCCATTGGTTGAAAATTACCCCGGCTTCGAAGCCATTAGTGGCCGCGACTTAGCTGACAAGATGGCTGAACAGTGCAAAAAAGTTGGAGCAAAGATCAATGAATTGGAAAAGGTTGTTGAACTCGACCTTAAGGGTGAAAAGAAAATTGTTAAGACAACTAGAACGGTTTACACAGCCTTGGCGGTGATAATCGCCTCTGGAAGCCAATACATGCCCCTCGAAGTGCCTGGTGAGACCGAGTTTAGAGGCAGAGGCGTCAGCTACTGCACCTTGTGCGACGGAGCCTTCTTTAAGGGGAGAAACGTGCTCGTGGTGGGCGGCGGAAATTCAGCAGTAGTCTCTGCCAGATACCTCGCAAACATAGCGTCCAATGTCAAGCTGTCTCACCGGAAGGATCAACTGAGGGCAGAAGAAGCGCTTGTAAAGGACTTGATTGCGCAAGGGGTGGAACTTATGTGGAACACAGAGCTCAAAGAAATTAAAGGAGACACCAAAGTAAAAGGAGCTATCTTAGCAAACAACAAAACCGGTGAAACAAGAGAAATTGATGTAGACGGCGTATTCGTTCAAATTGGAGAAGCCCCAAACAGTCAAGTCGCTAAAGAGGCGGGAGTAAAAGTTGACAAAGCTGGCTATATCATTGTGGACGACCGACAAAGAACCAACATTGCCGGAGTATATGCAGCTGGGGATGTGACTATAGGTCCTGTGAAACAGATTGGAACGGCTGTTGGAGAAGCCATAATTGCGGCTAGCGAAGCGTTCGGTTACATCAAAAGACCCTACTACTACAAAGACTGATCACGGTTTATACATTGCAGCACAAAAAGCGGAATAGGTAAATATAACGGTGATATTAACCAATATTTCTCTGGAATAGCCAACGCGAAAAGGTAGTAAGTTAAAATGGCTAAAACTGAAGAACAAGGCTTACATAAAGAATTAAGGGAGGTCCTTTCATCTTTTAGAAGGGAAAGAGAAGAGTTAATACCCATTTTGCAAAAGCTTCAGGAAAAACTGGGTTACTTACCAGAAGAAACAATCTCAGAAATCGCCGATTTCTTGGGCATATCTGAGAGTGAGGTCTTTGGAGTGGCCAGTTTCTATACAATGTTTCGCTTTGTTCCTCCAGGCGAGCATATTGTTAAAGTCTGTCTGGGAACCGCCTGTCATGTTCGAGGTGGCGAGGAAATTCTTGAAACTGTGAAAAGAGAACTTGACATTAATTCCGGAGAAACTACCAAGGACTCCAAGTTCAGTTTGGAAAGAGTTGCCTGTTTTGGTTGTTGCGCTTTGGCTCCAGTAATGCTTGTCGGCAAAGATTTGTACGCTGGAATGACCACTGAAAAGGTAAAGAAGATTTTGAATTTGTATAAAAACCGCTAGCCTGAAGCAAGATGGTGAAAATATGAATTTTGAAGATGTTCAAAAGCAAGCGATAATAGAGTGGGATAAGCTATGGCAAAACGAAAAACCCCTCATTCTAGTTGGTTCTGCTACCTGTAGTAGGGCAGCAGGTGCCCTAAACATTTTAGATGTTCTTAGGAAAGAATTGCCAAAATATGGCGTCAATGCTACCATCATCGAAGTTGGTTGCATTGGGCTTTGTTACACCGAACCCTTAGTCGACATAATTAAACCTGGCCGCCCTAGGATCTGTTATGGCAAGGTTACTCCCGAACTTGTAAAGCAACTTATTCAAGATTATTTGATTGATGACAACCCCCGGCCCGATTTAGCTCTAGGCACCCTAGGAGACGGCAGAATCGAAGGTATCCCTAAGCTTTTCGACTTGTCAGTACTAAGAACGCAAGTGCGATTGGTGTTACGTAACTGCGGCTACATTGATCCAGAAAACATCAACCACTACATTGCCAATGGCGGTTACAGCGGTTTGGTCAAAGCATTAAAGATGACACAGGAAGACGTAATCGAGGAAATTAAGAAGTCAGGGCTGCGTGGGCGGGGAGGAGCCGGCTTTCCTACAGGCCTAAAATGGGAACTCTGCCATAAGGCGCCGGGCTCACAGAAATACGTCATATGCAACGCTGACGAAGGCGACCCAGGAGCATTCATGAATAGATCGTTGCTGGAAGCAGATCCACATTCTGTCCTTGAAGGCATCCTTATAGGCGCGTATGCCATCGGGGCAAGCCGAGGCTACATCTATTGCAGAACTGAGTATCCTTTGGCCCTAGAAAGGCTTAGGATCGCCATAGGCCATATGGAAAAATATGGGCTCTTGGGTGACAACATCTTGGATTCTAACTTTGACTTCCGTCTAAAATTAAAGGAAGGAGCGGGTGCTTTTGTCTGCGGCGAAGAGACAGCTCTCATGGCTTCCATCGAAGGCAGGAGAGGTATGCCCCGCTCTCGCCCTCCGTTCCCCGCCATTTCTGGATTGTGGGGTAAGCCTACCAACATAAACAACGTAGAAACTTGGGCCAACGCAGCCATTGTACTACAAAAAGGTTGGGAGTCCCTTGCCAAATACGGCACAGAGACGACCAAAGGAACCAAAACCTTCTCTCTAGTAGGCAAGGTTAAACGGACAGGCCTCATCGAGGTCCCGTTCGGCATAACTCTGCGCGAGATCGTCTACGACATCGGCGGCGGCATATTGGGAGACAAGAAGTTCAAAGCTGTACAGACTGGGGGACCATCTGGCGGCTGCTTACCCTCTAGTTTTCTGGATACACCAATCGACTATGAGTCTCTCAAGGCAGCAGGCTCCATCGTGGGTTCTGGAGGCATGATAGTGACGGATGAGGATACGTGCATGGTGGATATAGCCCATTATTTCTTGAGTTTCACCCAGAAGGAGTCTTGTGGTAAATGTGTCCTCTGCCGGGAGGGAACAAGACAGATGCTTTACATCCTTGAGGACATAACTAAGGACAAAAGCAAACCTGAAGACATTGACCTGCTGTCAGAGTTGGCCGAGACAGTTACGGTAGGATCCCTTTGCGGTTTAGGGCAGACAGCTCCTAATCCAGTACTTACTACCATCCGATACTTCCGCGATGAATATATGGCGCACATCATCGAGAAGCGATGTCCAGCGAAAGTGTGCAAAGATTTTATCTCGTTTTACATCCTTCCCGATAAATGCGAGGGTTGTCTCATCTGTCGTAGAGCTTGTCCCGTCGAGGCGATTAAAGGTGATAAGAGGATGATACACATCATCGACCAGAGTAAATGCATTAAATGTGGAACTTGTTATGTTGCGTGCCCATTTAGTGCGGTTGTCAAGGTTTCCGCTGAAAGTGTGAAAGTACCTGAAGAACCCATACCTGTGCGAACGCGGAAAGGAGATTAGGCTTGTGGAAAGTTACCCTACAGACGCTATTACTTTAACGATAGACGAAAAAGAAGTCAAAGCTAAGAAGGGAATGACGGTATTGGAGGCAGCCCTAGGGGCGAATATGTATATCCCCAATCTATGTTATCATCCCGACCTCTCTCCATCTGGAGCCTGTAGACTATGCATCGTCCAAATCAATGGCATACGCGGCCTACCTACAGCGTGCACAACACCAGCTGAAAACGGAATGATAGTTCATACAGACTCACCTGAAATTAGCAGGATACGCCGTGCTGCCTTTCAGTTACTCATTGCCAGCCATCCCACTGACTGTCTAACATGTAACGAAAATCAGCGATGTGAATTACAGATTCTAGCCGCATACTTGGGCATCACTGAACAACCTTTCAGAAAGACGAATGAGAAGGTCCCTGTCGACTTAAGGAACCCCCTTTTCGTGCGTGACCCCAACAAATGCATCCTTTGCGGTCGATGTGTAAGAATTTGTCAAGATGTAAGGAAGGTTGGAGCAATATCTTTCATGAAGCGTGGTACTGATACTTTTATTGGCTCTGCCTTCGATCGCCCCTATGCTGAAGCGGGGTGCAGATTCTGTGGCGCCTGTGTTGAAGTTTGCCCTACTGGTGCACTAACTGACCGCGACTTGAAGTGGAAAACTTTTGCTGAGCGTGAGGCTGCCTTAATTCCTTGTAAGCATACCTGCCCTGCTGGAGTAGACGTTCCCCGCTACATTCGCCTTATCAATGAAGGAAAAATTGCTGAGGCAACCGCCGTAGTCAGAGAGAAAGTTCCGTTCCCCAGAGTACTAGGTCGCATATGTATTCACCCTTGCGAGGACGAATGTCGACGTGGAGAGTTGAATGATCCAATAGCTATAAGACCTCTCAAACGCTTTGCCGCCGACCATGATAATGGACTTTGGAAACAAAACCTAAAAATGCGCCCTCCTACCGGGAAGAAGATAGCTATTGTTGGTTCAGGCCCAGCAGGGCTGACCGCCGCGTATTTCCTAGCAAGGGTTAGACATTCTGTTACGGTTTTCGAGGCGCTTCCGCGACTTGGAGGAATGATGTTAGCTGGCATCCCTGAATTTAGGCTTCCGAGAGACGTGCTTGAGGCTGAAATAGAAGAAATCAAGAATATAGGAGTAGACGTGAAGACAAACACTCGAATCGAGTCATTGGAACCTCTTTTTGAACAAGGTTATGAAGCCATTTTCGTAGCTGTCGGAGCACACCAATGTATAAAAATGGGTGTGGATGGAGAGGACTCCCCCGGGGTTATAGACTGTGTACCATTTCTCAGAAATGTAAATTTAGGGAAGAAGGTGAAACTGGGAGAAAAGGTGGCGGTGATCGGTGGAGGCAACGCAGCTATAGATGCAGCTCGCACTGCCTTGCGGCTCGGAGCTAAGGAAGTAACTGTCATCTACCGCCGTACCAGGGCCGACATGCCTGCCAGTACGGAAGAAGTGGATGAAGCATTGCGAGAGGGGGTGGATATTCATTTTCTCGCCACCCCGGTCAAGATGAGCAATGAAGATGGAATCGTAAGGCTGGAATGCATCCGTATGAAGTTGGGAGAACTTGATGCAACTGGAAGACCGCGACCCATTCCCATTAAAGGCAGCGAATTTGCAATGGAATTCAACACAGTCATAATCGCTATCGGTCAGATGCCTGAAATTCCAGCAGAGTTTGGACTAGAGGTGGACAGAGGCAACAGGGTGCAAGTTGATTCTTTCACTCTAGCAACAAATAGAAAAGGCGTATTTGCTGGCGGTGATGCTGTAAGTGGTCCAGCATCGGTCATTGAAGCAGTTGCCTCAGGGAGAAAAGCAGCGATTGCCATAGACAAGTATCTTGGCGGTGATGGGGTGATCGACGAGCCATTGATACCTTTTGAAGAGGGTGACCCTTGTCTAGGACAAATAGATGACTTTGCTAGCTGGCGCCGCCAGAAAATGAGTACGATATCGATGGAGAAAAGGCGTAACAGCTTCGAAGAAGTGGAACTTTGTTTCGATAAGGAAACAGCAATTAAAGAGGCAGAACGATGTTTGAGGTGTAACCTTAGGCTGCAAATCTCACCGACCATACTCCCCCCAATGGAGACGAAGTTGTCTACCTCAAAACGAAAGCAGCCGGAGCCGGAAAAAGAGCCGCCCGCAGCATTCATAGGTATTTAATGAGGAAGAAAAAAGCGCAACAACGCAAGAAATTATAATTTCATAAGGCAAGAAAATCACATTCATGCGTCAAAAGTTCAATTAGCAGTTGAGGCTCATGGCTGTTTCTAAAAAGAAAAACGAAATCGAAGTCGACCTGAAGAACTGGCTTTCAAACGCTCAAAGAGTGGTAATTGCGGGCATAGGTAACCCGCTTCGAAAAGATGATTTTGTGGGAGTTGAAATCGTGAGAAATTTGCAGAACAAAGTCTC
>Ga0315307_1000446_pt1 | contig 17740 bp, 33 predicted proteins | sample TDP2_MG_FD_203079 | JGI IMG/M metagenome (GOLD analysis project Ga0315307, IMG submission 203079) | Freshwater sediment microbial communities from Lake Towuti, South Sulawesi, Indonesia - TDP2 | ecosystem: Environmental > Aquatic > Freshwater > Lake > Sediment | place: Indonesia: South Sulawesi...
CCTAAAACAGTGGTTTCAAAGTTTTCTTCTGGATGAGCATGACCATAAAACACGCTTGAAGAAGCAGCCAAATGAATGACAACTTCAGGCTTGATTTGCCTAATAACTTTCTTGAGGAAATGTGATTCTGAAATGTCGCCGTAAACTATGATAGCGTCTTTTGGTAATGTGATTTTTCTGTCTGTTACACTTCTACAGAATGCATAGACTTCATGGTTTCGCTCTAACAGTTTAGTGACTAGGTTTTCTCCGATGAAGCCTGTTGCGCCACTGACAAAGACTTTCATGGTTTAATCTAGGCTAAGAGGCTATAAAAGTGTTGACACGTTTGAAGCATAAGTCAAGTGTGGTGATGTCGGTGATGTAGGTATTACCTATGCAACACACATCACGTGACCTAGTATTGATAGTATGCCCAAAGGTCGCAGCCACATTGATTAGCCAATAGAATGAGTAAGTTGCTGTTCAAAGTTTTTGAAAGCCATCTCTGATAAACATTATAACATTCATTAGACCTAGACAAACTTGTAAAGTTTCTACATACACGACAGAACTCTCTCATAGCATCTAGGTAGAAGGGAATCTCATTTGTTGGAACGCCAGCAGGCTCAAGAATGTTGGTTTTAGCAGCCTCTTCATGTGGAACAAGAATTTCTTGCATTGTTTGATGAAGTGTTTTTGCAGGAGTAGCGTAGGCATCAAACCGTGTTTCTGCTACTGAGCCATCTATTTTAGCCTCAAACTTCTTTCGTCTAAAGAATTGGTTTCTTCCTACTCGTGCAGCCAAGTTAGTCACCACTGACAAGTATAAGATAGAAAAAGGGATAAGGGTTTTGGTTGTTTGCTAGGCTGACTAAGTTGCTGGATACTTTGTGATGTCTGTGCCGCATAGGGTTGCGATGCTTGCGAGTAAGGTTGTGTTTAAGCCTCTGTTTGCCCACATCTGGTATTTATACCAGACTTCGTTAACTCTTGTGGCTTCAAGATGTTTTTTGCCTATTTTGTAGCATTGGCGTGCAAAGTCAAGATACATGGGTATCGTGACGACTGAAGTGCCTGCCTCTTCAAGAATTATTTTGGCTTTCCTCTCGACTTCAGAGAGTTCGGCGAACATGGCTTGCTCTTGCTCTACCATAGAGTCTCTTTGGGCTGCAAAGCGACTACCTATTATGGTAGCATCCATCTTAGCGTCATATTTTCTTGTTCTGAAGACTGGGTGTCTTGTCAACTTGAACACCTTAAAAAGTGTTTAGGTGTTCTACAGATATAAGTATTATGTCTTAATATTCAGTGGTATGTTTCTATATGACTCTCTTATTCACTCGCTTTTTCGGTTGAGGCGCTCTCCAACATGCAAAACTCAGTTTCGTAAGCAACCTCATGTAGCCTAACAAACTCTGGATTCTACTTTCAACCGTAAGAGTGTTCACAGGGTAAAATTCTAGAAGCATGTTTAAGTCTATGGCTTCCAACGCTATTCTTCTAGCAACATAGGGAAGCCGTTCCTCAGCAATTTTAGGGTCAATATAACCTTTAGGACACATACCCTAAACCATGTTGTTACGGTGATTTATGTATTATTACCATGTCGTCAATCTTGTCTAATACTGCTTCAGATAAGCCTCTCCGCTCCCATCTATCCCTTAAAATCTGATGTTCACGGATTAGGTCAACCATGAAGGTAAGTTCCTTTTGAGACTTGTCTAGTTGTCTTGCGTAAGCCATGTATGAAGGATGCCAATCGCTGTAGATGCCATTTTCATTGAGTAGGGTTCTGAGTTTCTCATCAAAAAGTGATAGGCGACCTTGCGCTATGGCTGCGTTTAGTCTTGTGTCTGCTTCAATTCTTCTGATTAGTGGTGTCAAGCGGACATGAGAGAGTTTGCGCTTGTATTTTTTGATGGCTTCTTCAAGCCAGTCTGGAGAAGGAAAAGGAGAAGGCATTTTCTAGGTCACTCTGCTGTTTTGTTTTGAATCATTGTTAGGTAGGTTTCTTTATATGAGTTTGCTGTGGCTAGGTATGCTTGCCAAAGGTTATAAGCTCTTAAGAGTTCTCTGAATGCTGTTTCTGTGTAGGCTACTAGGTTAGATAGGTTTTCTGTGACTTCTTGAATGACATCGTTGTAGGTATATCTGATTCGTATGATGCCTGTGTCTTTTGTTAAGCCATAGGGATAATCATAGTGGAATGTGGGCTGTTCAACCTTAATTTTGACATCTACCTCAATGACTTCAACTTTTAAGGCTCCATATTCTCCAGTTGGGTAGATTAGCCATTGATGAACCTTAACATCTTTCCACTTCTTAGATTTCAATTTGCCTTTACCTCATTCTATTATGAAATACCAGTGTGCAGACCATTCGGCTAGTGGTCGTTTGTTGTTGCTTCCAAGCGTGTAGCGTTTTCCATCTGTTGTTTGTGGAAACCATAATGTTCTGCCTCTGAACAATCTTTCAGCAGTTTCTATGATGGCATCTACTATTGGTGGCAACGGATTAAACAAGTGCTGCCTATAAACCACTACTTTAGGTTGGAAGCCATCTTTTTTTGGTTTGTCGCCTAGACTATCTGCTATGGCACATAAGCCGTCTACGTGATGGATTTTGTATTCTGTTTCTCCATTGTGAATTGCGTTGTCAACTATTTTGCATAACTCGCACATGGTTTCAACCTTCAAACATTGAAAATAGGGTTAAGGGATATATAAAAAGAGTGATGGAAGAATGTTCTATTTGTCTTGAGGCTGGTGTCGCCTTCGCAGTGACTGCATTCTTTGCTTTAAACTCTTTTCCATGATGCTTGTGCCTTTTCTTCTTGAGATGTCTATTAGGCTTATTGACATCATGACAAAAACGCATTTCTTCATAGCACGATTGTAGAACCAACATGCCTCTTTCATGCAGTCAGCATACTCATCTGCTTGTGGTGAAGCCATAGACAGTAATGGACAAATGATAGGGGGGTCAAGTTTTGACATGTTCACTTGCTTCTTATTCTCTGTCATGTCATCACCTCACTTTATTTAATATTCTTTTACGGTTTCTAGTCTCCCTTTCAAACTCTTTCTGAACAGTCTTCTTATCCTTTGTGATTGTGTATTGTTTTGGTAGTTCTGAGCCTACTAGGTTTTTGCCTGCTTCACGAAGCCTCTGGAGATTCTTTTCTTGCTCTTTGAAACCCATTCAAAATCACCTAACTTCTACATGGTAAAGGTATAATGGATAACCGCTCATTTCTGTTGCCTTAGAGAACCATTCGACAACACTGTTAAGACCGCTTTTATTAACATAGTTTTGAAGTTGATTTGCAGATGTTATTTTTCCAATGAAAGTTATGTTGATTTTAGCGAATGTTGTATGTTTGTAGAGAGCGCCAAAAACAGCAACATCAGCACCAAGTCTTTTTCTCCACTTCCTAAGAGTATAAACTTCTCCATGCTCAATCAGAAAGTCACGAACCATTTTTACATTAAAGAACATAACCATAGGTATTCACTTCTTACTGTCTTGTTCTACTTTCCATTGAAGGTTTTTTATAATGTTCAAGTCTATAGCGTATTGTCGAAACTTTAGCATGTGACCTTCTTCTGCTGCTTTAATTAAGGCTTTTTCAACGCTAAGCCTCCCCTTCGCCAACGCTGCCTTTAAGGCGGCAACATGTTCAGCCACATTCACCTTTTCAATTATGTTGGCTTCTTGAACGAAAGTAGGAAGAAAAACTCCATTTTGTAAGTCTTTTGCAGTTTTGCCGATGAAATCATAGTCTCTGTAACGTTTAGCCCATGAACCTACAGCATTCATATTCTCGCCTCAAAAGTGCATCTCCGACATTTCACATAGCCATCAGTCACGTTGACTTCAAGACTTCCGTTTCTGTGACATCTTGGACAAGACATCGCTTAAAGTCACCTGCCTACTCATCAAACAAAGTCTACACTTTTTCTTCAATGTTAAACAGTCCTCACAAACGCTCTTTCAACTTCCATCATTTCAAACCTGAAGTTTTCAAGTGCAACCTTGCCTTTATTTGTCATGCTATAGACTTTTCTAGGTCTAGCACTTTTGCCACCATTAGGCATTTCCCATGTGCTATGTATTAAGCCATCTCTAGCCAAGTTGTTTAGCAATGGAAACATTGTTGAAGGACCAAAATAGACATGATATTTGCGTCTGACCAAGTTGATTAAAGCGTAGCCATGAATAGGCTGTGCAGAGATTTCTTCAAGTGCGATTTTCGGCAACATTCCAGATAGCATTTTCCGATAGAATTGACTAGCCATCATTCAACACCTCTCTTTTTCGCATGTTCACAAATTTCCAAGTCTGGAGTATCTGTAAAATGGAATCTTAGCAAACCTTTTTTGTTGCAGAACCATCCATCTTCTACAGCAATGAGATACTTGCATTCAAAACAGTCCTTAATTTTGTCTCCCATTTACTCAGCACCTCAGGAACGCTTTGAAAACCACATACCAAACCACAAAGATCAAGCCAATGAGAACTGCGCCACCGAAAGCAACCTTAACATCACTCACTCTAGTTCCCTCAACATCTCTCTTTGGCACTGAATGCAAAGATGTGTAGTCAAAGCCTCATAGCGTTCACAACTTGCGACACCATTCCGCATTGAAAAGCAACAACAAGGAACTTTACCCAAATTTCGTAACAGAAGTTCTTTGGCAACCGCCCTTTGAGTTGCATCTCCACTTTTAACACGGTTGTATATGCTTGTCATCTTCAACATCACCACGATATATTAAGTCTTACGACATATATAAATAGTATGGTGAAAGTAATCCCCATATGCTCCGCAACCAAAAACGGAACAAAAACTATAAACAACACCAACACAATCATGATCATGGTGTGGGACAGAACGAGCCTCACCTCAACCAGAGAGGAACGAGGCACAACACCCTTCACAAAACCACCCCGTGAAGCCTTCAATCACCTTCAGCATCACCACCCCACACCAACCACAACAACAACAAAACAAGCCACATACATAGTAACCAAAAACGCCATCGACTACCTGCCTATTAGGTATAGAATCAAGATGCTACTCTCGTCGCCTTTTCCGCTGCTGATCCAGTCGCTTACTCAAACTCTTGTTCACTTGCTGAACTGTTCTCTTGTTCGTCACCTCTACACTTTCCTTTTCTTGACTCAAAAACAAACCCTCAAACAAACCCTAAACCAGACCATAACAAACCCGCTACACAACTGTTCAACTGTTCTACAAGTCCGTAGCGGTTAAGGTCAGCGTTAGAGATTGTTTGTCAGTCAATTCTTTGCATAGATGACTAAGTCTTCTGTTGTTATCACAAGTTCATAGATGAATACTTCTTCTGTTACTATTTGTTTTGTTCTTACTTCTTCACTTCTTTCTCTTTTAGAATACTTTTAGACTTGTGACATCTTACTATACTATATTGATGGGTTGTTGGTTAGGGTTCTTTGATGGTGATGGTGTAGCGTGCTATGTAGGTGTTTTTCTTTTGTGTGGGGATGATGAGGATTTCTATTGTGGTGTTTTGGTCTTTTAGGGTTAGGTTGATTCCTTGTGTTAGGGGTAGGGGTTTGCCGTCTTGGTCTAGTATGAGGGTTTCTTTTAATGTTCCTGTGAATGTGGTTGTTTTCTGCATGTTATTCCTTCTCATATAGTTTTGAGAGTAGTTTAGCAACTTTCTGAGTTAAGGCATTAATCTTTCTACCTTGTTGAATGATTATTCTAGTTTGACCTTCCATTATAGCGTATAGTTCGTTGATGCAGAGGTCATGTAATGTTGGCTTGGTTTTCTCGTTCATGAAAGTTTCAAGTGCCTTGAATCCTATTTGTCCTTCTGCTGCTTCATTGATTAATTTCTGTAGTTCTTCTTTGGTTAGTTCTCTATCAGGCATTTAGCGTCTTCCTTCTCCTTTGTGTTTGGTTCTGTCTGTGCAATAGTTGAAGAGTGGACAGATTGCGTGTTTTTCTTTTAGGGTGTAGTTTGTCATGATGCACATGGTTCTTGTTGAGCAGAGGTGTTTGACCAGGCGGTTCAGCCATTTTTCAACAGCAACCTTGTTAGCCATCTATAACAACCTTGCACCATCTCAAATATTCCCTTATGTTTTCTTCTGTCATGCAACCGTTATCTTTTTGGCATTCTGGAGAGTTAGAGTCATAAGCAATACAATCCTCAGAACTAGAGCATTTTCCCATGTTTGACACCTACCTAAGAAGATTGAAAAAGTGTTATTTAAAGGGGTACAGAAGAATGTTCTAGTATTGTGTTTTTTGCCAGTAGCGGTATTTCATCATACCTAATGTGTAGCCATACTTGTCAATAAGCCAAGACTTGAAGGGTTTAGGCAAGAAATCACGGTGAAGGAGTTATGGTGATGCCCATGATAGCGGCAATGTTGACTAGATGTGTTGGATTTAAGCCTCTCCGTAGCCATTTTGAAGCAATAAGTTCTGCTTCCATCCTTAAGGTTTCACCAGTGAACATTCTTGATTTAGCCCAGAGTTCTTGTGCAAAATTCATGTAGTGATGTTGCTGAATAGTATACATGCCTAAGGGCTCAAGATAGTCTTTAACTTTAAACTCTATCATTTCTTGCACAGGGTAAGCAGCGCCAACTTGCTCTAGCATGTAAGGTTTGTATTCTGTCAATCTTTGATTAACAACTGACCCATCCCATTTTGCATTGAATTTGTTTATTCTAGTGGATGCTGCACGAACCAAAGTTTTCACCGTAGAATACTGTGTGCCTCAGCCTTTTATGTGTTGTTGAGGGTTTTGGAGTCAAGTGCAAGAGGTAGTGACGGGTGCAACCTACCTACATTCATTAACTTGCTTTGTTCCTAAGGAGAAGAGGATACTGCGCTCCCCCGAGTAGGCTTGACTTTTCCACCCTCTTACCTTTTCAAATCTCCTATCTTCTTAATGATTTTCTCTGTTTCCCTTTCAAAATGGTTTCTTAGATCCAAAATCATTCGGTGCAACTCTTCAAGAGGTGGCAAATCCTTCTGTGACTTCTCTACTGCTAACGGAATTGTGAATAAGCCATTACCGTAACCGCCACCTAAATCTCTAACTTGACCTAGAATCTCGTTGAAGACTTCTTTGCCAAGAAACTCTTTAGGCTTCAAACAAACGTTGCCCTCCTTCTCAAAGATGTTTAGCAGTTCAACATGATAATCACCTAAAGCCTTCTTAACTTCAACAATACTTTTACTTTCACCCATCTCTCTCTCCAACCACAAAAAGAATCTACATAACAACACCTATTTAAACACACATAGAACAATCCTCTACCCACACAAAAAAACTAGAGCAACCCATAAATCTTCTAAACAACAAAAACTATATGTCCAGAGCATCCCACTCCACAATCACCTCTCTAGAAAGGTGATGCAATGAAGGACACACATATCTTGAATAATCCTACACAGCAGTACGGTATACCAAAGTTATACTCTAACCGCACAGCAGAAGGATTTTTCAAAGTCAACCCTGAGCTTTGGAGTCAGTTCAAGCAAGAATGTAAGATTAGAGGAGTATCAATTTGCCATGTCTTAGAGGCACTCATAGCAGCATGGATAGAAGGACAGAAGGCAACAGCAACAGTCATCAAACCAGTAGTTGTAAACTTGACTATGCAACACATCGTTGAAAGACCTAGACGGAAAGGACAGATAGAACCATGTAACCCAAATCCCTATCTATGCGAACAGAAATGTGCTAAACTATGGATGAAACAGTTTAAGGGAGGTGAAACATGATGCCAGAAATGGATATGAATTTTGTTGTCGCAAAACGTGAGAAAAAAGAGACAGAAGGCAAAACAACTTATTCAGTCAGACTAACTCATGGCGCTGGACACTACCTAGTTCTGAAAGGTGAGTCAGAGTCTATTTTTGAAGGCTTACCAATTGGACATTTGGTAGGAATCAAACTAGGGAATCCACAGACAACATTGAAGAGTCCAAAGCCTTAAGCAAATAGTCTAGGTGCTACAACACCATCTTCCCTCACCTTTTTCCCACAATTCTTGTATACCAATGATGTTTCAACCATTAAATTTAAGTAGGCTTTAACATACACATGTAAGATAAACCCAAAGGATAATGATGAAAATGTGCAACCTATCCCCAATGGAAAAGAACATACTTGCAAACCATGCAACTAAAAGCAACGCTATTTTAGCACAGGTGCTAGGAATCAATGTTAAGACAATCAGCAACTATAAGATACGAATAAGAAACAAAAGGGAACGTGCATTGAAACTTATTCAGATAACTAATCCTCACAAAAGTTGGCTTTACCCAAAAAGAAAAGGTGAATAACATGCCAGTTAGAAGTCGTGGCGAAGACTTGGTTGAAAATGTGAAGCGAATTGCTGAGACACTCGTAGAACTGAAGGCGAAAGGATTACCTAGAAGTCTACTTGTGATATGGGTTCAAAAGAAAACTAGGCTTTCACAGAAAGACATCATCTCAGTGTTTGATGCTTTAGCCGAAATTGAGAAAGAGTTCCAGAAGCCGATACAGTGACAAGTTATGGCTACTTCCAAAGAGAAGGTGCATGAACTATCTGTCAAAGACGTTGACAAGTGCATTCGTAAAGCTTTGCAGATGCAAGACCATAGAAACAAGTATCAGATGCTTATAGAATGCGTTAAGATGATGAAACTGCTCTTAGGAATAGAAGAGTTAACGGTTATTCTTTAGACTTAGATGCTCTCCCTATGCCTACACCAACAAAGGCTGCTAATGCCGCAACTATAGTGTTGATTAATCCGCCATCATTACCCGTCGCCATCGCAGCAACAGCAATAGCCGCTAAAGAAGCTGATACAGCACAAGTCACAACTGTTTCATCTTTAACCATTTTATCACCTCACTTTTTAGTAGTAACCATAATACCCTTGAGCCTTCAAATTTTCTACCATCAGATTCGCTTTTTCCTCTCTTATGCCTAAGTCTAAGAAGTCTTCAAGCAACTCTTCTTCTGAGATAACTGCAGTTTTGAAATACCATGAATAGATTTCTATTTTCTCTTCCATCAACTCGTCTTCATAGTTCAGTTCAGCCTCTTGAACTGTAAAGTCTTTCTCTGTCGCTTGAATAAAACCATTCTCAAGATAGTCTTGAAGTGCAGCATCTAACTGTGTTGCTGTAACCCAGCCATAACGGTAGCGTTTAACCCAAATTGCGATTTGTCGCCTAATTTCATCTCTGAGTGGTCGAACCTTCAACATTTGAATGATTTTGCTTATGTCACTAGCCCTTAAGCCTCTTTCCTTCAAAATCTTAGTAGCCCAAATGGCATCTACTTCAACAAAGTCTGCTATTCTAGTTAAGTCATAAACCGTTGGAACATAGTAGTAGTTATCTGTCAGTTTAGTGTGCCATTCACTGTCATAGCCGTTAGCCTTATACAATTCGTCTCTCTGTTGAAGGGTTATGATGCCTTTAGCCCACATGTAGAAGGCTTCATGTGCGCTAGGTTGCTTAGCGTAAATGCCATATAGAAAGTCCGCCATGCCATCTCGCCATTCGTTCTCCTCTACATAATGGTCAAACATTTTTCGGTCTATGACACCACGCATCAACCCATTAAAAGCATCTCTAGGATGCGGAATCCTTTCCCAAATCTTAGGCAAAAAGCCATGTAAATCTTCAAGGTAGCCGTCTGCTTTAAACCACCCTTCCATAGTGTTCTTGGGAACGTGTCCACGTTTGAAAAGGGTAAACGCATCTCTTGCACTAGGCAAATTCTGATAAATAGAAGCTAGAATATCTGCTGAACCATCACGCCACTCGTTCTGTTCCACATATTCCTCAAACAGTTTTTTAGAGATTGTGCCACGTAAGTATGCGTTAAAGGCATCTCTAGGCATCAAAATACGTTCATAAAGTGAAGGCAAGTATTCGTGCCATTCAGGTAAATAGCCTTGAGCTTTCATTAATGCTTGCATCGTGTTCTCTGGAATGTGTCCTCGCCTGAAAAGTGTGAAGGCTTCACGTGCATTAGGCAACCACTGATAAACAGCATCTAAATTGCTGAAATCATCTTTCTCCCAACTGTTAGCATAATAGAAGGCTTCCTTAGTCTTAGAGTCTATTGCGCCTCTAGCCCACATTCTAAATGCAGTGTTCTCATTAGGAATCTGATTCCACGCTGTTTTTAGAAAGTCTATTCCAACACTACCCCAACCATCAAAACTAGCATAAGTGCCAAATTGTTGATCTGTGATTTTTCCTCGTCTAAGAAGAATCCACGCCATACTTGCATCTGGAATAGCAGGTGTAAGTTCTCTTAGCCAATGTCGACGCATCCACGGATACACGCCGATGGTAAGTTGCAACCCCTTCCATGCATCAAGCAGTTGCCCAGTTCTAGTTAACTGTTCTACTGCAGAAGCGTAAGCACCACCCATACCAGCAGCGATTCCTTTAATCCAGTCGCCAACAGCCAAATCCATTAAAGTCGGTAAACCACTCTCAAGTGCGTCTGCAAGAGTTTTTACGCCATCTTCTAATGGTGTTTTTGATGCACTCCAAGGTCCACGAGGGTCAACTATGTCACGAGAGTATGTTGCGTAAGCAGTGTTTATGTGAAAAAGTTTATCTATTGTTCCTGTTGGGCGTAAGTGGTTGCTTAAAAGATCAAATTGGGTTAACTCTCTTGCTATGTCCTGTATTGTGTGCCCAATTTGGCTCATCGCAAAATAGAATAGGCTTGGAGTGCGTGAAACACCTTCATTAAGTCGTTGATACTGTTCTGGTGTCAACAGAACCATTGGCATGTGACCAGGTGGTATTTCATACATTGCGTAGCCTGCTTCTCTTTCTGACATTTAGCGTCTCTCCTTTCTATAGCGTGTAGTTGTAGGTTTTGTTGATGGTTTGCTTTGAATTGCATCTATTGTGCCTTTTGTGTTTTTGAGTATTGCTTGTATTTTTGCGTTGTATTCTTTTGCTACTTTCAACGATTCATCTTCTTTCTGACTCATCTTTCATCAACTTCCCATAAACAAAGCATGCTCCATAACTACCCCCCTATTGTTTGTGACCCAAATATATTTTCCATCCGTTGACATGCTAACAACGTAATAAACACCTACATCTGTCCATCCACATATGGTTTGAAGGTTGATTGATTGTTGAAGTGAACCATCTTTATAGATTTGTAGGTGCGGAACACCGCCAACATTTCTGACAATGGCAAAATATTTCGTTAGAAGAGAATAGTTGATAAACTCCAAAGTCCAACCGTAATCTAACACTTGAAATTCTGATTGTAGTGTTCCATCTGAAAGTTTAGACTGTTGTATATGCTGTGTACCATTGTCATAAATCCAAATCACATCTGCCGATTCATTGATGTTGATAATGCGTGGACAATCTACAGGGTAAGCGTCACCATTGTAGCCTCGTTTCCATTGGAGCGTCCATGATGTATAGTCTCCTTCTAAGCATGCTTTCACTTCAGCACAATTCAACGGTGGCACAACATATTTCTCCACTACATCTTGTTCTTGCTCTAACACATTTAGGCTATGCCCTCTTAAAACATATTCGTTTATTAGGCTCTGCTTTTCCTTCTGCAACGTTTCTCCAGTAAAGTTCAAGTATAGAGCAAGCATTCTTTTTGCGAAGCCATGATAGTAGCGCCACTCGTTTGTAGGCACACCTTTAACAGTCAACTCAGCCTCTACATAAGGTTCAAGTTCAACATACTCTTTCAACGCTTCTTCAATACGATCTGAAAGGTCTGGCAACTGAATCTTAAACCTTTTAGGAACTACGTTATGGTCATATTTTTTGACTCTACGCACTCGGCGATGTGCAAAACTTGTTCGTGCAACACCACGTTTCCTAACCATAAGGCAAGTCACTCTGCAAGAATCACTACTAACGGTTTAGAAGGATGCAAACCAGCCTTAAACAATGGTAGTGACACAGGAGTAAAACAGAAGTTTTCTATTCTACTGTTGCATGTGCTAGCTCCGTATCTGAAATAATAGTAATACAGTCCAGCCACCCTTGTGCGGTAAAGGTAATAATAGACTGTCCATGTTACAGCATCTAGTTTGGTTGCATCTAGTGCCTCAGAGTCGAAAGTCTGCAGTAACGTATCTGGCGGAGAATAAGTGTCTCCGTAGACTCTAACTCTGATTTTGTCAGTTGAATCTAATGGGGTTTCTGGACAGTTCCATGTTGCGGAAATTAATGCGCTTGCCGTTCCGCTAGCGATGGCAACTGCTGTTCCAGATGTAATTTCTGTTTCAACACCAAGTGAATCGACCTTCCAAACCCTTATACCTAGATAGCAGGTGGTGATTGTCAATTCGACAGTAAGTAGTATTTGGTCGCAACTTAAGGTCTGAACTAGACCTAAGATTTCATCATTCCGCATGTAACGTGTCTGACATGGCATCTTTACTGTTCAACCAAAGCGTGTGTTTCGCCCACAAACACTTTCACAACTTCAATAGCGTCACTTTCTGCTGTGATAGTGCCATTCTGCACGTAAGGTCCTAGTTGCTGTTGAAGTTTTGTGATTATTGCTTGCTTCTTTGTTTCATCTACTTCAGAGCGGAACTTCACTCTATACTCAAGTTTTTCTGGCATTAGTGATACCACACTTTGATTAATACTTGAACATCATTCAACCTTAAAAAGTCTAAGTCCACATTTGCATCTTCAAACCTTAAATTGTAGGTTGCGTTGCCGTCAACCTCGCTTTTAACATCATGGGCATCATCACCCCCAATGACATCACCAAATTCTCTAGTGCTAGCAGCAACAGCCCACATATTGTCAGTTAACGCTATAGCGATAACATCATCTACACCCCATGCACCAGTGCTTTTCTTTACACGAATGTTTTGTGCGCCTTCAATAGCGTTAGCACCACCAGCATTCGTATTCTCTATCGCTCTTACAATCAAGAACACAAGCACTTTATCTAGTGTAGCGCCTGCTGGGATTCCACTTATCACGACGTCTGGAAGGTTAGTGTCTGCTGCTGCTGCTGGAAGGTTAATTTGAGCGTTAATAGTAGACAAGAAAATCATTGGAGACTTCATTCGGTCAAGTTTAGCCTCTAACGCATCAAGCAAGTCTTTTAAGGCTTCTAACCCAAAAGTGCCATCATCAAGTTTCGCCTCAATATCATTTATTGCCGCCTTCAACGCTGAAAGACCATATGTGCCATTGTCTAACTTGTCCTCGATGTCTTGAAGCGTGACCAAGACTGCTTTCACCAATCCACATTTATAGTCTGCGATGCTTATAATTTCATCTACCTCATGAGCATCTAAGCCTCTAAGAACAAACTCATTCCTTAGACTTGTCCTTTCCTTCGCATAGGTTTCACTGCTGAAGTTCAAACATTTAACAAAGCATCTTCTACCCAAAGCAGCATAGTAAGGATACAGTTCTGTGGCTATGCCATCTGCTTCTAACTCAGCATAAATTTGAAGTTCCAGTTCCTCTTGATTTGTTAGCCATTCTTCAAGAATGTTAGCACCGAGAGGCAATGTTTTCTTGAACCATAAGGGAACAGTTTTAGAGCGCCAAGTCTCAGCATACTTCCTAATGCGCCTCTCAGATGATGCAGTTCTAGGCTTACTCTTCTTGACAGGCATACAAACAGTCTAATATGCTATTAGTTTAGAATAGACTTTGTGGTAATCATACTCTAGGCTTTTCTTGTATGCCGCTTCAGCCTTTTCAAGACTTTCCTTTTCATTTTCAATCGCACTTTGCATAGCCTCTGCTAGACTTTTAGGGTCATACTCATGCAGTTGAGCAATAGCACCGTTATCCCATACTTCCTCTCTCACATAAGTCATAGGAAAAATCCAAGCCTCTTTCTCAGATACAAGTTCATTCATCGCAGGCGCATCCAAACAGACTATCGGCTTCTTGCATGCCATAGCCTCTAAGATTGGTTCTCCAAAACCTTCTAGCAACGAAGGACACACAAAGACATCACATGCCATAGTCTTCTCAACTATTGCTCTGAAAGGTAGTCTTCCATACTGGTCTTCTATGACTAGGTTAGGAATCTTCTGTAAGTCAATTCTGTCGTTAGGCGCCAGTTTATTAATGACTGTGTGTGCCGCTGCTAAGCCTGTGTGCAAGATGAACACGTAGTCGCCACTGACTTTTTCATTTAAGATTTGTAGTGCCTTAACCAAATGTGGCAAACCTTTACGGTGAAGAGGGTTGATGTTGCTGAACAAGATTTTTCTGTTAGGATACCTCTCTCTCAAAGTCTTTAGCCTAGTGTATCTAGCATCTTCAAAGCCTCTAAAATCATTGAAGTCTAAGCCATGTGGAATAACATCTTTCACTGGAATACGGTTCTTTTCTAAGCATTCCTTACAGTATTGACTTGTCACAGCAATGTCAAAATTCTTCATCACTTCAAACAAGTTCACATTCAACTTTAATGGTCCGTCAACTGGACCGTAAATTAGGCTTTTACGACTGAACCATGGTGCTAGTATGCTTGTTGAACCAAATATGTATCTTAACCATAATGGCACGAATGCTATGCCTTTGTCATACCGTTCTTTTGGCGGCTTCTGTGAATCATCAATGTTGTATAAGTCAACGTCATAGCCTTTTTCTTTGAACAGTCTTTCTATGAGGTTTGCTTGGTTTCTGAAGGATGGTGTTCCCATCAACGTAATTAAGCCTAACTTCATTTTAAACCCTCAACAAAAGACATACGACTGCTCTAGGCAAAGGTTGACTGTTCTGCATGAAGGCTTTTTCAGGTGTTGACAGATGCCACTTTGCTTGATTATCTTCGACATAATATTCTGCTACTTCAACAGTGAAGCCTTTAAGCAATGCTTCAAGTCTTTCCTTACTATATAGGCGCATCCAAAAATGGTCTGGCGCACCAGTTGGCAAAGTAACAATTAATGAGCCATTGTGTTTTGTGACTCTGAACATTTCTAGTAAGGATTCTCTGTCACCTGTGCTTGATGCTACATAGCCTTTAACAACGTTGTTTATGTCGTAGGCTCTTTCTAAACCTACATGCTCAAGCGTGGACACTGCTAAGGCTTGGTCGAATGTTCCACACTTCAAACTCATGTGTCTAGCGTCTTCTTGCATCCACTTCCAAGTTGTAGGCATTGGAGTGTTAGGAGGATAAGGTCTAATGTCTAGACCCGTCATTTCATAACCTAACAGTGCCAATCCTTCACACAAAGAAGATTCTAGGCAACCTACATCTAAGAGGGTTTTTCCCTCTAAATGTTTGAACACGAAAGGCAATTCTACAGTTCTTTCTCGTGTGTGAGCGCCTATCACTTGTTTAAGAACATATTCTTTTTCAATCATTCACTTAACCTCTGAAACTCTTTATTTCTGGATCTATTCCAAAATTGACAAGCTGATTATGTTTACGCACTAACTTTCTGAAGCTTCTTATCTCGTCAATGCTCCAATGGATAGGAATAATGTTAGGTGAAATTTGACCATCAAAATAGCAGTCATTAACTTTTACTCGCCAAATCTTACATAGGTCAAGTTTCTTGAGATTTTCCTCAAATGAGATTCTCCAATTACAAATTTGAAAAAGCGATATATTTCTGCTTTCATAGCCTTCTTTAATGAGCTTGTCGATAGCGTCTTTAATTTTGAATTGATCTTCATAATACCAATCCCATGCAAGCCTTATTCGTTGAAACCTACTTTCTTTAAGTGCATGTGCAATTTCTTGCGTTAAGAACCTATAATCAATTCCACAAATTAATTGATAAGTGACAACTTTTCCATTAACCCTTTTCTCTCCCAACTCCTTTATAGTTTGAAGTGCCTCTTTCTTGCAGAGAAGGTTCATATCCATAATCTTAACCTTATTTCTAACGATCTCTGGAACGCCAAACCACTTAATTTCAGTAGGTTCATAGCAGAATGGACAGTTATGTGGACAACCTTCACTAATTCGGATCCATTGTTCTTCACTATTGAACTTGTTATAAGATCCATAGGAGTAAGGCTTTCGCAATGAAACATCTTTCTGTAGTCTAACTTGCGTTAAAGTCATTTCTACACCTCAGCAACTTTTTTCCATACTTCATTCATGGTTGTTTGCCAATAAAAACGTTTCAGTATGTCTAGATTAGGCTTGATTTCTACTGGTTTCTTGAATAATTCTATCAAGTATGGCACAAGTTCATCACGTGGTAGTTGTGGAACAAATACTGCAAAGTCGCTGAACCATTTTTTAGGTCCATAATGAGCAAAACAGATGGGTTGGCATCCACATGCGTAGCCTTCTACTGCTGGCAACTCATAACTAGGGTCACGTCTTAGGGCGCTTACATATCTGCTTTGGTTGTATAGGAGTCTGAGTTCTTCGTCTGTGATGTTTGTGTATTTTGTGTATGTTGGTTCTCTCCAATTATAGTTTAGCCATCCTCCAATGTGAACCATGCTAGTCATTGACTTGTAGCAAGCCATGAAAACAGCGTCTATAGCCTCTGCATCTGCCATATACCCAGTTGCCAAGACAGTCCACTTTTTAGGTAGGTTACTATGGTAGAAGATTGAAGGCTCATAACCCCATCTAGTTTCAATAATGTTGCATTTGTAGGGTATGATGTTGGGAACAGTTGTTATGATGGCTAAGGCATTTTCGACAAGTCTTTTCCAGTCTGCTTCAAACTGAGGATAGAAAGCATTGTTCAAATAGAGAAAGAGTATATATTTGCTTAGTTTTGGCAATGTTGGAGTCTCGAAGATGCTGCCCCACATCGTGCAAGTATCCTCTCTGGGATTTTGTCCAATGTAGTGTAGGCATTGTATAGCGTCTGGTTCAAGTGTGTTAGTGAAGACTGTTCCCTGTGGTGCGTATTGTATGAATGCTTGTCTTATGCGGTGCATTGCACGACTGATTTTTCTGTCAAAGGGAAAATAGAATTTCACTGTTTAAGCCTCGAATGAGGCTCTAATCATCTCTACTGTCAGTTTTAAACCTTCTGATAGCATGGTTTTTGGTTTCCAACCTAATGTTTCAGTGGCTAAACTGTAGTCGCCTACTAACTTGATGATTTCAGTGAGGCGAATATTTGTCTTATTCCAATAGATTTCTCCATTGAAGCCTACTATGCCTTTAATCATTTCTGCAAGTTCTCTGATGCTCGTGCCTACGCTTGTGCAGAGGTTCAAAGCCTTAACATTAGAATCTTCAAACACATGATAAGGTGTTTCAACAGTTTTAACGTAGCCGTCAACATGGTCATCTAAGTAGAGAAAATCTCTTATAGGCTCTGGATTCCCTAGAAAAACTTCTTTCTGAGTTAACATTTGGCTGATTATTCTTTCTATTACAAACGTGAAGTTTTTTGCTCTACCATAGGTGTTGAATGGGCGTAGAGTGATGGATGGAAACCCTTGAGAATCACGGCAATACTTAAGGTAGTAGTCTGCTGCAACTTTGGCTATGGCATAAGGCTGATTAGGTCTCAACGGTGCATCTTCACTTATTGGAAACTTGTCTTGGTTGCCATATTCTTCGCTTGTTCCAGCAAAAACAAACTTTTCAAGTGAAGGTAGATTCTCACATGCTTTCTGCATGTTTACTATACCTAAAACAGTGGTTTCAAAGTTTTCTTCTGGATGAGCATGACCATAAAACACGCTTGAAGAAGCAGCCAAATGAATGACAACTTCAGGCTTGATTTGCCTAATAACTTTCTTGAGGAAATGTGATT
>Ga0315307_1000447_pt1 | contig 17728 bp, 15 predicted proteins | sample TDP2_MG_FD_203079 | JGI IMG/M metagenome (GOLD analysis project Ga0315307, IMG submission 203079) | Freshwater sediment microbial communities from Lake Towuti, South Sulawesi, Indonesia - TDP2 | ecosystem: Environmental > Aquatic > Freshwater > Lake > Sediment | place: Indonesia: South Sulawesi...
ATGCGCAAGATCGGTCTGCGAGCCGTCAAGGATCCTCTGGAAGGGATCCCATTCCCTGCCCGCCCTGCGGGTCGCGTAGTACATGTCGAAGGGCTTGGACAGATCGTAGGTCATCTTCCAGACGACATGCAGTCCGTTGCGTTGATCCACGGCGACGGCCGGCTCGGTTGAGTAGGCGTTTGTGGGAGAGAAGGCGGAGGCTTCCGACCATTCACCGTTGGAGTCGGCGTATCTGTGGGAAAGGAATTCCGTGGCCGGTCCGGAGAGTCCCTGGATCCAGACGATGTGGACGTTCGGCGACTGGTCGCAGACGATGATCGGGTTTTGCGCGATTTCGGAAACCAGGAAAGGCTCCTGCCACTCCTGGCTTGTCGCATTCCACATCCGGTAGAAGATGCGCCAATCGTCCTCCCAGACGCAGTGCAGGTTGCCCTTGTAGTCCCCCGATATGGCGGCGTTCTTTGCGTTGGCGCCCTCGGTCAGGGCCTCGCCTGCCGACCACTTGCGGGACGCGTTGTTGTACTTGTAGTAGCAGACCTCGGACCCGGCGGGCCTGCTCTCCACACACACGACATGGAGGTCCTCGTTCCTCTGCGCGAACATTGCCTTGGCCGTTGCGGAGGTGGTGACGGAGCTCCACGAGGAGCCTATGACCTCGCTGCTGTCGGCCGCCGATGCGATGGCAAGCAGGGACGATGCCAGAATGGTGAGAGCAAGGCACGGGACCAGTGGACGCAACAGAAACAACCTTTGACGACCCTTCCGGCCATCATGCCCCATTTTAACGTTTCCTCAGGCGTCCGGGGGGCTCAATGGGCGGAATCGGTTGTCCAACGGCGGCCCGCCTCAGTTCGAGGCTGCCCGATATGTGGCCAGAATGCAGAGGAAGTTCAACACGTCTTCAACACGCCTCCAGGCGGCCTCACCATGTGCCTTTGTCCCGAGCCAGTAGGCAAGCGCCTCGGGGTAGCCAGACCAGCATCGATGATAGGCCTCTGTTGGCCCACGCATAGTACGGTATTGCTAGGGCGTTCACATGCCTGAGGCGGGGTCTCCTCGTCCCGGACGTGGAGTAGAGAGGCCCTTTCTGGGCAGCAACAAGTGCGTTGAAACGGATCGTGCCGACCCCTCCGAGGAGCCTTGGCCTGAACTGAAACTTGAATGTGGGCTGTGGCTGGAGGAAGAGGTCTTGGACAGGGATGCCGGGGTTGTCCACGCTCTCCACGCAGTAGACCAACGGTCCCCGGCAGATTGCCCAGCAGCTGAAGTCCTCCCGAACCCGCGGATGGGCCTCAACCAATCTTACGGGCGTGTCGAACGATGCGGTGATGCGATCTCCGGGCGTCCACCTGCGCGAGATCTTGCAGTAGGTCCCCGGCTTCGGATTGGGAATCCGGCGCTCGTTGAGCGACACACGGCAGGCATCCGTCCATGCCGGCACTCTGAAGAGGACGTTCAACCTTTTGGAGGGCGCATCCCGCACGATCACCTCAACCTCCCCGTACCACGGGTAGCTGGTCTTCTGCTCGAGGATGAGGGTGCCGGACCCCATCTCATGTTCCAGGCGTGATGGCTGATACAGGTTGAGCCAGACCCCGCCGTCTGCAACTCCGTAGATGTAGCCGGGCAGCGAGGCGATCATCCTTTGAACGTTGGGCGGGCAGCAGGTGGTGGTGTACCATTCCTTGCGCTCATGGCCTCTCTCTGCATTTCCGGACCGCCCGGGACTCTCCAGTGGATTCACGTAGAAGTAGGTGTCGCCCGAAAGCGACACGCCCGACAGGAATCCGTTGTAGAGCACCGTTTCCAACATGTCGGCATACCGGCATTTGCCGGTGATCGCAAGCATCCGCCAGTTCCACATGGCGTTGGCCACCGCGGCGCACGTCTCGGCGTAGGCCCTGAGGTTGGGCAGCTCGTACGGCTCGCCGAAGGTCTCGCCCTCGTAGCGCGATCCGAGGCCGCCCGTTATGTAGACCTTGCGGTCGGCCATGTCGGACCAGAGCCTCTCCAGCGCCGACCAGGTGGGTTTGTCACCCGTCTCCGCGAAGTAGTCGGCTGCACCGCAACAGGCGTAGCCGGCACGGACGGCGTGCCCCTCGATCGCGGTCCTTGATGGGAACCCGATCTGGTCAAGAAGATAGCGCGCAAAATCCAGGTACTCGCGCTTTCGTGTGGTCCGGTAGAGCTCGACCATGGCCATCTCGAGCTCCGGATGTCCTGAGAAGCCATCTCGCTTCCCGGGCCCGAAGGTGGATGCCAGGTGATCGGCGAACCTCACCGCGCAGTCCAGCAGATTCCGCTTCCCCGTTGCTCGGTAGTGGGCAATGGCTGCCTGGATCAGGTGGCCGGCACAGTAGAACTCGTGGTTGTGGGCGAACTTGGTGTAGCGTTCGCTGGCGTGCTCGTCCACGAAGTAGGTGTTGAGGTAGCCATCGGGGCCCTGTGCGGCGACGACCTCGTCTATCATGCGGTCAAGGGTCGAATCAAGTTCGGCGTCCTTTGATGATTGCAGAACGAACGCTGCTCCCTCCATCCACTTGTAGAGATCGGAGTCGGTGAAGAGGGGGCCCCGCCTTACGGCCTCCTTCCTCTTGGAAACCCTGCGGAAGTTGTCGACTATTCCATGTTCCTCCAGCAGTTGCAGCAGCCGGGGGATCCCCCGGAGCCTGTTGACCTCCATCCGGGGCTTCCAGAATCCGCCCAAGATCGTCACATCTGCGATGGGGACGCCCTGCACTCTGCAGTGCGGCGTGCTTCTGTTGTCAATCACCCCTGCCTCGAAGCCTTCAGCCACCCTCATCCACCACTGGCCGCGGACGGGGACCCGGCCATTAATCTGTTGTCCCGCTCCGGCATTGCCGGAAGAATGAGGAACCGGGATAGATTATTCAGAGAGCCGTCCACGAGGGTAGAGTGCCGACCGAGATCGCCATACTCGACTACGGCGGACAGTACGTCCAGAATATCCGCCGGGCGTTCCTGGAGATGTCGATCTCGGCCGTGATCGTTCCGCCGAACTCAAAGCTGAAAGGCATTGGGAAATGCGCGGGCGTGGTTCTCAGCGGGGGTCCGTACAGCGTCTACGAGGCCTCCCCCCCCACGATGGATGATTCGATCCTGAGAAGCGGGAAGCCCATCCTTGGTTTGTGCTACGGTCACCAGCTGATCGCCCACAAGATGGGTGGCGAGGTCTCGCGGGGCAAGGCGGGCGAGTACGGGTTCGCCGAGATACGGCTGCTGCGAAGGAGTCCGCTGTTTGAAGGCATCCAGAGTCCCCAGATATGCTGGATGAGCCACGGGGACCAGGTCGCCCGCCTACCTGCCGGGTTCGTCTCCCTGGCCTCGACAAGGGACTGTCCGCACGCCGCCATGGTGCACGAGAAGCTGCCGGTGTTCGGCCTTCAGTTCCACCCCGAGGTCAGCCACACGCCGCAGGGCTGGAGGATGCTGCAGAACTTCGCCAGTGAGGTCTGCGGCCTGAAGGTCGGATCGTGGGACCCGGAGTCCTACATACGGTCGAGGATCACCCGGATTGCATCGGAGGTCGGCAAGGGCAGGGCAATGGTCGCCGTCTCCGGCGGCGTGGATTCGACCGTGACCGCGGTTCTCGCCCGCAAGGCCCTGGGCGAGCGGCTCGTCACCGTTCATGTTGACCACGGCTTCATGAGGGAGAACGAATCTGAGAAAGTCCTCAAGGATCTGGCGTCCTTGGGCCTGGAGACGATCCTGGTGGATGCGTCAAGGCGCTTCATGGATTCCATTGCAGGCGTTGAAGATGGCAGCGCCAAGAGGAAGAAGGTTGGCGAACTCTTCGTCCGCACATTCGAGGAAGTGGCGAACCGGAGGGACGTCACGGCCCTGATCCAGGGAACCATAGCCCCGGACGCGATCGAGAGCTCCAGGGGGATGGCGTCCAAACGCAGGGGGTCGGAACACGGCGGCATGATCAAGCTTCACCACAACGTGGGCGGGCTGCCCGAGGAGATGTGGATCCAGGTGATCGAGCCGATAAGGGACCTCTTCAAGTATCAGGTCAGGCTCCTCGGGAAGGCCTTGGGCATTCCGGACAAGCTGCTCGAAAGACAGCCTTTTCCGGGTCCGGGGCTTTGTGTGAGGATCGGCGGGGCCGTCACTGCCGAGGCCACACACGTTCTTAGAAAGGCGACGACGATGGTCGAAGATTCGCTCGCTCCCCACAAGCCCTCCCAGTACCTGGTCTACTTGATAGGCCGGGAAGGCGAGCCCCACGCGGAGGCTGAGAGGATCGCCCACGAGATGCTGGGTCCATCCTATCCCATCTCGGCTTCTGTCCACCGCAATCTTGGTGTGGGCGTGAAGGGGGATGAGAGGATACTCGGCAGGATCGTCTCCTTGCGGATCGAGAGAGAAGGCAAGCTTGCCTGGGGCCTGATCCCATGGCTGGACCTCCTTCGGCTGCAGAGCGCCATCACCGGAGGCCTGCGCGAAGTGTGCAGGGTCCTTGCGGCTGTCAGGGAGAGAGAAGAGGGAGAAATGGCCGCGGTCATCCGGTCGGTGGAAACAAGGGACTTCATGACCGCGATGCCTTCCCAGATTCCATTCGAGACGCTCTCTGCTGCCGCGGACGGGCTGCTCAAACTCCCCCTGATCGGAGCCGTCTTCTACGAGATCACGACGAAGCCTTCCTCGACCATAGAGTTGGAGTAGGTCTTCAGGCAAGCCATTCCGGGGCAACGAACTACGAAGTCAGCCGCCGGAGAGGGTGTGGGAGATCGTAACGGATGGCCTAGACGGGTTGCAGTTCCTTGTCTGATCGCTCGCGGGCGACTTCCATTCCGCTGCGAGTCACGCGACGACTAGGCCCTGAAAGTAAGCCTGGCGCCTATTTCCTGCCCTTTGGCCGCTCCCAGCCCTTGATCTCGGCATCGCGGATTTCCTTCTCCTGCTCGGGCTTGACGAACCTGAACCTGACGACGGACCCGCACTTGGGGCAGCGATCCTTGAGGGGATCGACCTTCACATGGCATTTAAAGCAGTAGGGAATTGCCACCATAGGGAATCATCCCGCACCCGCTTGCGCAGGTGGAAGATAATGGTTTCGCTCCCGATCCCCCCTCAACGACAACAGTAGTCTCGGAAAGATCAACATGGCCCTGAACCCTGGTCGTGCAAGGGCGTTAAAGGATGGAGTCCCAAGGAGCAGCCCCGTGGCCTACTGGATGAGCCGTGATCAGCGTGCCCATGACAACTGGGCACTGCTGTTCGCACAGGAGCTTGCCCAGAAGCGCGGGCAGCCACTGGCGGTCGTCTTCTGTCTGTCCCCGAGCTTTCTGGGGGCAACCATCCGCCAGTGCGGCTTCATGCTCAAGGGGCTGTCCGAGGTCGAATCCGAACTTGCTGCACGAAACATTCCATTCTTCCTTGTTCACGGGTCGCCTGGACGCGCGATACCGGAATTCTGCAGGGTGCAGGGCATCGGAACACTTGTTACCGATTTCGACCCCCTCCGGATCAAGAAGGGGTGGAAGGGCACCGTTGCCGGGGCTCTGGAGATTCCCTTCTACGAGGTGGATTCCCACAACATCATCCCCTGTTGGCTTGCGTCAGCTAGGCCGGAGTACGGTGCCTACACCCCCCGGGGCAAGGTGGAGCGTCTCCTTCCCGAGTTCCTGTGCGAGTTCCCTGCGTTTGAGTACAAATCGGCGGCCTGGAATGGGGGGCCTGAGAAGATCGACTGGAAGGCCACTGAGAAGTCGCTGAGGGTGAACCGGAGCGTGGGCGAGATTGGCTGGCTCCGGCCCGGTGGCAAGGCTGCACGGGAAGCCCTTGTGAAGTTCCTCGACCACAGGCTCGCGCAGTATCCTGACGACAGGAACGATCCCTCCAAGGATGGGCAATCCAACCTTTCCCCCTATCTCCATTTTGGCCAACTCTCGGCACAGAGGGTCGCACTGGAGGTGGGCGAGTCGGAGGCCGATGACCCTGCCAAAGAGGCCTTCCTTGAGGAGCTCATCGTTCGGCGAGAGCTTGCCGACAACTTCTGCCAGTACAACCCGAGATATGACAGCTTCGGTTGTTTCCCCGCATGGGCCAGGAGAACGCTGGACAAGCACAGAACGGACAAGAGGAGATACATGTACCGATTGGAGGAGTTCGAGAACGCCGAAACCCACGACGATCTCTGGAACGCGGCCCAGATGGAGATGGTTCGAAGGGGCAAGATGCACGGCTACATGAGGATGTACTGGGCGAAGAAGATACTGGAATGGACCGAGTCGCCCGAGGATGCCCTGCGCATCGCGATCCACCTGAACGACAAGTACGAGCTGGACGGGAGGGATCCCAACGGCTACGCGGGCATAGCGTGGAGCATTGGCGGGGTCCACGACAGGGCATGGCCCGAGCGTCCCATCTTCGGCAATATCCGTTTCATGAGCTACGATGGGTGCAAGCGCAAGTTCAACGTCAAAGCCTACATTGCCAAGGTCGGGCCGCGGGAGACTGTGCCGAGGTGATGTGGGTTGGGCAAGGTCGCGTGGCCAAGGCCAAGGGTTGTCGTCAGCAGATGCCTCGGCTTTGAGAGTTGCCGGTACGACGGAACCATGGCCGAGTGTGTTCTGGTCAATGAGCTGAAGCCCTTCGTTGACTTCCTCCCCGTCTGCCCTGAGGTCGGGGCAGGGCTTGGCATCCCACGCAGACAGATCAGGGTGGTGATGTCGGGGCATGGCCCTCGATTGGTGGAGACCGAAACGGGGATGGATCGGACTGATGGTGTTTCTCGCTTCTCGGCCAGGTTCATCGCCGGCCTGGACAACGTCGATGGTCTGATCCTGAAAAGCAGGTCGCCCTCCTGCGCTGTGAAGGACGCCAAGTTGTATCGACGGGTGACCGATGTCGCAGATGTAGGACGTGGCGCTGGCCTATTCGCCAGGATGGCCAGGGCGGCCTTCCCGGGCGCTGTCGTGGAGGAGGAGGCCAGGCTCGGCGACCCATCCGTGCGTGAAGATTTCTTGACAAAGCTCTTCACCGTCGCAAGGTTTGGGGCGGCCAGGGCCGGCGGAAAAGTCGATGATCTTCGGAGATTCCATGTGGACAACAGGCTCCTGCTTGTGCCTCGCAACCGGAGGCAGACCAGGGATCTTGACAGGCTGCTGACTTGCGCTGAGGTCATGCCGCCAGCAGATCTCGTCCGCGCATACGAGTACGGCCTGATCAGGACGTTCCGCCGCCCGGCAAGGCCTGCGTCAGACTCGAGGCTCCTAATGCAGATCGTCGGGCAACTCGGGAATCGAATTGGCCCCAAGGAAAGGTCGCGCTTACTGGAGAGCCTGGAGGACTTCCGCAAGGGAAAGGTGGGTCTGGCCGTTCCAAGGGGGATTGTCCGGGGTTGGACAGCCGGATTGGAGGATGAAGACACGGCCCGACGGATCTGTCTTGAACCCTATCCGCACGAGCTCGTGCGAAAGGGCTCTGTGGGATGAATCCCCAAACAGCGTTCGGCGTCCTGGGGGCTTCACGCACGGGGTCCATGGCAGACCAGTGTCCGCTCCCCTTACAGGTGAGTTCTGCCCTCGAAGGACAGGGCGGCGCGCCCTCGGACTACGGTCCCCTTCCGGAGAACCACGTCAAGGGCCCCTCCAAGCATCTCAACCCGCCATTCGCTTTGGGACGGCTCCATCTCCCGCGCGGCCACGGCCGCGGCGATGGCCCCGGAGCCGCATGCTTGGGTCTCACACGCGCCACGCTCGTGCACCCTCATCCTCAGGTGGCCGCTGGAGATCCTGTTGACGAATTCAGTGTTGACCCCATCGGGCTTGAAGTCGTCACTATGTTCCAGCGCATGGCCTATTCCTTCCACATCGATCAATGAGACATCCCGGTTCACGAAGGTCACGGCGTGTGGATTGCCAACATTCACCAGATGGTACGCCCGCGCCCTCCGACCAGCCGTGATGCGTTTCCATCCCTCGTATCTTGGCCTTATGCTGGTGGCTGCTTCGACGGTTCCCTCCAGTTCATTGAGCTCAAGGACCTTGGTTCTGACGATCCCGACGGGAGTCGCTATGTCGATCTCGTCGGGCCCTTCCGGGTCCAATCTCAGGCGCATGGCAAGTGAGACGCATCTTATGCCGTTTATGCACATCCCGGACTCCGAGCCGTTCGCGTTGAATATCCGAAAGGAGACGCCATCGTCATGGGGCCCTATGAAGAGGACGCCGTCGGCGCCGACCCCCCGGTGTCTGTCGCAGCACCGGATCGCAAACTGCGACTTGACGGCCTCGGGAACTCGTTGCTCCGCCCTCTCGTCGATGAGGATGAAGTCGTTGCCGAGACCGTGCAGCTTGAGGAAGTCTACAGGCTCCATGCGTGACACCTACAGTCGAAGACCCTCCATCCGACGGCAGGCCTCCTTGGTTCTCTCCAGGCTCGGCACGAGCGCGAAGCGGACGAATCGATCGCCTGCCGTTGTGGCCTGGGAAAGGGCCTTCCCGGGAACGGTGTTGATCTGGGCGTCGGTCAGGAGGCGCTGTGAGAACTGCATCGAGTCGTAGCCCTCTGGCGCTCTGGCCCAGACGTAGAAAGTGGCCTCGGCGTATACCGACGGAAGTCCCAGTGCCTTCAGAGTCCGGACCAGCGCATCCCGCTTCTGCCTGTATTCCTGCCTGAGCTCCGCAACATGCGCCTCCTCTGAGAGTGCAGCAACGGCGGCGTCCTGAATGAAGCTGGCCACGCCCGAATGGATCTGGGTCTGGACCTTCTTGAAGGGAGCGAGGAGGTCCTTTCTCCCGGCCACGAACCCTATCCTGTAGCCCGTCATGCTGCTCCTCTTGGACAGGGAGTTGAAGACCAGGGATACTTCCTCGGCCCCCTCGATGCTCAAGACGGAGATGGGCCTGTCGTCGTAGAACAGTTCGGAGTAGGCCTCGTCGGATGCGAGAAGGATGTGGTGGTCCGTGCAGAAGTCCACCGCCTCCCGGAGGAACTCCCTGGTAGCGATCTTCGTCGTCGGGTTGTTGGGGTAGTTGATCCACAGGAGCTTTCCCTTCTTCAGCTCGGACGATTGCAGTGTGGATAGATCGGGGAAGAACGATCTCCCTTCCTCGAGGGGAAGGTAGATGCACCTGCCCTGTCTCGCCTTGCTGCCCGCCGTATAGGGAGGATAGCCGGGGTCAGGAATGATGACGACGTCCCCCGGATCAACGTAGGCCAGCGGAAGGGTGAAGATGGCCTCCTTGGAGCCGATGGTGGCCGTGATCTCCTCGCCGGGATCGAGCGAGACCCCGAACCTTCCCTCAAACCATATGGCCACGGCCGACCTGAACTCGGAGGAACCTTGGTAGCTCGGGTACCCGGAACCGGCTCTGCCATCGACGGCCTTCTTGCATGCCGATCTGATCATCTCGGGCGTGGGTGAGGACGGGTCGCCCACGCCGAAGTCAATGACATCCGCGCCCTTGCGCTCCAGCTCGTCCCTTGTCTTGTCGATCTCGGCAAATGCGTAGGGACGCAGCTCTCTGATGAGGCGGCTGGAATGAATCATGCAACCCATCCTACGCGTAAAGGCTAGAGTAGGGGCGCTTCCCCTTCGGGACAACCTTGGTGAACTGATCTGGCGCGACCTCCTCGGGCAGCCCAAACAGTTCCTCGAACCTGTCTATCTTGGCCCCGAGGTAGCTTAAGTCCGGCGACTTCAGAGGTGCGGTCTCGGCACCCTCGCCTAGCTGCTCGCGGGCAAGAGGGCCGCGCATGTATATGATCCCGCCGTGGATGCCAGTGCCGATGAAGGACATCCTGTGTCTCCGCCCGCCCAGGCCCAACACCACCAGCCTGCCGCCGGCCATGTACTCCCCGAGGAAATCCTGGGCGGTGCCTCCTATCACCACCGACGGAATGGTCCGTCCGTATTCCTTCACGTGTAGGGCAGCCCGGTACCCGGCATCGTCCCTTACTAGGATGGACCCCGCGACCATCGACATCCCCAGAACGTCGCCGGCCCTCCCCTCAACGATTATCTCGCCTCCATGCATGGTGTTCCCCACTCCGTCCTGGACATTCCCATGAACGAGAATAACATGCCCATCCATGAAGGCTCCGAGATCGTTGCCAGGGGTTCCAAATATCTCCAACCTGACTGAGGGAAGTCCGTTCAGCCTTGTTCCTATGTACCTCTGTCCATATACGCGCCTGACGAATATGCTCTTCACGCCCCTTTCAGCGGCGAGCCTGATTCTTTGGTTGAGCTCCCGGAAAGGGACCCCGAGGGCGTCTATCTCCAAGTCGAAGAGGTCGTGCGCCACCGCAACACCCGCGATGACGGCTGAGCCGACCATCACTGTCCAGCTCCCTTTACCCCAAGGACATCGAGCTCCCAGTCGGCGAGGCCCACGCCGCGGAGGTGCTCTCGATTGCCTCGGAGGCTCTCGACGGCATTGATCCCCATTCCACCGAGCATCTCCTTGATTTCGAGGGCCCAAGCAGACAGGAAGGCGACCAGCCGCTTGGATGCTATCTCCGGGTTCACCCTCTTGGATAGGTAGGGGTCGGTCGTGCAGATCCCCCAGTTGCAGACCCCGGTGTAGCATTTTTGGCAGAGCGTGCACCCCATGGCCACCAGGGCCGCCGTCCCGAGATAGACGGCGTCGGCGCCGAGGGCTATGGCCTTGACGACATCCGCGCTGCACCGGAAGCCGCCTGCGGCTATCAGGGAACACTCGTTCCTTATCCCTTCTGACCTGAGCCTTGTATCCACCGACGCCAGTGCCATCTCGATCGGCACGCCAACGTTGTCCCTGATGACCTTTGGCGCCGCCCCGGTGCCGCCGCGAAGGCCGTCTATGGCGATCACATCAGCTCCCGCTCTGACTATGCCGCTGGCGATCGCTGCCGCATTGTTCACCGCGGCAATCTTCACCGATACCGGCTTCTCGTAGTTGGTGGCCTCCTTGAGCGCGTAGACCAGTGTCCTCAAATCCTCGATGGAGTAGATGTCGTGCTGCGGGGCGGGCGAAAGCGCGTCCGTCCCGACCGGGATCCTCCTGGCCGCCGAGATGCTTTTGGACACCTTCTCGCCGGGCAGATGCCCCCCTATGCCTGGCTTGGCTCCCTGTCCGATCTTGATCTCGACCATTGCCGAACAGTGGAGATAGTCGGGATCGACCCCGAACCGCCCGGATGCGCACTGCACTACGGCATGATCGCCGTACCTTCTCAGGGCCTTGGGCAGGCCGCCCTCCCCGGAGTTGAAGAGTGTTCCGACGGCCGCGGCCGCGCGGGCCAGGGATTTCTGGGCCTGGGAACTGATGGCACCGTAGCTTAGCGCCGAGAAGATGAGGGGGAGGTCAATGCAGACCTGCGGATGGCCGTCCACGGGTTGCCCGTCGACGATCTCCAGCCTCTTGGCCCTGCGTCCAAGGAACGTTCTCAGTTCCATCGGCTCCCTCAGAGGGTCAATGGAGGGGTTCGTAACTTGGGACGCGTCTAGGACCAGATGGTCCCAGTAGATCCTCATCGGCTTGTCGTTCCCGCATCCCGTCAGTAGAACGCCCCCCGTCTCAGCTTGGCGCTTCAGGTCCGAGATCCTCTCCCGCGTCCAGTTGTAGTTGGGCGCATAGGAGTACGGGTTGAGCGCGACGGTCAGTGCGCCCGTGGGGCACAGCACAGCGCATCTCTGGCAGCCAGCGCACTTGTTCTGATCCGAGACCATCTTGTCGGTTTCCTCGTCATAGGCATGGACCTCGAATCCACACTGGCGGGCGCAGACCCGGCATCTTATGCATTTGTCCTCATCGCGTTGAATCCTGAAATCCGCGAGCAGCTGGGTTGCCAACGTTCTATCAGGCCTCCTCGCCATCGTAGGATATGCCCTCGCCCAGCCGCCCGATGACCGGGACGCCCCCCAGAGGGGACCAGACGCGTTCGAGATCCTCGTCCACCAACCTGATGGGTGCCTCCTCCGAGGAGAGATAGAGCGTGTGGCCGCCCGCCGCGGCGGCAAGGGGCCTGAGCTTTATCCTGTCCGTCAACCCGATCATCTCGCCTTCCCGGCCGATGATCACCGAGAAGGGTCCGTTGAGCAGAAGCCCTGCGTAGCTGCGCCTGAGGGACGAGTAAAGCGCCCTCTTGGATTGGGACATACGATCGATCTTGTCCCACAGGGGTGCGGCGAGGACTTTGGAAGCCATCTCGACGCTGAGGCCGTGGCGCCTGACGAGAAGATCGATGGCGTAGGTCACAACCTCGGTGTCCGTGAAGAAGTTGCACCGGTAGCCGTAGTCTTCGACGAACCTCCTGTTTGTGCCATAGCTTGATATCTCCCCGTTGTGCACAACCGTCCAGTCAAGCAGGCTGAAGGGATGGGCCCCGCCCCACCAGGCCTGCGTATTGGTCGGGAAACGCCCGTGGGCCAGCCAGATGTATCCCCGGTACTCGTCAAGCATGAAGAACCTGGCGATGTCCTCCGGGAAGCCAACGCCCTTGAACACGCCCATGTTCCTGGCGCTCGAGAACACGAACGCGTCCTTCACCGCGGTGTTGATGCGGGTGACCATCCCGGCCACCAGATCCTGGAATCGCGTTCCGTCATCCGGAGGAGGACTCACGAAGTACCTCCAGAGGATCGGGGGATTCGCGACGCCGTCCTGTGGGTTTGTAGGTATTTCCTCATCGTGCACAACGTTGAAGCTCCGTTCAAGCTCGGCCTCGGTGAGCTCCTTTCCCTGCGTGGATTCATACATCACGTGGAAAGCATAGTCACTGGGGTGGCCGGGGTAGAGTCCATACACCGCGAACCCGCCCCCGAGCCCATTCGATCTCTCTTTCATGCTGGACATGGCCTCGATGACCGGCTGGCCCTGGACGCAGCGCCCGCGCATCTCCATCATGCCGAATACGGAGCAGCTTCCGATGACCTTGTCATCGCGGTATGGATTGTTGCGCAGCTCAAGGTCCAACAACCTTGCCAGCCTCCTTCCACATCCGCTGCCTCTCCCTTCTGGGGAGGTAGGCGAGCCCGAAGCTGTCTGAGAGCAACTCCGAATTGAGCCTCTTGACCGGGGTTCCATTCCTCATCATCTGCAGGTACAACCCGGCCTTGCCATCGCCGCCGAGGAGCACGAATCCTTTGATGACACCATCCTGGGTGACTATCTTCTGGTAGCTTCCGTCCGTCTCGGATCTCAGCTCCGACCAACCATCGCCGTCGCCGGGGTTCACGATGCCGGCGGACAGCACCGATCGACCGAAGATGTTCATCGAGTTCATGGACGTGAACCAGCGCGTTGACGCTCTACACCCGGCCATGTTGCATCCCGCGATCATCCCCCCAACGTACGCAGCGGGCCAGATCGCCAGCACCCTGTTGTCCGTGTGCATGAAGTCCCGCATCTGGGCGCAGTCCCCAGCGGCGAATATCCCTGGGACGTTCGTCATCATCTCGTCGTTCACCACAATCCCCCTGTCCACCTGTATGCCCGAGCCGGGGGCCAGTTCAACACGGGGCCTGACGCCTATCGCCACGACGAGGAGTTCGCTGTCAATCACCCCTCCGCTGTCGAGCGTCGCCTTCGGTCTCTCACGGCTCCCCTCGACCCTCGCTATCGTGTGCCCGGTCACGACTCTGATCTGTCTCTCGTCCAGATCCTTCTGGATGATTGCCGAAGCCCTCTCGTCGAGGACGGACGAGAGGATCCGCGGAGCCAGTTCGACCATCGTGACGTGGACTCCCCGGCGGACCAGTGCCGATGCCGCTGCCGTGCCTATGAGTCCGCCACCGAGGACGACCGCCGATGACACCTCGTCACGGTCCAGCCTGGCTTTGATGTCTAGAGCATCGGCCAGCGTGGCGAAGGTGTGTGAGCACTGGGCAAGCCCCGGGATAGCGGGCAAGATTGGGGATCCCCCGGTTGCCAGCAACAGGCTTCGGAACCCGACACGTCCACCGTCATCGAGTTCGACTTCGCTGCTCTCGATGTGGATCGCGACGGCCTTCCTTCCGCCCAGGAACTCCACGTCGTTTTCCTCGTAGAACGAGCGGGGCCGGTACCAGATCCCCTCCAAGCACATCTCCCCGGATACAAGGTGTCCGATGAATGGCCTGGAATACGGAGGATTGTTCTCTTCGGCAACGAGGCAGGTGGATGCGTTGCCGCCCGTCCCCGCCATGGCTTCAATCGCCCCCACGCCGGCGGCAGAGTTGCCCACGATGACGCTATCATATCTCACCGGCCATCGACCTCCAGGCTTATCGCCTGGTTTGGGCAGTGTTCGACGCACGCCGGGATTCCCCTGAACGGACAGAGGTCACACTTCACCGCAAACCCTGGCCCCTTGGCCACCGCGCCAAAGGGACAGACCAGGACACATGTCCAGCAGCCCCGGCACCTGGACGTGTCGACCCTGATCACGCCGTCCGCATCTCTCCTCATCGCCCCAGATGGGCACGAGAGGACGCAGGCGGGTTCGGGGCATTGTCTGCACTGAACCGGGAAGGTTACGGGTTTCCTCTCCTCCACCCTGACCCGGGGCAGGGGCCGCTCTGTGCCTTGGTTGAAGCAGCGAACGAGGGTCTTCGATTCGGAGTGCTGGAGAGTGCACCATATCTCGCAGAGATGGCAACCGATGCACAGATCCTCGCGGACTGCGAGCCTCGGCATTGGAACTACCCGAGTGGGAGTTACCTCGTTGGAACTGGAATGTCGAAATATATTTACGTATGAAGGTATGTGACCATACGGGATGAAAGTATGAGGCATATCCGGGCGAATCCCGAAGGGGGTGCCTGTCACCAGCCCTATGAGGAAGCACATACCAGGTGAGATGGCAATGGAAGACATTCTGACGGAATATCGCAAAGTGCAGGTCCTGGGCAGGTCAAGCTACGCTGTCACCCTCCCCAAGTCGTGGGTCAAGGACCTTGGCCTGCATTCGGGCTCGGTCGTTGTCGTGACCGTCGACGGCAAGGGCATGCTCCACATACTGCCGGAGAGCCTGCACAAACAGAAGGAGGCGCCCCCGGAGAAGGTCCTTGACGCCGCGAGGCTGTCCACCCCGGGGGCTTTGGCCGAGGCGATAAAAGCATGCTACAGGATCGGCTACGAGACGATACGCGTCAGCCATCCAGGGGGGACGTCACCGGGGGTTGTGGCGCAGATCCATGACGCCGCGGAATCGCTGTACGGTACGATCATAATCAGCGAGACCCCAAACGAAACCGTCCTGCAGAGCTCGATCGACGTGGGCACCTTCACGGTCAGGGCGCTCATATCGAGGATGAACTCCTTCTTCATCTACCTGACCAAAGAGATGGGGGAGGCCCTTCAGAAGGGGAGCCTGGAGGACCCGGCGGCTGTGGCCTACCGTGCAAGGGAAGTTGACAAGGTGTACTCCCTGCTTGTCAGGCAGTTGGTCCAGGGAGTTCGAAGCCAGCAGGTGGCATCTAGGGTTGGCCTGCAGGACGTGATCCAGTGCCTGGGATCCAGGATGGTCGCCAAGGCCTTGAGGGATATGAACCGGAGCATGATCATGATCTCCCGTGTCGTCGGCGACGCTGCAAAGGGGAAGAAGGAGCACGTGCAGCAGGTGGTGGGCCTGATCTCGGAGCTCCAGGAGATGTACAAGAAGGCCTATGAAGCGCTGCAGAAGGAGGACATCAGGAAAGCTGCCGAGGTCCTCCAGGAACAGGAGCCCTTCCGCTCAAAGGTCGCCCGATTCGAGAGATCCCTGCCGAAAACCGGGGACGAGGGCGCCACAGTATCGGCCATGGTCTCCCTAGTGTGGGAGCTTCAGAACGTGACGAGTTCGGTCGCGATCCTGGCCGAGATCGCCGTGAACCGCTACGTGGAGAAGGAGTAGTCCGGCTCACCGCTCGATGATCTCCCGCAGGGTGTCAACCAGCCTTCGGTTCTCCTCCCTGGTCCCAACCGTGATCCGGACGCAATGGTGTTCCAGCCCCGGGACCCCCCGCAGATCCCTCACCAGGATGCCTGCCCTGCAAAGCCTCTTCGCAAGATCAGGGATCCGGGGCGGTACCCTTGCCATCATGAAGTTCGCCTCCGATGGATACGGCCTCATCCAATCCATCACGGAGAGCTGCTCCATCAGTTCCGACCTCTCGCGAAGCACCTCGTCCCGCATTCTCTCGTAGTCCGGGAGGCAGGACAGCGCGGCCACAGCCGCGGCCTCGGCCACAGAGCTTATCCCGAACGGGAGTCGGACCTTCTCCAGATCATCGATGATCGGTTGGCTCGCGACCGCGTATCCGACCCTCATGCCCGCCATGGAGAAGAACTTGGACATCGAACGAGCGACGATCAGGTTTGCGTTCTGGTGAACCTTTGGGATCGCCGAACGGCCCGAGAACTCCGCATAGGATTCGTCAAGCACCACAAGCCCCTCGGTCCCTTCGATGATCCTGTCAAGCTCATCCCCATCCACGGACCCGCCGGTTGGGTTGTTCGGGGAGCAGAGGAATGTGATCGTTGCATCGGATGCCTGGGAGAGGATGGACCTGGAGTCGACTCTGAAATCGGGTTCTTTTGTTTCGATGGTGACTATCCTTGCGTCTCGGAGCATGCCGAAGAGCGCGTACATGGAGTAGGAGGGCGAGGTTACGGCGATCTTGTCCAGCGGGTCGAGGAAGACCTTGCAGACCATATCGATTATCTCGGTGCAGCCGTTGCCGACCGCGATGTTCTCGACTGGCTGTCCCAGATACCACGAGAGGCCTTCCTTCAGATCCCGGTACATTGGGTCGGGGTATCTGTTCGCCCTGAGCGCCGCGCACGCTATCGCTTCGACAACCGGCCTGGGCGGAGGGTATGGGTTCTCGTTGGAGGCGAGGTCAACTATGGCCTCCCTCGGAATGCCGTATGTCTCGGAGGCGTCCTCGGGGAACATGCCCGGGTCATAGGGCTCTATGTAGTCCAACGCAGGCCGGTGCATCGACAAAGACCTATCCCACGGTCTTCTCCAGAGATTCCAGTTCCGACTCGATGTCCTCGAGAGTTGCAGCCCTGCCTTCCTTCTCCTCCACCCCCGCAGCAAACCAGAATAGCCTGGCGACGACCAGCATCAACTTGCCAGCATAGCCTGGTGCGTGGGCAAGCAGGTCCGATGCAAGGTCCCCGCATTTCTCCAGGGTCTTTGCATCCAGGTCCTTGACCATCGTGCTGGCCTTGCCCAGGGTGGATATCGCGGTCCCAAGGGCCTTCTCCCTTCTAACGTACGCCCTTGCCGCCTCGCTCGTTACCCGGTGAACTCCCATCCCATCACCTCAGTAGTCAAGATACTTCATTATCTCCCACGGGGTCACGTACAAGCAGTACTGGTTCCATTCCTCGATCTTGAGGCCCACGAACTGCTCGAAGATGTAGTCTCCAAGCAGGTCGATCAACAGCTCATCGGTGCTCAGGTGGTCCAAGGCATCCCTCAGAGTCGTGGGCAGCTCGCCCACGCCGAACCTCCTCTTCTCTTCAGGACTCAGCTCGTACATGTCCTGCCTCAGCGGCTCTCCCGGCTCGATCTTCCTCTTTATGCCGTCCAGCCCTGCAGCGAGCATTGCCGCGAAGGCAATGTACGGATTGCAGCTGGGATCCACGGCCCTGTACTCGCATCTGATGGCCCCCGGGCTGCTGAAGTAGAGGGGGACCCGTATGAGGGCGCTCCTGTTCCTCGGGCTCCAGCTGATGTTGATGGGCGCCTCGAAGCCTGGGACCAGCCTCTTGAAGCTGTTCACGGTGGGGCAGCAGAG
>Ga0315307_1000449_pt1 | contig 17720 bp, 17 predicted proteins | sample TDP2_MG_FD_203079 | JGI IMG/M metagenome (GOLD analysis project Ga0315307, IMG submission 203079) | Freshwater sediment microbial communities from Lake Towuti, South Sulawesi, Indonesia - TDP2 | ecosystem: Environmental > Aquatic > Freshwater > Lake > Sediment | place: Indonesia: South Sulawesi...
CCTCACCATGATTGTATCTCCGGGGATTGCCTTGTACACAGCGCTTTGTATTGTCTTGAAATCGTCTGGAACATAAATGATGCCAGGACTTGCTCTAACTTTTTGGAGTTGTGTTGGAAGCATCGCCATCAGTAAGAAGATGATTAACAAAAAAACTTTCTTGCGCATGATTTAACCCTTGGGTTTTTCAATGATATAAAGACTAGTGAATGATTTTTCTAGAATAAAAATAGGGTCTCTACTACCTAAAAGACATCGAAGCTGGTAATCCTGATTTTTGATCCTTGGGAATAAGTTCGGTTTCATTGCTGGTTTGGTTGGTGTTGTGAGATAACTGTGGCTGTTGAAATCTGTCTCTGTATTTGAGGACAAATCGTATCAGCACTATTCGTATTGACATCGGCAAATCGACGAAAAAAGGGGGTGGGATTATGTTATGTTGGTGGTGGGTTTGGGTCTTGGACTGTTGGAATTAACACTGTTACGAAGCCTGTTCCTGTGAAGGGTAGCGAATCCAATGTCGCGAGGAGGTTGCCTGTCACCGTGAGTGGGATGGTTGCGCTTGGACCTACAATCCCTCCCATGTGGATTTTCGACCAGATTAGGTCTTTCAGACCGCCGCATGAGACGTTGAACCTGAAGACCCATTCCTTCAGCTCCCAGTCCCGCTCTGTCCATGTGCGTTTCCATCCTCCCTTGGGTCCAAGGACTCCCTCGATGAGCACTGTTTTGGGGTCGATGTCTCTTCCGTCGTATTTTCCTGGTCCAAACCATAGGGTTACAAGAACCGTTTTTACGCTCCATCCTGGTGCTCCGAGATCTATTACGTCTGGTTTGAAACTCATGTTAACGGTAAGTGGTTTAGGAGCGGTTGTCTGAAACGCGAAGCCCCCTAGCAGCAGTAATGCCAAGACTAGTGTGGAAGCTATTAGAAAATTCTTTGTTTTCATTGTGGTTTACACTCTCCTTTTTGGGCGTTTGCGCCAGAGGTACACGATTGGGATTAGTGGTGCCAGCATTATTATTGGGGCTATGCCAAGTGGAAACTCTGGAATTGGCGGCGGGCAGTAGTTACCGTCTATCATGGTTACTGTGTGCCATAATCCGTCAGGGGTCATGTAGTTGCCCTTTGGATCGTAAACTAAGTCTATTGGCGACCAAGCGGTCTGAGATTGTGGTGTGAAGAGGAGGGTGACAAGCTTCTCCGCTAGGAATTCCCCAGGATATGTTGATTGGTTTCCAGCTCCAATTGGTGGCGTTGGCATGATCATTTCTGAATCATCGATGTAGTCTGCCATCGGTGTAACCAAGAGGGAGGTGGAGTACCCTGAAAGGCCAGCTCTAGCAATAAAGTCAGCAAGGAAGTATCCCGTAGCACCGCCCAGCCCCCCATATGGTGTGAGCACTGATGGATCAACCTTAACAGCGAACCCCACACCAACAACCCCTGTGAAGCTGCTGTCAGGTATATCGGTGTCAATCATGACATCAACAAACACGTGGGCAAAGTCATAGACACCGTTGGCAATTAAGGGGGGAGAGTCTACGACATACTCCGCCCACCTCTCATAATAGCCGGTAGTTGTAGCTTTGAAAGTGACAAGAGCCCCACCTATATCTGTATTGCCATCTGCCACAGTGGATCCCAGTAGGTATCCGGGAACAGGACTGTACCTAACATCACCAGCCGTAACAGTTCCGCTAGCGTCAACATCCCTGTAAATGTACTCTCCGAAGTCATAGTAACTTGCTGTTGCGCCTGTATCCCTATGCTTCACCGCGCCCCATGCAGTCTTGGTTGTAAGACCAACATCAGCGTCACCGGCAGCCACAGTGGAGCCAGCTGCATATGACATTCCCATGTATTTTACGGGAGTTAGCCTTACGTCAGTAGCGCCAACTTTGTAGTTTCCTGGTAAGTTTGTGTCTTTGTAAATGAATTCTCCAACGCTAGGGTCTACTCCAGGTATTATGTCTGAGCCTACTCCGGTTAGTGGATCCCTGTAGTTCACGAAGAAGTTGATGTATGGTGATGCTTTGACTGGCAAAGAAACCATAGCTAAGGCAATTATTGCGATAATTGGCACTAATAGACATTTCTTTCCTCTCAATTTATTCTCCTTCCTCTAAAGTTTTATTGCTGTTCATCCATTTAAAAGTTTTGTAATTAAGTTCTATAAAAAAGAAACTTGGAGGATTCTCAAACACTTCTTAAATAGTTCTTTGCGAAGATGCCGAAGTCAAATTTGTCGACGACCCCATCATGGTTTAGGTCAGCTTCTCGGTTCCACTTTGCTGACGGTGGCGGACCAGCAGTGCTTAAGTACGCTGTGGCGAATAAACCAAAGTCGAATTTATCAACAGAGCGGTCGCCGTTGATGTCGCCAGTAGCCTTGTTGCTGAAGTAACCGTTTGTCGCTGTAACCCCAATGGTTGCACCGTAGCTGTCGAGCAGAGTTGTTGAAAGAGTGCCAGTTGAACTGATGACTAAGTCACAGCTGCCATACCCCACGACCTTAAACTGAATCGAAACCATTCGAAGCCAAGGAGTACTGGAAACACCCCTCGGCGGAGCACGATTGTCAAGAATCGAGTCTGCTGCACCAGCATTGCGCTTAGCATTATCTGTAGCATTGATCACGAAACTAAGCTGATAAGAGGCTGTCTTATTCACAGAGTCAGTGGTATAGAGAATATAAGTGGCATTATTGCCCGTAAGGATTCGACTAACATTCAAAACATCGAGGTTAGTAGTTATAGCTTTGCTCCAAGTTATGTTAAGCTGCCAAGTAAACAGATCAGTTACACTTGATACATTGACATGAACCCAGAACGTGCTACCAACAGGCTGCAACAGATAGTCCTTGAAATAATAAGCGGGATACACAGCAACCGGAGCTGTTGAAAGTGGCCCAGCAGTTGGTAATATCACATTTTTTAATGGAACATCAACAAGTCCAGAAGCCAAAACCCCTGAACCAATCAACACGATGGAGAATAGAATAGCCACACTGAGAATTTTTCTTCCTCTCATCTCTCCGTCGCCTCAACAAAATAGTTATCAGCACTAATATTTTAGCCTTTTGTTACTATCCTCTATACAAAAGTTTCACAAACATCCAACACCTAACCCATAGACATAAATCCAAAATGCCTAAACCCACGAGCAGCAACCCACACCCTCAGCAAGTCAAATGTCGCCAGGCTTAATACGTTTCAGGCCATATATCCTCTCATATGCTTTATCAAACGAAATGACTTTTCGATCAATGTTTAGAGCAGTTGCTGCATAATGCGAATCAAAAAACGTTAGATTAAGAGTTTGCCTCAAATACACGCTTGCTACAGCCACATCAGGTGTTAACGCCACATATTTTACATGGGGCAGTGCCGCAAGAGCCGCCAAGTCCTTCAGAAGCTTATCTTCCATTTTTTCACTACGATAGATGAGCTCCATCTCAATTAGGCTAACGCTTGAAACTTCTACGTTTATCTCTCCATTTTGTAATTTCTGGAAGATTCTTTCAGCGATTGCATGGTTAGGGTCATATTCGTTCAAATATGCAAAAATAACATCATTTTCTAACAGAGGCATCCAGTAATTAACCCCTCTCCTTCCATGCTTCCTTTTCAGCAGTTAGCACCGCTTGTTTTCTTAATTCTTGAAAAGACTTTTTAACGTTAAACGCGCCGTGAAGAATTTCCAGCGGGTTTGATGGAAGTGGAATTACTTTGAGGTGATCTCCAGCGTTTATAATCAGAATTTTTTTCCCTATGTTGAGAGATTCTCGCACATCCTTTGGCAGCGTTAACCTACCTTTGCTATCTAGTTCAAGAATACTCAATTTTCCCACCTAATTATATTTTCTCTAAATAGTGGGATTTAAATCTTATTACCTTTTAAGTGGGAATATATTCTAACTTGCCCAACCATTAACTATTTATAATCCTCAAGAAACACAATCTCGAATTGCTCACCAAGTTTATCTCCAATCTTCTTCATTTCTCTCTCTCGATGACGGAAAACAGCCTTACACTTTCTCAACCTAGATAAAGCAAGAACATAACAGTCCGCAAGAGCTAACTTGAAGACATACTTGATTCTTCCAGCCTCAACGATAAGAGACCAAGGCATGTCACACACTTCCACACTAGGGTGAAAGTACACATACTCACAGAATTTGAAAGCCTTTTTCTCAGGCTCTTTTGCTCCAGCAACAGCATATAATCTGGAAAGGACATAGAAAACCTCGCTCAACGAAGGCGGAGCCACGACAACGAGGAGTTCACCCTTGCCAAGAGAATCAAAGATTCCACTAGCTTGAGCATTCAAACTTCCAGAAACGTTAGCATACTCCGCGATAACACCCGAATCCAAAACAGCAACACTCAATCCTTCACACCCAAAACCTTCAAAAGCTCCGCAAGCTTTCTGTCATCAGCCCTCTTAGCTTTCTTCAAAACCTCTCGAACAGCGTCTGGCTTACCTTTCACAAAAAGCTCTTCAGGAAACTCCGAGAGAGGAGCTAACGTAATTTTTTTAGCCTCAACTAAGAGTTTTAATCTATCTCCATCTTTGAGCCCTAATCGCTCACGAACACTTTTGGGAATAACCACCTGTCCTTTCGATGAAAGCTTCACAACACTCATACAACCACCCCAATTTATGTAAGCAAAAAGTAAGATTTAAGTCTTACCAAATCATTCTAATACTTCAGCCTTTGTTACTAACCTCTATACAAAAGTTTCACAAACACCCAAAACTTACACATCAAAAACATTATTCAGAGACACAGTACTGGAGGAAGAATAAGTTTAATATGACGTCTAATCATGCTATAAGATGTGGCGTATGCGTTGAGGGTTGGAGTCGTCATTTATCGGGAAGACAAATTGTTCGTGGTGGTTGAGCCTACGACAGGTGTGGCCAGTCAGGGCAAGAGCTTTGAAGAAGCTTTGAAGAACTTCGACGAGGCGTTTGAGCTTTGGCTAGAAAACGCTGAACCATGGGAGAAAGAGAGGCTTACTAAAAGCGAAGCAGTGGCGTCCATAATCCTCGAGCATAAAATATCCTAAACTTCTTTGAGAAGCTTTACAAATTCCTCAACGCTCAAGCCAGCTTGAAAAGCTATTCCATGTAATGTTCCAACTGCTATCTCCTTATGTTTAGGTATAACAACAGTTCTTCTTTTTCCACCATGTTCTCCCTTGAGAATGATGTGGCTACCTCGCTGCCTAATAACCTTAAAGCCTATTTTGGACAATGCACGCAGGACATCTCTAAATGAATATGGTCTAAGTCGCATCAAGCCCACCTGCACTGACGAGATAAAGTAGATTGATTCGCGCTGTGCCATTTAATAATTCTTATTGTATCTTCCCTTGAGGTATAACATTTTAGTCTTTTGTTACTAACCTCTATACGAAAGTTTTACCCCAGCCTCCAACAAAAATTCAACTACAAAAATCCTTTAACCCACAACCAAGAAAAAACACAAACAAAAACATTAAAACTCAAAAAACAAACATCACCTTAAAAACTCATCGGAATCCAAAATAGACACCTCCAGACGACCCTATACCCGTCTCTCTGTCTACCACCCAGTATCACTATCTATTCGGCTCCAAATAGAGGGGCTAGGTCAACTAAGCACACACACAAACAAAATGATTCAACAAACAAAAAACAACTTTCTAAAAACAATTATAAGACACCAAACTCGCTCTTTAAACAGAAGGAAAACAACACCCAATGAAAGACCAATGGCTCGGAAAAAACGTAGACCTGAGCGCACTAAGTCAACAGGTGAAACTCTTCTTCACCGAAAAACAATTCGAAACAACCACAGAGGAAAAACCCAGCGGATACAAGATCGAAGCCGCTACTCAAAAGATCCTAAACGTGCAACTGAAGATCAGAGTGGAAATCCTCGGCCAGCCAAACGACTTCACAATAACCTACACAGCCGACGAGGGCAAGAATCGGTTCCTCTCATCATCCGTAGTGAAGTACTTCGCCTGGGCCTTAGGAGGAGGAATACTCGTTTTGAAAGAGGAAAAACTGAGAGAAGCCCTAGAAAAGTTTGAGAACACCTTCTGGACTTACGTCGACGAAAAGATCGCTCAACTGACACACAGCCACGATCACTAAGTTCTCACGGTCGTTGCAATGATTAACGCTTTCTTCTGCCAAAGTAGAAAAGCAACGTCGCTACAATAACTATAATCACCGCAACCCCGACATACAAGAGAAAATTAGTCTGAGGTGCCTCTTCAACCGGAACAGTTGTCGTTTGAACGTCGGTGAAACCGTCGTTATCGGTGACAGTAAGAGTAACCGTATAGCTTTTAGCCTCCGCATAGGCATGGGTTATAGTTGAGCCCGAAACAGTTGTGACGTTACCGTCGCCAAAATCCCACCTATAACTAACAATGGAGCCGTCAGGGTCAGAACTAGCAGAAGCGTCAAAAGTCACTACTTCATTCACTTTTGGAGTCACAGGCGAGAAAGTGAAAGAAGCTGTAGGAAGACTCTTTACCGTAACAGTTTTAGTGTATGCGTCCCAAAATCCATCATTGTCAGTAACTTTTAGGGTCACGGTGTAGGACCCGAACGAAGCGTAGACGTGAGTTGCAATTTTACCGGCACCCGTTCCACCGTCACCAAACGTCCAAGCATACTTGGCGATCGAGCCATCTGGGTCAAAGCTGGCGGATGCGTTGAACGTCACTATTTCATTCACTTTTGGAGTCACAGGTAAGAAAGTGAAAGAGGCTGTGGGAAGACTCTTCACAGTGAGAGTTTTAGTGTACGTGTCCCAGTGTTCATCAGTGTCGGTGACGTTTAGGGTCACAGTGTAAGGCCCGAACAAAGTGTAAGCATGAGTTATAGTTGAGTCAGAAACAGTGGTGACGTTGCCGTCGCCAAAATCCCACCTATAACTAACAATGGAGCCGTCAGGGTCAGAACTGTCAGATGCGTCGAAAGTCACTACTTCGTTCACTTTTGGAGTCGCAGGCGAGAAGGTGAAAGAAGCGGTGGGAAGGCTCTTCACCGCTACTAGTTTGTATCTGGCGTTCCACTTCCCGAAATTGTCGGTTACATTAAGGGTCACGTTGTATGTTCCTAATGAAGTGTAAACATGTGTTATGACTGATTGATTAAGGACAGTGGTTGTATTTCCGTCCCCGAAATTCCACTCGTAGCTAACAATAGTACCGTTAGGAGTGTTGGGAGTGAAGCTGCTGGAGGCGTTAAAGATAACGATTTCGCTAGGAAGTGGAAAGCGGGGCGAGAAAGTGAATATAGCAGCGGGGTTCATGGTAAGCCTCGCCCAGCGGTAAACAAGTCCATTGTCCTCGGTGTAGGTTTCTCCCTGAACGACGCTCGCATTGGCCGATATAGCGTAGATGCCCGGGGCAAGGCCTGCAGTGTTCCAATTGAAGGTTAACATTGCGTAGGCTCCTAGATCAAGGTCTGTCACTGGTTGGGTTCCTATGGTTGTGGAGTTGTAGTAGACTGTCACATCAAAGGTCTCTGTTATGTTGCTCTCGTTCTGAACCGTGGCGTTGATGGATACTGATTCGCCCACACTTGCAATTTTTGGAAATGCTACAACATTTGTGACAGCCACGTTTATGAAATTTGAAAAGTAACCATCCACAGCAGTGTTAGCAATATTATACGCGTAGGCATCCCAGAGCCCCACATCATACGGATCCGAAGGTAATCTCTTGACAAGATTTAAGAAAGAATAGCCCTCATGTACAACTTGAAAGGTAACGTAAGCTAGTGTGCCGCTGCCATCCACGGTGTCGGAGGATAGAAGGGCGGAACCAACTAGGATATAGTATGGCCCTACAAATTTATCGAACTGGGTTGAGCCAACGCTCTTTAGGAATGGACCTTCCTTGATCAAGGTTGAGTTTGTATAGAGAACAGACGGGTCATACACTAGCTTGAACTCCCAAGCATTTAAGCCTGCAACATTAGCAACCAATGTATTGAGGGTGAAGGTCTGCCCAGGCGGAACCGTGATTCTCTGCGGAGACACTGAAACGACCGCAGTGGGCGAGGAGAAAACTTTGACTAGGTTGAGAGTGGTTACGCCGAGGCTTAAGAGTAATATTATGAGACATGTCCAACTCAGGTGTTTTGTCTTCATGGCTTTCACCTAAGATTCTCCTTGATACGATTGGACTGTTATTTGAAACTTTCCTTTTCACTTTCTTCTTCTGGTCTAAAAAGAAGTTCTCCGCATGTGATTTAAAGATTTCTGGGCATATCTTCTATAAGAAAAGGTGACAAAAAGGGAAGAAAGCCGTTGATTCTTTGGTTGTTGGCTAGGTTGTTTTTCCGTAGTTTTTGCTCAGAATGCCTAGGTCTGAGGTGCCAACCACGAGGTCTTTGTCTATGTCTGCGTTTGGGTTCCAGTTTGGAATGCCTTGCTTGGTGCCGTAGGCTCTACCTAAAGCGTAGACGTCCAAAGCAGTAACTTTCCCGTCAATGTTAATGTCTCCTGGAATAATATTACTGAAGTATCCATTTTCTGCAGTGCTATCAAATGGTATGGGGTCGCCTCCTGGGAATATGGGTGGTTTTAGGAGCTGGGTTTCATTAAGCTTTAGAAGGGTGATGCCCAATTGTTCAACGAGGAATTCTGTAGTGACTAAGAGCCCGCTTCCCGTGACTGGGGTGTACGGGGCTTGGAGAGTGGCGCTGACGTATATGTAGCCTTGGGTTTGATATTTTTTGGCGTAGAAGGAGGTGTCGCCTCCTTGCTGCAGAAACGAATCTGTCCCGTCGGTGCCCTGTATGACCTTAGTCCAATTTAGTAGAGGTCGATCCCACCAGAGCTTGAAAGTGTAAGCAAAGAGCGGGTTTAACTCTGTGATGTCGGCGACGTTTATGGTGACGTTAAACTTTGTTCCAGCTGTCAAGGTTGTGTCTACAATGCTAGGTGGATTCACGTAGAGCTTAGGAAGCTGTGAAGCACTCACATCGACCTTGACCAAATCAGTTAATGAGATAATACTTTGTGTAAGCAGCGTGAGAAGAAAAATCAACATTAAACTCTTTTTGCTCATTTAACCTTTTCTCCCTCTTGCTTATGATTCTTAAGCTAGCCATAGTATTTTAATTTTTTGGAAATTGTCTTCCATAAAAAACTTAGTCAAACACAACTCTTAGGCTGAGTGAGACTTTCTCCTGAAGTATGCAAACACACCAATGCCAACGATTGCAACCCCAGCCACCGCAAGGATAATCAACGTCAACGGAAACTCTTGTCCACCAGCCGTGACTCTAATTTTGCCACTCATAGTGAACGTGTTATCCGCTATATCTATTTCTTCAGGCAACACGCTGGCTTCGGCCATAATTGTGTATTCGCCCTCAGTCACACCCTTTGTATCCCACACAAATGTTAAAGTATCGCTTGCGCCAGGAGCTAAACTTGTTTCGTTCTTTGTTTGATGGAAGGCATAGCTTGGAGATGGAGGAGACGGAGTTGAAACCGTAACGTTAAAGGTTTCTGGTTCAGTTCCATCATTTTTTACGCCAACCGTGATGGACACAGAGTCGCCAGCTTTAACTGTATTAGAAGAAGCTTCAACGTTGATGACGGCTATGTCTCGTACTGCGTTTGCGAAATAGCCGTCTTCTTCTCCGCTAGGAATCCTAACCATTAGACTGTCTAGCAACACAGTGTTGTAGAGGTCCAAAAGGGAAAACCCTCCCCCTTCAACCAGGAAGGTAATCGTCGCCAGAGTTCCATTCCCACTCGCAGTGTTAATCGGTACTCCATTGAGGGTGGAGTTAATATAGATATAACCTAACTCTTGATATGTTACGGCGGTAAAATTGGTGGAGTAAAGGCCGCCCTGGCTCAGGAAGGGCCCTTCGCTGATGTTGGTAACATTCAAAAGGGCGGGTGTCCATTTCAAGTAGATGCTCCAAGCCTTGAGGTCTTCTATGTTAGCAACGCTTACATTTATCTGGAATGAGGAACCGGGCGTCAGAAGGGCGCTGATAATGCTTGGAGGATCAACGTAGAGCGTGGGCATAGGATATGCGAAATAACCGTCCTCTGACGTGTGGGGCATGCTCTCCATATTGCCCCATAAACCTTTCTTAATAAGATCAGTGTTACATACGTCTAAGGCAGAGCCTCCTTCAGCCTTAACCAAAAATGTAATCGTTGCCAAGGTTCCGCTACCACTAACTGAAGTCGCCGGGGTTTGAAGAGTGTCCCAAAGGGCGAGATAACCCTTATTATTATAGATCTTCTTCACTAAATAGGTAGTCTGAGCACCTTCTTGGTTCAAAAAACTTCCTTCAGTAACGCTAGTAACATTGAGGAGTGATGTAGTCCAATTCAGGTAGAAGGACCAAGCCCAAAGCTCGGCAACGCCTTCGATTTTTACATCGACGGTGAATTGTTCACCTGGTTCTGCTGTGTTTGCATATGGTTCAACGTAGATTTTGGCTATTGCTCCGGCGGCCTTAGGAATTTGTAGGCTCATAGTGAATAGGGGTAATATGATGAGGAAGAATATGACCAGGTTTCTGATTGTGTGGGTTTCTTCAGGCATTTGCCGTGCTCCATCCTTCTAAGCGGAGTCATTTGATATCAAAAGCGAGAAATTTAAAGTTTTGCTTCTTGATTGTTCAGGAGTATTTTCCATAGTTGCTGCCTGCTGTGGCAAGGTCTAAGAGATCCACTTTGCCATTGTTGTCGAGGTCGCAGTTGGGGTTCCACTGGTCCCATCCTGGGGTCCCAGTGCCATTCCAATGAGGCCACGTGGGGTTGGTTCCCAAGGCTCTGGCGATGTAGGCCATGTCTAAAGTATCGATGTATCCGTCGTTGTTCACGTCGCCCTTCAATGTAACTTTGCCCCAGAGTTCCCAGTTGCCGTCTGTTCCTCTGTTGGAGCCCCATATTATCCAGATAGATCTGTCGTGGGTTTGAATGGCTGAAGGCCAATTGTCATCGCTTGGATCAGTGGTCAGCTGGATTGTGTTGGACCATGTTGCTCCATTGTCATCAGAAGTCTTGAAGTATAGGTCGTTTGTGTCGTTTGGTTGAAATCCACGTGCCGACCATATGATCCAGATTGTTCCGTTTGACGTTTGGAAGATTGTGGGTTCCATATCGAATTTTTGTGTGTCTGTGGTCAGTCTATAATCGATTGACCATGCCGTTCCATTGAAAGTCTTATAGAAGATTTCATAGTTTTCTCCTGCACCTATTCGGTTAGAAGACCAAACAACCCAGATTTTGCCGCCTTGGGTTTGGGTGATGACGGGTTGCATATCCCAGTTTGGATCTGTTGTGATTTGTTGGTCGCTTGACCATGAGGATCCGTTGAAGACCTTGTAGAAGATTTCGTTGTTGTTTGAGATGCTGCGGTCCCAGACAACCCAGATTGTGCCGTTGCTTGCAGAGAGAATCGATGGGTGATAGTCGTCATATGTGCTATCAGTTATTTGAGTGTCACTAGACCATGTTGCTCCGTTGTCTGAGGACGTTTTATAGTATATTCGGTATTGGCCTGTTCTGTTTGCAGACCAGACAACCCAAATTTTGCTGTCTTTGGCTTGAGTGATAGATGGGCCTATGTCCTCTCTGGAATCGAGTGTTAGGGCTTTGTCGTTGGACCATGTTCCGTTGTAGACTTTGTAGAATATGTTAGAGTTTTTCGGGTTGCCTGTTCTTCTGGATTTCCAAACTACCCATATTCGGTCGTCGTTCATTTGGGCGATGGATGGGTATCCGTCCAATTCTATGTTGTGTGTGAGTTGCCATTCGTCTGACCATATGAGTGAAGATTTTGCGGTTTCTATTAACGTTGACATAAACATTAGTGAGATTAGGAGTGCCAGAATTGAAGCCTTTTTGTGGGGCAATGGTGACCGCACCTATATTAGAATAGATTCTATTTTGCTTAATAAATATGCACAAAAAAAGGGAAGGTGAGGTTTGTAGTGTTTTTGTTTATGGTCGTATTGAGAAGCTGAAGGCTATTATCTTTTTCTCTGATAGGAAGTGCTTGTTCCACGGGTTGGTGTTTCCTGTAGGATCGTTGAAGTAGAAGTAGCACTTGGCGGTGGCCGAGTAGACGCCGAATGGAAGACTACTAACGCTTAAGGCTTGTGGGTCCAGTACGATTTCTACGTCTGGTGCAAATGTTGCTGGGTCGATCTCATTCGTTTTTAGAACTATGGTTTTGCCTTGTGGATCCTCTATTTCGAACTCAACGAACGATCTTTCTGTCCCTGGGGGACACGGGTCTGAGACAGTGTATTCTCTGTTTAGGATCTTGCTGTAGAACCACATTGTGTCGCCGTGTTGGGATATGCTGAAGGCGTGGTTGGTTATTCGTTTCATTATGAGGTCGGGTCTAAATGCGAAATCGACCATTTCGATTTCAATCGACATCGCGTTGTTCGCTATTTCTGTTTCGCCCGGAAGCGGATCTACCTCAGCGGTGATGGTGTATTTGCCCCCGGGTAAGTACTCACCGTTGTCGTCTAGCAGCCACCAGTAGTTCCAGCCTCCCCATCCTGAAGCCAAGCCTGCTCTGAGCGTTAGGCCTGATTCGGCGAATAGATAGACCGTGCCAGTCGCTTCATGCGTAGCGTAGATCCTATAGGTGATTCCCTCGTCTGCGAAGCCCATGTTTGTGAAGGTGCCGATGACGGTGAGCTCAGGGTAGTACTCATCCATTCCCCAGAACTCACAGTAGTCAGACGGACCCATCCACTCCACAGATCCACGTGCAAACATTTTGTTAGAAGTGGTCAAGTCCCAGTCGTCGAGTGTGGGCCATAGGTCCGATACGGCTATGTCGCGATAAACCAACAGATTCTGGTATGTTGACCAAGTTTCTCCTTCGTGATCTGTAACTTTGAGTGTTATTCTGTATGGTGTCTTCCGATATGCGGTGAAGGCGTGTGTTACGACCTTGCCACTATCAGTTGAGCCGTCGCCGAAGTTCCAAGAGTAGCTGTCGATGGAGCCGCCGTCTGGGTCGAAGCTGGCTGAGGCGTCGAATGTCATGAGTTTGTCTTTTTTACCTTCAACGTACACGCGCATGATGACGGCCCACATGCTATGCCTTGTACACCAGTAGGCGCTTCCCAAGGGTGTGTCGGATTCGACGTATATGTTGTGTGTCGCCGTTGTATAGTAGGATTCTGGAGGTAAGCCAGTGGGATAGGTGTGTTGGAACCAGTACTTCTTGGGCCATATCTCAAACGAGGCGAATGGTACTGTGGTGTGGAATTCACCGTCTACTACATCTAGAGGAGTGATCTCTCCTGCAGTGTCGTAGTCGATTAGCTTCACGTCGAACAAGTCGAGGTCGGTTGCGCCTGCATCGTTAACTGTGAAAACGATTTTGGCTAGGGTTCCACTTCCGATTGGTGGATCTGGACGGGGTTCTCCAGGGGGTGGTGGTAATATTGTGCAGCCAATCTCAATGTAGCCCAATGTCATAGGCATGAATTTTCTGAACTCTGTGTCCCAGCCTGGGTTTTTAAGGAAGGTCCCCTCTGTCACGGTTGGTGGAAACTTTAGCACACCAAAGTTCCATCTGAGCTTGAACTCCCAGCCTGAAACCTTTGGCGCGCCACTGACCTTTATGTATATTGTGTAGGTTTGACCTGGGACAGGAATTGGAGCCGATGGACTTGCTGGGTCAACGTAGATGGTAGGTGTTGTCGCTTGAGCCATGTTTATCGTTGCTAGGCTCAAGAAAAGCGCTAGAACAAGCGATGTTGAAATTAATCTTTTTCCTCTCACTCTATTCACCCCATTTTTATCCTGCAGAGTTGCCGTATGAGTCTCCAGCAATCGCTAGATCCTTTAATTCCACTTTTGTGTTCTTGTCTAAGTCAGCAGCTGAGTTGTAAACGTCCCAAGGTTGTGGCGGTGGTAATGGTGTGCTATTTGGATCTCCTGAAAAGCCTAAGGCTCTGGCGATCAAGCCCATGTCCTTCGTGTCAACAAGCGTGTCGCGGTTCACATCGCCCTTAGCCCAGAAAGCATTCCCGAGGAAAGTGGATATGGCGTCTTGTGTCAAATAGTACTGAGGCCAGGCGTCAAGGTCGAATACCCCGGTGAGTAGGTCTCCGCTCTTGTATTTCCATGGTCCTGCACCGTCTTCTACCAAATCTTTTATACCGTTGTTATTCGCGTCGTCAGTCCATGGGTGATATTCTCTGACTTTCGCTGATTCCCAGTTATCGCGGCGGTACACTGCAGGGTCAGGATTAAATACAGCAGTCCTGTATCCCCAACCATACGCGTCATTGGCAGCCCACCATAATTTACTGTTGAGAACGCAGCCGCCAACTATGCCAGCCCAGTGTGCAGCCATCCAGCTCTGCACTCTGAAGTAGACTCTGACATGCAAATTGTCTATTTTTGTCACGTTCTTGATGTCCATTACCGTCGCGTAGTTCCACGCAGTACCGGGTCCGCAGTCACGGATGAACTCTAAGCTGAATACCACATCGTCAGCCGTTACCGATGTTCCGTCATGGAACTTGGCGTTGCTGCGTATGGCGAAGTCCACATAAGTCTTGTCTCCGTCCCAGAGACCAAGCGACCAGCTTTCGGCGATCCAGCCCACTTCTTTCGACAAGTCGTAGGGGTTGCGACCAATTAAGGGATCGTATATGCAGTTAAGTAGCTGCCAGTCCCAAACCCACTCTGAACAGATGATGTGGATGGCTTCAGGTGAACTCTTGAACCCATAGTTTATGGTGTCGTCGCCTGCCTTATACATGTTGAGGAAGCTGTATTCCCCATACCCAGGAACACCGTGGTCAACGCCGTATCCCTGCATGTTGACTACGCCACTCCAGTCCGCGCTGTAAGCTTTGACACCAGCCGCAGCCCATAGTCCTTCCGTAACCTGGTACTTGTTGATTAAATATGTGGCATTTCCGATAGCATAACGGCCGTCGGGATCTAATTTTGGCGAATACAGAACCCTATCAAGCCAGAAGTCAAGGTCTCTAAAGCATGCAGCTTGGTAGCCTCCGCTCCAACCAACCGGAGCCCAAAACTGATGAGACGAGAATACGCCATAGAGGAAGTCACCGTCAGCTCCAAAGGAATATCCCTCAGTGTACAAGTGGAAGTTGTATTCAACCATCACCGACTTGAAGGCCACAGTTTTTTCCACAACACGAGCTTCTACTGGAATCCCTATTGCCTGCATGTCTGCCGCCAAGTGTTCACCAGCCGCCTTTCTGTTGGGATCATCTAATCGAATGTAGAATATCAAAGGCTTCAGATCGCCCCCAGCGGCACCTGTTGTTGACCAGTCGCCCTTAGGGTCAATCCGCACGTGGGTCACAGGGTTTTCAGTGAAACCAGCCGCGTTCAGCAATTCGATTGCCTTATCCACATTTTTTGTGTAAATCAAGCTCGGTATTGTTACGGATCCGCCAGGTAAGTCTATTGTGAAACTCGAAGCCGTAAGATTTCCTTTATTATATAGAGACTTCAGTGATTGCGGCATGTAGGTATCGAACATTTCACCATAACCTTTCAGTATCTCGGTTTGGATGTAGCTCTTGTCAGTGAGATAGGATAGAGCCAACCTGAACGCCCAAGCCTCCCGGTCATAGACATCAATTAAATTAAAGTAATGCTTGTAGCTTTTCGTCTTCCCATCATACTCGGTCAGATAGTCGTCTACTGCAGCACCTGTTTTAGGAGGCCCATATTCCACCAGCGAACCCATTTTTCCGTCTGGTCCAACTCCTAGACCAGTAGGCCACCTCTGACAATTGAAAGCATAACCGTACTCACCGATCTCTGAAAAATCCCTCATAACAATGCTGGGATTAGTAGCCCACCTGTCAACCCAATACTTCGTGAGCGGCCAGTCAACAATATCAATAGCCCCCGTCTCAAGAGCCGTAAACTCACTGTACGGGTCGCCATAGTTCACACAGTGTAATTTCAGCATCCTTGGGCCAGACTCTGCTAGCACTGGAGTTAAAGAAAAGGACATCGCGAATATCGAAGCCAATACCAGAAGTGCAATTACGAAGTGTTTCGTTTTCAAGGATTTTTCCCTCTTCTCCTTTCTCTTTTTTCAGCAAGTAAGTGTTTGACATTTGGAGGAATTTAAAGTTTTGCCCATTTAAAATTACATAATTAAATTCTAGGAGTCAATCACACAACACGCAGAGATGTAGGCGAAACTTAAAATACCTCTGTTAGCAAGAAAAAATCTCTCTACCAAAGGAGAGATTTCAGTGGGTCTCAGAGCGTATATAATAAAAAGGTCCATTTACTCGTTCATACTCATCCTCTTCGTGCTAATACTAAACTTCGTCATATTTGAACTGATGCCTGGAAACCCCATGGCAATGTTCGCAAATCCATCCAGACTAAAAACTGCGGAACAAGCACAAGAAATGTTGAGGGTATGGGGCCTTGACCGACCACTGCCCGAGAGAATCGCAAAATATATAGTCAATATGTTGACTGGGCAGTTCGGAATATCATACATATCAGGAAATTACATCAGCGCAGAGATTATGGAACGCATCGGAAACACTCTTCTCTTAGTCGGCACTGCCGAAGCTTTTTCTGTATTATTTGGTGTAATCTTAGGAGTCATGGCAGCCTACAAAAGGGGAAGCATATTCGATAGCGGATCAGTACTGCTCTCCATAACAACTTACTCCCTACCAACCTTTTGGATGGGGATGATTCTCCTACTCGCATTCGGTTTCCGTTTGCACTGGTTCCCTACAGGAGGAACCTCTTCCTATATACTCACTCCGGCTCCCAACATGTTTGTCTATGCCGTTGACCGACTGTGGTACTTATTCTTACCAGCTTCGGTCCTCACCCTCTTCATGTACGGCAACTATCTCCTCTTAACACGAGCTACAATGCTGGAGACCCTCACTGAAGACTACATAGTAACTGCCAAAGCCAAAGGAGTAAAAGGAAGAACACTGCTATTCAAACACGCACTGAAAAACGCTTCACTGCCCATCATAACAAGCGCGGCAATAGGATTCGGCTTTGTCTTAAGCGGAGCAATAATAACAGAGCAAGTTTTCAATTATCCAGGGCTAGGAATGTGGACTTGGAAAGCAATAGACTTCGTTGATTACCCAGTTCTCCACACAATTTTCTATCTAGTAGGCGTGTGTGTCATTTTAGCTAACTTCATAGCAGACCTTATATACGGTGTAATTGACCCAAGAATAAAGTATGGGTGACAACTATGACGGCGACCCCAAAGAAAGAAAAAGGATTACTGCAAGCCATAAGGCGAAGCAAAAGAGCAATTTTCGGTATCGGAATCCTCTCATTCTACATCATAATAGCACTGGCAGCTCCCATCATCGACCCCAACGACCCCCTGCACGGATTTTACATGGCAGGAGACTTTGCCGTCCCCTCATTTTATCGATACTTACCAGGACAAGAAAAACTAAGCGAAAACTTCATGTTGGTGACAGATTCAGGCTTCCCCACTCCCGCCTCACTTTGGGAACAATGGAACTTCACACGCATCTCCACTGGAGCCGGCAATGTTAGCCTTCGCTACGACCCTGCTATTGGCGAGGGAAGCGCCGCCATAGTTTTCAGACGCACCAGCCCAACGAAATTAGCTCAAAGAGTTGAAGCCAGCCTATCAAGGGAGTTCTTATGGCCATATTATCCACCTATAAGATT
>Ga0315307_1000450_pt1 | contig 17719 bp, 17 predicted proteins | sample TDP2_MG_FD_203079 | JGI IMG/M metagenome (GOLD analysis project Ga0315307, IMG submission 203079) | Freshwater sediment microbial communities from Lake Towuti, South Sulawesi, Indonesia - TDP2 | ecosystem: Environmental > Aquatic > Freshwater > Lake > Sediment | place: Indonesia: South Sulawesi...
AGTGTCCGCAACTGCTCTTCACTCACTTCCAGAGGCTGTGTCGGTGCCCACATGCTACGCACTATAGCACCAACATGCCTTATTGTAAAGTTATTTGTGAGACACTACACTAGCGTCCCGCCCCAGCGGGCGCAGGCAAGAAGACGCCTGTTCTTGCGGCTTGGGTAGGCTTGCTGCGGAAGCGGCATTCGGCTACAATCCCCCCCGCAGGGAGGGAATGAGGGGCTGACACGACGACTATCCTCGCACTGCCGCTCATCTCACCAGCGCGGCAGCTCTCGGATGTGACGACTGGAGCGCCACCCATGCGTGAGCGGCCAACCGGCTTCCGCAGCCGAGCTAGCCAAGCAACGGAATCGCTGCGGCGTAGCTACCGGCCCGATCAGGTCCGCCTGCTGCTAGTCGGCGAGTCGCCACCGGCCAGCGGCCGGTTCTTCTACCGCGCGAACTCCATGCTGTTCCGTGCAACCCGAGACGCATTCGCTCGCGCCTACGACTGTGACTGGTTGACGGGCCGCGACTTCTTTGAGTTCTTCCAGTCGCTCGGATGCTATCTCGACGACCTGTGCCTGGAACCCGTCAACAAGGATGATGATCTTGACCGAGAGCAGAAACGCAGGCAAGGCGTCCCCTCTCTCGCTGGCAGGATCAAGAAGTACGCTCCCCTCGCTATCGCTTCTGTGATGCGGGAGATCCACCAGTACGTGGCCGAGGCCGCTGCGCGAGCAAGCGGCAGAAGCGTCACAGTGGCCTCTCTGCCATTCCCTACAGAGTCTCGTGAATCATGGTGAGAGACCATGATTCAAGAGACTCCCCAGGAGAGCGTCTGGCGGCCCTCTGAGAGATTCCCTTGCATCAGGGGTCTTACCCTGATGCAAGAGAATCCGTAGGCAGAGACATGGACCGACCTACACGAGGGAGCTCATCGCGCTACTCCACCGACTCATCCATGATGGCGTCCTGCTGTCAAGTCTGTGTAGGTGACCGGCGGCGGTGTTACCCTCCTGGTGCCGTCGGCTGGCCACAGGAGTCCGCGCTCCGCCCGCGCCGCGCTTGCCCCGAGGCGACCACGCCCAGCGTCCCACCCCAGGGGGAGCAGGGGCGCTGACCTGCCCAGTCCGCGGAACAGCAACCCCGCAGAGAGAACCCCCTGCCTACTACTTCCGCCCGCCGCCATCGCCCTCCGTCGCCGTCGCGCCGCGGGGCCAGTCTCTGCCATCTCCGCAATCTGCCCATCGCCCGTGGTGCCGGAGGTGGGGATCGAACCCACACGAGGCTCACGCCTCCCGGGATTTTAAGGCGGGTAGCGCGATTCGCTCGGCTCTTGCCCCCACAGCGCCTGGAATGCCCCTCACAGCCAGGTGAGCCTCCAATGATAGCCACAAGAATGTGTCGAAAATGACTCGTTCGGGCGCGCACAGGTCCCCGTCACGTCCGGCGGCTTCGCGCCGCCCCGACTGCGCACGCCGCCAACTACACGACAGTTACGGCCTATGTTCTACTTGTCCAGGTCCTCACCACTGGGTTTCCTGAGATCGAACGCGAGTCTGATCCCACCGTAGGTCTGCAGTTCCAACGTCCACCCAGGTCCAGTCGCGAAGTGCCGCACGTTCAATACGCGATGATCGACGCCATGATTCGGCTGAAGAAGGCGCTGAGGTTGCGTGTTGAGACGTGGACGTCTAGGGTTGCTCGTCTCTCGGCCGACCGCGGTCCCGTTCCTCAGCGATGTCACTCAGCAGGTAGAACCAGCGATACGGCTCCTTCAGCTTGCTCTCATGTAGTCGGACGAGGCCCTCTTCGGCGGCCTTCTGCAGCGGCGTCCCGATCCAGGGGATGAAGCCGAGGGGTGCTGTCACGAAGGACACCATCCTACGCCAGTGCGCGGTATCTCGCTCAGCCCTGAACACCTCGCTGAGCGTCCTGTGGGCAAACTCCTGATCGAACTCGGTCCTCTCTTCCGCGGCCTCCTCGACAAGTCGCCGCAGCTCCTCTACTCTGGGGTCCTCAAGGGCCTTGAGGAGTGACTTTGTGTCCCGGATCGCGAGTTCAGGGAATGATACCTCGAACAGCCTGCGACAACTCGTGACCTGCTTCTCAGACTCCATACCGTCGTGACCTACTGTCAGGAACTTCCGCTCATAGAAGGGCATGAGGTGCGCCCAGTCATGGATGCCCGCGCCCAGTTCGTTGGCCAGGACCAGGTTGGCGTTGACATAGCCCAAGTAGAAAGGGATAAGGAATTTGATCACATGATTGCGGAGGTGACGGTTGGTCGGGATGAAACGGGCAAGGCGCGCCAGTCTCCGTATGGGCGGCACATAGATCATATCAGCGCCTTCTGCGAGCGCCACCGCGGCATCGATCTCCCAAGGTGCCATCCACTCATCCGCTGAAGGCCCAGCGACATACCACCACAGCGGCAGATTCGCTCTGTTGCGGGTCCTGCGGCTGCGCCGCGATGCGCGTTGTGTCCGGGAGTGCCAAGCGCGCAACACACTCTCAGCTCCGCTCGCGAAGTCATGCCATCCCCGGATGGACTCAACGGCCGCCGGCAGCCAGCGACTCGGAACCGTCGTGTCGTGGTCCATCATCCGGTCGGTCAACCGCCGATGCTGATCAAGCAGCCCGTTGAAGTCGACTAGCTCGACATAGCCCTGCTCGCGCAGGGCGCGATAGGTGCCCGAGATGCCCCTGAACATAGGGTCGGGCAGGGCAACGAGTAGCTTGTATGCCGTCGCGTCCATGACAACGCGCTCCGCGATCACAAGGGCGGCATAGTCGGGGAGCAGGGCCCCACCTCCATCACCTGGGAGCGCCGGAGGCTTCAAGTAGAAGGGCGAGAGCGCGTCTACGCCGTATTCCTCTCTACCGACGCCGAACGCTGTAAGCATGATCTTCATGCGATCCTCCGTGCCGCGATCCCCACCTAAGGAGGTCGAAGTTGTCCCTGTACCGGTCGAACTTCGGCCTCGGCCTTACCTCTGTCGTCCTGCGGCGCCAGCGGGCCAGCTGGATGGTGTAGGTCCCCTTGTTCTTGCCCTTCCTGTTCTGGCTTGCCAAGCGCACTAGGTCAAGCGACGGCATCACGCAGTAAGCGCCGGCCGGCTCTGAGTAGAAGATGAAGAAGTAGCCAGGACGCGGGTCTGGAATGCGCATACCCGCGAACCGGCCGAAGTTCGTGGGGGCGCAGTACCTCGACCCGGCCTTGATCTGTATGTCCTGGTACACCGGCCCCTTCCTGGTCTCCTGACGGATCACGCAGTCTATCTGCTGATCGTCTACCAAGGTCATGTACACATCGAAGCCGCGTCGCAGAAGCTCTGCGATGGCCACGAACTCCTGTCGCTTGCCAAAGGAAGCTGTGTGTCTGTAGGCCATCGTCCGATCCCCCCGTTCTGCCTCAGCGTCTGACGGCGCCCCTGCCGGGGCCAGCATGGCACGCGCTCGGTTAGTGGTCTACTCCCTCACCGTCAGCCCCCGCAGGCCTGCCTGTGAGCCACCGTCGTTTCTCTGTGCGGGAAGGCTCACCGGGCTTCGTTCGACGAAAGCCCACCAGCATCCTGCCGTCGTGTCGCCGCCCGCGCTCCGAGTCCTCCTGACATGTGGCGTGATAGACCTAGTAACATCCACAACGGGCCGCGGACCTGCTCCCGCGGCCACCTCACCTCCGAAGAAGCCCGCCGGCCCTCGCCCCGGCGGGCTCACGTTTTCTTTGTTCACCAGTGGCGAACCCCAGCAGATGTGGCAGTATCACTATACCTCATTCTGGGCCTGAAGGGCCTTGCGCCCTCAAGGCTTGGCAGGAGCAGGTCACTCTCCACCTGCTCCTGCCCTCCCGAACACCGGGAGTAGAGCAAGAGTCAGAAGAGTGGGAGACGAACGAAAGGGGAGCGATTGTCGTGCCGAAGGACAGCAGCAGTACCCCACGGGGACTCCGATCCCCAGGCGTGACGACTATCCCCAATGGCCTTCTTGACGCGTTGCCCGAGCTTCGCGCGGCCGCCGCCGAGTCACGTGCCGCCTTGGCCGCCTCACCGGTCCTCCGAGCTATGAGCCAGGTGACCACCACGTAGAGGGCACTGACCACGACGAGCGCGAGAGATAGCTTCTCTGCATCGGATAGCCGTGCCCACCACGCCATCACTGATCCCCCCTTTTGCCCCGGATCGGCGGCAGTCTACCACCGCTCCCCTTCCCCTGTCCACGCATTGCAGGCAGCCCCGGTAGGGCAGGAGCTTGCCTCCTGCTCCCAGATTCGTTGCCTGCGCGAGCGCCGCCGGGCGGGCGGCGACAGCTGCTCTCGGTTGTGCAGAGCTTCACGGCCCAGCGATGGCAGGAGCCACGCTCCTGCCCTGCGGACTCGGTATCGCCTCTATGGTGCGGTCAACGCATCGCCTCAGCTTGGCGAGATGAGAACGCAGGTCGTTGACCTTCTTCTCATCCCCTCCTATGAGAAGGGCTTGGCTGAGCCACCCCGCCATGAGCCCGCTAGATTCCTCTGGATCGGGGCCGCTCCTCCCCATCTCGTCAACGTTGGCTGTCACCTCCCCCAAGATACCAGCGCACTGCTGCGACCACCCGATCTGCCGGTCCTGGTGATCCGCACTTGCCGTGGCCGCCGCGACGTAGACCTTCATCATCGTCAGTCTGGCGCGCGCAGCCCGTCGAGCACGGGCCTTTCTCACCCACATCGACTCGACGGAATGGTAGATCGCGACGCCAAGACCTCCTCCACCAATGAACCCCGCAATCAACCCCGCTATAACAGATGACCAGTCTGACATCACGCCGCCCCCTGCCTTCGTTCGGCAGCTCGGCCGCCGAAGCCGCTCCGTTCCCCCTCGTGTCCCCTCCTCTCCCCCCCCAAGCACTGCTGCCCCAGTGGCGTCAGTATGTCGCGAGGGTCGCGCGAGCGACTACCCGCGTAGCCCGCGGTGCCGGAGGTGGGGATCGAACCCACACGAGGCTCACGCCTCCCGGGATTTTAAGTCCCGTGCGTCTGCCAGTTCCGCCACTCCGGCCCGACTATGGACTGGCCTACTCGCCCGACGAGGTCCTCTTCCCCCGTCGTGTCCCCCCAGCCTCCTCGACCAACCGGGCTAGTTCCTGATAGCTGAAGCCAGCTCCCCCGGCCCCCTTCAGCACGCGTTCCCACAGCGCGCGATGTCGCACCGCGACACTCCCAGTCGTCTTCGGCTGCGCCTCCACCCAGGCCTTGATATCGGCCGCGCGGAAGCGCCACTCGCGACCAACCTTGAACCCGGGCAGCTTGCCCTGCCGCGCGAACCGCGACACTGTGACTTGGTGCAGCCCCAGATAGTGGGCCACCTCCTCCGCGTCCAGCAGTCTGGGCAACTTGTCCGAGACTCTGGCCATTCGCGCCCCGTTATCCCCCCTATTGTACCATACTCGGCGAAACATTGCGGAACTTGGCAGAACGTTGCACACCGAACAGGACAGGCAGGAGGGGACCCGCGGCCGGCCCCGCTAGCCGCGCGATTCCATCACCAGCAGGAAGATCGCGGCGACAATCAAGTAGGTGACGACGCCGAGAACCAGGGTGAGCCAGAGGGGAGCCCGGCCGGTCAGCGCATACACCACGCCCAGGTAGATCACCCAGGGGATGGCGCTCCACATCGCGGCCCTCACCGCCACCCGCAGGGCCTGTGAACCCTGCTCCTGTCCGATCCACCACCAGGTGTAGAGGGAGACCGCGGGCACCGACACCAGCAGCCCGGCGAGGATGTAGTGGCCCCGCCGCGCCAGAGTCAGCAGCACCGCGATCAGCGCGCCGCCCAAGATGGCCTTGATGGCGATGTCCATACCGAGTTGAGCCGCCGGTCGGTCGGGAGGGCCGCGTCAGCTCAGCTTGACTTCTCTGCCGAGTTCCGAGGAGCGGTAGATGGCATCCAGGATTTGCTGAGTGACCAGCGCCTCCTCGGCCGGGATGGGAGACGGCCGGCCCTTGCGCACCGCCTCGATGAAGCGCTCTACCTCGACCCAGTGAGACTTGACCCTTGGCAGCTCCACCGGGGTGATGTCAATCAGGCTGCCGTGGGCCTGGGTGAAGATGCCGATGGGGTCGGAGCGGCAGCCGCCCTCTGTCCCCCAGAGGGTGCAGGTGAAGGCGGGATCACCGATGTTGCCCGCCCAGGAGGCCTTCAGCACCAGGGCGGTGCCGTTCTCGAAGCGGACGAAGCCCACGCCGAAGTCGTCCACGCTGAAGTTCTTGGGGTCCCAGGCCCAGCCGCCCTCGACCCTGGGCAGATCGGTGCGGGGGCCGAACTTGGCGGCCACCACGCCGGAGACCGAGGCGGGCTTGGGATAGCCCATGAGGTAGAGCGACAGATCGAGGATGTGGACGCCGATGTCCACCAGCGCGCCGCCGCCGGACTTGTCCTTCTCCGTGAACCCGCCCCAGCCGGGGATGCCGCGGCGGCGGGTGGCGACTGCCTCGGCGAAGTAGATCTCGCCCAGCGCGCCCCCGTCAATCGCCCGCTTCAGGGCCTGGGTAGTAGCGGCGAAGCGGTTGTTGAGGCCGACCATCAAGAGCTTGCCTGCCCGCTTGGCCGCCCGGAGCATGGCTCGACCTTCGGCCGCGTTGACCGCGATCGGCTTCTCGACGAGCACGTGCTTTCCGGCCTTGAGCGCGGCGATGGTGGGGCCCTTGTGGAAAGCGTTGGGCGTGCAGACGCTCACCACATCTATCTCGGGCATGGCGACCAGGTCGCGGTAGTCCGTGAACACATGGGGGACAGAGAACTTCTCGGCCGCGGCGCGGGCGGCCTGCGGGTTGATGTCCGCCACGGCATGGAGCTCGACACCTGCGAGCGCCTGGTAAGCGGGCATGTGGCAGGCCTGGGCGATCCCGCCGGAGCCTATGATGCCTACTCGGATTTTCCTCATGCTCCATCCTCATTGGGCTTCGGAGATAAGCGCGACGTGCCTGAAGCCTTTAGCGGCCTCCGGCGCTGGTCTGTCTGAGCCTCGCCGTCACTGCATGAGGAGAGACTCGGCAGGTGGGTGAAGTCAGACTTTCTTCTGCTGGCGGAAGGGGGCATCCTGCCAGGCGACGAATGGGAGAGGCGGTACCATATGTGGCAAACAGAGGTGTGCCGCAAGCTGGGGGAGCGGGGGACAGAAAGCACGAGGAGTCTGGTGCTCTCTGTCCAAGAAGGAGGCGTCGGCGAGGTTTGAGATCGGGCAGTCTTGGGAAGAAGCAAGTGTCTGCGTCACCCGCAGACAAGGCCTCCGTGCTATATCCCCCCTCTGATGCACGGAGGCCTTCCTCTTTCTTGGGCCCAGGCGGCGCACCGGTGGACAGGCGGATGTGAGAGGAAGGCGGGAGATGGCAGTGGTCCGCTTCGGGGTCTCCCTCCCTGGACAGCTCGGGGAGGCGTTCGACAAGAGGATTCGGGCGAAGGGCTATCGGACGCGCTCGGAGGCGATCAGGGACATGATCCGCGATTACCTGGTGGAGGGGGAGTGGGCGCGCCACGCCGGGCCAGTGGTGGGCACGATCACGGTGGTCTACGGCCACGCCACGCGGGAGCTGACGCAGGCGCTCACCGATCTCCAGCACCGCTACCAGGCGGAGGTGTGCTGCTCGACACACGTGCACCTGGACGAGCACAACTGCCTGGAGGTGATCGTGGTGAAGGGGATGGCGCGGCAGGTGCAGGGGATCGCCGATCGGTTGATCAGCACCCGGGGCGTGAAGCACGGCAAGCTGGTGTGCACGACCACCGGGCGGGGGCTTGCATAGAGTCCCTAACAGGGCCCGGTTGGGTGCTGTATCAGAGCCGACCTACTGAGTCTCGCCTAATGCAGTCAGGGCGAGACTCAGACAGAACACGTCAGAAAGCTCCACGAAACCCCTGCCGCCGTGACTGCAAGATGCGAAGCTCCATAGCGGCTCTCAGCCACGCGCGGAGGAGTAGCTCTGGCGGGCGCAGGCAAGACGCCGTCGCCTTTGGGCAGGCGCGGCATGAGCGGAGGGGCCTGCGAGTCGCCGCGCTCCCGGCCGCGCTCGCGCAGGGAGCTTGGGCAGTTCGTAGGGCAGGAGCGTGGCTCCTGCCCCGGGCGGTGACCGACCTCCTGCGCGACGGAGAACGCGTCCGCCGCCCGCCCCGCCCGAGGCGGGCAGGCCGGCGGCGCTCTCGCAGGCGGGTTCGGGGGCAAGGCTACCCAAGCAAGACGAAGCAACGCAAGGGCAGCCGGGATCGCCCGGAGGACCGGGCTCCCACAGGACGCAGCGCGCCAAGCGGCAACGGCGGGCGTGGGTGGCTAAGCCGGCTGCGCCGACCGTGGCTAGGCCCGCCGGAGGCGGGCCGCCATCCCGGCTTCGCCTAGGGACCATGGCGGCCCTTGGGGCCTAGCCAAACGCCCGCCCTACAGCAACATAGGGCAGGAGGCAAGGTTTCCTTCGCTTGAGCTCAGGAGAGGCCTGGCGGATGGGTCACTCTGCTAACCTCCTGCCGACGGCCCCATCCCCTTGCCTGCGCCCGCTGGGTGGGACCTCAGGGATGCCGCATACCGATAGTGTCAGGCGGGTGGGGGCGGGCGCAGGCAAGACGCCGTCGCCTTTAGGCAGGCGCGGCACAGCCGGGGGGATCTGCGGGTCGCCGCCCTCCCGGCGGCGTTCGCGCAGGTGGCTTTGGCGGCGGACCTATGGGAGCAACCAGAATCCATTGTCGTCAACTCTGGACTGTTACGAGGGAGGACGTGGCAGCAGTAGAGTCGAATCCCTGAGTGTCGCCAGTGAGGGGCAGCAGACATGTCTGCCGCAGCATGGATACAGGCGGTTGCGACCTGCATTCTGATTGCCGTGACCATCGTATACGTGGTTCTTACGTGGCGGATAGCCGAGCGAACAGCGCAGGCCGCCCCGTCCAGGCTGATCCCAGGCGCTACGCAACTCGCTCGATCGTTGAGCGCACCACCGCCTGGCTGCGGAACTTCCGTCGGGTGCTGGTTCGCCATGAGCGGCTCCTCAATGTCTACCGTGCCTTCGTGCTGGTCGCCTGCATCATCGTAGCCCTGAGGGCACTTATGAAATGACTTCTAGCAAGGAGGTTCCAGCATGGCACAGGTTGTGTTCATACTCGGGGCGGGCGCGTCGAGACACGCGGGAGCACCTCTCATGAACGAATTCCTCGAGGCGGCGTGGGATACGCTACTGGACGGGCGCCTAGGTGAGGCGGAGAGGAAAGACTTCGAGCTGGTGCGGCGGGGGGTGAACGAACTGCAGGTGGCACACTCGAAGAGCGACCTCGACATCTGGAATGTGGAGTCGGTGTTCGACGCTTTCGAGATGGCTGCTCTCGTCGGACGCCTAGGGGACGTGCCGCCCCACGACGTGCGGCGCCTCCCCGAGGCAATGCGCCTGCTCATCGTGGAGACGATCAGAAGCAAAGTCCAGCTACCGCTGCTGGCAGGACCTCGTCACGAGTGGATCGTCGCTGCGTCGCGAGCGTACGGCGCGTTTGTTGACGGACTCGGGGCGATGAGGCAAAGAGCTGGGTCCTACCCCGCGGTGATCACGTTCAACTACGACGTCTGCTTGGACTATGCCCTCGCGGTATCGAGACGCAGTTACAGCTACTGCCTGGACAACGGTGGAGGCAAAGATACGGTCGCGCTGATGAAGCTGCACGGATCGCTCAACTGGGGCTACTGCGGCAGGTGTGAGAAGGTGGAGGAGACTAGACTGCAAGAGCTAGTGAGCCATCACGGAGCCGAGAGCGTGCATCTGCGCGAGGTGCTGCCCGCAGTTCCCCCGCCTTGCCCGGAGTGCAAGGGACAACGCGAAGCACTCATCGTTCCTCCCACCTTGAGCAAAGCTGAGCACCAACGCAAGCTCGGGCCTGTGTGGGAGGCCGCGGCGCACAGGTTGAGTGAGGCAGAGCACGTGTTTGTGTGCGGCTACTCGCTGCCAGAGACTGACTTGTTCTTCCGATACCTCTTTGCAGTAGGGAGCATTGGGGGTGCGGCTCTCAGGCGGTTCTGGGTGTGGGACCCCCAACCCGAGGTTGTCCGATCTCGCTTCCAGCGACTGCTAGGCCCGCAGCTGCTCGGACAGCCGGACCGGTTCCAGGTTTTCGATGGGCGCTTCGAGGATGTGGCCTGGAAGGAGGTGGTATCACCGGTGCTAGGAGCCGGTGCCGCCTGAGTCGGGCGCGGTCTTCCGTCGCTTCGCTAGCTTGCTGCCGAAGCCGTGTCGTAGTCTGAGACGTAGCAGGCGGGCCACTGCATTCTCATCCGCGGTGTGGCGGGAGGCAAGGTTCCTTCGGCTGAGCTCAGGAGAGACCCTTCGCTTGCGCTCACGGCAGGCCCGCGCAAGGGGCCAGTCTGCCAACCTCCCGCTCACAGCCCTACCCTCTTGCCTGCGCCCGCCCCCCACCCGCGGAACGCTATCTGAATGCGGTATCCCTGAGGTCCCTCCCAGCGGGCGCAGGCAAGTGGCCCTCTGCTCTGCGGGACTGGGGCAGGAGACACGCTCCTGGCCTACGAGTTGCGCAAGGCCCCGCCTCCTCCGCGCGGCTCCGCCGAGGCGAGCCTTTGGCTGCCTGGGCAGGTCTGCTGCCGAAGAGACGAAAGGGGCTGCGCCCGTTGCGACAGGTCGCGGACCCTTCGGCTCCGCTCAAGGCGAGCTCTGTCGTAGCCGGCGGCGCAGGCAAGGGTCTGGGGGCGGGCCCGAGGTGTGGGCGGAGAGGCCTGCGAGTCGCCGCCCTCCTGGCGGCGTTCGCGCAGGTCATCCCGCGATATGGTAGGCCGGCAGGGCAGGTGGGCGACTGCTCCTTGCCGTTGCTTCAGCGCCGGCCGTATGGCACGACTCAGGCTTCCTTCGCCTGAACTCAGGACAGGCCCTTCGCTTGCGCTCAGGACAGGCCTGCCCTACGGACTCCTTTGCTCCGCGCCCCGGACACCACCTCAGTGGCGCGGGTATGTCGCGAGCGCTCGCGCGAGCGACTACCCGCGTAGGCAGGCTCTCGGAGGGGAGGTCGCCCCTGGCGGGGTGAACGCAGGTTGTGGTCGCGCCTGGGGGCGCTGACCACAAACCTGCGCCACTGAAGCGGATGGCAGGAGCTGCCGCTCCTGCCCAACAGGTAGGGCAGGTCTGCGACGTGGCCCGGCGGGCGTGGGCAAGGGGCCCTCTGCCCTGCGGGACTGGGGCAGGAGACACGCTCCTGCCCTACGACTTGCGGAAGGCCCTCCCTCCTCCGCGCGGCTCCGCCGAGGCGAGCTCTGTCGTAGCCGGCGGCGCAGGCAAGGGTGTGGGGGCGGGCCCGAGGTGTGGGCGGAGAGGCCTGCGAGTCGCCGCCCGCCCCGCCCGAGGCGGGCAGGCCGGCGGCGCTCTCGCAGGCGGGTTGGGGGGCAAGGCTACCAAAGCAAGACAAAGCAACGCAAGGGCAGCGGGGATCGCCCGGAGGACCGGGCTCCCACAGGACCCAGCGTGACAAGGGGCAACGGCGGGCGTGGGTGGCTAAGCCGGCTGCGCCGACCGTGGCTAGGCCCGCCGGAGGCGGGCCGCCATCCCGGCTTCGCCTAGGGACCATGGCGGCCCTTCGGGCCTAGCCAAACGCCCGCCCTACAGCAACATAGGGCAGGAGGCAAGGTTTCCTTCGCTTGCGCTCAGGAGAGGGCTGCGCGACGGGTTCTGCGGCGGGCATAGGAATGCCCGGCCTACACGGCTCCGGCGGGCGTGGGCACGCCCGCCCTACAGGAGCACATGGCGGGAGGCAGGCTCCTGCCCAACGGTGAGTGAGTCGCCCCTGGCGGGGTGAACGCAGGTTGTGGTCGCGCCTGAGGGCGCGACCACAACCTGCGCCACTGAAGCGGACGGCAGGAGCGGCCGCTCCTGCCCAACAGGTAGGGCAGGTCTGCGACGTGGCCCGGCGGGCGCAGGCAAGGGGCCGTCTCCTCTGTGGGGCTGGGGCAGGAGACACGCTCCTGCCCTACGAACTGCCGAAGGCCCTCCCTCCTCCGCGCGGCTCCGCCGAGGCGAGCCTTTGGCTGCTTGCGCAGGTCTGCTGCCAAAGGTCCCTGCGCGAACGCCGCCGGGAGGGCGGCGACTGACATATCCCGGCACCCGCGCGGGGGAGGCCAACCGGCCACCCGGACAAGAGGAAACGGGTGGTGCAGAGGGGGCGCCCGCTCTGGTGCGGCAGAGCCGACGGCGTCTTGCCTGCGCCCGCTCCCACCCGCGGGACGCTATCTACAGAGTCTCTTGCATCAGGGGTCTTACCCTGATGCAAGGGAATCCGTAGGCTAATGGGGAGCCGGGCAGAGAGGTGCTGCACAAGGGCTGTATGCGCCGTCTCTTGCATCACCGTCGTTACGGTGATGCAAGAGACGCTGTAGAAACTGGGCTTCGCTGCCGAAGCAAGCCAAAGCGAAGTGGGTGAGGGCCCAAATCGCGGTTGACAGTGGCGGAGGGGTTTGGTATAGTGCAGTACCACGGCGCGCCCGTGGCCGGAGCGCCGGTTACGCGGGCGGGTCGTTTTCTTGTCGCGGAGGTGATGGGGAGATCGAACGAGAGGTGAGGGTGAATGAGCGCATTCGCGCTCGGGAAGTGCGCCTGGTAGATGAGAACGGCGCACAGCTTGGGGTTATGCCCGCCCGAGAGGCCCTGCGCATCGCGCGGGAGCGGGAGCTGGATCTGATCGAGGTCGCGCCCACCGCCCAGCCGCCGGTCTGCCGCATCATGGACTACGGCAAGCATAAGTATCTCCAGGCGAAGCGGGAGCGAGAGGCGCACAGACACAGCAAGGGGACCGGGGTGAGGGTGCTGGTCTTCCGCAACCCCCGGATTGATCCTCACGATCTCCAGATCAAGGTGCGCAAGCTGCGGGAGCTGCTCGGGGAGGGCAGCAAAGTCCGCATCAACTTGCGGCTGCGGGGCCGGGAGTTGAGTCACCCCGAGATGGGGACCAAGCTTCTCGAAAGAATCGCCGAGGAGCTGGCGGACATCGCCCAGACCGAGTCGCCGCCCCGGTTCGAAGGGCGGCTGGTGTATACGATGTTGGCGCCGAAGCCTCAGGCCCGGGCAGCAGCTCAAGCGAGAGCGAAGGCGCCTCGAGCGCAAGCGCCGCGCCCTGTCGGGGCGGCGCGCCCGGCCGAGCCAGCTCCGGCTGCGGAGGGGCCGCGGCCTGGACTGCAAGAGCCTCCCAAGACGGCGCAGGTAGCCGCCGATGCCGAGAAGGAAGTCGAGCAAGAGCAAGTCCCGCAGCCGCGGCGCGAAGCTGAAGACGCAGAAGACAGCGGCGAAGCGGGTTAGGCGCACCGGTAGCGGCCGGCTGCGGATCCGCCACGCTTTCAAGAGCCACCTGCTGACGCGCAAGAGCGCGCGGCGCGAGCGGCGGCTGCGGCAGGCGGGCGAGGTGTCGCGCGCCGATCGCAAGCAGTTTCGTCGGATGGTGCCGCCCACCTATCCGGGGTAGGCGATGCGGCGCGGCCGGGTGCGGCGGGCCGCGCCATTCGGAAGGCCTGAGATGGCACGAGTGAAACGAGGGACCATCGCGCGGAAGCGCCACAAGCGCGTCCTGAAGGAAGCCAAGGGCTTTGTCGGGGGGCGGCGTCGTCTCTTCCGCTCGGCGAAAGAGACCCTGATGCGGGCCAAGCGCTACGCCTACCGCGACCGCAGGGTGCGCAAGCGCGAGTTCAGGCAGCTCTGGATCGCCCGGATCAACGCGGCGGTGCGGGAGCAAGGGCTCACTTACAGCCGGTTCATGGCGGCGGCGAAGGCGGCTGGCCTGGGCCTGGATCGGCGCAGCCTGGCGGAACTGGCGGTGCGTGATCGCGCCAGCTTCGACCAAGTGGTGGCGGCGGCCAGGGCGGCCGTGAAGTGACGAGACTGTTGACAGGGCTGGGCCGCAACGGCCCATCACAGTAGACTGCGGCGAGCGGGTTCCCGCTCGCCGCAGTCCTTTGACACAGGGCAGGCGGCAAGCCCGCCGGAGGCGGGCAAGCTCCTGCGCAACGGGCAATCGCCCGGAGGACCGGGCTCCCACAGACCCCAACCTGACAAGGGGCGGCGGGCGTGGGTGGCTAAGTCGGCTACGCCGACCGCCATGGCGGCCCTTCGGGCCTAGCCAAACGCCCGCCCTACAGCAGCATAGGGCAGGAGGCGAGCCCGCCGGAGGCGGGCAAGCTCCTGCCCAACGGGTTTGGCGGCGGGCGTGGGTGGCTAAGTCGGCTACGCCGACCGCCATGGCGGCCCTTCGGGCCTAGCCAAACGCCCGCCCTACAGCGGCATAGGGCAGGAGGCAAGCCTGCCGGAGGCGGGCAAGCTCCTGCCCAACGGGTTTGGCGGCGGGCGTGGGAACGCCCGCCCTACAGCAGTCACTGGGTGGTGGGGGCGGGGGGCTGCTCTGCGGGCGGGGGCGGGGCCACCACCGGGGGTTCCTCCCCACCTCGCAGTTCACTGATGCCGAACACCAGGACCCCAAGCCCGATGATGATGACCATCACCACGATCCCAGACTTCACAAAGCTCCACACCTCATCAGGCCAGACAAACACCCCCCACACGCCCAAGGCGATCAGGATCAGCCCGATGAGGATGGACAGCACCTTGCCCATTTCTCCTGCCTCCCTTCCAGATCGTGCTCGGCTGAATGCCGCGGCGCCTCGCCGCCCATAGTTTCCATTTCCCGCTGCGCTCTTCCTTCCGCCTCATGCGGCAGGCCCGCCCAGAACGCGCAGACGAGACCCAGGAAAGGCCGAGGGCCAGCGGCCCCACTTTTGTGGTGAGGGTGCAAGAGCCGTGCCAGCAAGCAGGCCGGCCGCTTGGATGGCAGGAGCAGGGGCTGGGGTGTGACCGAAGTGCGTTGGTCACACCCCTTGCACGGCGCCAGCGAGTGCAGCGGGTGTGCCCATCCAGCCGGGAGTGGAGCCAGGGACCAACTGAGAACGGTCACACCCAGGGGCTGACGGCGGTTGTGTTGCGGCTGCGGACGTGGTATCTTGGTGCGGTGTGACCGAACTGCGTTGGTCACACCCCTTGCACGCTGCCAGCGAGTGCAGCGGGTGTGCCCATCCAGCCGGGAGTGGAGCCAGGGACCAACTGGAAACGGTCACACCCTCTTAGTGTGCCGCGCAGGCGCGGGTGGCCCCCTTCCCGCGCGCGATCGTGGTTGCAGAAACGACCAATCAATAGAGGCTGTTTCACGACCTCCATAGGAGGTCGTGAAACAGCCCAGCAGAGGCGGCAGGCTTCTGCAGGCGCATTTCATGCCAGCATAGGTGCGGGCCAGCCAGGCAATTCCGGGCTATGAAATGCGCTCTAGCCAGCCAAGCTGCTCCAGACGAGAGGTCGAACCGGATGAGAGATCGCTCGCAGATGGGGGCGGCCCGGCCGCTCCGGCCGCGGGGCCAGCTCATCCCCCTGCCAATCGAGCCGCGGCGGCGCCGCCTGCGGTACGAGGTGGTGGGGCTGGGGCTGTTCACCCTCGGGTTGGCCTTGCTGTTCAGCGCGACGCGGCACACGGGCCTGCTGGCTCCCACGCTGCACACCGGGCTCTGCTTCCTTTCGGGCCGGTTCGGGGCCACCGCGATTGCCCTGGCGCTGCTGGGCCTGGGGGGAGCGATGGTGCTGCGCTGGGAGCCGATCCCATTCGGCCGGCTGGCGAGCGGGTTCGCGATTCTGCTGTGGATCTTCCTGGGCATCTGCGAACTGCTCGCGCCCGGGGCGGGAATCCGGGGCCGGGAGCTCACCCGGGAGCCGGGCGGCCTGCTCGGCCTGGCTCTGTCCGAGGTGCTGCGGCCATTGCTCGGGCGGAGCTTCGGCGTGGCGGTGCTGGGGCTGGCCGGCTTCTGCGCCCTCGGGTACATCAGCGACACTCCCCTGATTCAGATCATCCAAGGCCTGGCACGTGCAGGAGGGCGCTTGCTTGGGGCCCTGGTTGGCCTTCGCCCGGCAAGGAGGCAGCCGCTCGAGCTGCTGGCGACCAAGCGCCCGAGGCCAGCGAGGCCACCCGAGCCGCCCCAGCTCCTGCCCCCGCCCGGGCCCGAGGCGGCCGCTCCTCCTGAGGCTGAGGCGCAGCCGCACCTGGAGCTGCTGGGATCATCTGAGGCGGAGGCCGAGGAGGGGCCAAGCGACGACTACGGCGAGTACGAGCTTCCGAGGCTGGAGCTGCTGACACAGCCGCCCTCCAGCGAGCGAGCCGAGAGGGAGGCGCTGGCGAGTGTGGAGACGCTGGAGAACGCGCTGGCCAGCTATGGGATCGAGGCGCGGGTGGTGGATGTGGAGCGGGGCCCGCGGGTGACCAGGTACGAGATCCATCTTCCGGCAGGAGTGCGGGTCAGCCGGGTGACCAACCTGGCAGATGATCTCGCCTACGCGCTCTCCGCGCTGGCGGTGCGGGTGGAGGCGCCGGTGCCAGGCAAGGGGGTGATTGGCATCGAGGTGCCGAACGCGGAGGTGAGCTACGTGCACCTGCGGGAGATCCTGGATTCGCCGGTCGCGGCCCAGCTGAAATCGCCGATCGCGTTCGCGCTGGGCCGGGACATCTCCGGCCACCCGATGATGGCCGACCTGGCCACCATGCCCCACCTGTTGATCGCGGGGGCCACCAACTCGGGCAAGAGCGTATGTCTGAATGCGCTCATCGCCTCCCTGCTGTTCCGGGCCAGGCCGGACGAGGTGAAGCTGCTGCTGATTGACCCGAAGCGGGTGGAGCTGAGCCTGTTCGAGGGGATTCCCCACCTGGCGGCGCCGGTGGCGCACGATGCCAAGGAGTCGGCCGGGATGCTGCGGTGGGCGATCCGGGAGATGGAGCTGCGCTATGCGCAGTTCGCCGACCTGGGGGTGCGCAATATCATCGGGTGGAATGAGCGGGCGAGGATTGACGAAGAGCTGGAGCCGCTCTACTACCTGGTGATCGTGGTGGACGAACTGGCGGACCTGATGATGCAGGCGGCGACGGAGTTCGAGACCTCCATCTGCCGGTTGGCGCAGCTCGCCCGGGCCACCGGGATTCACCTGGTGGTGGCGACGCAGCGGCCTTCGGTGAACGTGATCACCGGGACCATCAAGGCGAATATCGCCTCCCGGATCGCCTTCGCGGTAGCCTCTCAGGTGGATTCTCGCACCATCCTGGATGTCAATGGGGCGGAGCGGCTGGTGGGGTCCGGAGACATGCTGTTCCTGCCCCTGGACGCGCCCACCGGGAAGCCCATCCGCATCCAGGGCGCGTACGTGAGCGAGCGCGACATCGCGGCTCTGGTGGGCTTCCTCAAGAAGCAGGCGAGGCCTCGTTACCCGCAGTCAGCGCTGGAGAGCTTCGGGTCGGTGGTGATCGCCGGCGCGGGCGCGGCGGACGACCCGATGTTCCAGACTGCGCTGGAGTACGTGCTGGCGACCAAACACGCCTCGGCCTCGATGCTGCAGCGCAAGTTCAAGCTTGGCTATACCCGGGCGGCGCGGCTGATTGATCTCATGGAGGAGGGGGGTTACGTCGGCCCTCATGACGGCAAGAGGCCGCGCGAAGTCTACGGCGGCCGTGCTACCATCGGCGGCGTGGCCGCGCTCAGCCGCGGCGAAGAGCCAGAGGAGGAGGACAAGGAAGGGCCAGAGGAGTCCGAAGACGAGTAGATGATCGGAAAGCAGGGGATAATGGGTACCACAGGCTTCAGCCTGTGGCGTGCAGGCTAAAGCCTGCACTACCCGCCAAGGGCCAGAGGAGTCCGAGGACGAGTAGATGATCGGAAAGCA
>Ga0315307_1000452_pt1 | contig 17711 bp, 9 predicted proteins | sample TDP2_MG_FD_203079 | JGI IMG/M metagenome (GOLD analysis project Ga0315307, IMG submission 203079) | Freshwater sediment microbial communities from Lake Towuti, South Sulawesi, Indonesia - TDP2 | ecosystem: Environmental > Aquatic > Freshwater > Lake > Sediment | place: Indonesia: South Sulawesi...
CCAGATAGTGACCTCCCGGCCCTACTGCGTCAATCACCCCCAGGGCCAGCGTCTCCGGCGTCACCTCGATCCCCCGCATCATCCTCTTCACGAACCCGATGGCCTCCTCCATCATCACCGCCTGCTGCAAGGAGCCCGTCATCCCAGACTCGAGGTAGCCAACATCATGGCACAGGTCGCCGCCGGAGAGAGCGGAGAACAGCACGGAGAGCGCTCCCTCCAGGGCCGCCTGCTCGTCGGCCAGCTTCGAGTCGCTGCAGCCTCCGGTGCTCCAGACCGGGACCCCGACGTAGTGGCACAGCTCGGTCAGCCCCGCCTGGAGCAGCGCCAGCTCGGGCGCGCCGTAGGCCATCACGGTGGTGCGCATGTCCAGGCAAGAGACGACCCCTCCCGCGCAGAATGGCGTGCCCGGCCGCACCACCTGGCTTACCACCAGACCCAGCCACGACTCCGCGGCCGCCTGGACGATGATGCCGGCCAGAGTCGCGGGGCCGGTTCCGCCTCCGCTCACACAAGGGGTGAAGATCAGCGGAACGCGGTGCCGGGCGCAGTACAGGACCTTGGCCATCGCTTCCTGGTTGCTCACCAGGGGAGAGAGCGGCTCGCAGTAGAAGATGTAGTTGGGCCGGCGCAAGAATGCAGCTTCGCTCCCCGCCACCGCGGTCGCCATGCGATGGATGTCCCGGCAGCCCTCCTCTGCATAGGACCAGGCGACGATGGGCTTGCCGGTGCAGGCGATCAGGTCCGCGAACTCGTAGACGTCGGCCAGGTCGGCCGGCACGTCGCTGACAGTCCCCAGACCCTCCACGAAGTTGATCTCCGGCAAGGCGTCGCAGACTGCGGCCACCGCCCGCGCGTCGGCCCGGGTGAAGGCCCGGCGTTCTCCGGTGCGGGGGTCGTGGAAGCCAGGGCAGGTCGGGCCAGGCCCGAAGTAGATGCGTCCCGGGCCGATCCGCAGGTCTTTGGCCGGATCGCCCTCCCGGCAGAAGACCGTGAAGCTGCGAGGCGCGCTCGCCAACGCCCGCTCCACCATCGCCAAAGGCAGCCGCACTCGCACCCCGTCCACCCAGGCGCCCGCCTCGGCCAGCAACTCCCGCGCCTGGAGGTGGTGGAGGTCGAGGCCGACATACTCCATGATGTGCAGTACCGCCCGATAGAGCTCCTCGAGCTGATCCTCAGAGAAGAGCTGGAACTGCACCGACTGGTTCGCGCGCCAGTTCACCCGCATCATTCACTCCCCGGGGAGCCTGTCTTCTCGCTGCTCGCGGCAACGGGCCGCAAGACAGGGCCGCTCAGTCAATCCCAAGCCTGGCCTTCAACTGATCCAACAGCTCCTTCCCCTTCAAGACGTCCTGCATCTGCTGCTCACCGCCCACCTCTCGCTCAATGGTCAGGGGGCCTTCGTACTCCAGCTCCTTCAGTCTCGCCAGGAAGCGCTCCATACCCACTTGCCCCTGGCCGAGGGGCCTCTCCTCCCCCAACCCGCCGGCCACCTTGGGCCACTCTCCGTCCTTGCAGTGCACCCCTTTCACCCAGGGGGCAAGCACTTCCAGCGCCGCCATGGGGTCGCCCGTCCCATACATGATCATATTCGCTGGATCGAAGTTGACCTTGAGATTGTCGCGGCCCACATCGGCGATGAACTCCTTCAGCAGCTCGGCGGTCTCTTGCCCCGTCTCCAGGCAGAAGCTCTGCCCCTGGCCGGCGAGGTAGTCGCAGATTGCCTGGACCGCGGCCACCAGTCCCTGGTAGTCCGGATCTCCGCGGTCCTCGGGGATGTAGCCGATGTGAGAGGAGACATTGGGCGCGCCCAATGCCTTCGCGAAGTCGCCCACCCGCTTCGTATCCTTCACCCGCGACGCCCTCGTCTCGCGAGGGAGCAGACCCACTGTGCGACGAACTGTGGCCACATCAGCATAGCTCTCGCCCGCGTAGACTGCGGCAACACTGGTCACCGCGATGCCGGACTGCGCGATGAGCCCCTTGAGCTCGCCGAGCTTCGGCTCGACCATGTACTCCGGCGGCGGAGTGCTGAGCTGCATGGTGGTGAACCCCGCCTCCTCGATCCGGCGCAAGCGCGCTGCGAAGTCGGCTCGAATCCCCAGCATCACACCCAGAGGCATCCTCGGCATGTCCGTCTCTCCTCCCTATCTCGGCGTCACGTGTTCGGCCTCCCTGGGGGCCGCCCTTCCGCCTACTTCAGAACCTTCAGTAGGCCCAAGATGCGCTCCGCCGCCTCTCTCCTCACGGCATCCGGCTCGAGCCCCGCCGGCTGCTGACGCTGGTTGATGGCGATGCCGTCGGCCACTCGCTTCAGCAAGGCCCGCCCCTCCGCGGCCGCCCGGCGCGCCTCCTGGGCATCGCTCTGCTCGGCCCGCGCGGCCAGATTCTCCAGGGTTTGCAGATACCGAAGGTCGTTCATCCCTTCACTCGCCCGCTCCAGCGCGGGAGTCGAGCGCAGACCCTCCGAGGAGTAGAAGATCACCCCCGTGTCCGGCTCTCGCCCATCCAGGTCGAAGTACTCGTAGCCGTGCCTGATGAAGGCGATCCACTGGTAGCGGCCGGACACGCCCTTGGCCCGCTCGCTCCATTGGTACAGCCCGAAGGAGTAGCGGCTCTGCCCCTGGTTGTAGATGTAGACCCTCTTCCCCAGCTCCCGCGCCTTGGCCATCACGGCCTCATCGTGGTAGTTGAGCATGGAGCTGTCCAGGGTGCGGAAGAACTCCTGAAGAGCGATCTCGACCTCGTCCTCCGTCGGGTCGAACGAGACGCTGTAGCTGCCCGTGGTGTGCAGCCACGGCGAGGCCCGGTTGAAGAGGCGCATGAGGTCGAGCTGCTGCTGCGCGATCCCGGCGACACGGGTCTCGTCGCACATGTGGTAGCTGAAGGGCAGCCACTGCTGCTCCCTGGCATGAGACTCGACCGCCGCCCACACCCGCCGCGCGATCTCCTCGTAGGGCAGCCCATATCGCTTCTCCAGGGCCTCGCCCGCCTCGCCCTTCACATAGCCATAGGGCTCGTACAGCCCAGTGACCGCGAACCCGCCGTAGCTGTTGAATTCGCGATGGAAACCCGCTCCCTTCGCGGCGGCGATGAACTCGTCTGCGGCCGAGAAGTCCAGCTTCGGTTGGCCATTCTCCTCCAGGCCGAGGAACGGGATTGGGGGACCGCCCGCGAAAGAGTTCATGCCGTGTTCGAGGAGCATCCTGAAGATCCGCCCCTGGACCGCCTCGTAGGCTCTGCCTTCGAGCGGCAGGTTCGGTTGGATGCCATAGAACCCGGTAACGAAGTCCGCCTCGTCAAGCGTAAAGGGCAGCACCCGGAGCCGGATGGGCAGGCTGATCGGCTCCCCTTGGGCCAAGCGGAGCGTCAGCCTCCCCTGGTACTGCCCCTCCGGGGCATCCTTCGGGGTTCGCACCGTGATCCATATCTGGCGGGTCAGGTTCGCTGGGAGCTTGACCTCAGACGACTTCACCAGGTAGCGCGGAGCGATCCGGTACATCAGACTGCCGAGGCTTCGCGTGGGCAGATGGCGGACGACCGAGAGCGTGATGCTCTCGGCCGGGATGAGCGCCTCCTTGCCCATCAGGTCAGAGACCTCCAGCCTCGCTGCCCCGAGATCCCTGAGCGGCCGAACCGCCACCGTCAGGGAAACGAGCTGGTCGCGCGCGGCAAACTGCGTCAGCTCGGCCCCGATCTGCTCGGCTGTCGGTTCGGTGCTGAAGTAGACGGTCTGCTCCACCGGCGGGATGAAGATGATACAGCCACGGGCGCGGTCGGCATCGCTCGCCGGAGCCGGGTTCTCGGTCTGGGGCAGCGGCAGCTCCACCGCCCGCGACCGGAACTCCTCCTTCTGCGCGGCCAGGGCGTCGGCCACCCAGCGGGCCGCGCGGGGGTTGTCCGCCTCAGGCGGATAGATGATCAGGCCGGCCACGCGCCTCGCGCCAGGCCCATCAGCATCAACCCGCAGCTCGAACCGGCCGTCTGGCAGCAGTACCTCCGCCTCCGCCGGCTGGAACAGGTAGGCCAGGTAGGTATCCCAGAGGTCCTCCCCAGGCCGAGGCTCGGTATCCTGGAAGTGGTAGACGAAGTCGAGCTTGCTCCACTTCTCGTGCTCCCGGACGGTCTTCCAGTTCCCGCCGTAGACGGTCCTGCGGCTGTGCTGCCCCTGCTCCCCACCCCAGTACCCGAGCGACTCGAAGAACACCAGCACCCGGTACCGGCCCGGAGGGAGCTTGGCGCGGAAGGTCGCGCCGGAGATGTCAATGCTGTCCTGGAGCAGCCGCGTCGGGAAGGTGACATCCCAGGCCCGGCCGGGTTGCGCCGCCGGGGCCCATCCCCAGCCGACCTCATCAGAATACGCAGAGTCAGGCGAGACCGCGGTGAAGCCGGGAGAGACGGCCTGGCCGGCTGGCCCGAAGTCGAAGGCCCGCACCGCGCTGGGCCTGGACCACTTCGTGAGCCGCAGGTTATCCAGGTAGAGCGGGCCGCCCCTGCCCGCGGCAGAGAAGCCGAAGTCGAGGCGCACGATCTTGCCGACATCAATGTCAGTCCTGAGGTCATTGTAGCGAGACCCAACCTCCCCTCGATAGAGCCCCCCGAGCGGGATGGAGACCGTGTTCGCGCCCGGCCGCAGCGAGAGCTCGCCGTTGTGGCGGTTCCAATACGTCGAGTTGGCCTGCCAATCCTGGTCGCCGATCAGCAGGGACACCGCGACGGGGTCGGGCGTCTCGCAGTAGACGTCCAGCTCGAGCGCATCGAATCCTCGCCAGTCACCTGGCAGTCGGAAGAAGCGCAGGTACTGGCCAGTCGCGATGCGCAGCGAGCGCGCCCCCTGGGTGACGTGCTGCTCGCACAGGACGCCAGGCCCACCATCAACCTCGATAGTGGCCACTTCGGCGGCCGTGTCGAACCCCATGAGCAGACGAGACTGGCTCGAACCGGCCGCGACTGGGCCCGCGGCCAGCCCGAGAAGGAGGGACACTACCAGCAATCGAGTCACGCCTTGTCTCCTCCGACCAGGAGGTGGTGCCAGGACTATCCGCCGCAACCTCTGGTCACACGAAGGCAGTCCTGATCCCACAACGCACCTGATCCCACTAGGCGCTCTAACGGTTCTGCCTTGGTCTGCTTCCGTCCTCGTGGCGGGAAGCGCGGGGCAGGGCGACGGCTTCGTGCCGGATGCGCTGCGCCAGGCGGAGTCCCTGCGAAGGCGGCTATGGAGCTTCGCATATTGCCGTCACGGCGGCACGGGGTTGGTGGAGCTTCCTGACGTGTTCTGTCTGAGTCTCGCCCTCACTGCATTAGGCGAGACTCAGTAGTTAGAGGAACGGGCGAGCGGCAAAGGGAACCTGTCGGCCATTCGCAGCGCCACGGGGCCTCGCTGTCTGTCATCCGAGACAGGCGGGTGTTGCGCGCCAGGCGAACCAGCGCCTGAGTCCGGAGGGTATCTATGACACGAGATGACCTCGAGTTGCAGCCAGCACAACTGCGCGCAGTCTGCGATCCCAACAGCCTGGGCTTCGAGACCACGGCGGAGCTGCCGGAGCTGCAGGAGAACGTGGGCCAGGACCGCGCCATGGCCTCGATTGACTTCGGCCTGGAGATGAGGCTCCCCGGCTATAACATCTACGCGGCCGGCCCCACGGGCACCGGCCGCATGTTCTCGGTGCTCTCTCGGGCGCGAGAGGCCGCCGCCAAGCAGCCCGCCCCTGATGATTGGTGCTATGTCTACAACTTCGACGATGGCCGAAGGCCGGTGGCGCTCCGCTTGTCCGCGGGCCAGGGGCCCGAGTTCGCTCGGGAGGTGGACGAGCTGGTCAGGGTCTGCAGGCAGGAGATCCCCCGCGTCTTTGAGAGCGAGGGCTACGAGCAGCGCAAGGAGCAGGCCGTGGGGGAGGTGCAGGCCGAGCGCAACCGGGTGCTGCGCCAACTGGACGAAGAGGCGCGCGCCGAGGGGATGATGATCCAGGCTGCTCCCATGGGGATCATCACCGTGCCCCTGGCCGAAGGCAAGCCCATGTCGCGGGAGCAGTATGAGGGGCTGCCGGAGGAAGAGCGGAAGGCGATTGACCAGAAGATGGAGCGCCTCCGCGACCGCATTGGTGACAGCCTGGCACAGGCGCGGCAGTTGGAGAGGAAGGCCCGGCGGCGGGTGGAGCAGCTCGACAGCGAGATGGCCATGGCTGCCATCGGCCACCTCTTCGATGAGACCAAGGCCAAGTACCAGGGCCACCCCGAGGTGGTCAGCCACCTGGAGAGGATGGCGAGGGATGTGGTGGAACACCTGGAGGAGTTCCGCCCCAGCGAGTCCCCTGGAGAGCCGCCGCCCCCCGAGGGCACGCCGACCCGCTACCGGGTGAATGTGCTGGTCTCCAACCAGCCTGGCGCAGGCGCGCCAGTGGTCCAGGAGCAGAGCCCGACCTACTACAACCTGGTGGGCCGGCTGGAATACCGCCCGGTGGCCGGCGGCGCGGTGACTGACTTCACCCTGATCAAGCCGGGGGCCTTCCACCTCGCCAATGGGGGCTATCTGATCATCCGGGCGCTCGACGTGCTTCTCAACCCCTTCGCCTGGGAGGCGCTGAAGCGCACCCTCCGCAGCCGTCAGGCCACCATCGAGAACATCGGCGAGCAATGGACCCCCATCCCCGCGGCAGGTCTGCTGCCCCAGCCCATCCCGCTGGAGACCAAGCTGATCCTGGTCGGCTCTCCCCTGCTGTACTTCCTGCTCTATCACCTCGATGAGGAGTTCGGGAAGCTGTTCAAGGTGAAGGCCGATTTCGACGTGGACATGCCCGCCAGCGCGGCGGCGGACCGTACCTACGCCTCCTTCATCGGCACCTACTGCCGAAACAACAACCTCCGCCAGCTCACCAGGGAAGCGGTTGCCAGGATGATTGAGTACGGGATGCGGCTGGCCTCTGACCAGGAGAAGCTCTCCACGCGGCTGGCGGCGATCACCGACACGATCGCCGAGGCCGACTTCTGGGCCGGCCGGGAGGGGGCAGAGCTGATCGCTGCCGAGCACGTGGATCAAGCTCTCGAACAGAAGGAGTACCGCTCTCGACGGCTGGAGGATCGGCTCTTCGAGTTCATCTCTCGGGGCGACCTGATCGTGCAGGTCACGGGCGAGGCCATCGGGCAGATCAACGGACTCGCGGTGCTCGACCTGGGAGACTACGCCTTCGGCCGGCCCTCCCGCATCACCGCCCAGGTGATGCCGGGGAGGGCCGGGGTGGTCAACATCGAGCGCGAGGCCCGGCTCGGCGGCGACATCCAGCACAAGGCAGTGATGATCCTCACTGGCTACCTGGCCGGCGCCTATGCTTCGGAAGCGCCCCTCTCGCTCACTGCCAGCCTCTCCTTCGAGCAGTCCTACGAGCTGGTGGAGGGGGACTCGGCCTCTTGCGCCGAGCTCTATGCCATCCTCTCCCTGCTCGCCGACGCGCCCATCCGACAGGGGATCGCGGTCACTGGCTCCATGGATCAGAACGGGAACGTGCAGCCCATCGGCGGCGCCAACTACAAGATCGAGGGGTTCTTCACCACCTGCAAGCTGAAGGGCTTGACCGGGGACCAGGGCGTGATCATCCCGCGCCAGAACATGAAGAACCTGATGCTGAAGGAGGAGGTGGTGGAGGCAGTGAGGCAGGGCCAGTTTCACATCTGGACGGCCTCAACGGTGGACGAAGGCATCGAGATCCTCACCGGAGTGAGAGCCGGCTCCCCCCAGGAGCCCGATACCATCCACGGCCGGGCCGCCGCCCGACTGCGCAGGTTCGGGGAGGCCCTGGCAGGGGTGAAAGAGGAGAAGACCACCCAGATTATCCAGCTCCCACCCGGCGCCGCCGCCCCCAGGCCCCCTACCCCTCCCCCGCCGCCGATCCCGCGACACGGTTGAGGGAAACAGCATAGTCCGCAGATTTCGGCCATCACGCACCACGAGCAGGAGACAACTCGCCAGACCCCAGTCGCGTCGCGACCTAGGGGCTCCTGCCCAACAGGGTGGTCGCGCTGCAGCCGCTACCTACATGGACTTCACACAGGCAAACGTGGGGAGATCGTTCGTACTCTCCCCGTCCTTCTCCTCGTGGATCTCAAAGCCCACTTCGCGAAGGCTCTTTCGCCAGGCCTCCAATGGGAACAGCCCGAGAACATGGTGGTCGGTCTCCACCCTCAACCTGCCGTCTTGCCGGATCAAGTAGATCATCGTGCCCTCATAGCTGTCATCGGTGGGGTCAGGGTCATATTCGTTCTCAATGAACACCACGTCTATGTTGTCAGGCTTGACGCTGGCCTCGGCGTGTGACACCCGAGTGCGGTTCTGCTGGAAGGTCTCCTTCGTCTGGTCAGGGGAAACCACCATGACTCCGCCTGCGCGCAAGTGATGATGAGCGGTCCCAAACACCGCCGACAACTCTGGCCCGCTGACCATGTACGAGATCGCGTCGTCAATCAGGATGGCATCGAACTCCTGACCAAGCGAGCAGTTGCGCATATCAGCCTGGAGGAAGGTGCATTCTGGGTTGAGCCTCCGCGCCAGATCGAGCATGGCCTGACTTATGTCAATCCCCGTGACCGCGAAATGCCGCTTGAGGTTGAACGCATTCTTGCCGCCACCACATCCCATGTTCAGCAGAGAGCGCGGGCCGTGCCTGGAATAGCGCCTGATCAGCTCTGTTACGCGGTCGCACCAAGTGGTGTACTCGCCGGCTGGGTCGCTCCACAAGGGCCACAGCCACGCCAGATCGCGGTATAGCCGGTTAGTGCTTCCGGTCATGCTGCTCTCCTCTCGTTCGTGGTTTCGCAGCGATTGCGTTCAGGGCGCGGCCGGGCCCTCGTACCCCAGATAGCAGGCGCGGCAGAAGGCCGGATTGCGGCGGGCGCGAATCTGCGCCCGCAGGCGCTGCATGGCCGCGCCGTTCCAGGCCGCGGCGAAGCTGCTGTCCCCTCGGGACGAGGCCTCTCCCATCGGCCTTGATACAGCCCCAGAGAAGGCTATCTCAGAGATGGTCAGGAGGTTGCCGAGCAAGAGCCCCTCCGGGCCGGCGGCGTAGGGGCACGGGACCACCTCTCCGCGCACCGTGATGGAGGTGCGCCCCCAGGGCCAGCGGCAGGGGCGGCCGTCGGCCGCTGTCCGCGGGGGAGGCGGCGCCTCCGGGCAGCGGAACTCCAGGTCGGCGGCGCGGGCGAGGCGGCGGGCCTCGGGCAGAACCCGCTGCAGGTCTCCTGCCAGGACACGGCGCTGGGCGACGATCTGCTCCAGAGACTGAGAGCCGAAGTTGGTCAGCTTGGCGGTGCAGAGCAGGCCGTCAACTCCCCAATCGGCGCAGCGCCGAACCAAGGCGGGAATCTCCGCCACGGATTCCCGCTGGATCACATGCCAGACGCGGATCACCGGGCGCTTCCGCGGGCCCCGTTCGCGAACCAGGGCCGCGACCCCCTCCGCGATTCGCTCCAGGTCAGATCCTGGCCGCAGGCGGGCATGGGTCTCCGGGTCCGTGGCATCAACGGAGATGTTCAGGTGATTGAGCCCGCAAGCCAACAGCTCACGGCGCCTCTCCTCATCCAGGAGGCTGCCATTGGTCGTGGTCAACACCCGCACCCGGCGCCTGCGCGCCTCCCGCACCATAGAGAAGAAACCGGGATTCAGCAGGGGCTCGCCCAGGCCCACCAGCTTGATCCGGTAGACCGTAGGAAGCTGGTCGAGGAGGTAGCAGAACTCGTCGAGCGACAAGTGCCTGCGTGGAGGCGCCGGATTTCGGCCACCTTCCGAAGGCCGGCCCACGGCCGGGCAGTGGGGGCAGCGGAAGTTGCAGTAAGTGGTGGGCTCGATGTCGGCGCGCGCCGGCAGAGCCGGGTTCTGTGTGGGCAGGTAGCGGTAGGCACGGCGGAGTCGGAGCAGGTTGAGCAGCGCAGCCGCTGGGCGCATCCCCTCGCCTCAGAACAGGAGCGAGAAGGTGATCGGGCGGACCCGCCAAGCGCCGTTCTCATTCACCAGCCACAGGTTGCCTTCGACGTGCCTGGGCAGCAGCCCGGCAAAGCGCAGCCGCGCGCTGAAGCTGACCCGCAGGCCCTCCAGAGTCGTCGGCCGGCCCTCCACTGACACACGGGTCATCTTCACCCAACGAGGCGGCCGCCGGGGCACATTCCACCAGTGGAATGTCAAACCGTCCAGCCTCTCGAAGTCCTTCGCCAGCCAGGCCCGCAGGAACTCGAAAGCTCCCTGGCGCACCGCCGGCTCCTGGCGGCGATCTGCGCTGGTGGGGCTGTGGTCAGGAATCTGAGCCCCAGTCGGCAGCTCCTGGAACCAGTAGATCTGGCGAACCCGCCAAGCCTTCACCTTCTCCTCCTCCACCAGACGAAGGACGATGATCCCTTTCTTCGGCAGCCCGGGGTCCACCGATGGCGCCTCGAAGTCAATGGCCCCGATGCGTCCATCCGCGCGCGGGTTGCTGAGAGAGGGCATCCGATTGAACGGGCAGGGGCCATAGAGATTCGCCAGGCCCTTGGGCAGCATCCCCTTGATGACTTCCCGGTCGTTGCGGCTGAACGCAAACAGGAAATCCTTCGCCACCTGAGCCGCCTCCGCTGGCAGCGGGGCAGCACACACGGGCCTGGCGGAGAGCACAGCGGTCAGGGCTGTCAGAGCCAGCAGTAGCAGGGCTGCGGAATGCTTCATGTCGTTCATCTTACCCGTTTCCTGGCCAGAATGCCAGCGCGAGAGACGATGTTGGCTGGAGAGGGAAGAGGAAGGACAGGTGGAGGTGGGGTATAAGCACACTGTCAGGTCTGGCGGACAGAAGGTCGGTCGGCTGGCAGAGCCAGACCTATCCCGGCCACGCGATAGGGGCCGGCCGAGTGTGGGCGGCCCGGGCTTTCGGCAGGTCGGGGCGGGTTGGCGGTGTCGCCACTTAGCCTTCGGGAGAATGATGATGGTGGCAATGGCGACCCACCCGCTCCGGTCTGTTTTCGCGTGGACTGCGGCAGGTGAGGAGGCTGGGAGTTCATCATGTCTGTGGTAGCGCGACCCACGCCCCGGGCTCGGCCACGAGGCCGGGCGGAGGCGGGGGCGCGACGAATCCGTTGGTGGCACTACCTGATCGCGGCCTCGTGTTTGCTGGTGTTGGTCGGTGTGGCCTACGGCATTCATGCGATCTGGTTCTCCTTGACCCACGTCAGGACAAGCTACGCGCGAGTCAGCGGCCTGGTGGTCAGCCTCTCGGCCAAGGACGATACCCGGGTGCAGAAGCTGCTGGTGCGCACGGGCGATCGGGTTGAGAAAGCGCAGGCGGTGGCCCGGCTGGACAACGCCGACGCGGCCGCCCAAGCTGAGCAGGCCCAGGCGAACCTGAGAGCACGCCAGAGCGCGCTCAACCGGGCCGAGGCCGACCTGGAACTGACCATACGGCAGACTGCCGCCAGCATCGAGGAGGCGGAAGCCCAACTGGCGGCCTCCCGCGCCCGGCTCTCCCAGGCTGAGGCCGAGCTCCAGATGCAGTCCCGCACCCAGCCGGACGAGGTGAAGCGCGCCCGGGCGGAGCTGGCCGCGGCGAAGGCGAAGCTCGCCCAGCTCCAGGCGGGAGCGCGTCCCCAGGAGATCGAACAGGAGCGCGCCGACCTCGCCTCCGCCGAGTCTCAGTTGGAGCAGGCAGCCGCCGCGCTCCGGCGCATGGAGAAGCTGCACCAGGAGGGCGCGGTCTCGGCCCAGGCGCTGGACACGGCCCGCACTGATCAGGCGGTGGCCCAGGCGGCCGTCAACTCCCACCGCCAGAAGCTCAGCCTGCTGCTCGCCGGCACCCGCCCCGAGGACATCGAGGCCGCCCGCCAGGCGGTGACCTCAGCCGAGGCCGCCCTGGCAGTGGCCATCACCAAGAGCTATGAGGGCCAGATGAAGGCCCAGGCCGTGGCCACCCGCGCCGCGGAGAGCCGGCAGGCGGCGGCCGGCCTCAAGTCCGCGCAGTCGCAGCAACGGCTGGTGTCCCTCAAGGAGCAGGATGTGCTCGCCCAGCGCGCCGCCGTCGCCGAGGCCGGGGCTGCCTTGGAGGCGGCCAAAGCTCGGCTCTCGGACACCGAACTGCACACCACCACCAAGGGGATCGTGGTTGCGGGGCCTGGTCCGACCATTCACGAGGGCGAGGTGGTCACCAAGGGCCTGCCCGTCGTCACCATCGTCTCCACCGACCGGCCGTTCTGGATCGCCGCCTCTGTCTCCGAACTCCTGGTGTCCCGCGTGAAAGAGGGCCAGCGAGCGGTCATCCGCATTGACGCCTTCCACGGGCGGGTCTTCAAGGGTAAGGTGACCCAAGTGGGAGGCGCCACCGAGTTCTCGGCCGACAGCGCGAGCCCGTGGTCTCTCAAGCAGATCCCCATCAAGGTCAGCTTCGACCCCCAGGGGCTCCAGGAGGAGCTGAAGCCCGGGATGAGCTGCCGGGTCTGGATTGACGTGCGCCGCTGAAGGCCGGCGGCCCCCGCAGGCCGTATAGCAGTGCAGACGGCGCGCGCCTCCTGGCGGGCGCCGTCTCATCCCAAAGGCCCCGCAGGGAGGGGAGACGCCTCGCCTGGCTCACACCTCTTTGTCGAGCAACTTCCGGCTGCGCTCGTCCAGCTCGTCCATGTCCTCGATCTCGTAGCGATTGCCATCGGCATCCTGAAGCAGCAGCCGGCCCTTGCCCAGGATGCGGACGTCCTCCCGGTCCCTGATATCGAAGATGCGGTAGCCTCGGTCGGTCTCCACCTCCCACCGGGCGGCGCCGTGGGCATCCTCGATTTCGTAGATGCAGGTGATCCTGGGCACGAAGTAGGCGCGGTTGAGCTCCTCGGCCAGCACCGCCTTGCTCTCGGGGTCGAGGCAGCCCGGGCTGCGCAGCAACACCACCTCCCTGCCCTTGTCATCGAGGAAGCTCAGGAAGTCGGCGACCTCAGAGACCGGGAACACCGGGGCCGGCTTCACGTCCACGTGCTCGGTCTGGCCGTCAACCAGCACGTGCAGCCGCCGGAACTCGTCCCGCCAGAGGCGCACCCGGTGAGCGTCGAGAATCTCCAGTCGCTGGAGCTCGGCTTCCCAGCTCGCTGGGGCTGACGCGCTGCTATCCTGACTCTCGTCCTGGGGATCTGTCACAGTTCCACCGGGAACGCCGGGCCCCGCTCGCTACCAGGCCCGCACCTTGGAGAGCTCCGACTGGAGCTTGCAGAGCCGGCTGTAAAGCCCGTCCGACTCCAGCAGCTCATCGTGCGTGCCCATCTCCGCGATCCGCCCGTGCTCCAACACGATGATCTTGGTGGCCTTGCGCAGCGTGGACAGCCGGTGCGCAATGGCGAACGTGGTGCGGTTCGCCACCAGCCGCTCCAGGGCCTGCTGGATCAGGATCTCCGTCTCCGTGTCCACCGAGGAGGTGGCCTCATCCAGAATCAGAATCCTCGGGTCTTTGAGGATCGCCCGGGCGATGGACACCCGCTGGCGCTCGCCGCCGGACATCAACTGGCCCCGCTCACCAGTCATGGTGTCGTAGCCGTGAGGCAGGCTCACGATGAAGTCGTGCGCGTTCGCCGCCTTGGCGGCGGCCACGATCTCTTCGGGCCTGGCGTCCGGCACCCCGTAGGCGATGTTCTCCGCCACCGTCCCGTGGAACAGGAACGGCTCCTGGAGCACCACGCCGATCTGCCGGCGCAGCGACCGCAGGGATAGCTCGCGCACATCGTAGCCGTCTATCAGAATCTGCCCGGCTTCCACATCGTAGAACCGGCTGAGCAGTTGCACCAGCGTGCTCTTCCCGGCCCCGCTCGGCCCCACCAGGCCCACCACTTCGCCTTCCACAGCAACGAAGTCAATGTCCTGCAGTACCGGCTTGCCCGGCTCGTAGCTGAAACCGACGTTGCGGAACTCCACCTGCCCCTCCATCCGGGGCAGGACCACGGACCCGGGGGCCTCGGGGATCTCCGGCGCGGTGTCGAGCACCTCAAAGACCCGCTCGGCCGCGGTGAGGGCGTGCTGGATTCGGTGGTTCATGTCCCCCAGCATCTGCACCGGACCGTAGAACTGCCACATGAGCTGGGTGAACATCACCAGGGTCCCCGCCGTCGTCAGGCCCAGCAGCGTCTGGTAGCCCCCGTAGCCGTACACCACCAGGGAGCCGACGGAGGTGATCAGCCCGATGGCCGGGAAGAAAGTGGTCCACAGCTTCGCCGCGTTGAGTTCCTGGAGGAAGAGCGCGCCGCTCCGGTCCCGGAAGCGCCTGGACTCCCGGTCCTCCTGGGCGAACGACTTCACCACCCGGATGCCGGGAATGGAGTCGGCCAGGGCGGCGCTCAGGCCCGCCCACCGCCGCCACACCTTCTGGTAGACCCGGTGGATCAGCCGCCCGAACCAGTAGGTGCCCAGGGCGATGAAGGGGGTCGGCAGCAGCGTCAGCGCGGCCAGCTTCGGGTTGGCCGCGAAGAGCATGATGAAGATCACCGGGATGGTGAGCAGGTTGATGATGATCTGCTGAAGGCCGTCGGCGATGAAGTACTGCAGCCGCATGATGTCATTGGTGACCCGGGACATGATCTGCCCGGTCTGCTTGCGGCTGAAGAAGCCCAGAGAGAGCATCTGGAGGTGGTCGTAGAGCTCGGTGCGCATGTCCAGGACCACCCGGCCGCCCAGCCACTCCATCATGTAGCCCCGAGCCATGCCGATGACCGTGCGCACGATGTAGATGCCCAGCAGCGACCAGACCACCACCCATAGCCCGGGCAGGTAGCGGGGCCTCAGTACCCCGTCGAACAGGTACCGGGTCACATAGGCCGGGACCAGGTTGAGTACCGTGATCACGACGCTCGACAGCAGCCCCACGATGGCGTAGACTTTGTAGGGCCTCAGGTAGGCGATCAGGCGGGCCAGGAGCTGGCCCCGCTTCATGCAGAACGGGCACACCTCCGACCAACGGGGGAGCGCCCTGCCGCAGGCGGCGCACCGGGTGGCGCGCGCCTGGCCATGCGCCCGATGGCGGGGCCCATCATCGTGCTGCTCCTCCTCTGAGGAGAGACGCCGCAGCACATAGTAGGCCCGCGACATCTGCGGGGCCACCGAGCGGCTGAACCGGAGCACCTCGACCGACTCAGAGTCCTTCACCGCCTCCAGGGACCCGCTGCCGATGAAGTCCCGCAGCCGGAACCGCCGCACCTCGGCGAGCGGCAGGTCCACCTCCACCCGCACTGAACCGTTCTCTGGGGCCAGCCTCGCCAGGCGCCGATCCGTGACCAGCAGCCAGCGGTCGCCGTAGTCCCCGGAGGGCGTGATATCGGCGTGGAGGCTGATCAGGCGCCGCTCGTCCTCCCCCACCAGGCGGCAGACCTCCGCCTCCACCGCCTCCGGCAGCTCCTGCTGGAGCTCCGCGTCCAGCAGCTTGTCAATCTCTTGAATCTCCGCCTCTTCCATCATCCCCATCCGCGCACCCAGCCGGCCTCGGTCGGCACCTGGCCGGCGGGCTGCCCATTGGCCCTATTCTTCCACGACTTGGCGACTTCTTCCCCTCTTTGGAGGGACTGATCGGACCTCTTGTCTCCGCGAGCACACGCAGGCAAAAAAACGCTACACCTTTGCGCCCAGATGTGGTATGCTCACCCAGAGAGCGGGGGCCAAATCATCCCGCTGGCTGGACTCCCTCCTGAAAGGGGGTGGCACGGGTGAGCTGCGGTAGCTGTGGGAAGAAGGCTGCACCGAAGAAGACCAAGAAGAAGAAGTAAGCAGTAGACGTGTACCCGCCTCAGGTGGGAACCTAAACAGGAGCCGGTCCCTCAGCAGGGGACCGGTTCCTGCCTTTGCAGGCCTGATAGGGAGGATGGTGCCCGCCCCCTCGCCTGCCAGGCGGTTGCCTGGTCAGCTCGGAGGCTGGTGGAGGCCTAAGGCCGTAGAGAGTATGGCCAGGCCGGCATCTGTCAGGTAGTCGCCGAGCACCAGCCCGAGGAAGGCCGGACGCACCGCCCGGAAAAGCCGGAGTCCGCCATATCTCCGGAGCAGGGTCGCCAGCAGCCAAGCGATGAATACGTTCACCCACATCGAGCGGTTGGTCTCGTAGGAGCTGGCGATGAGGAAGCCCACTGGGCTGATGGGCCACCACACGAAGCTGCTGTGCAGCCACACCAGCAGCAGCATGAATGCCCCGCCCAGAAGCAGGGCCAGTCGCAGCCAGTTGTCGGGCAGCTCGGGTGTCCGCAGGCTCGCATCAAGCTCTCCGAAGGCCCACTGCGGGTAGCTGTAGAACGGCCAGCGGCTCAGGCTGGCCGCGCCATGCTGATGGAGCAGGTACACCAGAGTCGGGATGCCCACCCCGAGGATGGCGATGATCGCGAGCGCCGCGGCCACCGGCCACCATCGTCCCCGCAGCCGGCCCACGTGGAGCAGCTTATAGCTGTCCATCATCTGTGGCATGGCCAGGTTCATCGGGTCGTACATGTAGATGACCGAGAGGTAGGAGTAGATGGTGAGCGACGGGACACCGATTGGCAGGGCTCCTACCAAGCGCATCATGATGCCGCGGGGAAAGAAGCCGGTGTCAATGTACATCACCCCGCCGGCCGCCACCAGCCGTGAGGCCCCAACTAGCACCGCGTAGAAGACGCCGATCAGCCCCGCGACGGCCCACCACGACATGCCGGCCTTCAGGGCCCACCAGAGCATGAAGCCATTGGTCAGCAGGAAGCCGATCAGCGCCCACCGGCCGGCCAGTGGCCCATAGGGGTCTGACTCCCGGTCGCCCCGCCCGAGCAGCCCCAGGCAAGCAGCTCTCCACGCCTTTCGCGACTGGTAGAGCATCGCCGCGCTCAGCGCCATGAAGCCCCCGGCCTCCTCGAAGCCAATGAACACCCTCGGGTTGATGGCAATCGCGGCCTGCCCACCCTCCTCGGCCACCCCGAAGCCGGCCCAGATGAGGAGCTGCACCCGATAGAGCACGTAGAAGAGCCACAAGCTGAGCGACACTTCCCCCGGCAGCAGGCAGGTGATGCCAATGATGGGGAAGATGATGGAGACCGACATATCCGAGAGCACGTTCCAGGGCAGGCCCAGGCCCGCGAAATAGCGGCCCGCGCGCAGGTCCCAAAGCTCGGGAGCGGGGACGCTGGGCAAGATCCGGTGCAGCCACTGGAGCAGGGAGATGGTTGCGGGCAGAGCGAACCCCAGCCAGAAGATGCGGCTGCTGAACAGGCTGCCGCGAAGGGTGGGCCGCGGCTCGTCTCCGGCGATTGACAGCGGCACCTCGACCAGCGGAAAGGCGAGCCGCTGCCGCTCGATCCAGTCCTTGCTGAGAAGCGCTCCCAGACAGAACATCGCCCCCATCAGGGCCAGGGTGAAGGCGCCCCAGGCCAGCATTGGCCTCAGCCAGGCCCCCCACGGCATCCCGGTCCCCTCCGGCAGCCCCTCCCAGAACCAGTCATTCGCCTGCAGGGGCTCCAAGCGGAGCCAGGGCGGCACGTTAGGCCAGATGGAGTGCTGCCAGCCGTTCTCGGAAGTGGCCATATAGAACGGGTAGGTCGTAGCGGAGACGATGTAGGGGATGCCGCCCTGCATCGCCAGGCCCACGGAGACGATCAGCATCCCATAGGCCACGAACAGCTCCCCCCGGGTGAAGGAGCGGCCAGGCCAGAGCCGGATCAGCGCGCCGTTGGCCAGCACCAGCGCGAAGAGCGCCACCACAGGGCTGCTCAGGAGGGACCCCGATCCCACCGAC